>Ga0307414_10000091_pt1 | contig 72871 bp, 68 predicted proteins | sample DK1Ometagenome_FD_203804 | JGI IMG/M metagenome (GOLD analysis project Ga0307414, IMG submission 203804) | Maize rhizosphere microbial communities from greenhouse at UC Davis, California, United States - DK15-O-3 | ecosystem: Host-associated > Plants > Roots > Rhizosphere > Soil | place: USA...
TTTACCATCCATTCCTCTCGGCGCGTAACCAGGTCAGGATCGAAGCCGAGCGCGCGGCGCAACGCGTCGCCAAATTGTTCGTGGCTCAGCCCCTCCACTCCAGCTTGACGAATTGCACGAAGCATGGCGGCACGCAGCAGCGTAACGAATACAAAATCGTTGAAATGCCCGGATTGAAGCGCGGCGTCCTGACGGTTGTCAGTAAAACCGAGCAGCTTGCGCCGGTATCGCTCTTCCGGTGTCTTCGCCAGCTCCATCCAGTCGAGAGCTGTGGTGGTGATCAGCGTTGTAGCCGAGCTCCGGCCTTCGGCCGACAGGCTGGCAAGCTTGTTGATATCCCTCGCCTGTGCCGCGGGTTGGTACCGGCAATGGGGACAAAAGCGGAATCTGCCTGGGAAAAACCAAGCTGTGAGGCCCGCCGCCGCACTCTCCCCGTCCGGGGCAAGCACCAACCGCTGACCTTCATGCTTGCCGCGGTGGCTGCTCTTAAGTCGATTGCCCTTCGCGCCTTCCTCGATCCAATCATCGGGATAGCAATCAATATCGCCGTTGAACGCTAAGTCGCAGTCCGCATCAGGAACGAGAAACCCGTGGATCGTGCCGTCATGATCAGCGTCGTCCTTCGCGGTCAGGTCGATCGACCGCGCGACGACTTGGCCTGACCGCTCGATCGATACGCTATGCACCTCTTGCCCGCACTGGCGGCAGAAAAAGAGCGGATAGAGCCGCGCCTCAGGCTTCTCGCGATCAAACTGCTCTGCCGAAAGCTGGACGCGACGCGCGCCCGCGGGCTCAAGGGTCGCGTGCGCGTGACCCGCGCCAGCAAGAAAGCGATGAAGCTTAAACGCCATAAACGCGCTGCCACCTGAGGCGGAGACAGCGCTCATCGCTATCAGCCTCTGACGCAAAGCGGCAGCGCAAGCTTCGGCATCGATCCCGGTTTCGCGCGCCAGTTCCGCCGTCGCGTCGGTCAGTGTCCGGGGTGTCCGCCGCTTCAACGTCTCGCCAGCTTCGAGTCCGATGTTCAGTTCGATCCAAATGGCTAGCGCATCTGAAGGCCAGTTATCCGACACTGCGGGGTTGCCAATCGCATCGGCTAGCGCCTTGCCAAAGGCTGCATCGCTAACCGTCCATTCGGTAGCGCGGTCCAGCGTTTCGGTGATGACATCATCGGGCGACACCGTGCTGCCAAAGAGCGTCGTACCTACTCTTGCGACGGTGTCGCGGCCATTGTCCGCTTCGCCCGAAGACATGGTGGCCGACGTGCCGATGCACAGCATTCGTGCAGAGCCCATCCGCTCACGCACTCGGCGCACAAGCATCGCGACATCCGCCCCTTGCCGGCCTCGATAGGTATGAAGCTCGTCTAGTACGAGAAACTCGAGCCCCTCCATATTGGCAATGACCTGCCGGTCGAGGCTGTCCTGCCGCGTCATTAGCAGCTCTAGCATCATAAAATTGGTGAGGATAATGTCGGGTGGATCGTCGGCCACTTGTCTCCGGTCCGAGTCGCTTTCCTGCCCTGTGTACCGAGCAAATGTCGGCTTGAGGTGGTCCGGCACATCGCTTTCCCCGATGAACTTTTCGAGTTCCTCCAGCTGCGAATTGGCGAGCGCGTTCATGGGATAAATGACGATCGCGCGAGTACGGCGAGGCTCGGCAGCCCGCCGCGCGCTCAGAATTCGATCTACTATCGGCACGAAGAAGCACAGCGACTTACCGGAACCGGTCCCGGTGGTGACAATGTAGTTCTTGCCGTGCTTCGCCTTGTGGAAAGCCTGCTCTTGATGGCGATGGAGAGTGACAGGCTTTCGCGGATTTCCCAGTGAGAACACATCTGCGGTCATCGCGTCCGCGGCGCCATGATCCACAAGTTCTGACACCGACCCGCCGGATCGATAGCGCGGATTAAGGCCGATCAATGGTTCAGGCCAGAAGGTCCCGCTATCGTAAATAGCGTTGATTTGAGCCTTTAAGTCAGCGCTTCGAATATCGGTAAAGGACCGTGCAAAACTCTCGTATCGACTAATAAGATGAGTATCGAGATCGAAGACATTCACTTGGTACTGCCCTTCTTTGGACATCCACCGATCGGCGTCCGTTTCTTCTTAAAGATGTCGAATCGACGCCCCGCCACAGTCTCCACCGTCGAGACACCCCCGGGCCGGAGTTATGTCGTTTCTCTCCAGATTTTGAAAGATATATTCCCTACCGACTAATCTCTTCCGAGACGCTGAAAGGGACAAATCCAATCCCCTGCAAAACGGCCTGACAATCTCTCAACGTCAATCTTGGTCGTTTTCGTGGGGTAAATACCAAGAGCGCTCTCATTGCCGATCGGCAGCTCGGCGGAAATTCCCCCATTGAGGCCGAGTAACGACTTCCCGTGAATGGGACGGCGCAGGAAGGCTCGTGCGCTGACGAGAACAAAGTGTAGCCGAAAAGTCGAGTGGTCCTAGTCGGACAAACAACGTTGTCGATTGAAGGATTTGGCGCCCCTCACCGGTCACGATCATGGGATTGATCTCCGGTCTACGCGATGAGGTCAGCATCCACAGCGCGTCGAAACCGGGCATTTACGGATTGGCGTCTAACGTCGGGACCATGATGCACGGCCCGACGGATATGTGGAATGACGACAACGCCATCTACGACGATGGCGAGTGGATCACATGGACCGAAATCAATTCGCATCTTGAACGGCTCGAGTTCCAAGCGCGCTTCCCGAACCTCGACGTCGATCTGGTGCCGATCTTCCAACGCCTGCTCGAAACTGCTGCGGATTATCATCAACTCACCGGGCGCCATCTGCAGGTCTATGGTGACCTAGGCGAACTCTATGGTGCGATCACCTATGGCATCAAGCCGCACCGGATTTACGCGCAGGGCTCCGACGGTAAACTCGGGAATGACTTTGTCGAGGTGAAGACGATCACACCGTTCAAGACGACCGAGACCGTAACGCTCAACCTCAAGGGCAATTTCAGCAAGGTGCTGATCGTAAAGATCGACGCCAATTTCGAGGTCGAAGGCAAACTTATCGATCGCAAAGCGCTACCCAGGACAAAGCGCGAGATGCTGTGCCTTGAATGGGCGGACTTTCCGTCCTCGCCACACCGGGCGCCGGCCGCGCGATCCTGAACTCATTTACAGGAAGGCGCTCTTTTCGGCAGACGAACGACAAGCCGGATCGGCCAAAGTTGAGGCCAACAAAAAGGCCGATTGCACCAAACCGGAAGTAAACGCCCTCGCCGTCCAGTTGCCCGTCACCGATAGCTGTGCGAATTAGCCATGGGGGGCAAAGGCGCATGATCGACCGGGGAAATATCGTCCACGCGGCTGGCACAGCCTCCTTTGAGGCGGAACGCCTGTGAAAACCTTCTCGCAGCTCGATTTGATCGCGGCTCATAAATGGCGCCGTGCCACCTTTACGACTTACTCATTCAGCGCATCATTTACCGAGGCGGTGCTCGTCGAGGCGCTGCTTAGGCAGGGCGTGTCGGACATCACGATCCTCACCGATCCGCTGGGCTACCGCATGGCGCTCAAGGAACGCGGCGCCGTTCGCATCGGCCGCGAATACGCGGTTCATCCCGTGGCGGTGCGCGCCGGCTGCTTTCACCCCAAGCTGATGGTTCTCGAGTCCGATGACGCGACGCACTCGACCGTGGGGTCCGGCAATCTCACTTTCAGCGGCTGGTCGGCCAATCTCGAATGTCTCGATCATGTGCACGCCAACGGGATGGCGCTGGCCATGGGCGATCTTGGGAGGTTTTTCACCAACCTTGCCACGGCACAGACCTGCGAGCACGATGCGCGCGCACTTTTGGAAGAGCTCGGCGCACGGCTGTCCGCGTCAGCAGCGGCGGGACGCGATGAAGGGAGCGTCCGCGTCCTCAGCAGCATGGAAGCCCCAATCGCAGAGCAGCTTGCTTCCGCCGCCGAAGAGCTCGGCGGCGCCCGCTCGCTTACGATCGCATCGCCTTATTGGGACGCATCGGCGATCGACAGGCTCGCCGAGGCTCTCGGGGTCGGGGAAATCGAGGCACATGTCCCTCGCACACGCGTTCCCGCTCCAAAGGAGATGGATTGGCCGCGGCGCTCGGCGAACGTCCGCCCGGTCGAGCTTAACAACCTGGTCGGCCAGGACGAAGCCAAGCGCGGCCTCCATGCCAAGATCATCGAGATCGATTGCGCCGCCGGACGGCTTATAATGTCGGGCAGCGCCAATGCGACGTCGGCGGGACTTCTTTACGGGGGCGCCGGCGTTCGCAACGTCGAGCTTTGCACATTGCGCGTTGATCGCCGAACAGGCCATCGCTGGAAGTTCAAATCCGTGAAGCCGCCGCCGAAGCAAGCTGTGTCTTTGGAAGATGTTGACGACGGCGCCGCCGTGACTGGAATTTTGGTGGCGGCGCACACCGATGGCGGCATTCACGGTCGCATATTGACGAGGTGGCGCGCCGAGCGGGCGGCCGTCACGATGGAGCTTAACCGCCGTCCGATTGATCTCGGTACCGTGGCCACAAAGGATGGCAGCTTCTCCATTCCGATGGAGAAGCTCGACCAGCACGCCGAATTGTCGCTCGAGGGCCGCATTCAGCTCCGTCTTGTGTGGGGAGAAGATGTCGCCGAGGGATTCGTGATCGCGCCAGACTTTGGCGCGATCAAATCGCGGGCGGGTAAGGCGTTGCCCTCGATGCTGGCAGTCATGCGCGGCATGCAGACCCCCGAGCATGTCCTGGCGCTGATGGAGTTTGTTCGCACGAACCCCGAGATTCTGAATGTAGAGCCGATAATCACCAGCCGGGGCATAGGTTCGCAGCAAGAGCGCCCGGATCCGTTAGTCGACGCGGCGCGCGTCGGCACGGGCCAGCGTGGCGGCGGAGAAGACCGCGGCGGCAGCGGGGACAACGGCAGCGGCGATGCGGGCAAGGAAGAGCGCGCGTGGCGGCAGTTCGTCGCGCGCTTCCTGAGGAGCATGGCAACGTCGACACCTGCGACTGAGGATGACGAAGACGAAGCGGATCGCAGCGAGCGTGCCCGGAGACAGCGCGCTGCGGATGCGGCGGGCAAGCTCAGCCTGCGTCTACCCGAGCTGTTCCAGAAACTCGCGGCGCAAGTCGACAACGACGTAAAGCTCATGAACGTCGCGTGCATTATCCGGTTCATTTGCGTGACGACCGAAGATCCTGCGACCGAGAGCCTGCTGTCGCGCATCCTGCGGCTGGCGGAAGATATCGAACTTGGCGGCGACGCGCGCGACATGATGGCGTGGTGCATCGTCTATCTTGCCGCAGGCGGCACCGAGTTCGATGCAGCAAGGGCCCGCGGGCGTATGTTGAAGCTCGGAATCGACCCCAATCGTTCACCTGACGATCAGTTGGCGCTTCCCGGGCTGGTCGATTTTATGTCGCCCGGTACAGATGCGCTCCACACGCTCAAGGCTATCCAGGCTGCACGGACGGTTTATGACGATATCCGCGCGCTCGAGGCCGCGTTTGAGGCGGGCCAAGTTCCTGGCAGCCTAACGGCGCTTCCCCTTCATGAGATGTGGCCGCAATTGCTCGACCAGTGCCAGCGTGAAGCGAGTAAGCGCCGTATCCAGTTTGTCGATCATCCGGTGAAGGCCTGCCGGCGCTGCAGCATCGCCATCCCTGACGAGGAAGCCAATCGTTTACGAAGCACCGGCATTTGCGAAGCGCGTTGCCACGGCTTCATTCTGACGAGGAACCCCTGATGACATCGTCGCTCGCCGAGTTTGAACAGCTGAGTCGGAGGGCGAAGAGCTGCTTCATCGTCGATCCCGCAGGCGCCGGTCTCGGCGGCGTCGATCCCCTGGGCCTGAGGCAGATCAACTTCGACCTCATGAACGACGTGTTCCCCGGTCTGAACAATGTCGCCCGTTATATCCGGCCCTTCACGCTGGTGACGTGGGCATGGCGGCGAACGATCGCACTTGCCCGCAAGTCCGGCGAGGCACTGCCCGTTTCGGCGCACGAAGATTTCGTCGCTCGCATCGAAGTGGCCTTTGTCTGGTCGATGCTGCAGAACGACGAAGTCGATGTCGATTTACCCGGCAAGCAGGTCGTCTGGTCGCGATGGGGGGCTAAGGACAATATCCTGTTCGGCGATGCGGACTGGACCGCCTTTGTGAAGGCACGCCGCAATTCGACTGCGCTCACCGCCGCTATCAACTACGGTCCGGGCCTTCGCGCCTTCAGGCTGCTCGAAGACGACAGCAATTACCCTGGCACGCGCTTTCCCGGCGAGGCGACCGTCGAGTTGCTCGACGCGTTTGAAGCGCGGATCAAGCCGCTGCTCAGGCATGCGCTGTTTCGCGAACGTGGTCCCTGTACGCTAACCAAAAAGACAGCGAAGAGCTGGACCGCAACCTGGGACATGGAGGATCTTCTCGAAGACGAGAAACGCGCCATGCGCGAGCGATTGATCGGCGCCCGGGCGCCGACCAAAAGGCGCGGCGGCTTCGAGCTCCTGACGCGCGCTGCCGGTGATCAGGACGAGGAGGATGAAGGTAAACTTCGGCCGGCGATGCTCGGACTGGAAGATGCAAAGATAGCAGAGCCTACGCTGCATTGGAAGCGCGTGCAGATGCGCCAGTCCTTCCGGCTGGGGCTGGAAGCGCTGTTCGAATGGATCATTGCCGAGATTGGGGGTGGCACGATGACCACCGAAGCTCTCGCGGCGCATTTGCTTGAACGCGCGCCACCCGAGGAACGACAGGCCGCGCGGCCGTGGCTCGAGGCGCTTGCTGCCACCGCCGTATCGCCCGTGGAAGCTATGGATGCGTTGCGGGCCAACTTTCCGAACGGTGCGAACTTCGTCCCGACCGCACTTGCCGCGATTGCGCTGCCCATGCTGGCAAACGCGTCTTTGCACGATCGATCAGAGCGACGCGAGCGGCTTCCGATTGCGCTTGCGGCCGCCGACCTCGACCGTTTGGGCGATAATAGCCCGCAGCAATTCCTCAAGCATATGATCGAGAACTGGCTCATTGCCCAGCACACTTATTGGTCGGTGGGCCGCGGACTCGCTGACGCACGCGCCGGGGCGAAGAAGATCATGCGGCTGCGGCTCGTTCTCGAGCCCGGCGGGTGGCGCGTTACCCGCGGCCGAGGAACGCGTGGTATGCCGCGCCCGACGCCGGACCGGCTGCGGACAGCAATAAGCCTTGCCCAGCAATGCGATCTGATAAGACGCTCGTAAGCCCTAAGCGCACGGCCTTCCCATCGGTCGCAACGACTTCGACGCACAGCAAGCGGGGCCTCGCCCCGCCAATATCGGCGAAGATGAGGTCGGGAAGATTCTGTCATCCTGCCGACATGGTCGAGTAAAACATCTTCAAATCTCGTGACACCCGACAAGCGGCAAATCGCTACGGGAATGGCAGGTTTCGGGCAGCCGCTTTGCTGCTGGCTACGGCTTAGATGAGGCGCTGAGCTGTCGCGGGTGATACGCCAATCGAATGACCGCTTTCGGGCACAGCACGATTAAGGTGGGAACGGCCGACATGAGGCGCAAAGCTGCCGAAAATTAGGTTCAGATTTGGACCCAGTTCTGCTTCCGTCGTGCAATCCAAAATGTATGTTAGCCACCGCCCACATCTCAACACGGAGGGTGACAATGCGACGACTCCCCATTCTGTTTCTGGGGCTTTGCCTGACGGCCTGCGGCCCGAGCGAGCCGCGAAGCGTCCAGTTTTTCGAAGCGAATATCGACGAAGCACGCGAGATCGTCGCGGGCTGCAAGGACGGAACCGAACGTGGTGTCGAATGCGCCAATGCGGATATCGCCATCCAGACGGCCGAGGGACGCGAACGCTTCAAACGCTTCCGGGGCGAAAAATAGGGCGAAAGGACCTAGCTGCGAACCCGCTGCTGCAGCTCGGCGATCCGCTCGGAACTAATGGCGTGCACGGCGCGCCCCAATTCCTCGACGCGCTCACCGAGCCAGAGCAATTCTTCCTCGGTGATGCGATAGTGTTTCGAGTATCGGGCCTTCACATAAGCCTCTTTCAGCTTCTCGAAATGGGCCCGATCGGCACGCATTTCGCGCGGCCATGCATCGACAAGGCGCATGTCGATCCGTTCGGCTTGCGTGCGTAAGAAGCCAAGATTGTGGACGTGAGGCGTGTAGAAAGTGCAGACCAGCAGGACGCAGTGATACAGGCTTTCCGTGGCTTGATGCATAAGGAAAGCAGCGCGCTTGTATCGGCCCTTGGAAATCAAATGGTTCGCACTGTCTGAAAAATCGTCCGCAGCTGGAATCCATTCCGCGAAATATTCCCGCGCCATCGCCAGCGCCTGCTCGGGCGTCTTGGGCTTCGGCTTGTGCAATTCCTTGTCGTCATATTCGTAGAGCGCGATGCCGTCCTTCGCGACGTCCATGAAGAAATAGCGCCCATGCGCGAGCCCGTCGTTCACTTCCTGGATGGTGTGGACGATGAAATTGACCGGGGTGTGGAGCGTCTTGTCGATCGCGAGCTCGCGGGTCAGCCGGTCCTCGAGCTTCAGCCAATAATCGACGCGCTCGGTCAGCCGCTTGTCGTTGACTATGATCAGCAAATCGAAATCCGACCGGTAGCCCTTGGCGGTGTGGGGCTCGTCGACCCAGTCGCCGCGGGCATAGCTGCCGTAAAGGATCAGCTTGTCGATCCGGCCCTTCTTCTTCCAGCCCATGGTGGCGAGCGCCAAGGCATCCTCAAATTCTTCGAAGATGATCGCCTTCACGCGCTCGAGCTCGCGCTGCTTGTTCGCCGGGAGATGATCGAGATCGGTTCGCATATATTTTCATCCTGTGATCCCGCTCGCCGGATGGCAAGCATGGTTGGATCCAAATTGGGAAGAGAGTTCATCCCGGCACCCGAAAATCCCAGACGGGAATGCCGAAGGCGCGCGCCTTATCGACGAGATTGTCCTGGATGCCGGTACCCGAGAAGACGACGAGGCCAGCGGGCATGGCGTCGATCATCCGCTCGTTGCGCTTGAAGGGCGCGGCCTTTTTGTGGCGGTTCCAATCGGGCCGGAAGGCAACCTGCGGCACCCCGCGCGTGTCGGCCCAGCAAGCTGCGGCGCGTTCGGCACCGGTCGGGGTCGCACCGTGAAGAAGTATCATATCAGTATGGCGCGCATGAACCTTGTCGAGCGCCGACCAGATATGGCGGTGATCGTTGCATGATGGTCCGCCGCTGAAGACAATGCGTGTGCCTTCGGGGATCAGGGCGGATGCCTTTTCGCGAAGACGGCGGTCCATGAAGTCACGGCTGTCGATCATCGCCGCGGTCATGGTCTTGTGCCGAATGCGCGATCCGCTGCGCGGGGTCCAGGCCTTGCGGGTATGGATACGGAATTGTTCGGCAGCGCATTCGCGAAAAAATTCCATCGTGTCGCGGCGCTCGATCATGGTGATGCCCTCGGCGATCGCCCGCTCAAGCTCGACCGAATGGATTTCGCTGCCATCCTGCTCCTTCTGCAGTTGCCGCTGCGCCTGCTCGTTGCGGTCGAGATCATGCTCGATGCGTGTACCGGCGCGGTGGAAGATATTGACGACACCCCAGAGCAGATCCTCGAGATCGGGCTCGATCCGTGTATCGTTCAGGCACCCTGCCAAGGCATCAAAGATGTCGGACACCGCACCGCCGGCGAGCCGGTCGTCGGGGAGCGGCCGTCCGTCGGGCTCATCCTCATAGGGTCGATGACCGTAAAGCTGCATTTCCTGGAGGAGCCAGGCGCTCGCGCCGGGCTCGCTGCCCTCTTCGCTTGCCTGAGATTGGGGTTCGGTGGTCATGTCGGTCTCCCGCTGCCAAGCCGCGCCCTTCGCGGCCTTCCTGGCGACGCAAGGCGGCGGCGGGTGCGGGGGTGCACCGGGCGGCGGCGCCGCCCGGCCGGAGCGCCAGCGGAGGATGGCGGGGCAAGGCTATTTTGTTTCGCGATGCAAAGGGGCGAAGGCCCCGGCGGAAAATAGCCGCAGCCTCGCCATTGCGCCGCCGCGCCCGCTGCCGCAGTCGCCCCCACAGGAAGGCCGAAGGCGCGGCGTCTCCCGGCGGGAGTGCCTCCAACGGATCCCGATGATCGGGGCAGCGGTGACGACCGCCAAGACCGCTCGCCTGACGGCATCCGTCTGAATGGTTGACAGCTTGCGGCCTTTCGCCAATTCGAAGCGCGCGGCCCTCCCTCCCGTTTGCGGCCGGAATTTTGGAGATCGATTTGGCTGACGGCGATGACATGAACCGCGCCGCGCCGCGATCGGGGGGTATCGCCGAACCGCTGCGCACGCCGCTGTTCCGGCGTATCTGGCTTGCGAGCCTGTTGTCGAACCTCGGGCTGCTGATCCAGGGCGTGGGGGCGGCCTGGGCGATGACCGAACTCACGTCGGCGGCGGACATGGTCGCACTGGTGCAGACGGCGCTGATGCTACCGATCCTGTTGCTGTCGGTCGCGGCTGGGGCGATCGCGGACATGTATGACCGCAGGAAGGTTGGCCTTATTGCGCTCCTGGTGTCGCTGACGGGCGCTGCCGCCTTGACCGCGCTCACCGCCGCCGGGATGTTAAGCCCGTGGCTCCTGCTCGGCTTCTGCTTTGCGATCGGGGCCGGCATGGCGCTCTTCGGACCCGCATGGCAGGCTTCTGTGTCGGAGCAAGTGCCGGCGCACACCTTGCCGCAGGCGGTCGCGCTCAACTCGATCAGCTATAATATCGCGCGCAGTTTTGGCCCGGCAATCGGCGGCGTCATCGTTGCAACAGCGGGCGCGGTCGCCGCTTTCGCGCTGAATGCGCTGCTCTATATCCCGCTGCTCGTGGTGCTGTTGCTGTGGCGCCGCGAACAGGCCCCGCCGCGCCTGCCACCCGAACGGATCGATCGCGCGATCGCCTCGGGGCTGCGCTATGTTATACATTCGCCCGCAATCCGCATCGTGCTCTGGCGGACGCTCGCCACGGGCATCGCCGGGGGATCGGTGTCGGCGCTGATGCCGATTGTCGCGCGCGATAATCTGGACGGCGGGGCGCAGACCTATGGCCTCATTCTCGGCGCATTCGGGATCGGTGCGGTCGTCGGCGCGCTCAATATCGGCCAGATCCGCCAGCGCCTCAGCGGCGAACAGGCGGTCAACCTGTGCGCTGCCGCAATGGCCGCGGGCATATCGATCGTCGCGCTCAGTTCGTCGGTGCTGCTGACCGTGGCGGCGCTTCTCGTCACGGGCGCGGCCTGGATGATCAGCGTGACGCTGTTCAATGTCGGTGTGCAGCTGGCGGCTCCGCGCTGGGTCGCGGGACGCACGCTGGCGGCGTTTCAGGCGGCAATTGCCGGCGGCATCGCGGTCGGAAGCTGGATCTGGGGCCAGACCGCACAGGATCATGGCGTTGCGACGGCCCTGCTCGTCTCGGCCGCCACGATGGCGATGACGCCCCTTCTCGGTCTCTGGTTGCGCATGCCCAAGGTCGAACAGAGTGACCAGGAAGGGGTGGAGATGGAGACCCCCGATACCAACCTCGCGCTGACGGGGCGGAGCGGACCAATCGTTGTCGAAATCGAGTATCGGGTCACGCGCGACGAGGCGCGCGCCTTTTACGGTGCGATGCAGAAGGTTGGTCGTATTCGCAGCCGCAACGGTGCCTATAATTGGTCGATCGCGCGCGACATCGTCGATCCGGAGCTATGGACCGAGCGTTATCATTTCCCGACATGGCTCGATTATATGCGGCATCGCGAACGTTATACGGCGGCGGAATTCGCCCTTCAGGCGGGGGCCGAAGACTTTCACCGCGCTCCGGAACCGGCACGCGTCCGGCGGATGCTCGAGCGGCCATTCGGTTCGGTGCGCTGGAAGGAAGATGCACCCGATCAGGGTGGCGGCGAGGTCCTGCCGATCCTTTAGCGCCCGCGCGCCAATCGCCCCGCACAACGGAAGCCAGCCGGCCCGGCCCCTTCCTTCCCGGCCCCCTCATCGAACGAGATAGCGCGCGGCATCTTCGCCGAGCAACTGAGGTGCGATCCGATCCCCGAAACGGCGACGCCCCAAGCCGCACAGGTCGCGGTTAAAATCGTCGCGTTCGGGCCAAAGCGGCACAATCTCGATTCCGCGGGGTCCAGCGCGTTCGACGAGCGTCTTCAGCGCGCCCTCGCCGGCGGGATCGGCGTCACAGGCGACATAGAAGCGGCGAAGCGGCTCCGGGAAGTGGATCGCTGCAAGGTGCGCCGCGGACAGTCCCGCGATCATCGGCAGCCCGGGCAGGATCTCGCGAAGCGACAAGATAGTCTCGATACCCTCGCCCGCCGCCATGACCGGTGCGGACGGGCCGAAACGCACGCCAGACCCGAGCAAATGGCCCATGGCGCGGCGCGGACAGGCGACCGGTGCCTTGCCTCCCCCCGGACCCAGCCAGGTGCGATGAACGCCGACGATTTCGCCCGCTTCGTCGGTCACCGCGGCAATCATCGCGGGCCAGGCGCGGCGCACATCGGGCGCATCGTCGTTCGAGGGACGATAATAGCATCGCGGATGGAAACGCAGCGCGGCCAGATCGCCGAGATTCGCAATGCCGCGTCCGGCGAGATAGGCGACCACGGGCGTCCCTATGATCGGGCGCGAGGCCGCCCAGAGCCGCCGCGCCGCCGCCGGCGTGCCGCTCGGCGCCTTTCTGGCGCGCGCCTTCGACGATGGTGCCGGTTCGGGCAGCGGGAGACTCAGAAATTGCCGGGCTTCGGCGAGCGTTTCACGAAGGCTGTCATGACCGCATGCGGCAGCGATGACGTCGAGCAGGTCGCCATGCTCCCCGCTCGCGGCATCGTTCCATTTGCCAGCCTGCCCGTTCATGCCGTCCGAAGCGGATAGCCGCACATAGAGGCTGCGGCCCGGCGTGTTGCGGACATCGCCGACGAGCCAGTATCGGCCCTCGCGGCGTCCGTTCGAAAGATAGCGGCGGCAGACGGTCTCGGCATGGTCGGCGAGACGGCGAGCGATATCGGATGGACTGTCCATGGGACTCCTTCGCGGCAGAGGCGTCTCCGATTATATCGGGCAAACGCCAGGCGTGCGGCGCCGACAGCCCCTGCCAGCAAGTGAGAGGGAGTTTGCCACAGGGCGCACGCGAATTTCAACAAAATGCGGCAGCGACCGGCACGCGGGCCGGTCACCGCCGCAGGCGGAGCAAGGCGGGGCGACCCCAGCCGCCCCGCCCCTGCTTATTCGGCTGCGACCGGCCATTCGTCCGGATCGGCCTCATCGCCGTCACCCGCATCCGTCGTTGCGCCAGCCGCCATGCCCACGTCTTCCGCTTCTTCTTCCGGTGCATCGCCAGCGGGTGTGTCGATGACTTCGACCGGTTCATCGACCGGAAGAGCGTCCGGATCGGCGCTGTCCTGATCCGGCCCGGCGCCATCGGGGGCCGCCGTGTCGTCGTCCGATCCTTCCTCGACCGGCGTGCGAAGCGGTTCGGGCAGCCAATCGCAATCTTCGAGCAACTTCTCGGCCTCGCGCGCCATGTCGGGTTTCTTGAGATGGTCGATCATGCCGGCAAATGGTTCGCCGCGCGCCTCGGTGACATCGGCGAGCAGGCGCGCCTTGGTTACCCCGCGGAAATAGCCGTCCGCCGTCGGCCGCCAACCCGCCGCGACCATGTCGAGATTCACGACGCGCGCGAGGACATGGCTGTGCGCGATCCGGCGGGCAATGCTATGGTTCGAGATGCGTCCGCTGCTGTACTTCGGGACGATCTCGGCCTGGGCGTTGACGCCAAGCGCGGCGCAATGGGCGAAAAGACTCGCCTGCTCGTTCGCACCCATCACGAGAAGGGCGTCCCACAGATCGATGTCTTCCTTGGGCAGCCGCTCGCGCCAGGCTTCGTGACGCGCATCGATCGAGCGCGCCGGTGCGCATTCGCGAAGCCCCGCCGGCTCGTTGGTGAAAAAGACGGGCGACACCGACAATTGCAGACAGGTCTCGTGGCCGGTGCGGTAGAAGGCCGACAGCACGAGCGCGTGGAGCACGGCCGCGAAGGCAGCCTCGGGGCTTTGCGCAAACGCATCCTGCAGCGCGAGCGTGCGCCAGGCGGTGAGGTCCGACACGAGCCGTTCGGGCAGCGGTTTCAACTCTTCTCCTTCGGAATCCGCACCGTCACCGCTAGAATCCTCCACTGCCGCCGCTCCTGGCGCATCGGCCCCACCCGCTTCGCCGCCGACATCATGATCGCGGTCGCCCCCGCCTTCTTCCGGCTCGACCACCGGCTCATCCTCGGGCCGCACGAAACCCCGGTCGACACGGATCGTCCCGTCATAATCGATCGACACGAAGGCGCCGCCGAGGCCGACCTCGGCATTATCGAAGATCAGCGGACGGTCGACCAGCGCGCCGATTTCGGCCTCGATCGCTTCCAGCCGCGCATGCACCTCGGCGGGAACATCGGGCTCTTCGGACCATTGGTTCGACAGCGCGTCGGCCTCGGTTTCGAGCGCCGCGAGCGCCGCCTCCTCGTCGGCGGTCATCGCGACCTCGGTGCTGACAAGCCGGCGCATGCCGCTGGTCGCGCTCCACGGCAATTCGATGGCGGTCTGCACCCAAAGCCAGCCTTCCGCGTCAATGCGCGCGGCTACGGCGCCGAGCTTCTCGTCCGTGAGGCGGTCGAGCAGCGCCGGGTCGGTCAGCCAGCCGCCATCATCGGCATCGAACAGATCGTGCACGATGCCGCCGCCCGCGGCGAGATAGGCGTCGGCGGTCACGAAGCGCACCCGCTTGTCGGCGGCGCGGACGCTGTTTTCGGTGAGCTTCTGGCGGATGAAGGCCGGGGACTTGTTGAAGCTGTGGGCGAGCAATTCCCAGACCTGCACCTGGCGCTCATGATCGTCCGAGACCGTGAAGGCCATCAGCTGATCGAGGGTGATTTCATCCTCGGCATAAAGGTCGTGCAGCGTCGGCGCGACCGACGCGAGCTTCAGCCGCTGGCGAACGACGGCGGGGGTCGTCATGAAATGCGCCGCAATCGCTTCGACCTCGATGCCTTTATCGACCATCGCCTGCATGGCGCGGAACTGGTCGAGCGGATGCAGCGCCTCACGCACGGCATTTTCGGCATAGCTGTCCTCCTCGGCGAGGATGTCCGCCGCCGCCTGCTGGACGATGCAGGGCACGGGTGCATTTTTCGCGAGCCGCTTCTGCTTCACGAGCAGTTCGAGCGCGCGGTATCGGCGGCCGCCGGCGGGGATTTCAAACTTGCCGGTTTCGTTGCCGTCTGCGTCGAGCAGGGGACGGACATTGAGCCCCTGGAGCAAGGTGCGCCGGGCGATATCCTCGGCCAGTTCGCCGATCGATACGCCGGCCTTCACCCGCCGGACATTGGACTGGGACAGCAGCAGCTGGTCGAACGCAATGTCGCGCGACGGGCTGAGGGTGATCTTACGCTTGGCATGGGCCATGGCCATTCTCCATGACGGACCGCCGCGAGACACTCTCCCGGCTCATCAGCCCGTCACGAAGGCCCCGCCCCCCTCTTCCTCCCGGGGCCGCGCCAAGCGGCCCCGGCATAGGGCGCAGCGGTCAGCGGCTACCGCCAAGTCGGTTCGCGGCCCGGCGCAATCTTTGCTCGCCGAGCACAATCGATCCCGCTGCGCGCGCCGCTTCGGCATAGGCCGAAAGCGGATGCCTCGCGGCGAAATGCAGATCGCGCTCGATGGTAAGGCCGAAGGGCAGGCGGACCGCCTCCAGTTCGGCGAGCGCAAAACTGCCGAGTTCGGGACAGCCGAAGCCGAGATCGGCCAGGCCGAAGAAGATGCCATCTTCGTCGATCTCGGTGGCCAGCCAGGTCGCGGCGCCAACGGGATTGAACAGACGAACGACAGGCCATGGGTCGGGCTCGCGCTCGCCGCAAGCGAGTGTATCGAGACGCGCCGTCATATTGGCGCGGAGCCGCGCGGCGAGTTCGGGAGTCAGGAGCTTCATGGCGCAGTCCTCCCGATGAACGGCTGCTCCCCCGCCACCATTTTCCGGGCCGCGGCGGCGAGCGCATTTTCGACGCCGCCATCCCCTTCGCATTCAACGTCATCGCCCTCGACGCGCGTCAGATAGGCGAGCAGATAGTCGGCCGCCTTCGACGCCGCGCTTGCGGCACGGAGGATCGCACGCTGGTCCTCGCGGATGATGTCGAGCCACGAGCCGATATAGTCGGAATGGCGCACGGTCGGGACGATGCCGAGCGCGGCGCAAACGAAAGCCCCGGTCATCTCGGCGATCAGTTCCTCATATCCGTAAGATCTGGACCCGAAGCTTCCACTCTGGTCGCGGTCGAGACGGCTCGTGTGCCCCACCCAATGACCCAGCTCATGAAAGGCGGTGCGGTGCCAGTTGATCGGCTCGAAGAAATCGTCGGGCCGCGGCACCGCCACAAAATCATGGCGCGGGCTGTAATAGGCCGACACCCCGCCGATCCGGAAATCGGCGCCGGTCGCGGCGATAAGCTTTTCGGCTATGGGGATGATCAAACCGTCGGGAACAGGCCGTGCCGGGACAAGCAGATGATCGGGCAGTCCTTCGCACTGATCGACCGAAAAGACGGTGAACTGCTTGAGGAAGGAAAAGCCGCCCTTGCCCTCAGCGCCCGCTTCGGCGCCCGCACCGCTGCTTTCGGTTCCACCGCCCTGCCCGGCGCTGCCGACGCGGTGGCTGTAGATGATCGAGATGCCATGTTCGCCGCGCCGTACCGAGCCGCCAAGCGCGACCGCCTGGCGAAAGGTCAGGAAGCCGTGGCCCGTAAATCCCCGCATGATGACGGCGTGCCAGAGGGTGAGGATGTTGATGCCGCTGTATCGTCGCTCGCTTGCGGCGTTGAAGGGAAGTCCGACCGCGGTGCGCGCCGTGCCCCATGGCTGGATCCAGGGCAGCCGCCCCGCTTCCAGCTCGGATATGATGCTTGCGGTGATGTCCGCATAGAGCGGGGCTCGCGGGCCCCGCTGGTCGCGCGCTGTTCGTTGATGCGCCATGTCCAGTCTCCTCGGACGGCCTGGCAGCGAGCCTCTCTCGCCGCACCCGATCCGCCGGCCCGCCCGGCTCCCCTCTTCCTCCTGCGCCTGCGGCGGCAGCCGCGGCGCCCGGCGCAACATGGCGCGAAGGCTTCCCGCGCCAGCGGCGCCGGGGCGCCGCGCGCGATGTTCCACTTCTACAGGAACTGGCGGCGCTGAGACTTCGCAGGCAAACTGCCCGAAAGAGCGGCAAGCCGAATGCGAGTCAGGATTGCCCCCCGGGCTGTCTCATTTTGAGCCCTTAACCAAGTTCAGATTGGGATTGGATGCCGTAGCGTCATTCGGAATTGACTCCATCGGCCGTCGCGATACACTAGAGTCACTTTCCGATCTTCGAGCTGCGACCCTAGAAGATAGGTGGGGGACGGTTTTCGGGGTTTATCTAGCGATAACCGAAAGCCGGAAGGGCCTTGTCGAAAGACAGGCCCTTTTTCGTCTGTCCTACAAAATCCCGCCATGTCATGATCTGACGATGAGCCGCGAATCGAAATGGAAAAGCCGCGCCATCGCCCTCGAGTTCTGGCTTCTCACCCTGCTGGTCGCCGGCTCGTTCGTGGCGGGACTGGTGTCGGCAGTCCGGTATCTTTTGGGCCATTGAGCCGCCGTTCCGACCCCACCCAAGACCGAGGTGATGAATCGCGCGGCCACTCCCTGTCGCGGGATCAAGTGTCAATCTGGTCCTATCTCCCGGGTCCCCGGTCTTTACGTGCCTTTTCCGTTCGTTAAACTCCACCTGCCGACAGATTGACGCCGAGGCAGCGAGAACAGCGGCCCGCCGTACGATATCAGGACCCGCCGGCACCCTTGTCCACCTTCGCTCACGCCGGAAAGAAACCGGCGGGCTTGCGATTCATGGAGCGGACCGCGGGAGAGACGGGTCGGGAGCGCGCCGGCGGCCGATAATCGATGTGAAGCATTTTTATCTGACGGAGGAACTCGCACAGGAAATTTCGGGCGCCGCACAGGAGGAACAGCTTTTCGCCGCGCTCGCCAAGGCGGCCGACCGCATGGGGTTCGATCATTTCGCGCTGGCCTATGATCGCCGCGGCGACGCCAACAGCGGCTCATTGCTCGTGCATAATTATCCCGATGCCTGGGCGAGCGTCTATATCGGCTTCGAACTCAGCGCGAACGATCCGATCCGCCGCGCCAGCGAGCGGTCGCTGACCGGTTTCCAATGGAGCGATGTCGATCAATTTATCCCGCTGTCGCGCGGTGACCGGCAGCTGCTCATGGTGGCCCGCGAAAATGGCATCGGCGACGGCTTTACGGTGCCGCGGCATCTGCCCGGCGAGGCAACCGGTTCCTGCACCTTTGTCGTCAATCCGAAGGGCGCCGTGCCGACCGACATGCTCCATAGCGCCGAGATTCTCGGCGCGGTCGCGCTGGCGCGAGCGCGTCAACTCGTCGGCACGCTTCCGTTCCGCCAGCGCGCGGTCCTCACCAAACGTCAGCGCGAATGCGTCTTATGGTCGGCGCGCGGCAAGACCGCCGGCGAAACAGCGGGTATCCTCGGCATCAGCGAGGAGACGGTGGTCCGTCACCTCAAAATCGCGCGCGAACGCTATGCGGTGCACAGCGGACAATTACTGATCCTGTGCGCCCTGTTCGACGGGATTATCGGATTTTCGGACATTACCGACTGGTGGCGCCCACGCGAACGAGAGCCCTAGAATCGTACAAAGCATCCCCATTTCTGGGTATAGGCGCGCCGCGGGAATGATGATCTGATCCTGACACCCAACAGCCAAGGACATATCATGATCAGTCAATCCACGCGGGCGCATGACGCGCCCGGGCATGCGGCGCTGCGCGCCATGTTTGCTGCTCGAAAGCAGGTCTTCATCGACCTTTTGAAATGGGACCTTCCCGCGCTCGACGGCCGCTTTGAGCTCGACCATTTTGACAATGAGGATGCGCGCTATCTGATCCTTCTGGGTCCCGACGGCGACCACCGTGCCTCGGCGCGGCTGCTGCCGACGTCCGGGCCGCATCTTCTCGGTGATCTTTATCCCTGGTTGTGCGCCGGCCTGCCAACGTCAGGTCCTTCCGTCTGGGAGATCAGCCGTTTCTGTCTCGACCCGGCGTGTGACCGCGACCAACGCCGCGACGCCCGCAACCAGCTCGTCACCGCACTGGCCGAATATGCGCTCCGCCATGGCATCACCGACTATATCGGCGTCGCCGGGAAGGGCTGGTTCGACAAGATCCGCCGCTTCGGCTGGGACTGTTCGGCGCTTGGCGAAGCCCGCCAGGATGCCGGGTGCGAGATCCTCGCGCTCCATATCCGGATCAACGGCGACACGCTCGCCGGGCTTGAACGCACCGGCATCTATGCGCCGCTCGCCCTTCATCTCGAGGAAAGCGGGGAGACGATGCAATGAACAGCAATCCGGCCCGGAACGATGTCATGGAGATGCGCGGGGCGGAGCGCCGCGCCAGGGGATATGGCATGATCCGTCAGATCGGCAGGATGCGCGCGGGGCGCCCGGAACGACCGGATCATGCCGCCGCATTGGCCAATGCGAGATCAGGCGGATGAGTCCCGCGCATGTCTTCGAGCCGACCTATGAAGCGATCAAGCGGCGGCTGTTGAATGGCGAATGGGCGAGCGGCACGCGCATCGAGGCGGGACGCCTCGCCGAATTTCTCGGGGTCAGCCTGACGCCGGTGCGCGACAGCCTCTACCGGCTCAATGGCGAGCGACTGGTCGACTTCACCCCGGGCGAGGGCTTTCATGTCCATCGCCTGACCGAGACCGAGTTTCGCGACCTGCTCGAGTTGCACCTGATCCTGCAGCTTGCGGCGCTGGCCACCGCGCCGGGCGGGGCGACGATAGAGGTGCCCGCCGACCAGCCCTATCCCGAACGTGCCTCGGGGCTATTTCTGGCCATCGCGGGACGCTCGTCGAATGCCGAGATCGTCGCCAGCATCGCAGCCATCGGCGATCGGCTTCACCTGACGCGCCATATCGACGCCGCGATCCTGTCCGGCGTCGTGGAGGAATTTGAAGCGATCGAAACGGCGGTTGCCGATGCCGAGCCGCAGGCCCAGGTCCGGAGCCTGCTGCTCCGCTACCATGAGCGACGCGCGCGCGAAGCGGCCGTTTACGCGCGGATGCTTGCCGGGAACCCGGAGCGCCAGGCATGAGCCGGGCGAAGATGCCGCCACGCTTTTGCTTGTATCGGCGGCCCATAATTGACATGATTCGACCGCGCAGAAGCAACTCTGGCAGCTGCTGCGCGGAATATATCGCCAGTCATTATGAGCGCCAGTCCCGACAAGGACCGGCGGCCGAACCGGACCATGGATCGCGCAAGCGACCGAACGGCGGCACAGCACTGGGAGACGGGTATCCGGCCGTGGCCGGCTGCGCCCGCTCGTGCCTCCGGGATTGTTCAACGTGTCTTCCAATAGCTGCCGCGACTGCCAGCCGCCGCGCCACCCTTTTTCGGTATCCTCCGCCTGCCATGCGCATCCCGACGACCGGCCGCCGCCTGCCGCGCCATCGTCGGAGGCGCGAACCGATCTGGACGCGGTGTTTCGAGCTCACCGCCTGCCGCTCTTCCATTTTCTGCGTCGCAAGGCGGGACCCGACGAGGCGCCCGACCTGGTGCAGGAGGTTTTCGCGCGGGCCGCAGGGAGCGAACAACGCCACCAGCTCATCAATCCGGGAGGGTTCCTCCGCCGGATCGCGCAGAATCTCCTCATCGACCGCGCACGGCGCCGGCAGCGCGCGCCGCTGCACTTTCCGCTTCGCGAGGACAGCGACGGGGCCACCCCCGCCGCGCAGGAATGGAATATCGAAGCCGCCGATTTGCTGCGTCTCTACGAAAGCGCGGTCGATGCCATGCCGCCGAAGACACGGCGCGTCTTCCTGATGCACCGGGTAGACGAACTCAGTTATCGCGAGATACATGAGTTGCTTGGAATCAGCATTGCGACGGTGGAATATCATATGATGAAGGCGCTCGGTCAGATTTCGAAGGTGGTGGACAGCGGCCGATGACCCGGAGGAGCGACGGCGACTATCCGGTCGATGAGGTCGCGCGCGCGTGGCTTATCAAGATGCGCGGCGAGGACGCCGGGGCGCTGCGCGGAGAATTTGAAGCATGGCTGCTGGCGTCGGCCGATCATGTCGAGGCGTACCGGCACGCCGAGCGCCGCATGTCGGCGCTGGCTCTTCTCAAAACCTCCGCGCGCCACGGAACCGACCATATGGCAGAACGACGCGGACGGCTCCGCGGCTGGCTGCCATGGGGCGCCGCTGCAACCGCGGTGGCGTTGTTCATCCTCGCCTTCGGGGCTGGAGGCGCATCCCTTCCCGGTCAGCCCGGCGCCGCGTCGACCGCTCGCGCCGCCGAGCCTCTGGTCACAAAGCGCGGCGAGATTCGGACCTTTCGTCTTGCCGATGGATCGCACGCGACGCTCGACACCGACAGCCGGCTGCAGGTCACGCTCGCAAGCAATGATCGCCACATCCGGCTGACAAAGGGCCGGGTGCGCCTGTCGGTGGCCAGGCAATCCATCCCGCTTCAGATCGATGCCGGTCCCGGGATTGCGACGGCCAACGATGCCGAACTCGACATAGGCGTCAATGAGGTCGGGACCGTCACCATGGCGTTGCGGCGCGGCGAAGCCGAGCTACGCCCGGACGGCAAGGCAGGCACGGGCACATCGCTGTCGCTGTCGCTGGGGCAAACGCTCGCCTATCGGCAAGATGGGCGGCTACAGCTTACCTCCGGGCTGGCTGCCAGCCTTCCGCCGAGCTGGCCCGAAGGCTGGGCCGAATATCGTTCGATCCGGCTCGACCAACTGATTGCAGAAGCCAATCGCTATGCGGTCGTTCCGATCATAATCGACCGCGCGAGCGCTGCGCTCGAAGTCTCCGGACGCTTCCATATCAGCCAGACCGAAGCGTTCGCCGAACAGATTGCGCGCCTGTTCAATCTCCGCGTTGAGCCGACAGCAGACGCAATCCATCTGCGTCGCCGATAATTTTTTCAGCCCTCGGCTAAGGTTACCCCCTCGCCCTCGTCATCGCGCCCCCACTGGCCGTCTGCCTGAAGCACGGCCGACAAACTCGGGGAGTGATCATGTTGAAGAAATCTCATTCGCTGGTTGCGCTGCTGGTCGGCAGTGCAGCCTGCCTCGCGCCGCTGACGGCGCAGGCCATACAAGAGCAACGCCAATCCTATGATCTGCCCGCGCAGGACCTTGGGGACGCCTTGCGCAGGGTCGCTGCGCAGGCCGACATCGAACTTTATGCATCGTCGCGCGATCTTGAGGGCAAGGCAGCGCCGCCGCTCAAGGGCGACCTGACCGCACGCGAAGCCATCGAAGCACTTTTGAAGGACAGCGGGCTCACGGGCCGGTTCGACTCCGCGTCGGCCGTCATCATTTCCCATGAAGCGGTCGCGCCCGACGCTGCGAGTGCCGACGCCGGTCCCATCATTGTCACCGGCTCGCGGATTGCCGGCGCGCCAGCGGCCGCGCCGGTCATTCAGGTCACGTCAGAGGATATTCGCAACGCCGGTCAGGCCGATCTCGGCGAAGTCGCGCGCAGCCTGCCCCAGAATTTCGGCGGCGGGCATAATCCCGGCATCGGAAGCGGCCAGGGCGCCCCCAATGAAAATGTCAACGTCAACGGCGCATCGAGCTTCAATCTGCGCGGCATCGGCCCCAACGCCACGCTGACTTTGCTCAACGGAAATCGCTTCGCCTACAGCGGCGCTTCATCGGTTATCGATGTCAGCGCGATCCCGGTGTCGGCGGTCGAGCGGATCGAGATCGTCGCCGATGGCGCATCGGCGATCTATGGCGCCGATGCCGTCGCCGGGGTCGTCAACATCCTGCTGAAGCCCGACTATGACGGGGTCTCGGCGATGGCGCGCATCGGCGCGTCGACCGATGGCGGCAATGTCCAGCAACAATATGGGCTGCTCGGCGGCAAGGCGTGGGCATCCGGCGGCTTGCTCGCCGCCTATGACTATAGCCGGTCATCCTCGATCCGCGCGGGTGATCGCGACTATGCCGGCGCGTCCCATCCCGACACGATGCTGTTTCCGGCCATATGGCGGCATTCGCTGCTGATGAGCGGGCATCAAACACTCGGGCCCGACATCACGCTGGCAGCGGATCTCCTCTACAAAAAGAGCCGTCTCCATTCGGTGACCGGTTATGCGGTCGATGTGCCGCCCGACCAGCTGGGGCTCGACAATGTCAGCACGTCGGAGACATTCGGGATCGCACCGAGCCTCGCCGCCGATCTCGGCGGCGACTGGCGCTTCAAGGCGAGCGGATTCTTCGGCACCGACCGGACCGGCGGCTATAGCGATCTCTTTTTTGGCGGCGAGCGTCTCACCCATCTCGACAAGCATTTTTTCAACCGCAACCTCGCGCTGGAAGCCGGTTTCCAGGGGCCATTGTTCTCGCTTCCCGGAGGTGACGTGCGGATCGCTTTCGGGGCTGGCGCGCGGCGCAATGACTTTTTTGCCGGCTCCCTCACGGGCGATGTCGACCGTCGGCGCGATAATCTCTTCGCTTATGGCGAACTGCTCGTGCCGATCACCCAGCCTGCACAGGAGATTGCAGGGCTGCACCGCCTGTCGCTGACCGGCGCGCTTCGCTTCGAGGATTATTCGGATGCGCGGGGCATCGTCACGCCCAAACTCGGCATTGTCTGGGAACCGGTGGCGATACTCCGGCTCGGGGCGTCATGGGGCCGATCGTTCAAGATGCCGACACTCTACCAGCAATATAGCGGCTATTCGGCAATCCTCGGGCGGGCTTCGCGCTATGGCACCGGCTATCCCGAGACTGCGAACATCGTTTTCGCGGCAGGGCCCGACAGCCGGATCGGACCCGAACGCTCGGAGAATGTCACGCTGAGCGCGCAGTTGACACCCGCGCGCGGGCTCGAACTCACCGCCGCCTGGTACCGGATCGACTATCGCGACCGCGTCGCCACCCCGGTCGCGTCGCTTCTCGGTGTGCTCGACAAACCGCTCTACGCCGGCCTCGTAACGCTCAATCCGACGGCGGCCTTACTGAACGAGATCATCGCGGGCTCGTTGCTCGGCCTGGAAAATAGTTCGAACCGTCCATACGACCCCGCCACGACCGTCGCCTTCATCGACAACCGCGACCGCAATATCGCGCGCCAACGCTATTCGGGAGTCGACGTGTCGATGCGGTACCGAATTGAACTGGACGACGGCAGGGAGCTGGCGCTTTCGGCCGCGGGGAGCTTCCTGAAGAGCGACCAACAGCTTCTTCCCGGAGCGACCTGGACGCCGCTCGCCGGCACGATCTTTCATCCATCGCGTTTTCGCGGACGCGCCGGGCTGACCTATGGTAATGAGCGGTTCACGCTCGCCGCCTTCGTCAGCCATATGAGCGGCCTGGATGATGAGCGGCAGGCCGTGCCAGTGCGCATCCCCGCCTATAATATGCTCGACCTCACGGCGCGGGTGCAGATTGCAAAGGGGACCGAAGTCTCGGTCGCCATACTCAATCTTCTCAATGCCAAGCCGACTGCCATCGCAACGGCGCTTGCCAGCGAGACGCCTTTCGACACGACCAACTATTCTCCGACAGGACGCTTCGCCGGCCTGACCGTCCGGCAGGAGTGGTGAACATGATCCGCACGATCCTCCTGACCGGGAGCGCCATGCTCGGTATCGCACTCGCCTTGCCATCGGTGGCGACGGAAAGACAGCGCGCCTGGACGCTCGACGACCAGTTGACCGTTCCCGAGATCCGCACGCTGGCAATTGCCGCGGACGGCAAGGGCGCGGCCTATGTGGTGCGCATCGCCGACCGGACGAGCGACAAGACGGTGGCGGTTCTCCGCCACGTCGATCTTGCATCGGGAAAAACACGCGAATGGCTTCGCGCCGCCTGGATCGAAGACCTGCGACGCATTCCGGGAACCGCCGACTGGAGCGCGCGGATCGACAAGGGCGAAGGCGTTCAGCTCTACCGCATCGCGGCGAACGGCGCGGTCACGCCGATCGTCGTTCACCCCGCGACCGCCATTTATGGCGACAGCGAGGGCGCCACCTATCTCGCCTATGGTCATGCGCCGCTGCCAACCGGCGTACGGTCGTACAGCTGGTCGCCCGACGGCCAGTGGCTCTGGTATGTTGTGCTGGATGCCGAACCCTATGACCGGCGGATGCGCTATGACGCGGACGTCGCATCCGAGCGCGCGCAGCGCCGCTCTCCCGGACGGGCGACGGCATCGATCTTTTTGCGAGGCCCGAACGGTAAGGATCGGCTTCTCTCCACGCGCCCGCACGGCGATATCTCGACATTCTTCGATCGAAGCTTTGTCAGCTGGAGGAATGGAGAGGTCAATTACGACGTCATGGAGGTCGATGCCGATGGGCGTCAGCAGACGATGACTATGGCGGTGCCGCTCGCGACGGGGGTCCCACGCGTTGCCGACGACAAGGCGACGCGCGGCTATTGGCGCCTGGCGGGACCGCGCGGCGGGCGGCTGACGTCGGAGGGCATCGGATCGATGCGCGACCTCGTCGAAACGCTGCCCGACGGGAGCAAGCAACATTATGGACGCTTTCCCTTTGCGGTCGGCGACGGGCGTGCGTCCGGCGGCTTCGTGTCTGCCGACGGCAAGCGCGCGATCGCGGGATTTCGCACCATCGAAAATCCGCGCTTCGGGCTCGTCGTCATCGAGAAAGCGAAACCGCGTGTGATCGGCGGGGCGTCCAGTCTCAACCACTGCGATTTCACCGCGGCGCTCGACCGGGGGATTTGCATCGCGCAGAGCCAGACCATGGCTCCGGCGGTCGTCAGCATCGATGTCGCAAGCGGGACGATGAGGCGGATCGCCTCGGTTGCACCGGCGCATGACGGGATCGCGCCGCTGCGGACCGAGCCAAGGACCTGGGTCAACCGGAACGATAGCAAGGCGACCGGCTATATCGTCTGGCCGCGCGGCTATACGAAGGGCAAGCGCTACCCGGCGATTGTGATCACCCACGGCACCGATGCCGACGAGCGTTTCGCGAACCAGGAAAATCAGTGGGAATATCCCGCGCAGCTCCTCGCCGAACGCGGTTATGTCGTGCTGCTGATCAACGTGCCCGCCTCGACACAAAATGCCGACCTCAAAGCCATTTACGATACATGGGTGAATGAAACGAAAGACCGGCCGCCCCGCGAGGTTCAGGACCGCATCTGGCTCAATGACACCGCAAGCTTCGAAGATGCGGTGAGCGAGCTCATCGACGCCGGCGTCGTCGATCGCATGCGCGTCGGCATCGCAGGCTTCAGTCGCGGCTCGCAAAGCGTCAATGTCACGATGACACAATCGCAGATGTTCCGCGCCGCATCGAGTGGCGACGGCGGCTATCTCGAGCCCGCCTTCTACCCCAGCCTTACGGGCTCCTACGACACCGTCTATGGCGGGCCGCCGACCGATCCCGCCGCGCTGCCCAATTATCTCCGGATGGCGCCATCGCTGCGCGGAAAGGAAGCGTGCGGCGCGATGCTGTTGCAGATGGCCAATCCCTATCCGGCCTCGGTCGACCTCTATGCCGCGTTGCGGGCTGCGAAGGTTGCGGCGCAGATCAGCCTCTATCCGGGCGAAGATATGGCGAGCGACGAGACGCACATCTTCCACATTCCCTCGAACCGCCTGAAAGCGATGCAGGAAAATATCGCCTGGTTCGACTATTGGCTGCTTGGCAAACGCGATTCGGACTCGCCGTTCGCCGATCGCTACGCCGAATGGGACAAGATGCGCGGGGCCGCGCCGCGACGTTGCGATGGGAGCAAATCGGTCGTGCCGGACTAGGAGGCGGCTTCGACACCGTCGGTCCACCAATTGATCCAGGCTTCGGCCGCGGCAAAGCTCAGGAGGCGAAGGTCGCGGCCGTCGCCTTGCCAGTCGCTCTCGGCGGTTCGCGCGACCCAGCATGGGTCGATCAGGCCGGCTTCGACGAGCTTCCCCTTCTTCAGCATCGCACGCGCGGCATCCCCTTGCGCATCATAGACCCGCCGGACGAAACCGCCCGGGCTGCCTTTCGTCGTCCGTTCGATAAGCAAATCGGGCAGAATGCCGGTGAAGGCCGCGCGCGCGACCGCGCGGTCCCGCCCGCCGCGCACCCACTGCCAGCTGGGGATCGAGAGACAAAGCTCGACGATCGGCTGTGACAGCAGGGGTAGGATTTGCGGGGGATGGGCGGTACGCGGATAGAGTTCGATGCTCCTCTGGGCGCGCGCCAGCATGACAACATGGGCTGCCTTGCCGGGAAGCGTGCCTGGCGGGGCGGCCAGCCAGGGATGGCGATCATCCTCCGCCAGCGCGGCAGCGCGGCCCTCCTTTCCAAGACCGGTCAGATCGGGCCGGACACGATGCCCATTCCGGCGGCGGCCTATGCGTTGCCAGCCATTGCGAACGACGTCCATCATGCCCGAACCCGTGAGATCGGCAAGATCGCGCGCCGTGGCGAACAAGCCCGGCCCAGGTCCTTGCGCGAGAAAGCGATCGGCGAGCGGCGCGGCGCTGCGCAATGCGCAGAAGACATTGTCGCCCCCATTGCCCGAGAAATAGGCGTCAATGGGAGTGACAACATCGAGACGACGATGCTCGGCCTCGATTGCCGGAAAATAATGTGCCGCGACCGGCAGCGGCAGGTGACGCATGACGGGGCGCCTGACGTCCACGGCAGCGAGATCGAAGGCGGGTGCCTCCAGCCGAATCCCCAGCTTCCGGACGAGCGCCTTGGCGTAGCGCCGTTCGTCGCCGTCGCTGTCCGGCTCGACCATGGTGAGACAGCGCAGGTTCGGCGTACGGGGACCCAGAGCAGCTGCGACAATCGAGCTGTCGAGACCGCCCGAGACGCCGATGAGGATGTTGTCGAAGAGGGTCGACCATATTCCGATACTGTCCTTGAGAGTGATGCGCAGCGCATCGGCTGCCTCTTCGAAGGTGCGTCCCTTGGGCCCGCGAACATGGTCCCATGGCGACCATGTCTGCTCGATCAGGCTTTCGCGCGCATTCACGATGAGACGTTCGCCTGGAAGCAGCTCCTCGATGTCGCAGATCCCTGAACGCCGTCCGATGGAGTCGATTCCGGCGAACATGCGCGCGAGCGCCCTGTAATCCACCTTGGCTCGGCCCGGTTCGGCTAACGCCGCCATGTCACTCGCCAGCGTAACGCGACCGGGCTCCCGCCGCATATAGCAGGTCATCATTCCGGACGGGTCGCGCAGGACCGAAGCCGTCCCATTGTCGTCAATCAACAGGGCGATATATGCGCCCCAATAGTCCGCAAGCAGGGCGCCGCCGCCCGTTTCGACGATCAATTTCCGTTCGGCGAGATCGAGATTTGTCACGCGGGTCGCGGGAAGTTCGCGGCGGAATAATGGCCCGACAATGCAACCACCCTCGCCAAGGTCGATAATTGGGGCCGGACTGGATAGCCGCGCGATGGAGGAGACAAACGCCACCTCTTCCGTGCTCGCCTCGGCACGCAGCGGTGCAAGGCCCGACGTCGCAATATCGAGATGGAAAGCAAGCCTCATCGCACAGCCAGCAAGGGCTTGAAGTTCTGAATGCGGTCGAGGGGATCGCTGAGGACGACAGCACCGGCCTGGAGCCAGCAATGCGCAGCGAACGGAAGCTTCACCCCGATGACAAGATCGACACCCAGTCCCCGGCGCGCGAACATGGCGCGCATCGCGAGGCCGCGGACGAGGCATTGGTCGGTCGCATCACGATAGCGAGATGCCCGCGCGAAAGACGATGCCACCGGCCTGCAGCGTTCGGGTGCAGCGTCGGGGAGTCCGGTCGGAGCGAGGTGGGTGCGGAGGGATCGGCGGGAAAGGCTACGGCGTGCGCGCGACTGAAAGAGAAGGGCCTCAATCAAAAGCCATGGCGGCGGCGGATCGATCGGACCGTCGTAAAGGCTGTCGGTCGGGTCCGAAGCCATCGACGGCGCGGCCGTTGGAACGCCGGCTTCGACCAGATCTTTTGCAACGAGCCACTGGAATTGCTCTGCGCTCGCTGCACCATTCACAAAGGCGTCGATCGCGGCAGCCGCTTCCTCTTCAAGCAGGAAGTAGCGGCTCGCCGACAGATCGAGGCAGATCATACGCCCACCCAGAGCGCAGTATTTGATATCAGAGCGAATTCGATACTGCATCGTCGGCACAGCCATGTCGCACCATAGACGCCACATGGCATCCTTCAGTCGTCGGTCCGCAGGCCGACAGGAAAGAACCGAAGCATGGTTTGCACCTCGATCGGGCCGACAACTTCTGTCCCGCGCGTTTGAAACCGAGCATCGCCGAGATCCACAATGCCGCTATTATCGCTATCCATGACATTTCTCCGTCAGCTCATATCTGAAACAGAATTTGGGCGCGTTGCGTGCGTGCGGCGCCAAGGCACCGCACGCCCTGTGCATCAATCGTCGGCCTGGATGCCGGCGTTGTAGATCTTCTGGAAAGTTGCGAGGTCGAGCGGGCCATCCACGCCGCGTCCGCGGGTTTCGATGCGCGCATCGCCAAGATCGACGACGCCTTCTTCGAGCTTGTTCATGGCTTATCCTTTCAATGTTGCGACCGGAATGAGTCGCAAACCCAAGCTATGCTTCGAAGAAAGGTCGATCCATTTAATAATCCGATTATTATCGGGCGCCTCATGGAATGTAATGAAAAAGGTGACCGCGCCATAGAAAACGCACGTCGGGCGTGCGCACTGACACCTTTAGCTGGGCGGCCTGGACATGCGTGCCAAAACCCGGTCACGCGCTCATGCTATAGTGCGAGCGCCACGCTATTTTGGCGCGACTTTGGCATTCTGCAAGGGAAACTGGATCCAAATCGGGACTCAATTGCGCAGCGAGCTGCAATATATCGATCGACATCCTGACGCAGGCGCGAGGATCGAGGAGGATCATTTCAGCGATATCGTACGCGCGGCAGAACCCGGTCGGTGCAGTGCTCGCCATGCGCCCCGATGCAGCAGAGCTGCCTGTGCGATTCAATGGATGGCGGCCGCCGAAAACGCGCCGACTCCTGACAAAAGAAGTTCGCGCGGGTTGCCGGTAGACTTCCCCGCCGGCGGCGCCGGCGGGGAGGACGGGATCAGCCGTTGAGGCGATCCTTGACCGCCTTGGCAGCGCCGAAGCTCAGCTTCTTCGATGCCGCGATCTGAATCGTCGCGCCGGTCGAGGGATTGCGCCCTTCACGTGCTGCCGATTCCTTGACCTTGAACTTGCCGAAGCCGTTGACCGATACTTCGTCGCCCTTGGCGGCTGCATCGGTGATCGCGGCGAAGACCGCATCCACGGCCTTCTTGGCGTCAGCCTTGCTGACGTCAAGCGAGGCTGCGACGCTGTCGGTGAGTTCGGCATGGTTCATATATTATCTCCTGGGGCGCCCGGGCCGATCCCGAACGGTAAACCGCTATAGTGAGCAGCGCCCGGCGACGCCAATATCTATCCCGCCAGGCTGCCGCCAACGAATGCAGGATGCACAGGCCCACGCGCGCGGGCCGATCGGCACTCGAAACCACGGATCAATAGCGCGCTGACGATTCGCTGAACATCGAGAATTCGCCGGGAACGCGCCTGAAATGCCAAAAGGCACCCGCCACTGGATCGGCACGATCGTGGAGAAATGGTGCCACCGAAAGGATTCGGGCCCTCGCCCCCAACCTTGGCAATTTCTTGGACGACCAATGCGGAATTTGATTCGCGCTTTACGCTATAGCCGCGAAAAAATCCCCAAGCTGCGCTAGTGCTGTCTCGCTCAAATGAGGGAGGAAATGAGGGAGGAGTTCGGGCACTCGACCTAATTTTCCCTTATAAAACATATGCTTAGGGAACAAATCTGGATGCCCCGCGAGGATTCGAACCTCGATAGGCGGTATCAGAAACCGCAGTCTTACCATTAGACGACAGGGCAGCAGAGGCGGGCCAAATATGATTGCGCGGCCGTGCTGTCAAGACCGCTGAGACAAGATGTGCCCACGGCGCATCAGCGGCCTTGCTCTCATCCATTTCGCCGCTAGCATCGGGCGCAATGATAAAGGGGGACTGCGCGCCGCGCAGGACACCCCGCAAGGAGGTGGGTTGATGCGTCATGTCGCCATCGTCGGGTCTGGCCCTGCGGGATATTATACCGCCGAAACATTGCAAAAAGCCGACGATATCGCCGTCGATGTCATCGATCGCCTGCCCGTGCCCTATGGCCTGATTCGCACCGGAGTCGCCCCCGATCACCAGTCGATCAAGGCGGTGTCGCGCCGCTACGAAGGAACCGCGCTGACCGACAATGTCCGCTTCGTCGGCCATGTTTCGGTCGGCACCGACGTGACGATCGACGAACTGGTCGATCTGTACGATGCGGTGATCCTGGCGACGGGCGCGCCGAACGACCGGCCGCTCGATATCCCCGGCGCCGACCTGCCCGGGGTGATCGGCAGCGCCGCTTTCGTCGGCTGGTACAATGGCCATCCCGATTTCGCGGACCTTGATCCGCCGCTCGATGCCGCCGGAGTCGCGGTGATCGGCAACGGCAATGTCGCGCTCGACGTCGCGCGCATTCTCGCCAAGACACCTGCCGAATTCGCGGGCAGCGACATCGTCGCCCACGCCCGCGACGCTTTGTCGGGAAGCGCGGTGCGCCACATCCACATCCTCGGCCGGCGCGGTCCGCACCAGATTGCGATGACGCCGAAGGAACTCGGCGAACTCGGCCATCTCGAACGCGCCAGCCCGCGCGTCGACCCCGCCGTCCTGCCGCCCGAGGGCGACGACGCGCTGCTCGAACCCGGAATGCGCAAATCCGTGACGCATTTGCGCGGCTTCGCCGCCAATCCGGTCGCCAAGCCGGTGACGATCGACTTCGATTTCTTTGCGATGCCGATCGCGATCGAGGGCGCCGACGAAGGCCGGGTTCAGCGTATCATCGTCGAAAAGACGATGCTCGACGCCGAACTGCGTTCGATCCCGACCGGCGAGACCTATGCGATCGAGGCGGGGCTGGTGATCAGCTGCATCGGATATCAGACCCCGCCGATCCCCGGTGTACCCTATGAGCATGGCCGCGGGCGCTTCGCCAACACCGACGGGCGCATCCTGCCCGGCCTCTATTGCGTCGGCTGGGCGCGGCGCGGTCCGTCGGGGACGATCGGCACCAACAAGCCCGACGGCGCGCGGATCGGCGAGATGGTGATGGAAGATATCGGCCGCGGCGCGGCCAAGGCGGGGCGGCCGGGGCTCGACGCGCTGCTCGCCAGCCGCAATGTCACCCCGGTGACCTTCCGCGACTGGCGCCGCATCGAGGAAGCCGAAATTGCTGCGGCGATCGACGGAAACCCGCGCGAGAAATTCGTGACGATCGAGGCGATGCTCGAAGCCATCGGGCGGTGATCGCCCGGTGAACCCCTCTCACTGGCGCACCGGCCTCCGCTGGCTGCTCGCGCTTGCCTATGGCTATGCCGGCTATCGCCACCTCGCGACGCCCGAACCCTTTCTCGCTATCACCCCGCCATGGGTTCCCATGCCCGGCGCCGTCGTCATGGCGACGGGAATGGCCGAGATCGCGGGCGCGGCCGGGCTGATCATCCCCGCGACGCGCAAGGCGGCGGGCTGGGGCCTCGCCCTCTATGCGCTTTGCGTCTGGCCCGCCAACTTTCACCATGCGTTCGCCGGAATCGCGATCGGCGGCGAAACGCTCGGCTGGTGGTATCACGCGCCGCGCCTCGCCGCGCAGCCGCTGATCATCTGGTGGGCGTTGTGGGCCAGCGGCGCGGCGGAGTGGCCGTTCTGCCGCCCCCGATCGACCTGATCAAAAGGGCGCTGCCGGGGTCTCTATCGGCGGCTGCCCCTTCTGGCTCGCCGCATAGGCCTCGACCGCCTTCAGCACGCGCAGCATATTGCCGCTTGCGATTTTCTCCAGCTCGGCCTGGGTATAGCCGCGCCGCGCCAGCTCGACGAACAGCGCCGGATAGCCGGACACATCCTCCATCCCGGCCGGTCCCGACGGCATGCCGTCATAGTCGCCGCCCAGTCCGATATGATCGACGCCGATCGTTTTGCGGATATGGTCGATATGGTCGGCGATCTTGCCAATCTGTGCCAGCGGCGCCGGATTGGCCCGCTCCCATGCCTTCAGCTTCGCATCGACCGCTGCCGGGTCGCCCGGATAAAGCGCCTTCAGCCGCGCCTGCTCGCCCGTCCGTGCGGCGCCGCGCGCCATCACATCGGCGTCGATAAAGGCGGGCAGGAAGACCACCATGATAATGCCATTGTTCGCCTTGACCAGCGGCAGCACGCTGTCGGGGACGTTGCGCGCATAATCATGGATCGCGCGCACCCCCGAATGGCTGAACATCACCGGGGCCTTCGACGTTTCGAGCGCGTCCTTCATCGTCGCTTCGCTGACATGGCTGAGGTCGACGGCCATCCCGATCCGGTTCATCTCACGAACCACCTGCCGCCCGAAATCGGTGAGCCCGTTGTGCGCCGGGGCATCGGTCGCCGAATCCGCCCACGGCACATTCTTGCCGTGGGTCAGCGTCATATAACGCACGCCGAGGTCATACATGTCGCGCAGCACGGCGAGCGAGGAACCGATCGAATGACCGCCCTCGATCCCCAGCATGCCCGCGACCTTGCCCGCCTTCATCTGCGCTTCGAGTTCGGCCGAGTTGCGGGCGAACGACATATCGGCGGGATAACGCGCGATCAGCCGCTTTGCGACGTCGATCTGTTCCAGCGTCTGCTGGATCGCCTGCGGCTCATTGCTGTTCGACGGCACATAGACCGACCAGAATTGCGCCCCGACGCGCCCCTTGCGCAGCCGCTTGATATCGGTGTGCATCCCCATATCAGGCGGCGAGGCATCGGGCTTGGCGGTGAAGGTCGTATCGTGGAAATCGAAATCATTGATGACATTGTCGACCTCGCCGCGCAGCGCGCCGGGTACGTCATTATGCCCGTCGAACACCGGTGCGCGCTTGAGCGCCGCCTCGGCAATCGCCTCGGGCGATTTTTGCGCGGCGGCGGGGGCCGAAAAAAGGGCGAGAGCGGCAATGCCGGCGAGCAGGTGCGACGTTTTCATGACCCGACCTTAAATGCTTGAGCAAATGGTGCAAGGCCAGCGCGCGACCGACTTGACGTTCACGTAAACTCCGCGCAGCATCGCCGCATGACAGCTTTTGACGACTGGCGCGCACGCTCTCCCTTTTACGACGAAACCCATGAAGCGCTGGCGCAAAGCGTCCGCCGCTTCGTCGCACGCGAGATCGCGCCGCACATCGACCGGTGGGAGGCCGAGGGCGAATTGCCCCGCGACCTCCACAAAAAAGCGGCGGAAGCGGGAATCCTCGGCCTGCGCTATCCCGAGGAATATGGCGGCCATTCGGAAGGCTTCGACAATTTCCACGGGCTGGTGCTGACCGAGGAACTGGCGGCGGTCGGCGCGGGCGGCCTCGGCGCCTCGCTGATGACCCACGGTATCGGCCTGCCCCCCGTGCTCGCGCTCGGCTCCGACGAACTCAAACGGCGCATCGCCCCGCCCGTCCTCGCGGGCGACAGGATCATCGCGCTGGGGATCACCGAGGCCGGCGGCGGCAGCGACGTCGCCAACCTCAAGACGACGGCGGTCCGCGATGGCGATGCCTATGTCGTCAATGGCGGCAAGATGTTCATCACCAGCGGCATGCGCGCCGACTGGCTGACCTGCGCGGTGCGCACCGGCGGGCCGGGCGCCGCAGGCATCTCGCTGCTCCTGATCGACATGGACAGCCCCGGCGTCGAACGCACAAGGCTCGACAAGATGGGCTGGCGGTGCAGCGATACCGCCGCGATCCACTTCAGCGACGTCCGCGTGCCCGCGGAAAACCTGATCGGGCCCGAGAACGGCGGCTTCATCGGCATCATGCGCAATTTCAACAGCGAGCGGCTCGGCATGGCGATGGGCTGCTGCGCCTATGCCCGCGTCGCGATGGCCGAGGCGGCCGAATGGGCGCAGAGCCGCGAGACCTTCGGCAAGCCGCTCGTCGGCCACCAGTCGATCCGCATCAAGCTCGCCGACATGGAACGCCAGATCGAGGCGACGCAGGCATGGGTCGACCTCGCCGCATGGCAGGTCAAAACCGGCTGCGCCCGCCCCGCCGACTTCGCGATGCTCAAGGTACAGGCCACCCGCATGCTCGAAGCCGTCGCGCGCGAAGCCGCGCAAGTGCTGGGCGGCGCATCCTATATCACCGGCAGCAAGGTCGAACGCATCTACCGCGAGGTCCGCGTGAATGCCATTGGGGGAGGCAGCGAGGAAATCATGCTCGATCTGGCCGGGCGGCAGTTGTTTGGGGGGAAGCGCTAGCTTTCGCTGTCCGTCTTGCGCTTGTCGGCCAGTGCGCGCGATTCGGCCTTCAGCGGGCGCGACACCGGGCAGACTTCCTGCACATAACCGTTGAGCACATTGGTCAACGCGTCGGGCAACAGACGATAAAAAACGAACTGGCCGCGCTTCTCGCTCACGATCAGCCCGGCATTCTCCAGCACCGACAGATGTTGCGACACCGCTGGCTTGCTCATCTCGAAACACGCCGCGATGTCGCCCGCGCTGAGTTCGGCATGCGCCAGATAGGCGAGAATCTTACGCCGCGGCGTTGATGCCAATGCCTGAAAAACCCGTTCCATGAGTCCCGAAATGGGCACCGCCGGCGCTCTTGACAAGCAATAATTTATTTAAGTAATTACTTATATTCTTTCCAAAGAGGACTCGGGCGATGCGCAACCAACAGGATCCCCACGCGGTCAATTTCCTGATCGACGAAGACGGCCCCGATCCACGCAAAGGCCGTGTGCGGGCCGACGCGCCAAGCATCGTCTGGAACGGCGGCATGATGGCGGCCGCGCTGATCGCCGGCCCTTTCTTTCTTACTCCCTCGGCTATCCTGCTCTTTTTCGTCACCACCGGCGCGGCGCTGCTCCTCGGCCACAGCGTCGGCTATCACCGCATGATGATCCACGGCAGCTTTGCCGCACCGCGCTGGTTGACCCGCACTCTCATCTGGTTCGGCGCGTTCGTCGGCATGGCAGGCCCCTATGGCATTGTTCGCGCGCACGACACGCGCGACTGGGCGCAGCGGCAGGCCGACTGTCACCCCTTCCTCGCGCACAAGACGCACATCGTTCGCGACGCGTGGTGGCAGATTTACTGCCGCCTCGATCTCGACCGGCCGCCGCGTTTCGATTTCGCCGAACTCGACCGCGATCCCTTCATTCGCTGGCTCGAAGCGACATGGCGCTGGCAGCAGCTACCCGTCGCACTGCTTTTCTTCGCCATCGGCGGCTGGGGCTGGGTCGTCTGGGGCGTCGCCGCGCGTGTAGCGGTCGCCAATCACGGTCACTGGCTCGTCGGCCACCTCGCGCATAATCGCGGGCCGCAGCACTGGACCGTCGACGCGCATGGCGTGCAGGCTTTTGACGTTCCCTGGGCGGCGATCCCGACAATGGGCGAGGCTTGGCACAATAACCACCACGCCTATCCGGGCTCCGCGCGGATCGGGTTGCATCGGGAACAGAGCGACTGGGGCTATGCCTTCATCCACCTCTGCGAACGCCTCGGACTGATGTGGAACGTCCGCACTCCCGAGACGATGGGCGCGCGCCCGGGACTCTCCGAGGTCCCTCGACACGGGCCGGGCTTCGCGGCACAGTCGCCGCATGGACACGCAATCTCATAGCTGGCCCGCCGAGGCCGAAACCCTCCTCCCCGACCTCGTCGATCTCCGCCGCGCGATTCACCGCGAGCCTGAACTGGGGCTGCAAAATCCGAAGACGCTCGCGAAGATCAAAGACGCACTCGCCGGCCTCCCGCTCGAATTTCGCGAGGGGCCGTCGACCACCGGGCTCGTCGCGATCCTGCGCGGACCCGCAAACGGGCGCACCGTCTTGCTGCGCGGCGACATGGATGCATTGCCCCTGCTCGAGGATACCGGGCTCGACTTCACCTCCGAAACCACCGGCGCGATGCATGCGTGCGGGCACGACACCCATGTCGCGATGCTTGTCGGCGCGGCGAAATTGTTGTGCGCAGCCCGCGACCGCCTGCCCGGCACGGTGATGTTCATGTTCCAGCCGGGCGAGGAAGGCCATCATGGCGCGCGCTTCATGCTCGATGACGGGCTGATCGATCCGCTGCCCGACGCCGCCTTCGCGCTCCACATCATGCCCAATGCGCCGCACGGGATTTTCGCGGGGCGCGCGGGGCCGCTGCTCGCCTCGTCCGACGTTCTCTCGATCACCGTCAAAGGCGCCGGGGGACATGCGTCCATGCCGCAGGACAGCATCGACCCGATCCCCGTCGCCTGCTCGATCGTCACAGCGATCCAGACGATGGTGACGCGCCGCATCTCGGTCTTCGACCCCGCCGTCGTCACGATCGCGAAGATCGCGGCGGGCACGACGAACAATATCATCCCCGAAACCGCCGAGATGCTCGGCACGATCCGCACCCTGTCGCCCGAACGCCGCGCGATGGTCGCGCGCGAGCTCAAGCGCCTCGCCCCCGCGATCGCGGAGGCGCATGGCTGCACCGCCGAAGTGACGATCGAGGAGGGCTTCCCGGTCACCATCTGCGACACCCGCGCCGCCACCTTCGGCCAGCGCGTCGTCGAGGAGACTTTCGGCGAGGCAGCCTGGCTGACGATGGAGCATCCGGTGATGGGGGCGGAAGATTTCGCCTATGTGTTGGAAAAAGTCCCCGGCGCGATGTTCTGGCTCGGCGCCAGCGAACAGGGCAGCGACTGGCGCACCTGCTGCGGCCTGCACTCGAACCGCATGGTCCTCGACGAAAAGGTCATGGCGCGCGGCGCAGCCTTGCACGCGGCGCTGGCCGAACGATTTTTGAACGAAGGATTCTCCATATGATCAACATCATCGGCGCCATCATCTCGGGCCTGATCATCGGCGCGCTGGCGCGCTTCTTCTACCCCGGCGCAGTCGATATGGGCTGGATCGCAACGATCCTGCTCGGCGTCGGCGGCTCGTTGCTCGCGGGCTTCGCAACCTCGCGCGGCCGCGGCGACTTCCACCGCGCCGGCTGCCTCGCCTCGGTGATCGGCGCGATCGTGCTGATCCTTGCCGGACGACTGCTCGGGATCGGCGGCTAGGAAGAATTATCTCACACAAAGACACAAAGAGGTCGTGTGCCTAACGAGCCAAATCTCCATTGGCGATGCGGCGCACGCCTTCTTTGAAAGTGGCTCCGCCAAAATTTATCAGGATCCCGAGCGGCAGATTGAGAAGGCGCAAATAGGTAAGGACCTGTTTGCTATGGAGCGGCGAAAGCCGCTCCACTGATTTCAGTTCGATCAGCAAACTGCCTTCGAGCAGAAGGTCGGCGCGGAAGCCTTCGGCAAGTTCAATTCCATCATAGCGAATGGGAATTGGCTTTTGCCGTTCGACGCAGATCCCGCGCCTGCGAAGCTGATCCGCCAAAATTGCTTCATAGGCCGATTCAAGCAGCCCTGGCCCCAAATCCCGATGCAACCGGAATCCACAATCGACAACCACCCTTGCCAGTTCCTCGATGTCCGCCCGCATCGACAACCCTCTTTGTGTCTTTGTGTGAGATATTCTAAACGACCAGCCTCACGGCACCAGCACCGTATCGACCGCCTCCGGCAGCATATCGGGATAATCGAGCGTATAATGCAGCCCGCGGCTTTCCTTGCGGTGGAGCGCGCTCCTGACGATCAGTTCGGCGCATTGGAGGAGGTTGCGCAGCTCGATCAGGTCGGTGGTGACGCGGAAATGGCCGTAATAATCCTCGACTTCGTGCGTCAGCATGTTGATCCGGTGCTGCGCGCGCTCCAGCCGCTTGGTGGTGCGCACGATGCCGACATAATTCCACATGAAGCGCCGGATCTCGGTCCAGTTCTGCTTGATCACCACCTCTTCGTCCGAATCGGTGACGCGGCTCGCGTCCCATGGGCGGATCGCCGGCGGCGCCTCCAGCTGGTCCCAGCGCGCAACAATATCCTTCGCCGCCGCCTCGCCAAAGACGAAGCATTCCAGCAACGAGTTGGACGCAAGGCGGTTGGCGCCGTGCAGCCCGCTCTCGGTGCATTCGCCCGCCGCATAAAGCCCCGGCAGATCGGTGCGCCCGTCGCGGTCGATCAATATGCCGCCGCACGTATAATGCTGCGCGGGGACGACCGGGATCGGCCCTTTCGTCATATCGATGCCCAGCGTCAGCAGCTTTTCGTGGATATTCGGAAAATGCGCCGCGACGAATTCGGGGTCCTTGTCGCTGATGTCGAGGTGGACATAGTCGAGCCCCGACCGCTTGATCTGATCGTCGTTCGCGCGCGCGACAACGTCGCGCGGTGCCAGTTCGGCGCGCGGGTCGTAATCGGGCATATAGCGGTGGCCGGTCACCGGATGTTTCAATATCCCGCCCTCGCCGCGCACCGCCTCGGTGATCAGGAAATTCTTGACCTCGAGATTATAGAGGCAGGTCGGGTGGAACTGCATCATTTCCATGTTCGACACGCGCGCGCCCGCACGCCACGCCATCGCGATGCCGTCGCCGGTCGCTCCTCTTGGGGCAGTGGAGAATTGATAGACGCGCCCCGCCCCGCCGCTCGCGAGGATCGTCGCGCGGCCGACATGGGCGCGTACCTTGCCGGTCTTTTCATCGAGCGCGTAAACGCCCCACACGCGCCCCGACCCCGAATAGCGTTCTTCGTGCCGCCCGGTGATCAGGTCGATGCACGTCTGCCCCGGCAACAGCGTGATATTCGGATGCGCCTCGGCGGTCTTCAAGAGCGCCGCCTGCACCGCCCAGCCGGTCGCGTCGTCGACATGGACGATGCGGCGGTGCGAATGCCCGCCCTCGCGCGTCAGGTGCAGCGCCTCGGCTTCCTTGTTGAAGGGCACCCCCATCTCGATCAGCCGCTCGATCGCATGCGGGGCATTTTCGACGACGAACTCGACCGTTTCGCGCCGGTTGAGCCCAGCGCCCGCGACCATCGTGTCGTCGATGTGATTTTCGAACGTGTCGCCCGCGTCGAGCACCGCCGCGATCCCGCCCTGCGCCCATGCGGTCGACCCGCCGGTCAACTCGCCCTTCGCGAGCACAAGCACGCGGCAATGGTCGGCCAGCGCGATGGCTGCGGTGAGACCGGCGGCACCGGAGCCGACGATGATGACGTCGTGGGAGGGGGCCTCGGTCATGCAATCAAACCCCTAATTCCGTTCGTGTCGAGCGAAGTCGAGACACCCATAAGGCGCGCGCTGACGATGGGCATCTCGACTTCGCTCGATGCGAACGGGGGTGGAGGGCTCATCCCGCCGCCCGCGTCAAATTCAGGAAAACATCTTCCAGATCGGCCTCGCGCGTCGACACGTCGACGATGCCATGCCCCATCGCATTGACCGCGGCGAGCACTTCGCCCGCGTTCATGCGGTCCTTGTTATAATGGATCGCCAACCCGCGCTCGCCTTCGCGCTCGACCTTTTCAAAGGCGGGGTGCGTAGGCAGGTCGGTGATGTCGGCATCCAGCGTCACGACGACGATCTTTTCGCGCGCCATATCGACCAGTTCGCGGGTCGGTTTGTTCGCGATCAGTCTGCCATGGTTGATGATCGCGATCCGGTCGCACAGCTCCTCGGCCTCTTCCAGATAATGCGTCGTCAGCACCACGGTCACGCCGCGATCGTTGAGTTTCTGGACATAGTCCCAAAGCTGCTGGCGCAGTTCGATATCGACCCCGGCGGTCGGCTCGTCGAGGACGATGATCGGCGGCGAATGGACCATCGCCTTGGCCACCAGCAACCGGCGTTTCATCCCGCCCGACAGGGTGCGGGCATAGGCGTCGCGCTTGTCCGACAGGTGGACGGCGGCGAGCAGTTCGTCCGAAATCCGCTTCGCCTTGGGCACGCCATACAGCCCCGCCTGATTCTCCAGCGTCTCGAAAGGCGTGAAAAACGGGTCGAAGACGATTTCCTGGGGCACGATGCCGATCGAATATTTGGCGTTGCGCGGATCGGCGTCGATGTCGAAGCCCCAGATGCTCGCCGATCCGGCCGTCTTATTGACGAGCCCCGCCAGGATGTTGATCAGCGTCGACTTGCCCGCGCCATTGGGGCCGAGCAGCCCGAAAATCTGGCCGCGCGGCACGTCGAAACTGACATTGTCGAGCGCCTGTTTGCCGCCGGCATAAAGTTTGGAGACGGCGTCGATGCGGATAGCGGCTTCGGTCATGGCGCCTTCCATAGCTGCGCACTGGCGGGCGCGAAAGGGGCTCATCGGACAAGCCTTTCTTTATCCGGATCGCACACCCGATTGCCGAGGCATCGCGGGCTTGCTATGGGCGCGAGCGATGACACAGCCCGCCCCCGAAACCATCCGCACGCCCAAGACCCGCATTGCCTGCGACGGCACCGGCGACGGCCTCGCCGACGCCGCGCTCGGCCATCCGCGCGTGTGGCTGGAAATCGACACCGACGAAGGCTTTGCCGACTGCGGCTATTGCGATCGCCGCTTCATCCTCATCGGCGGGATCGCCGACAAAGCCTGAATTCGGCAAGGCGCGCCCTGGGCGCGCCAATAGGCAACGTGCGCGCCAGCGCACCGGCGCACCGCCAACTATCTCGGACAGGCCCTTTGCGCGAACGCGCCGTCGTGCCTATATCGGCGGCATGACAAGCCCCACCGATCCCCGCCGCTTCCTCTATCGCGCCGACGCGCTCGATCCCGATCTTGCGCAGACGCTCGCGCGTGAGGCGCTCGCGAAGGCCGACGACGGCGAACTCTACCTGCAATATGCCGCGACCGAGAGCTTCGGTTTCGATGACGGACGGCTGAAGACCGCCGATTATTCGACCGACGCCGGCTTTGGTCTGCGCGCGGTATCGGGAGAGATGACGGGCTTTGCCCATGCCAGCGACATCAGCGCCGGCGCGATCCGCCGCGCGGCCGAGACGCTGGCCCTGCTCGATCCTTCGAATCAGGCGCACGCCGCGCCGCCGCCGCGCACCAACCGCCATCTTTATGACGAGGCGAACCCGCTCGACCTCGTCCCCTTCGCCAAGAAGGTCGCGCTCTGCCAACAGGTCGACGCCGCCGCCCGCGCGCGCGACCCGCGCGTCGTCCAGGTGTCGGTCAGCCTTGCCGGAAGCTGGTCGGTGATCGAAATCGTACGCGCCGACGGCTTCCTCGCGACCGACATCCGCCCGCTCGTCCGCCTCAACGTCTCCATCGTGGTCGAGGAAAATGGGCGCCGCGAAACCGGCAGTTTCGGCCTCGGCGGCCGCTATATGTACGATCATCTCTTCGAAGAGGCGCAGTGGAACCGCGCGATCGACGAGGCGCTGGCACAAGCGCTCGTCAACCTCCGCGCGGTCGATGCCCCGGCCGGCGAATTCACCGTATTGCTCGGCCCCGGCTGGCCCGGCGTGCTGCTGCATGAAGCCGTCGGCCACGGGCTCGAAGGCGATTTCAACCGCAAGGGCACCAGTGCTTTCTCGGGCCGCATCGGCGAACGCGTCGCCGCGCCCGGCGTCACCGTGGTCGATGACGGCGCGATGGAAAGCCCCGTCGGCGGCGGCCGCCGCGGTTCGCTCAGCATCGACGACGAAGGCACCCCGACCGGCGAAACCATCCTGATCGAGGATGGTATCCTCAAGGGCTATATGCAGGACCGCCTCAACGCCCGCCTGATGGGGGTCGAGCCGACCGGCAACGGACGACGTGAGAGTTTTGCCCACGCGCCGATGCCGCGGATGACCAACACCTTCATGAAGGGCGGCAACGACGATCCCGCCGAGCTTCTGTCGCGCGTCAAGAACGGCATTTTCGCCAAAAGCTTCGGCGGCGGACAGGTCGACATCGTGTCGGGCAAATTCGTCTTCAGCTGCACCGAGGCGTACAAGATCGAGAATGGCAAGCTGGGCGACTCGATCAAGGGCGCGACCCTGATCGGCGACGGCCCCAGCGTGCTCACCAAGGTGATGGGCATCGGCAACGACATGGCCCTCGACGAAGGCATCGGCATCTGCGGCAAGGGCGGCCAGAGCGTTCCCGCCGGCGTCGGCCAGCCGACCCTGCTCGTCGGCGGACTGACGGTCGGCGGCACCGCCTAAACTCCTTCTCCCTTGATGGGAGAAGGATACGCAGCCTTGTCGCGAAGCGACTAGGCGAAGTTGGATGAGGGAGATGGCGCGTCCTTGCGCCGTCGCCTCAGACAGGGACAGCACCCCGGACTTGGCCCGGGGCTCGCTCCCTCCCCCATCAAGGGTGAGGCTGAAGCCGCATGTGACCCGCCTCACTTGGCGTTCGGCAACTCCGCGCATATACAGCCATCAAACATAAGAAGAATCGGGCCGCATCATCCGCCGGGTTTCGTCCCCGGCAACAGGGAGGATATCATGCGTTCGAGTCTGTATTTCGTGTCGATTGCCGCCGTCGCGGCGGTGCTGGCCGCCGTTCCCGGATCGGCCCAGAAAACCAATGGCCCCAAAGAGCGATATGAAATGGACGTCGCGACCATGTCGGGTTTCGCCGCCATGGCGGGCGGCGGACGCGGCGGCCTCGGCGGCGCGATGGGCATGATGTTCGGCGGCGATCCGTCGAGCCGGGTCGCTCATCAACTGCTTCTCCGCCTCGGCTCGAACGACGCCGCCACCGCGCCGCCACCCAAAGGCGATCATTTCTTTCTGCCGCAGGCAAAAATGGGCAAATCGGTCCCGCTGATCTGGGAACAGGGCAGAGAAGAAACCGGAACGACCCCGTTCGAGCGCCCGAAAGGCCGCCTGCTCCTCTATTGGGGCTGCGGCGCAAAGGCTGGCCCCGGCCAGCCGGTGGTGATCGATTTCGCCAAAGTCGCTGCGGGACAGGTGCCCCCCAACCTCTTTTCAAGCGCGGTTCCGGTGATCCGCGAAGTGAGCAAAGCGAACAGCCGCTCCTTTATCGACTGGCCGAACAACAAGGGCGGCAAGCAACCCGGGTCGGGATCGTCGCTGATCGGCGCGCACCGCGTTGCGAGCAATATCGGTTCCGACATCAATTTCACGCTGGCGCAGGACTATATGGCCGGACTCAGCGCCTCCAGCGCAATTCAGGGCGACCAGTCGGTGATGCTCCGCTGGAACCAGCTGCCCAGCGCAACCGGCTATGCCGCCTGGGCGATCGGCGGCATGGATCGCGGCGGCGGCAATGGCGCCGACATGGTGTGGTGGTCGAGCAGTTCGACGCAGCAATTTGGCGGCGGGCTGTGGGACTGGCTGCCCCCCGCAACGGTCGCGAAACTAGTCACCCAGAAAATCGTGATGCCGCCGTCGCAGACCAGCTGCCAGATCCCGGCCGAGGTCAAGAAGGCATCGGGCGAGATGATGTTCGGCAACCTCAACGCCTTTGGGCCGGAGGTGAATTTCTCCTACCCGCCCAAGCCTGCGGGCAATGCGGTGTGGAATATCGACTGGACCGCGAAAGTCCGATTCCGTTCGCACACAATGCTGATGATCGGCGCCGATTTCGGCGCAATGAGCGGCGGCGATACGGGCGGGTCCACCCCCGCTCCGGCGAAGAAAAAGAAGTGCAAGGGGCCGCTCGGCATTCCGCTTCCCGACGGCGCCTGCTGATCGGGCGGAGGCCCAGTCAGCCGCGGTTCACGCATGCGGGTGTAAGGCGGGATCAGAGATAGGGCATTGAGAAACCAGGAGTTGAACAACATGCGCCCGCTTATCACCGCAACCCTTACCGCCGCCGCGCTGCTGGCGGCGCCGGCCGCAATCGCGCGCGAAAAGCTCGCCCCCGAAGCGCAGCTGGAAAAGCTGCTCGAAGGCCGCGTCGCCGGCGAACCGCAAAAATGCATTTCGCTGTCCGCCACCAACAGCTCGCAGATCATCGACAAGACCGCGATCGTCTATCGCTCGGGCGGCACCCTGTGGGTCAACCGCCCGCGCGGCGGCGCCTCCTCGCTCGACGATGACGATGTGCTGGTGACCAAATTGACCGGCAACCAGCTGTGCAACGTCGATACCGTCGAATTGCACGACCGGATGAGCCATATGTATTCGGGCTTCGTCTCGCTCGGCGATTTCGTTCCCTATCGCCGCGTCAAGGCCGACTGAGTTTGTCGGACGAACAAGGCAACGCCGGCATCGCTGCGCCGCCCACCGACTGGGCGGCGCAGCTTCTTGCCTTCTGGTTCGGCGCGCACGGTCACGATGACTGGTATGGCGGCGGTCCCGATTTCGACGACGCGGTGCGCGCGCTCGCGGGCGACTGGCACGCCGCCCTGCGCGCACAACCCGCCGACGTCTTTCTGACCGACCCCGACACCGCGCTTGCGGCAACGATCCTGTTCGATCAGGTGCCGCGCAACATCTTCCGCGGCGATGCCGACGCCTTCGCCACCGACAGCCTTGCCCGCGCCATCGCGCGCGGCATCGTCGAACGGGGCTGGGATCAGGACTGGCCCGACGAGCGGCGCCAGTTCGCCTATCTGCCCTTCGAACATAGCGAAGACATCGCCGACCAGCGCGAATCGTTGCGCCTCTTCGGCCAGCTCGCCGACCCGATGTTCCACGATTACGCCCAAAAGCATTTCGCGATCATCGACCGCTTCGGCCGCTTCCCGCACCGCAACCATGTGCTCGGCCGCACCACGCGCCCCGACGAGGAAGCCGCGGTGGAGGAAGGCAAAAATTGGTGATAGGAACGGCCGAAACCCCAGCGGAGCGTTGCTAGATGGCCGAATTCACCGACACGCTGACCGACAAGCATATCGCTTTCATCGAAAAACAGCCGGTCTATTTCACCGCGACCGCGGCGGCCGACGCGCGCATCAACCTGTCGCCCAAAGGCTATGCCGACAGCTTCAAAATCCTGTCGGACAGTCAGGTCGCCTATCTCGACCTTGGCGGGTCGGGCAATGAAACCCACGCACATCTTGCCGCCGACGGCCGCATCACGATCATGTTCTGCGCCTTCGACCGCAGCGCGCTGATCCTGCGCATCTATGGCCGCGGCCGGCCGGTGTTGCCGCAGGACGATGAGTGGGACGCGCTCGCGGCGCATTTCACTTTGATCCCCGGCACCCGCCAGATTTTCGTGATCGACGTCGACAGCGTGCAGACAAGCTGCGGCTGGGGCGTTCCGATGATGGAGCTGCAACACGAACGCGACACGCTGCAAAAATATCACCGCCAGGCCGACCGCACCCTGTGGGTCGAAAAGTTCAAGGGCCGCACGAAAAGCATCGACGGCCTGCCGACGCGCCCGACCGACCGCTTTATCGCGGGCGACGCCTGATGCCGCTCGTCGAACTCATCCGCCTGCCCAATGGCGCCGAGGCCGAGCTGCTGCGCGGACGGATCGAAAGCGCCGGGGTTCACGCCGTCTGCTTCGACGCGGGCATGAACATCGCCGAAAGCGTCGGCATCATGATCCCGGTCCGCATCATGGTCCTCGACGAGGATCTCGACGAAGCGCGGGCCCTGCTCGCGGAATTCGACAATCCGGGGAACGACTGGACGACCGAAGCGCTTGACCGCTGAGACCATGATCAAAGTCGCCAGTTATAATATGCGCAAGGGCATCGGCCTCGATCGCCGCCGCGATCCCGGCCGGGTGCTGTCGGTGCTGCGCGAACTCGATGCCGATATCATCGCGTTGCAGGAGGCCGATCGCCGCTTCGGCACCCGCGCCAGCGCGATCCCGCCGCACATGTTCGAAGAACATAGCGACTATGTCCCGGTCGATCTGCTGGACGGGCGCCCCTATGCGATCGGCTGGCACGGCAATGCCCTGCTCGTCCGCAAGGGCGCCGTGGTCGAGGAAAGCCATGCGCTCCATCTGCCGACGCTCGAACCGCGCGGCGCCGTCGCCGCGACGGTCCGCATCGGCGACACACGGCTTCGCGTCGTCGGCATGCACCTCGACATTTCGGGGCTGCGCCGCCGCCAGCAGGCGCGCGCGATCCTGAACCATATCGCCGAGGGTGAGGAGCTGCCGACGATTTTGATGGGCGACTGCAACGAATGGCGCAATCGCGGCGGCTGCCTCCACGATTTTGGCGAGCGCCATCACCTCGTCGACACCGGCCACAGCTTTCACAGCCGCCGCCCGGTCGCCAAGCTCGACCGCATCTTCGCCTCGCCCGAGCTTCAGCCGGTCGACGCCGGGGTGCATCAAAGCGCGCTCGCGGCACGGGCATCGGATCATCTTCCGATCTGGGCGCGGTTTCAGATGACGGGCTAGGCGCGTCGCCCCTGCGAAGGCAGGGGCCGCCGGAAACCTCACGCGACGCCGAGAGCAGCCCCTGCCTTCGCAGGGGCGACGATATTGCCTAAATATTAGGCAACCGCCTGCCTCGCCTGCCCCCGCGTGCAAAGGGTCGCAGGCCTCTTCGCCCCTATTGCGGCGCAAAACCCCGCCTCCCGCCGCGCCCGCGCAATCTGGCACGGCCGTTGCAGTGCAGCATGATGCAAGTGGCACAAGGGGGCATTATGAAGCTGATCCTGGCGATTATTAAACCGTTCAAGCTCGACGAGGTGCGCGAAGCCCTCACCGGGCTGGGCATCACGGGCATGACCGTGACCGAGGTCAAGGGCTTCGGCCGGCAAAAGGGACAGACCGAAATTTACCGCGGCGCCGAATATGCGACGAACATGGTGCCGAAGGTGAAGATCGAACTTGTTTGCGACGACGGCCTGACGCCGCGTGTCGTCGAAACACTCCAGCAAAGCGCTGGCACCGGGGCGATCGGCGACGGAAAGATTTTCGTCCTCGACGTCGGGCAAGCCGTCCGCATCCGCACCGGCGAGACCGGCGAGGCGGCACTCTGATGACAAAGGGGGACAATATGACGTTCGCAAATAAATTTGCGGCGACCGCCGGGGCCGCCGGCCTTGCGCTGTTCGCCGCGCTGCCCGCCTGGGCTCAGGAAGCCGCAGCGGCGCCCGTGGCAGAGGCCGCACCCGCCGTCGCCAACCCGGGCAATAATGCGTGGATGATGACCGCCACCATGATGGTGCTGCTGATGATCCTGCCCGGCCTCGCGCTCTTTTACGGCGGCCTGACGCGGACCAAGAATATGCTGTCGACGATGACCCAGGTCGGCGCTGCCGCCTGTCTCGCGATGCTGATCTGGGTGGCCTATGGCTATGGCCTCGCTTTCGGGCCCGACGGCAATGCCTTCATCGCCTGGGGCAAATTCTTCCTCGCCGGGGTAACCCCCGATTCGACCGCCGCGACCTTCAGCGACGAAGTGATCAGCGAATATGTGTTCATCAGTTTCCAGATGACCTTTTCCGCCATCACCCTCGCGCTGGTGCTGGGGTCGGTGGTCGAGCGGATGAAATTCGCGGCAACGATGGTGTTCGGCGTCATCTGGCTGACCATCGTCTATTTCCCGATCGCCCATATGGTGTGGGCGGGCGGCGGCCTGTTCTTTGAAATGGGCGCGCTCGATTTCGCGGGCGGCACGGTGGTCCACATCAACGCCGGCGTCTCGGCGCTCGTCGCCTGCCTCATCCTCGGCAAGCGTATCGGCTATCAGAAGGAAATCATGGCGCCGCATTCGCTGACCATGACGATGATCGGCACCGGCCTGCTGTGGGTGGGCTGGTTCGGCTTCAACGCCGGCTCGGCGCTCGAAGCCAATGGTTCGGCAGGCCTCGCGATGATCAACACCTTCGTCGCCACCGCATCGGGCGCGCTGGCCTGGATGCTCGCGGAAAAGCTGAGCGGTCACAAGGCGTCGGCTTTGGGCTTCTGTTCGGGGGTCATCGCCGGCCTCGTCGCCATCACCCCGGCGGCGGGCAACAGCGGACCGCTCGGTGCGATCCTGCTCGGCGCCGCCGCCTCGGTCGTCTGCTTCTATGCGGTGACCAAAATCAAGGCGAAGTTCGGCTATGACGACGCGCTCGACGCCTTTGGCATCCACGGCGTCGGCGGCATCGTCGGCGCGATCGGAACCGCCTTCACGATGCTGACCGCGATCGGCGGTCCGGCGGGCGCCGATTACGACCTCGGCGGTCAGCTCGCGACCCAGCTCCTCGCGGTCGGCATGACGCTCGTGTGGGCCAGCATCGGCACCGTGATCGCCATCTATGCCGCCAAGGCCCTGACTGGGCTGCGGGTCAGCCCCGAAGTCGAACGCGAAGGCCTCGACCTCGGCGAACATGGCGAGCGTGCCTATAATTATTGACGAGACAGGACACCCGCCGCCGCACGTCTCTCTTTCCTTTCAAACGACGGCGGCGGGGTCCTACCGGGGTTCCTCCTGCGAACCACTCGGGCCGGAACATATCCTGTTCCGGCCCATTTTTTTGCGCTTTCATGCTGCAAAAATGCTGCGCAAAAACCGAACGCGCCAATCGTGATTTTAGGCCTTTTCATCAGCACATTAATATGGCATTCAGTCTGTCAAGAGTTTCAGGAGGGGAGAGCCTGAAAGGCTGGGCCGGGACGCAAGTCCCGGCCCTCTTTTTTTGTCCGCCGCACAGCGGGCCGACAAAAACGGCGGAAATTCAGGCTTTGCTGCAAGAGCGAGGCGCCGCAAAGAAGCCACCGGCGCCCGCCGCGCTGCCACACCGAATCGCTGACAATCACCGTCCCGCCCGCCGTCAGACCACAGGCCCAGCGGCCGATTTCGCTGTCGGCGCTGCCCCGGTGAACCGCGCATAATGCGGCGCCGATCCGACCCGCCACCGTGCGGCTCCGCCCCTGCGACCGACGAGCAGACAAGGACTGCCCCAGGCCTGCCTTTCATGGCGCCCGGCTTTCGCCGGGGAGCGATCAGTTCAAAGCCGCCTTCACGAAATCGGCGGCGCGTTCGCCGATCATGATGCTCGGCGCATTGGTGTTGCCCGAAACGAGGCGCGGCATGACGCTCGCGTCGGCGACCCACAGCCCGTCGATGCCGTTCAGCTTCAGCGTCGGGTCGACCACCGCTCCGGCATCGCTGCCCATCCGGCACGTTCCGACCGGGTGATAGACGGTGTCGGCGCGCGCACGGATCAACGCGTCGAGCGCGGCGTCGTCGGCAAGGTCGACGGGATGGCGATCGGTACCGGCATAGTCCGACAAGGGCGGCGCTTCGCAGATGCGGTGCATCATCCGCACCCCCGCGCGCAACGTCGCCATGTCGCGATCGTCGGTCAGAAAGCCGGGGTCGATCAGCGGCGCGGCGGTGGCATCGGCCGACGCCAGCGTCACGCTCCCCCGGCTTTCGGGGCGCAGGACGCAGGCGTGGCACGAAAAACCATGCCCCTTCACCTTGGTCCGGCCATGATCTTCCAGCATCGCGGGGACGAAATGATATTGGATGTCGGGCGCGGGCAGGTCGGGCGACGACTTCCAGAATCCTCCCGCCTCCGCGAAACAGGTCGTCATGATCCCGGTCCGTTTGGTGCGATGTTCGAAAATCGCCTTCACCATCCGCCAGGTGCCGCCCGCGCTGTTGCCAAAGGGCTCGGCCGACCTGGTCTCCCAGCCCGATACATAGTCGATATGATCCTGCAAATCGGCGCCGACGCCCGCGCGATCGGCAACCACGTCCAGCCCCATATCCTTCAGATGCGCGCCCGGCCCGATCCCCGACAGCATCAGGATTTGCGGGCTGTTAAAGGCCCCCGCCGACAAGATCACCCCGCCCCGCGCACGCAGCGTCTCGCGCGCGCCACCGCGGCGGATCACCACCCCGGTCGCGCGGCCATTCTCGACCAATATTTTCTCGACCAGCGCATCGGTGCGAATGTCCAGATTGGCGCGCCCGCGCAGCGGCTCGACATAGGCGCGCGCCGCCGACCAGCGTTCGCCGTCCTTTTGCGTCACCTGATACAGGCCGAAACCTTCATTGCTCGGCCCATTGAAATCGGCGGTGCGCGGCAGTTGCAGCGCCGCCGCGCTCTCGACGAAGCGGCGGCTCGTCACATTGGGCCAGCGCTGGTCCATCACGCTCAGCGGCCCGTCGCCACCGTGAAATTCGTCGCCGCCGCGCTCATTGCCCTCGCTGCGCTTGAAGTAAGGCAGCACGTCGGCATAGCTCCACCCCGTCGCGCCCAGCGCCGCCCACTGGTCATAGTCAAAGGCGGCGCCGCGGATATAGACCATCGCGTTGATCGCGCTCGACCCGCCCAGCCCGCGCCCGCGCGGCTGATAACCGATGCGGCCGTTCAGCCCCTTTTGCGGCACGGTTTCATAACGATAGTTCGACGCGTCGCGGATGAAGGGCATGAAGCCCGGCGTCTTGACCAGCATATTGTCGTTCGATCCGCCCGCTTCGATCAGGCAGACCGTCCGCGACCCATCCCCGGCCAGCCGTCCCGCCGCCGCGCTCCCCCCGCTGCCGCCGCCGATGACGATAATGTCGAACTGATCCACGCCCATCTCTCCCGCTGCCACCCGATCGGTAGTCATTCAGGACTTACATGTATGTCATTAGCTTGCGAAGCAAGAGGGCATCACCTGCCCCCCGCCCGTTCGTGTCGAGCGAAGTCGAGACACTCGTCGGATCGGTACGCAACCCGCGGCCCTCCCAACTGCCGTTGATAAAAATGAAAGGGGTTCGCCCGGCTCCTCCGATTTGACCGGAGGCTCGCCAGTCAAAGGCAATTGCCCGAAAAACATGCTGCCAACAACAACAACGGTGCCGCGCAAAGGGCCAGCAGAACACCCCCGCCAAGAATGAGTCGCCGGTCGCCCGACCGCCACCCGGCGATCGCGCTTACTGTAAAAAGCCCGAGGCACATCAGCGAAGCCAACCAGAACAACGTCCCGGCCGACCCCGCAAAAATCATCATCCCGCCATGATGAAGTCCGGTCAGGCTGGCAAAAAGGCCAAGAAAGATCGGTGTTGCACCGGCAGCCAGCGCCAGGGCATCCCAATATTTCCAGCGGGCCAAATCGCTACTCCGCCGCCTCTTCGACCGGCCGCCCCGCCTGCCATTTCTCGCGAATCATCTCGCTCGTCTGCCGGCTGCCGTCGTGGCTCCAGCCGGGCTCGCGCCACATATAGGACAGCTTGTGCCGCCAGGGCGCGTGCCAGACGTCTTTCGCGATCCCGACCCATTCATGGACCGCGGCCCACAGGATGTTGAAGCTGCCGAGCTGCTTGACGATGCCGTAACGCACCGGCTCGTCGTCGCGCTCGGCGACGAAGCTGCCGAACATACGGTCCCAGATGATGAACACCCCGGCATAGTTGGAATCGAGATAGCGCGGATTGACCCCATGATGGACGCGGTGGTGCGACGGCGTGTTCATCACCGCCTCGAACCATTTGGGCATGCGCCCGATGGCCTCGGTATGGATCCAGAATTGATAGATGAGGTTCAGCGCGGCGCAAAAGAATACCATCGCCGGCGGGAAGCCGATCAGAAACAACGGCATCCGAAAAAGGAAGGTCAGGCTGAAAAAGCCCGTCCACGTCTGCCGCAGCGCGGTCGACAGATTATAATGCTGGCTCGAATGATGGATGACATGGCTCGCCCAGAACCAGCGGACGCGGTGGGCGCTGCGGTGAAAGGCATAATAGGCCAGGTCGTCGAGGAAGAAGCAGAGTATCCACGCCCACCACCAGGTGCGAAATTCGATCCCGATCTCGAACAGGTGGAACTGATACACCCACACCGACGCTGCGACGACCGCCGCGCCGGTAAGCGCGCCCGCAACCTGACTGCCCGTGCCGAGCAGGAGCGAAGTGAGCGTGTCGCTTGCCTGATAGCGGCTCTTGTCCTTGCGCCGCGACAACAGCATCTCGGCGATCAGCAACAGGATGAAGGCGGGGACCGCATAGACGACCGGATCGGGCAGGCTATCCATGTTTCAACTCGCGCATCCGGCTCGCCCACATTCCCGCTTCCTTCCCCAATTGCAGCGTCACCGATCCGAAAGTCCGGTCGGGCGTCGTCAGGACCAGAAAATTCTTGTCGAGCCGCGCGACGACGCCGGCGTCGACAGGGCGCGCGGCGAAATGATTGCCGTGCGCGCGCACCAGCAACAAACGCCCTTCGCCATTGCGAACCAGCGCCGCGAAACCCGCCCGGTCGCGTGCGACCTCGATCCCGCCGAACCCGGCTTCGGCCTCTTCGGCGAGGCGGATCGCATGATCGGCATCGGCAATGCGCGGATCGGCGCCCAGGCCTATCGCCTTGACCAGCCACGCGACGAACAACACTGCGACCAGCGATCCGCCGGTCTGAATCAGCTCCGCTGCCGTCACTTTTCGCCCGCCAGCGCGTCCATCATCGGCCGCAGCCCCGAAAGATCATAGCCCGCACCCGCCGCCGCTTCGCACAAGGCATCGACATCGTCGCCCGCGCGGGCGCGGGTCAGCGCCCACAAATGGGTCGATCGCGTCCCCGACCGGCAATAGGCGAGAACCGGCCCGGTCGCCCCGCCAAGCAGCTTGTCGAGTGCGTCGAGCTGCGGATGGCTGAAACCCGCATGACCGACCGGGATCGCCGCATAGGCAAGCCCTTCGGCTGCTGCCGCATTCGCAATCTCGTCCCCCTGCGGCGCCGACGGCTCTTCGCCATCGGGCCGGTTGTTGACGATCATCGCAAAGCCCGCGGACTTGGCCGCAGCCACATCCTCGACGGAAATCTGCGGGGCGACACTATAGTCGGCGGACAGGGGACGAAAATCGCTCATGCCGCGATCTATAGGCCGCCCGCCTTGGCTGACAAGCGTGAAAGCTAGGCAGGGAGCGGCAGCTTTTCTCCCTCTGGCGCCGCCGCCGCCGGGGCAGGGGAACTACTCCGGTCGGCGACGACTTCGGCAAAACGTTCGGCATAGCGCGGGTGTTCGGTTCCCATCAGTCTGTCCCACCAGGTGAAATAGAGCCCGTAATTGGTGTTGAAGCCGCCGCTATGGTGCAGGTCGTGGTGCGTCGTGGTGTTGATCCAGCGCGTCAGCGGCGACGACAGCCACCAGCGCGGATGAAGCTCGAAACCCGAATGCCCCATCGCATTGCGGATCAGCTGGAAATTGGCCCACACGAACATGACCCAGATCGGCGCCGGGACAAGGATCAGCCACAGCGGCACGAAAGCGAACATCACGACCGCCTCGGGAATGGCGAAGCTATAGATCGCCCATGCGGTCGGCGTCACCGAGCGATGGTGCGCGCGGTGGAAAAATTTGAACAGCTTCGGATGGTGCATCGTGCGGTGCGCCCAATAGAAATAGGTGTCGTGCGCAACGATCGTCGCCGCGACCAGCGCCAGATCGATCGCGATGCCATGGCTGCCCTGGAACTGGTAAACCCCCAGACTTCCAAAGCCCCACAAAAGAAGCAGCCCAAGCACGATATAAACGCTGATCGAGCGTATCGACTGAAAGAATTCGCGGCGCATATCGGCGGCGCTCGCCTCGCGCGCCTGAATCTTGCGCGTGCCCAGACGCGTGCGGCGCAATCCCCAGACGATCGCGCTCGTGATCGCCGCGACGACAATATAGCGGCCGAAGTCGGCGGCGAACATCACCGGCCCCTTGTCGATCAGCGTGGCGAATGTGGGGAATTCTTGAATCATGCGGGCACCCTCCTCAACTGGAAGGCCGCGTCGGAGCAGTTTTGCGCCCGCCCCGCTCCGCAATGTCGAAATTCGGCTAGCCGATTTCAGAATCGATCAGTCGCGCAGTCCCAGCCGCGCGGCGCGATACTCGCTCGGCGTCATCCCCTCGGCGTCGCGAAAGGCGCGGTTGAAGGGGCCAAGCGACCCGAAGCCCGCGTCGATCGCGATCGTCAGGATCGGCACGCCTTGTTGCGCCGGATCGGCAAGCGCGGCGCGCACCTCCTCAAGGCGGAAGCCGTTGAGAAACGCGGTGAAGTTGCGAAACCCCATCTCGCCGTTGATCGCGCGGCGCACACGATATTCGGGTTCGCCCAGCTGCGCCGCGAGCGCCGCGATCGAAAAGCCCTCGGCGCGATAGGCGCGCTCCTCGGCCATCACCGCCTGCAGCCGCCGTGCAAGACCCGACGGCGTGGCGGGTTGCGCTTCCTCCCGCGGCGGCGGCGCACCGGGGGCCGCAAACAGCTCGGCCGAACGAAAGCGATAGAGGCCGACCGAGACGATGAAGGTCGCAATCACGATCGCGGGCAGCGTCACCAACTGCCGCAGATCGTGGTTCATGTCGCGGCTGGGGAACATTTCGAGGAAGATGATCCACATGATGAACCCGCCGATCGCGCCCACGACCGCCAGGCGAAAGCTGCGCCGCTCTTCGATCAGGTCGGCGGCGCGCCCGCGCCAGGCGATCCAGATCCCGCCAAGCGCAAACCCCAGCATGGTGATGCGGACCATCAGCATGATTTCCCAGCTGAACCACCCCGTCGTCACGATCGCCGCGACCTGCGCGAGCAACAGCACGGCAAAGCCCACCATCAGCAACCCGTCGATCCAGTCGATGCACTGCCGGTCATCGAACCACAGCCGGGCAAACAGCCAGAACAGCGCAGGCACTGCCAGCGACAAGGCATCGAACAGCACAAAAGGAAAGGTCAACGGATAGTCGGGACGGAACGCCGGGGCGAGCAAATAGGAGATGATTGCAAAGTTCATCGCGATCGCAACGCGCGCCGATAGAATATTGCGATAGTCGCGCCACAATATCGCGATCCACAGGCCGAACAGCGCCGTCGCGGCGCCGCGAATCATCAGGTCAAGGATGTCCTGCAAGGGCATTCGCATCTGCTACCGCATCGAACGCGCCGATGCGAGTGCGACTACAATCTGTTTTCGTTGAGTAAATCGGCCCCGGCACATCAGCACCGCCAACCTTAATATTGGTCGATCACCGCCAGAAACGCATCGCCCCACGCGTCGAGCTTCTTCGCGCCGACCCCGGGGATCGCCGACAGCGCAGTGCGGTTCGCCGGCCGCTCGTTCGCCATCGCGCGCAGCACCGCGTCGTGGAAGATGACATAGGGCGGAACCCCGGCTTCCTGCGCCAGTTCGCGCCGCGTCGCGCGCAGCGCATCGAACAGCGGATCGCCGACCGGATTGGCGGCCGCGCCCGCGCCGCGCGGGTCGCGCTTCGTTCGCTTCAGCGGCGGTTCGGCCATCAGCACCGCCGTCTCGCCCTTCAGCATCGGCTTGGCTGCCGGGCCAAGCATCAGCCCGCCATGTTCAGTCGTCGTCAGCGCCTCGCGCGCCATCAGGCTGCGCACCAGCGGCTTGATCAGCCGCGCCTCTTCGCCCTCGACGATCCCGAACACCGACAATTTATCATGGCCGCGCTGCGCGATCCGCTCGTCGCTGCGGCCGGTCAGCACCGCCTCGATATGCCCGGCGCCATAGCTTTGCCCGGTGCGATAGACCGCGCTCAGCAATTTCTGCGCCAGCACCGTCGCATCGACCTGCGCCGCGGGGTCGAGGCAATTGTCGCAATTGCCGCAGCGCATCGGCGGATTTTCGCCGAAGTGGCGGAGCAGCGCGGCGCGGCGGCACTCGACCGTCTCGACCAGCACCGCAAGCGCGTTCAGCCGTGCCCGCTCGCCCGCGACGCGCGCCTCGGGCAGTTCGGCAAGGCGCACCCGTGCGGTCGCGAAATCATTGGCGCCCCACAGCATCAGCGTCTCGGCGGGGTCGCCGTCGCGCCCGCCGCGCCCGGTTTCCTGATAGTAACTTTCGATCGACTTGGGCAGCGCGGCATGGGCGACAAAGCGCACGTCGGGCTTGTCGATCCCCATGCCGAAGGCGACCGTCGCGGTGACGATGCCGTCTTCGCTGGCGACGAAATCATGCTGCACCCGCGCGCGCACTTCGGAATCGAGCCCCGCGTGATAGGCGGCGACGTGCCGCCCGGTCGCGCTGGCAAGCTGCTGCGCGAGCCGCTCGGTGCCGCTGCGCGTCGGGGCATAGACGATCCCCGGCCCCGGATTGGCGGCGATGAAATCCAGCAGCTGCCGCGCCGGACTGATCCGCGGGCGGATCGCATAGCGGATGTTCGGCCGGTCAAAGCCCGCAAGGATCAACCCGTCGTCGGGGATGCCCAGCTGGACGAGAATATCCTCGCGCGTGTGCTTGTCGGCAGTCGCGGTCAGTGCGAGGCGGGGCACCGCCGGAAAGGCATCGAGCAGCGGGCGAAGCAGGCGGTAATCGGGACGGAAATCATGCCCCCATTCCGAAACGCAATGCGCCTCGTCGATCGCGAACAGCGCCGGGGTCCGCGCCTCGAGCAGCGCGCGAAACCCCTCGCCCGTCGCGCGTTCGGGGGCCACATACAGCAGGTCCAGATTGCCGTCGCGATACGCCTGCCGCGTCTCGGCGCCGTCCATATCGACGCTAGTCAGGCTTGCGGCGCGGATCCCTGCCGCGCGCGCGCCGCGCAGCTGGTCGTGCATCAGCGCGATCAGCGGCGACACAACGACGACGCAGCCGTCGAGCGCGACTGCGGGCAGCTGATAGGTCAACGACTTGCCCGCCCCGGTCGGCATCACCGCCAGCGTCCGCTCGCGCGCCATCACCCGGTCGACAACCTCGGCCTGCCGTCCACGGAAATGGTCGAAGCCAAAGGTCGATTTGAGCAGGGGAAGAAGCGCGTCGGCGGACATATGGGCGCCGCGATAGGGGGGATAGCGCGGCGGGGGAAGCCCCCTGTTCCAAAGCTTCGTCATTGCGAGGAGCGTAGCGACGAAGCAATCTCCAGCTATCGGCCTTGCGAAAAATCGAAAGCAGGAGATTGCTTCGCTTCGCTCGCAATGACGAGCAGCAGCCTATTTCCGCTTCGTCAGCGCGCGCTCGGCCATCCGCGACGCCGTTTCGCGCTCGGCCACCACGACATGGTCGGCGCCGCGCCGCGTCAGATCGTCAACCTCTTCATCCGAATGGCCGCGCGCGACGATCGTCAGCGCGGGATTGATCGCCCGCGCCCGCCGGACGATCACCCCCGCCTCGACCCCTTCGGGAATCGCGATCAGCAGCGTCGTCGCGCTTTCGATCTGCGCCTGCCGCAGCACGCTTTCCTTCGCGGCATTGCCGATGATCACCGTCGCTCCGGCCTCTTCGGCCGCCGCCGCCATATCATTCTGGTCCTCGATCACCGTCAGCCGCTCGCCGCGCCCGCACACCAGACTGCCGATATGGCTGCCGACCCGGCCAAAACCGATCAGCACGGTCCGCACCGGCTCGGGCGCCGGCAGCGCGGCTGCGGCGGCGGCCGCAATTTCGGCGTCGCGATCATCGTCGGCGCGCATCCGCCGCACCGCCAGCGTAAAGAGCAAGGGATTGAACAGGATCGACAGGATCGAGCCCGCAAGGATCAGGTCGCGCGCGGTGTCGGGCATCACCTTCAACCCGACCCCCAGCCCCGCAAGGATGAAGGAAAATTCGCCGATCTGCGCAAGGCTGATCGACACCGTCGTCGCGGTGTGGCTCGAATGACCAAAGGCGCGGACGATGGCATAGGCGGCAAGCGACTTGCCCAGCACGATGATCGCCACCGTCGCGATCACCGGCCCCGGCTGTTCAACCACCACCATCGGGTCGAACAGCATCCCGACCGAGACGAAGAACAAAACCGCGAACGCATCGCGCAGCGGCAGCGTCTCTTCGGCAGCGCGGCGGCTGAGCTGCGTCTCCCCCAGGATCATGCCCGCAAAAAACGCGCCGAGCGCAAAGCTCACATCGAAAATCACCGCCGCGCCGAACGCCACGCCCAGCGCGATCGCCAGCACCGCGAGGCGGAACAGCTCGCGCGACCCCGAATGCGCGACCCAGTGCAGCACCCATGGCAGCACCCGCCGCCCGACGATCAGCATGAAGGCGATGAAGCCCACGACCTTGAGGAAGACGATCGCCGCCGCCTGTGCCAGCCCCGCGGTCGTCGCCGCGTCGCCGCGCGCCCCGAAAAAGGCGGGGAGCAGGACGAGCGCAAGGACCATCACCAGATCCTCGACGATCAGCCAGCCGACCGCGATCCGTCCCATTTCGCTGTCGAGCATGTCGCGCGCCTGCAGCGCGCGCAGCAGCACGACCGTACTCGCGACCGACAGCGCAAGGCCAAAGACGACGCTGCCCTCGACCGACCAGCCGAGCCACAGCCCCAGCGCGACCCCCAGGCTGGTCGCGACCGCGATCTGCACCAGCGCGCCCGGCACCGCAATCTTGCGCACCGAGAGCAGGTCTTTCAGCGAAAAATGAAGCCCGACCCCGAACATCAGCAGGATCACGCCAACCTCGGCAAGCTGGAGCGCGAGCCCGGTATCGGCGACGATCCCCGGCGTGAACGGCCCGACGAGCACCCCCGCGAGCAAATAGCCCGCGATCGGCGAAATCTTCAGCCGGTGCGCCAATGCCCCCATCAGAAACGCGACGCCAAGGCCGGCGACGATGGTTCCGATCAGCGAGGTATCATGCGGCATATCCGACGCCTACGGGCCGAAACCGCACCGGGTCAAGTAACACAAGTGATTTGGTTACAATTGGCGCTGCGTACGCCGTCGCGGCCTTGCTCGACCGCACGATCTGCCCACCGACGGAGACCAATCGCGCAGACGGGGCCTCTACAACGATGACCGGGCACCTTCATTTGCCTACCCGTGGTGGACAACGGAGCGGCCCCGCGACCGAACCAAACGGTCCGGTAGCCGCTGACTAGTTGGCTAGCTTTTTCGGATAAGCAAACGGACTCCGCCGTTGTTCCGACAGCGACGACATGCCCAGAGGGATATGCTGCTTTTCCGGTGGCAGAGAAGCACGTTCCGCCGAATAGAAACCCAAGTACGACGCAATCAGTTTCCGCACCCGATCATCCAGAGAAGCAAAAACTTGCCTGTCATTGCAGAACCAATAATGCTTTCCCCATCCATCAATAATACCGTCCACTCGTTTCAAAGTGGAGACTGCCGCCAATTTTTGATCAAGCACCTTTCCATGTCGGAGACCCAGTATCGCTTCTTTACTCGTATCCAGCGCGGCTCTCACTTTTCCGATCAACTTTGCCCTGGCTTTCGCCGCGGGGCGAACGAGCCCGGGCGAGATCTCTATTCCGAGAAACTCAAATCCGTCCGCGACGGGTGTAGCTTGATCAGAGGTTTTGTCGCTCGATAGCTCCATTCCGAACTGACCCAGCAAATGAACCGCCTTCTTCAGCCTAGCGTTTGCAGCCTTCCTAGAAGGCGCTAGAATAATGAAATCATCGATATACCTAATGCAGGAACAATCGCCTTCATTCATCTGTGCATCAAAATCAGCGAGCAAGATATTTCCAAGGAGAGGAGACAATGAATTTCCTTGGGCGACCCCTATATCCTCAATCGGAAACTGATCAGCCATCGACCTAAGGTCAGCAAGATTTTCGAGTTCCACTGAAATTGCTTCATCGAGTAACTTCATAACCCCGTCATCTTTGACACACGACCTTATGGTATCGGTAACAACCGATTTCGAAATTCTTGTAAAAAAGGCCGTTATATCAGCAGTGGCAACCCAGCAATGCCCGTCGGCAATTTGATCAAGGACAGCCTTTATCGCAGCGGGCACGGCGGAATGGACAGGCTCTTCGCTCAAGTCCGTCGGTTTTTGCTTTCGCAACCCACCGAAACTGAATGGCGTGTTCACAAATGGCTTTAATTCGGGAATCTCGATGAGCACGTTCAGAAGCGCTCGCTGCACAATCCTTGCTTCAAGCGAAGCGATGACGATTGGACGGATTTTTCCAGTCGGGGCGCCTTTGGCATCAAGTTTCTTGATGGGGGCGCCACGCGCAAGCCCGAAATCAAACTTACCCCGCGAAAGTTTATGCTGCATCTTGCCTAGGTAGCTCGATGGATTCTCGGAGAATTTTTCAATGGCGTGACGCACATCGTCCGACTGTGAATACTTCCCATTGCGCTGAATGACGCGCCAAGCAGCATCAAGATTTTGTCGGGAATGAACAGATTTTCTAAGTTTGGAAGTCACGTCTTGGGGTCCTGTCGGCTAGCCAGACCCGTCTAACGGAGCGCTTAACCTTGCAGCGGTTCCCGAAGGCCCGTGCCGCACGACCATGGCGTCAACCTGAGTCTTCGCCACGACGTTGCACTGATTCGTGGTGGACACGGATAACCCGCCCGCCGCGAACAATGCCAAAGTCAGTCCGGCAAGATTTCGTCGAGTCGTCGACTTTCTCTTGACGAGCCGTGCCTTGGAATTGGCACGTTTTTGCATGGCCGTCGCACGTTCTCACTCCTCACTTTAGCCTACCCTTTTTGAGGGCGCTGGCAAGCGGCGATCACGCGCAACCGGCCCCGGCCCAGCCTCCGAAATAATGCTACTAGCTGTCCGACATGAACCCGAAATGGTAAAGGTTACAGCTAGCTTATGTTCGTCAGACGGACCGGCGCTTAACCTTGCAGCGGTTCCCGAAGGCCCGTGCCGCACGACCATGGCGTCAACCTGAGTCTTCGCCACGACGTTGCACTGATTCGTGGTGGACACGGATAACCCGCCCGCCGCGAACAATGCCAAAGTCAGCGGCATGCACATAATATTGAGGCGTCCTAGTTCAAGTAACGCTAGAGAAATTTTTTCTCCAGACTTAAACCGTCCCCTCTTCCTTCTCCGCCTGCTGCCTTGCCCACATGTCGGCATAGAGCCCGCGCATGGCGAGAAGCTGGTCGTGCGTCCCCGTTTCGGCGACGCGCCCCTTGTCGAGAACGATGATCCGGTCGGCGCCCGTCACGGTCGACAGGCGGTGGGCGATCACCAATGTCGTGCGGCGCGCGGCGATGCGTTCCAGCGTGTCCTGAATCGCCGCCTCGGTGCGGCTGTCGAGCGCGCTCGTCGCTTCGTCCAAAATCAGCACCGGCGGATTTTTGAGCAAGGTGCGCGCGATCGCGACGCGCTGCTTCTCGCCGCCCGACAGCTTGAGCCCGCGCTCGCCGACCTCGGTGTCATAGCCTTGCGGCAATATGCCGATAAATCCGTCGATCGCAGCGCCCTCGGCGGCGGCGGCAATCTCCTTCGCGCTCGCGCCCTCGCGGCCATAGGCGATATTGTAACCGATGCTGTCGTTGAACAGCACCGTGTCCTGCGGAACGATGCCGATCCCGGCGCGCAGGCTCTTTTGCGTGACCTTTGATATATCCTGCCCGTCGATCAGGACGCGCCCGCCCTGCGGATCGTAAAAGCGGAAGAGCAGGCGCGCGATCGTCGACTTGCCCGCGCCCGACGGCCCGACGATCGCCAGCGTCTCGCCCGCGCCGACGGCAAAGCTCACGCCGTTCAGGATCGTGCGGTCGGGCTCATATCCGAACACCACATTGTCGAACGCCACCGCGCCGCCGTTTATCGCCAGTGGCCGGGCATCCGGCGTGTCGCTGATCTCGGACGGCGTATCGATCAGGCGGAACATCGCCTCCATGTCGATCAGCCCCTGCCGGATCACGCGATAGACCATGCCCAGCAGGTCGAGCGGGCGGAACAGCTGCGCGAGCAAGGTGTTCACCAGCACGACGTCGCCGACGGCAAACTGCCCCTTCGACCAGCCCCATACGGTATAGGCCATCGCCCCCGCCATCGCGGCGTTGGTGATCAGGCTCTGCCCGATGTTAAGCCAGGCAAGGCTGTTCTCGCTCTTCACAGCGGCGCGCGCATATCGGTCGGCGACATCGCGATAGCGTGCCGCCTCGCGCTCTTCGGCGCCGAAATATTTGACCGTTTCGTAATTGAGCAGACTGTCGACGCTGCGCCCGATGGTCAGCGTGTCGAGGTCGTTCATCTGCGTGCGCAGCGCGTTGCGCCAGTCGGTCACCTTGCGGGTGAAGATGATATAGACGATCACCATCAGCGCGGTCGCGCTGGCGAGGCCAAAGCTGAACTTGGTCCAGAAGATGATCAGCACCGCGACCAGTTCGACGATCGTCGGCGCGATGTTGAACAGCAGGAAGTACAGCATCGTGTCGATGCTCTTGGTTCCGCGCTCGATCACCTTGGTGACCTCGCCCGTCCGCCGCGCGAGGTGGAAGCGCAGGCTCAGCGCGTGCAAATGGCTGAAGGTCGCAATCGCCAGCTCGCGCGTCGCATCCTGCCCGACGCGCTCGAACACGACATTGCGGAGGTTGTCGAACAGCACTCCGGCAAAGCGCGCGCCCGCATAAGCGAGCACCAGCCCGATCGCGAGCGCGACGCCCTCTTCCATCCCCGGCGCCATCTTGTCGATCGCGGCGCCATAGAGGAAACCCATCGACAGCTGGATGCCCTTCGACGCCAGCACGATCAGGCCCGCAAGGGTGATGCGGACCTTATGCTCGGTGTGCCCCGCCGGCCACAAATAGGGCAGGAACCGCTTCAGCGTCGCCAGGACGGGCGGTTCGCGGTTCGCATCGGCGGAGGTGGAGGTGTCAGGCGGCATGCGCGCCTCATGTAGGGGGGCGGGGGCCGAACGCCAAGCGGGCTCCATCCGCGCGAAGCGCTAAAATATCACACAAAGACACAAAGATGTCGGGCCGCTCCCTATGCGCCCTTCCTTCCCGCACGGGCGGTGTGCTGGCGATCGGCAACCAAACGGCCCCGGCCTGCCGGCGCCGCGCTCTTTGTGTCTTTGTATGAGAAAACTCTTCGCTACCGCGACTCGCGATAGCCCGCGCGGCGAATGATGCGGTCGATCAGGCGGCGCTCCTCGCTGGTCGGCCCTGCGACGACAGGCAGATCGGGCGGCACCTGACGGCGGCCGAAAACCGGGCGACGGGGCGGTAAAATCGGGGAAAAGCGCATCGGGGGCGTGGCCTTGCTTGCGCGGCTCGCCCCCCGGCGCCGCAGGTGATTGGTCCCTGCGGGCAGCATCGCGGACCGAAGGTATCGGTCCGGTGAAACGATGTGGTTACTGCTTTCTTTCCGGTACCGTGAAGGTGCCGGTGACGCGGCCATTGGTGCCGCCCGAAACCGGATTGCCGTCGGGACCACGCGCGGCGCCGCGCCCGTCGACCGTCGCGCGGCCGGTGTTGAGGTCGATCAGTAGGCGCCCGCCGCGCAGGTGATTGCCGCGCTGGCGCAGCTCGACATTGCCGACCATCGTGATCAGCCGCTTGTCGAGATCATAGATGGCGACATTGCCCGTCGCGCGCTCGTCGCCCTTGGTCACCACGACCCCGCCGGTCGCGTCGAGCCGGTTGACGTCGGTGCCGCCGGCGCGCGTATAGGCGACGGTCATCCGCGCCGCGGTCAGGGTCAGCCCCGCCTGCGTCACGCGGACATTGCCCGAAATGACGACGCGGTCGGACCGGTCCTGCACCTCGATGCTGTTCGCGGCGAAATCGACCGGCGCATTGCTGTTGTGGTTCGCCAGCGCCTGTGCCTGCGCGGAATTGCCCCCGGCGCCCGTCGACAGGATCGCAAGGCTGGTGAGCGCAAAGCCCGCGCCCGCAAGCGCGGCGCTTTTCATGGCCGACAGGCGATTCATTTCAGCACTCCCTGGTTGATCCTCAGCCGCGCATTGCCCTGCAACCGCACGATCCGCTTTTCAAGGTCGGCGGTCAGCTCGTTGGCCGAGAAATGACCGATGTTCAACGTGCCGTTGACCCCGCCCTGCCCGACAAGGCTGCGGGTCTTGAGGTCGACCGCGACATTCTTGGCGTCGATACGATAACCGTCGGCGCTCTTCACCTGCACGTCGCCCGGAAAATCGACCTTTTCGGTGTCCATATTATAGGCGCCGTTCTTGGCGACGATCGTCGCCGGGCCGTCGGTCAGCGTGATCGCTCCCGACAGGTCGCTCATCCGCACGATCGGTTCGGCCGAGCTTTTCTGCACCGCGCTTCCCGCGAGCAGGGCAAAGGGCTGCCCCTTGCCGTCCTGCCCGCGATACTCGGCGCGCGTCACCTTCATCCGCTCCTGCGCCACCTCGACCTTGTCCTTGGCGAGCAGAAAGCTGATCTCGGTACGCTGGGTGAAGGGCGAAAAAACCAGAATCGCGCCGACGACGCCGATCACCAGCGGCAGGCCATAGCGCAGGATGCGCACGACGCGGTCGTGGCTCGACCCGCTGGCCGCCCACATCCGGCGCATCGTGCGGTCAAGATCGGCGCGTTCGGACATGCTCTATCGATTCGCCCTTCAGCTATGCGCGAAAATATCGGTTTCGGGCCAGCCCGCGAGGTCGAGCGCCGCGCGCGTCGGCAGGAAGTCGAAACAGGCCTGCGCCAGCTGGGTGCGCCCCTCGCGCGCCAGCCGCATGTCGAGAATATCCTTCATCGCGTGCAGAAAGCGCACGTCGCTCGCGGCATAGTCGCGCTGCGCGTCGCTCAGCTCGGCGGCGCCCCAGTCGCTCGACTGCTGCTGCTTCGACACGTCCTGCCCCAGCAATTCGCGCACCAGTTCCTTCAGGCCGTGACGGTCGGTGTAGGTGCGGATCAGCTTCGAGGCGATCTTGGTGCAGTAAACCGGCGCGGTGACCACGCCCAGCGCCTGCTGCAGCGCCGCAATGTCGAATCGCGCAAAGTGAAACAGCTTGAGCCGGGCGGGATCGGTCAGAATCGCTTTCAGTACCGGCGCGTCATAGGTGCTGCCCGGCTTGAAGCGGACGAGATGCTCATCGCCCGATCCGTCGCTGATCTGGACCAGGCACAATCGGTCGCGCAGCGGGTTCAAACCCATGGTTTCGGTGTCGATCGCGACCGCGCCGGGGCCCAGCACGCCCTCGGGCAGATCTTCTTCGTGGAAATATACGCTCATACGCCCGCCTTAGGCGAAGCGGCCTTGCCGCTCAATGACTGGTTTTCGCCGCTGTGGCCGACGCGCCACAGTCCTGCGGCAAAGCGTGGGAAACAGGGCTTTTCGGCGTTGAATTTTCCGTTCGCTCACAGCGGTCATATAGGTTATATATATGGCCGTTAGAGGCACGGGGCGAGTCTGTGCCCATGGTGAACTGCGTCCCCGTCCGACGTAAGGCACTGATCGAATGGGGTATGGACGAACCGAAAGCGACTATTAGACAATGAGTTTCAACAAGGATCGCCGCGGCCAGCGGGGGCGCGGCAAGCGCGATGATTTCGGCAATTTCGATAGCTTCGAACCTGCACCCTACGGCGGCGACAGCTACGGCGGCGGAAACCGCGGTGGCGGCTTCGGCGATCGTGGCGGCTTCGGCGGTGGCGATCGCGGCGGCGGCTTCGGCGGTGGTGACCGCGGTGGCTTCGGCGGCGGCGATCGTGGCGGCGGCGGTGGTTTCGGCGGCGGACGTGGCGGCGGCATGCCCGCACAGGTCGTCGGCGAAGGCAATGGCACGGTAAAATTCTTCAACCCGGCAAAGGGTTTCGGCTTTGTCGCGCGCGACGATGGCGGCGAAGATGTCTTCGTCCACATCAGCGCGGTCGAACAGGCCGGCCTTCAGGGACTCGCTTCGGGTCAGCCGCTCGGCTTCACCCTCGTCGAACGCAATGGCAAGGTGTCGGCCATCGATCTGAAGATCGACGGCGAACCGATGCCGATCGAAGACAGCGCACCGCGCCGTGACGATCGCGGCGACCGTCCGGCGCCCGGCGGCGCTCGCGGCCGTCGTCAGCTGACCGGTGAGCGTACCTCGGGTACGGTCAAATTCTTCAACGCGACCAAGGGCTTCGGCTTTATCGCGCGCGACGATGGACAGGCCGATGCCTTCGTCCACATCAGCGCGGTTCAGCGCGCCGGCATGGCGGGCCTGGAAGAAGGCGACCGCGTCGCTTTCGATATCGAGGTCGACGATCGCGGCAAATTCGCTGCGGTGAACATCCAGCCGCATCAGGATTGATCGGCGGATAATCGAACAAGGAAAGGGCGGCTCTCGGGCCGCCCTTTTTATTTGTGCAGTCTTCCTCCTGCCGGCCGGCAGGGGCCCGGCATCAATAGCCCAGCGTCGCCTGCAGGAACCATATCCGCTGCTGCGTCTCGTCGGCCCATGTATCGACCAGCCCGCTCGTCGCGATGTCGCCATCGGCTTCGGCCGCGGCCTTGACCGCCTTGAGCTGCGTCAGCAGCGTCTGATTATCCTCGGCCAGCGTCTTGATCATCGTGTCGGCATCGACGTTCGCGGCGTCATCATCTCTGATCGACTGGCGGCGGCCGATGTCGCCGATCGAACGCAGCGTCGCCGCGCCATTTTTGCGCACCCGCTCGGCGATCAGGTCGGTCGTCGCCAAAATCTGCGTCGCATGTTCGTCGAACAGCAGATGCAGATCGCGAAAGCGCGGGCCCTGGACATGCCAGTGGAAATTCTTGGTCTTGAGATAGAGCGCAAAGCTGTCGGCGAGCAGCGCGTTCAGCGCATCGGCGACCGCGGGCTCATTGTGATTCTGGGGCATGGGTCATCCTTTCTGTGGCCCCGATGATATAGCAGCGCGGGCGCCGAAAGGCCCATGGATGCTCTCGGTTGCTGTTATCGAAAAACTCGATCAGCGGCGCAATATCAGGAAGATGGTCCGATCAGGCCGAACGCCGCCATCGCGGTGCGGGCACCCCAGAGGGTAAGGATGATCGCGCTGCCCCAGCAAAGCAGACGCGCCGCGCGCCGGTCGGCGAGTGCCGGACCAAAGGCAAGAAAGGGCAACAGCGCCAGCGTCCAGCCGATCAGGCCGCCCGCCGCCGCCCAATAACCCGCGCCGCTGGTTGCGGCGAGCGCGCCGATCAGAAAATGGCTGCGGTCGCCGAACTGGTCGAGCAGCATCCGGGCCATCAGCGACGCGGACGACGCGTCGGCGGCGCGATCGGCGGCGGCCACGGGACGCCCGCGCCAGAGCAGCGCCGCCGCAGCGGCGAGCAGCGCAAAGGCGACGAGCAGCGCGACGACCCCCTGCCCGATCATCCGGTTGGCGACCGATCCGGCAATCGCCGCGACCACCGCATTGACGATAAAGCTGCCGAAAGCGATCAGCGTGACGCGGCGCCGGTCGGCGCGCACGGCCAGCAATCGCGAAAGAAAAACGCCGGTGCGCCCGTCGGCATTGGCGAGCAGCACCGCCACGAGCGCGAGCATGATAGCATCCATGGAAATCGCGCCTGACGCGTCAGCCGGGGTCCGTCAATGGCCCAGCCGCATCGCGACCGATGCCAGCCATGCTTCCTGCACCGCGACGGGCAGCGGCCCGGGGGCACAAGCGGCGTCGCTCATCGCGTCGAGATAGGTCAGGATCGCTGCGCGCTGGCCGCCCGATCCGACGGCCGATTCCAGCCGACTCGCCAGCGTTTCGACGGCGGCAAAGCCATTGTCGCGCGCAAGGCGGCGGATATCGTCGATGCCCTGGACGATCTGCGACAGCGCGCAATGCGGCAGCGCCTCGGCAAGCGCACCGATCTCGCCGGTGATCCGGCGCTGCATATCGGCAAACGGGTCGTTGTGGCTCAGCATCATCACCCCCTGTATTTACGGGGATCAGGATGCGCGCTTTTGGTTAATGCACGGTTAGCGGTGGCGGGGCAGCCGTTCCTGCGCCTGCTTGTGCCGATACATGTCGCGGTCGGCGGCGGCCAATATGTCCGATTCATTCGCCCCGGTGCGCAGCATCGCGATTCCGAAACAGGCCGAAAGCCCGATTTCATGGCCGTCGAAAAAGGCCGGCGTCGCGCTCAGCATCTCGCAAATCCAGCTGACCTGCGTCCGTGCCGCCGTCTCGCTCGACTGGTCGAGGATCAGGCCGAATTCGTCCCCGCCGATCCGCGCCGCGACATCGTTCGGGCGGATCGCCGTCGCAAGCCGCGCGGCGATTTCCATCAGCGCGAAATCGCCTGCGGCATGGCCAAAGCTGTCGTTGATCGATTTCAGCTGGTTGACGTCGACAAAGACGACTGCCGCGGATTCGGCGTGACGCTCGAACCGCGCGATGCGCTGGTGAATCGCGGTCAGGAAATAACGACGGTTGAACAGGGGGGTCAGCGTGTCGCGTTCGGACACCCGCTCCAGTTCGGCGACGGCGATCTTGAGCACGCGGTTTTCGCGGCGAAGCGAGTCGCGTTCCCGGCGCATGTCGCGCAGCTGGTCTTCGATGGAGTCGACGGGCAGCAAGCCGATATGGCTGACTGCGATCCGTGCCCCCCCTACGCTGTCCATTCCAAGATCCCCGGCGTGTCAAATTGCTCGCCGGTGGATGCCGACGACCATCTCGCGAAAGTCATTAGCTGGCAGTTGATACCAATCCGTAAACGCGCAGGCGTTTGGCGGCGTTGCGCGCGCGAAAGCGAATAGCTAGGGGGGAGGCAGCGGCGATTCATCGCCGAAGAACGGGGCCGAAACAGGCCGGGGTCAGGAGTATAGGGTGATGGGCGATCGCGCGCCGCAGGGCGGAAGCGCCACAGTCAGCGTTGGCGTAATCATGGGCAGCCAGTCGGACTGGCCGACCATGGCGCACGCCGTCCATATATTGGAGGAATTCGGCATCGCGCACGAGGTGCAGATCGTCTCCGCCCACCGCACCCCCGACCGCCTGATCGACTATGCGAAAAGCGCGGCGGGCCGCGGTCTCCGCGCCATCATCGCGGGCGCCGGCGGCGCCGCGCATCTGCCCGGCATGGTCGCATCGATGACGCGCGTGCCCGTCCTCGGCGTGCCCGTCCAGTCGGCGACCTTGAGCGGCGTCGACAGCCTCTATTCGATCGTCCAGATGCCCGGCGGCATTCCGGTGGCGACCTTTGCGATCGGCAAGGCGGGGGCGACCAACGCCGGCCTGTTCGCCGCCGCATTGCTCGCGGGCGAAGACGCCGATCTGGCGGCCCGGCTCGACGCCTGGCGCGCCGCACAGACAGAGGGGGTTGCCACAATCCCCGTGCGCGAGGGCTGATATCTTGCTGCCACCCGGTTCGACCATCGGCATTTTGGGCGGCGGCCAGCTCGGCCGCATGCTCGGCCAGGCCGCCGCCCAGCTCGGCTATCGCATCCACATCTATGCCCCCGACCGCGAAAGCGTCGCCGCCGATGTCGCGGCGCAGCACACGCAGGCGGCGTGGGACGATGAATCGCGCCTCGCCGCCTTTGCCGCGGCGTGCGACGTCGTCACCTTTGAATTTGAAAATGTCCCCGTCGACACCATCCGCTTCCTGTCGGGCCATGTCGCGGTTCGCCCCGGCGGCGGCGCGCTCGAAATCGCGCAGGACCGGCTGATCGAAAAGAATTTCGTCGCCGGCCTCGGCGGCCGCCCGGCTCCCTTCGCCGCCGCGCCGGATCGCGCGGCGCTCGATACCGCACTGGCAGCGGTCGGCACCCCCGCAATCCTCAAGACCGTGCGCATGGGCTATGACGGCAAGGGTCAGGCGCGCCTCGCCAGCCCCTGCGACGCCGACGCGGCATGGGACGCGATCGACCGCCACGCTGCGGTGCTCGAAGGCTTTGTCAGCTTCGCGCATGAATTTTCGGTGCTGATGGTGCGCGGCATCGACGGCGAAACGCGCTTCTGGGACAGCCCGGTCAATGTTCATGAGGGCGGCATCCTCGCGGTCTCCAGCCTGCCGCCGCCGCAGATCGTGATCGATCAGCAGGACGAGGCGCGTGCGCTGCTGGCGCAGATCGCCGACGCGCTCGACTATGTCGGCGTGCTGACCGGCGAGTTTTTCGCGACCGACGATGGTCCGGTGTTCAACGAGATGGCGCCGCGCGTCCACAACAGCGGCCACTGGACGATCGAGGGCGCGGTGACGAGCCAGTTCGAAAATCATATTCGCGCCGTCGCCGGGCTGCCGCTCGGTGACACGACGACGACCGCGCTGCCCGTCGTCATGCGCAATCTGATCGGCGCCGAAATCGACGGCGTGCCTGCGCTGCTCGCCGACGGCGCCGCGCGCGTCCATCATTATGGCAAGGCCGAGGTCCGCGACGGCCGCAAGCTCGGCCATGTCACCTGGGTCGGAACCGCACCTTTATGAACCATCCCGAAATCACGCTGATCCTCGCGCGTGCCAGCAACGGCATCATCGGCGCCGACGGCAAGATGCCGTGGCACCTGCCCGCTGACCTTCGCCGTTTCAAACAGCTGACGATGGGCCGCCCGATGATCATGGGCCGCAAGACCTTCGACAGCCTGCCCGCGCTGCTCGAAGGCCGCCGCCATATCGTGCTGACCCGCGACCCTGACTGGCAGGAGGAGGGCGCAGAGGTGGCCGCCAGCGTCGAGAGCGCGCTGCGCCTCGCCAACGCGCCGCAGGTGATGGTGATCGGCGGCGCCGAAATTTACGCGCTGTTCCTGCCGCTGGCCGACCGCATCGAACTCACCGAAGTCGCGCTGGAGCCCAAGGGCGACGCCGCCATCCCCGCCCCCGGCGCCGAATGGATGGAGATTGCGCGCGAGGATCATCCCGCCGGCGACGCCGGACGCCCCGCCTACAGCTTCGTCACACTCGTAAGGAAAAAATGATGCGCCGCTGGCTGATTGGCATTTTGGTCGTCCTGATCGTCGCGGCGGGCGCTTTCTTCACCCTCGCCCCCGGCATGCTCGAGCGCAGCATGAACAAGGTCGACGGCAAGCCCCTCGCCCAGGTCAGCGAGCGCGCCAAAGCGCTGCATCGAACATTGGCAATCGTCGATCTGCACAGCGACAGCCTGATGTGGAAACGCGACATCGCCCAGCCGTCGGACCAGGGGCATGTGGACTTTCCTCGCCTGTATGAAGGCAATGTCATGTTGCAGGTCTTTTCCAGCGTCACCAAGACGCCAAGGGGACAGAATTACGACGCCAACAGCGCCGATACCGACAATATCACCCCGCTGGTGATCGCCCAGCTTCAACCGCTGCGGACATGGAACTCGCTGCTCGAACGGTCGCTTTGGCACGCACAAAAGCTGGACGCGGCCGCAAAGAAATTTGGCGAAAACAACCGCAAAGCCAACCGCTTCAGCACACATGGCATCTCGATTGTCCGCGATGCGCCCGGGTTGACCTCGCTGGCCGAACTTTACGATCCCGAGAGCGGCATCGTCGCCGATCATGGTGCCCCTCTCGGCGCGATGCTCAGCATCGAGGGTCTTCAAAACCTCGAAGGCGACATCGCCAATCTCGACAAGCTCTACGCCGCGGGCTTCCGCATGGCGGGGCTCACCCATTTCTTCGACAATGATCTCGCCGGGTCGATGCACGGCCTCAAAAAGGGCGGCCTCACCCCGCTCGGGCGCGACGTCGTGACGCGGATGGAGGCCAGGGGGATGATCGTCGATATCGCGCATTGCTCCAGCGCCTGCGTCGCCGACATCCTCAAAATGGCGCGCCGCCCCGTCGTCTCCAGCCACGGCGGCGTCCAGGCGACGTGCAAGGTCAACCGCAACCTCAACGACGAACAGATCCGTGGGCTGGCCGCAACCGGCGGGCTCGTCGGCATCGGCTATTGGGACGCCGCCGTCTGCGACACCTCACCCGCGAGCATCGCGAAGGCGATGAAGCATGTCCGCGACCTCGTCGGCATCAACCATGTCGCGCTCGGCAGCGACTATGACGGTGCGACCACCGTGCGCTTCGACACGTCGAAGCTGGTGCAGGTCACGCAGGCGCTGATCGACGCGGGCTTCAGCGATGACGAAATCCGCGCCGCGATGGGCGGCAACGCGATCCGCGTGCTGTCGGCTGGCCTCGTGCCCCTCGCTCCGCCCGCCCCGTGATCCGTCTCGACGGCCACGCCCGCATCGAAGAACCGCTGCGCGGCGGGGTCATCGCGCTCGGCAATTTCGACGGCTTCCACGCCGGTCATCAGGCAGTCGTCGGCCGCGCCGTCCGCCATGCGCGCGACGAGGGCCGCCCCGCGATCGTCGCGACCTTCGACCCGCATCCGGTGCGCTTCTTCAAGCCCGACGTCGCGCCTTTCCGCCTGACGACGCTCGACCAGCGGCAGGATCTGTTCGCCGCGGCGGGCGCCGACGCGATGCTCGTCCTGCCCTTCGACGCCGCGCTTGCGGGGACGACTG
>Ga0307414_10000092_pt1 | contig 72333 bp, 67 predicted proteins | sample DK1Ometagenome_FD_203804 | JGI IMG/M metagenome (GOLD analysis project Ga0307414, IMG submission 203804) | Maize rhizosphere microbial communities from greenhouse at UC Davis, California, United States - DK15-O-3 | ecosystem: Host-associated > Plants > Roots > Rhizosphere > Soil | place: USA...
TCAAGAACCACAAAATGCGGGATTCTGCTATGCGGAAAATAGCTGCGCATCTGATGCGCGTTGACCACCAACGGGAGTTCCACATCAGACAAGGAGCTGTAGGCGCTAAACACCTCCTCTATCTGCTTTTTATCAAATACGGTGACCGGGAGAATGGCAAGTTGATCCCCAAACTTCTTGGCCAGGTCATTCATCTTGGGCAATGATCCGATACTTGCAGTACAGGTAGGGGCCCAGAACTCCAGGATTACATATTTGCCCAAGTAATCTTTTAACCGCAGCTTATCCAAGTCATAATGCAATACGTCGGAGAATTCAATTCCGGAAGGGATCTGATCGCCGATGGATAAAGTATCGGAGCGGGCGTCCCCGCCCCGATGGATGTCCCGCAATTCATGCGGGACGGTGGGGCGTGACCTATGAAGAAAATCCGCCCCGGGTGGATCAGCAACCTGTGCTTTGAGTGTGCTTCCGTATAGGCATAGGTATGCCAGGAAGCATGTGAATAGATGTTTTTTCATGCTTTTGATGTTTGTAATGCTGGGTGACGGATGTCGGGTGACCGATGTGAGTACCGTCATTGCGATCCGCCACAGGTGGAGAAGCAATCCCGACCTCAGTAAGCAGTCTCGCTTTCGAGTCATTTCGACGACGAGGAACAAGGAGGAGAAATCTTTAGCTTCTTGACTCTCTATTCTTGGCTCTTACCTCTTACTACTTGATACTAGCTACCCTCCTGAGGCGGGCAGGCTTGCTACTTCTCACAAGACATATCTACGCCACGGCGCACAAGAATCCCACCTCGGTCTATCCGACCAACCAGCAATAAATAAATACTAAGAAATGTGTCAGCTCTACCGGCTACTGCGAGCTTGCTGACGTGAGTATGTAGTAACCGATCTGCTCAGGGATGTGCACTTCCCCTTTCACGGTCTTAAAAGTAATCCCTTCCTCAGATCGGATTCTTGGGCTTCAGGGGATACAGGCGATCTACCGCGGCGATGCCGTGTTCCCCTGGGAATAGATTAATAGGTAAAGAGAAATTCATATCTATTTGTAAACCCATCACACAAAAGGAGTTACCGAATTTGGAAAACCTTTTGTTTTGAAGTATGTGATAGGCTCGGGACATTTTATGTCTAACTTTTATCGATGAAAATCATACTTAATGCTCTCTTTAAGCAGAATCTTAGCTATATTGAACTAAGATTCAACTATGAACAAATATTGAAAAATCAATTCTCCTAAAAGGGGTTAAAAAATGGTAAGCAAGAGAATTTTGAACTAATTCACCCAAAAAACGAGTAATATGGAACGACCACAAAAAATAATGAGGATTCTTAGAGAATCAAAAGACTACTCTCAAGAATATGTGGCAAATGTCCTTAACATCAGTCAAAAAACATATTCAAGTATTGAATTAGGGAAATCAAAATTAACCGTACACAGAATTCAGCAACTAGCTGAACTTTATAATGTCAAACCAGAATATTTCCTATCTGAGGAGCTTCCAGTTATTAACTATAACACTGGCCCCAATAGTCATGGTGGCAATTTTGAGACGTACAACAATAATATCGGAGCGACAGATTTTTTAAAATCTTTGTACGAGAAAATGATGGAAGAAAAAAATCATACTATTAATAATCTGGAGAGTCAAATAGAAAAGTTAACAACAATCATTCAAGAACTAACAAAGGAAAAATGAGTTATACTGTAATAGGGTCTTTTAGAATTAGCCACAATTATGCACCTGAACATCTTGCCGCTGAATTGGATATTCCTGTAGAACAATATATCAGAATGGAAAATGGGGAACAATTGTTAACTACTGAGCAAGCAGCTAAACTTGCAGAATTCTATAAAGTTGACCCAGCCTTGTTCTTTCTCAAAGGGTTGTCAGTAACCAATTACAACCATGGACCAAATTCCCATAGCGGCCCAATTACGACATATAACAACAATTATGGGTTTAAAGAGCTTGTGGAAAAATTAATGATAGAAAATGATGAATTGAAGAAGGGGTTGGCGAAGAAAAATCAATAGCTATTAACAGTAAGCGAATAGAGAAGGAGGTTGTAAATCTCCGATATGAATTCAATCCAGCATTGCTATCCTCATATCGGACTTTGTCCAGTTGATCAATTAGTCAAGCATTTGGAAAAACAACTTCAAGATGATCAGAAGAAGACAGCTCAAATAGAGGCCATGGCTAAGGCGGTGATAAATTTGGCTGAGAAGGGGAAGAGGATGAAGGGGAAGTGAATTTTTAGATACTTTCGTTCCTAATTACCTGAAGTATGATGATTTTGCTTCCAAAAGGTATGATTTTATCAAAAAATACCCTGTACAGGGTATTTTTATTTTACGTCAAACAATTACCTTGAGCAAGGTGGAAAATATGCTCCTTAGATTTAAATAAAACCCATAAAACAATACAATGTCTCTTCATATTGTAGGAGTAAAAAAATGCAAATTCCCATTATCGATATTTTTGCTGGACCTGGAGGTCTAGGAGAAGGTTTTTCGTCAATCCTAGATAAGAATAATAAGCGAGTTTTTGAAATCAAACTTTCCATTGAAAAGGATGAAAACGCTCATGAAACTCTACGTCTAAGAAGTTTTTTTAGGCAATTCCCAGCAAATGAACTACCAGAGGCTTATTATGAAATAATGAGAGCTAACACTTGGAAAAAGAGGAAAAAGTTAATTGATCAACTAAAAATCAACTATCAAAATGAATGGGGAAATGCTGAAAATGAAGCTTGGTGTTTTGAACTCCCTTACCCAGAGGAATTTGATAAGAACGGGGAGAAAAAAGGCGGATATGGACCAGTTGAAATTTTAGAGCGTAATAAAGAAATTGATGATAGGATTTCTAAAGCTCTTCAAGGGAAAAAGGATTTTTTATTAATTGGTGGGCCACCATGTCAGGCATATTCACTTGTTGGACGTGCTAGAAATCAAGGGATTTCTAATTCTGACCATAGAGTTCACCTATACAAAGAATATTTACGAATTATTGCAAACCATCATCCAGCAGTATTTGTCATGGAAAATGTGAAGGGTTTGCTTTCTGCTGAAGTAGATGGAGTAAAAGTTTTTGATTTAATTAAAAAAGACTTAAAAAATCCAGGTAGTGTTTTTTCCGGACATTCTTCTCCAAAATACAAATTATACTCACTTTCAAACTTACCCAATTCATATAAAAACGGATATCCAATTTTTGAAGAAAATCGAGATTTTCTAATCAAAAGTGAAAAATATGGTATTCCTCAAAGACGACACAGAGTTATTCTTTTAGGGATAAGGGAAGATATTAAAATTGAACCAAGTATACTTTCAAAAACACAAACACTTACATCTTTAGAATCTGTTATAGGTAATCTTCCCAAAATACGTAGTGGGATTAGCAAAACTTTTATTGATTATCATCCTGTTGATAAATATGCAAATGGAAAACCAAAACGGGTTTACAAAACCTTAAAAGATAATGATCAATTATGGTATAGCATCATGGCCCAACAGGTCGAAAGGCTAGAAGAATGGGGGAATTTAGATTTAGACAAATTTGAGTTTCATATGGAAGGCTTAAATAATGGAGTTGGTCATGAATTCATTAAATCTGAAAATGATTTTACCCATGGTTGTCCCAGCAAGCTTCAAAAATGGTACATAGACCCAAAAATTAAAGGTGTGGCAAACCACGAATCAAGGTCTCACCTGACTCAAGATTTGATGCGATATATGTTTGCAGCACTTTATGTCAAAAAAAATGGAGATTTCCCGCGTCTTAAGGACTATGCAGAACATCATAGCGATTTAATACCTGACCATGAAAATGTAGAGAGCGGTAAGTTTGCAGACCGTTTCCGAGTTCAAGTTGCAGATAAACCAGGCACTACAGTCACAAGTCATATATCCAAAGATGGCCATTATTTTATCCATTATGATGCGATGCAGTGTAGGTCATTGACCGTAAGAGAAGCAGCAAGAATTCAAACTTTTCCGGATAATTATTTATTCTGCGGCTCCAGAACAGCGCAATATCATCAGGTGGGGAATGCAGTACCGCCTTTTTTGGCAAAGCAGATTGGTGAGATAGTTTGCGGGATTTTTAAAAAGATTGAAAAATGATTGATGAAGGAATAAATTTTAACCCAAAAGCTAGAATCATTCTCCAGCTTGGAGATCAGTTGATTCGAAGCGAGAGCATTGCTGTACTGGAATTAATAAAGAATTCCTACGATGCCTGTGCAAAAAAAGTCACCATTCAACTTAAGAACATCGAAGACCCGAAACGCGGACTGATAATTATCGAAGACGATGGTTCAGGAATGGACTATACGTTGATAAAAAATGTGTGGTTAACCCCAGGAACAACCCATAAGAAGACACAGATTGAAAATGAAGAGTTCATTGGCGATTGTAACCGAGTACCGTTGGGAGAAAAAGGTATCGGGCGCTTTGGAGCACACAAACTCGGCAATCGCATCGAAATGACCAGTAAAAAAGCTAATTGTAAAGAAGCTCATTTAGTAATCAATTGGGAAGATTTTGACAATGATGACATGCTCGACAAGGTCCCTATTGACCTTTTAAAAGGCGACCCTAAGGTTTTTAAAGGAAATACCACAGGCACACGCATTGTAATTAGCAACTTACGAAGCAAATGGACACGCGGAGAAGTTCGCAGCTTGTTTCGGGCCATCAATTCTCTCAACTCACCATTTGAATCCGCAGAGTCATTTGAAGTTAACTTTAAAATTGATCGACCCAACTGGCTGGATGGCCTCCTATCCTTCGAAGACATCAAAGATAGTGCACTGTTTACTGCTGAGGCCAGAATAAGGGACAACGAGATTGAATCTCTTACCTATGAATTTGTCCCATGGTCTACAATGAAAGAACTGACTGGAAGGAAATTCAATGCCTCTGGCATCTCGATGGTTAAGAAAGAATATGATGAAGAGGTCAAAAAGAAAATCATGAAAGACATTGACCTTTCTGATCATAAAATTGGGGAGTTAAAAATGAAATTATTGATTTTTGACTTGGACTCCAATGTCCTATCATTAGGGGTGCAAGATAAGAGAGGACTGAAATCATACCTGAAAGAAAATGGTGGTGTTCGAGTGTACCGCGATGGTGTGCGCGTATATGATTACGGAGAACCCGGAAATGACTGGTTGAGTCTTGACTTGGAGCGGGTAAATCTGCCAGCAGCGCGATTGAGCAACAACATAGTTATTGGTGCTGTGTCATTAAACAGACTTGCCAGCAAGGATTTGGTGGAGAAAACTAACCGAGAAGGATTCATTGAAAACGATGCCTTCCGGACCTTCTATTCAGCCATTCGCTTTACAATAAGTCAAATTGTTGCCCAGCGGAACATTGACAAAGACAAGCTGCGCAGCCATTACAGTAATGGAGGCGGTAAACAAGTTCCAGTTGTTGATAATCTACAGATTCTTAGAAAAAAAGTTGAAGACAACCTTCCCGAAGGAACAGTTAAAACAGACATTCTCAACAAGATTTCAGAGATAGAGGTCGATTACAAAACTATCAGCGAAGTTTATATCCGAAGTGCGAGCGCAGGTTTAAGTTTGAGCATTGTTATTCATGAAATTGAGAAGATTGTGCAGGAAATGCTCTATGTGGTAGAAGAGACTAAAAAAGGAGATGCTGAATCAGAACGCATCAAAAACCTCACCTGGCACATGGGAAAACTCATTGATGGGTATAGTGGTCTTATTCGCAAAAGGTCTCGCAGAGAATCTGATCTGAAACAAGTAGTACGTCAGTCACTTTGGAATATTGCTTACCGCATTAAGGCCCATGAAATTGAAGTAATAGATAATTGGAAAGAAGAAAAAGACTTTGAAACAAAAGTGCAATGTTCCGATGGTTTGGTGGTGGGTACTATCATCAACATAATTGACAATTCCATGTGGTGGATGAACTATGGCAAAGTGCAAAAAAAGAAGTTATGGATTGAAATAACTGATGAATTACCCGGATACATCACCGTGATTATTGCCGATAATGGTCCAGGTTTCACCCTACCGACCGAAGATGTGATCAAACCTTTCATCTCCAATAAAGATGGAGGAATCGGAATCGGTCTGCACATTGCATATGAAATAATGAATAGTCAACATGGGGAACTGATCTTTCCCAGCCCTGATCAATTTACTATTCCGGAAGGTTTCCGAGAAGGTGCGATCGTGGCGCTCGCCTTTAAAATCAACAAATAAATCATATGATGACTTTGCCACAAAATGGATCGGTATTGATTGTTGACGACCAAGCCCGACAAGCAATGCCAATAATTTCTGCACTCTCTAAAAAAGGAATTTCTACTACTTGGTACAAAGGAAATGACCCGGATGATATACCCGAACAGCCAGCACAGAATGTTCGGTTGGTTTTTATGGATCTTCAATTGAGAGAAGGAGATAACGACCCACATGGCATTGCATCACATGTCCTTTTCCTATTAGAAAATCTAATTGCAGTAGACAACGGACCTTTCATGTTGGTGATCTGGAGCCTTAAAGATGCTCTTTACGGAGATGAAGTAAAAGACCGATTAAGAGCTCAAACCAATCACTTACGTCCAGTATGCACGGTTACCATGAACAAGAAACAATGCATTCGTCAAAAGCAAGACACCGGTGCTGCCGAGTTGACAGAAGAAGTACTTGCCCAGCTTAAAAAATCTGGTTTTAAAAAAGACGACCTAAATAGCGTTGCACAGGCCATTGATGCCAATTGGCTAGTCGATAAAGATGCAGAGTTTGAAGTACTACCAGGGGCCATTGCCAACATTGAAAGAGCCATTGCAGAAGAACTGAAAAAAGCAGGTATCTTTCACCTGTTTGTAATTTGGGAAAACCTAATTAAAAAAGCAGCAGCCCAAACCGTAGCTAATATTTCTGCTACCATTACCCACAATGACCACTGGGAACAAAACATGCGCGATGTTTTTAGGCGTATGGGAGTAGCTCGCGTTGGACAAAACGAAGTTTCAGACGAAGAGCTTCTTAAAGAATCTATCCTCACGTTCATACAGTCGTTTACAGACAATTTAGAAGGTCACATTCAAAAGGTGGAATTGCCGGACTATACGGCTGCTCCAGGAGAACAGCTCTTAAAAATAGATGAAGGCAACATAAATCTTCGGCTTGTCCGCGAAGAAGGCCTTGTGAGAATTTACCAAGATTCATTTGATAAAGAAGGTAAACGGCAGATCGAAAAGCTATTTGAAGCAAAAAACCTTTATAACCTCGATGCCAGTGTTAAAAAAAGTAAAGTTCCACTCAAACAGCAACTCGGAGATCAAATCCTTGGAGTTTACTGGTCGGTGCCACCGCGTTTAAACAGTGGGTTACATTTAGAACTCAATCCGACAAACATCCTTGTCCCAGGCAATATTTATGAAGCTGAGGTTAAGGAGTCAGACAGAGAGAAATTTGCAAATACTTACTTCGAAGGGCTGAAAACTGAAGAAGTGAAGAGTATTCGCTTTGTAGAATTAGAAGTTTCTCCAATTTGCGATTATGCCCAGAAAAAGTGGAAGAAATCGAGGTTGGTTTCTGGAGTAATTTATTCCACAGATCATTCAAAGAAAATTCGAAAGCAAAACGAACATCTATACGTTGCCAAACCTGCTTTCCATTTATTTGATGAATATGTTAACATGGCATTTGATTATCATCTTCTTAAAGCTCTTGATCATGAAATTGTTGAGAAGAGAAAAATCAAATATCGCCTCAGGCGAGAGCTTCTTCTCGATATCATCGCCAATGTGTCTGCCCATGTCAACCGGCCAGGGATATCTTATGTAGAGTAAGCTATGGATTCTTTTGAGATAGTTAAAGAAATTGAGGCATTAATAGTTAATGAACAATCCAAAATAGAGCAAGTCTTTCCTTCAGAAACTATGTCCTGTCGGGGAATTTTAGTTGAAACAGTCCGAGTATTAGATTTCATTAAGTTGGGACAACCGGGTGTTTCTAAGAATGAAAAAATTCACTTTTCCATTTTTGATCTCAATATGATAGATATGGGATGGAATCTTGCCGTTTCACTTTTATTAAAGGATGGAGATCATCGTGGGTTTCCGATGAAGAAGAGTACCTATAATACGCGAGATCAAACTATAAGCCTTTTGTATCATTTGGGTGTTATTTCACAGTTAAGAAGAACAGTAGAAATGATTAAGGCAGGCATAGTAAATGTTGAAAAAGTTGATACCACCTTCACTTTTTACCTTGCAGAACCTACAGGTGATCAATGGTTAGATGATTTAGAATTGCAGTCATTGGAAGAACTTTATAAAAGGATTAAATCTTCGGGACAGAGTTACAAGCAATGGGAGTTAGTTGATCAGAGAGATATAGCCAGTACCTTTTGGAAAGTTGGAAATTTCATGAGTGTTGAACGCGAAAGCGCTTTCTCCTCTTGGAAAATTGAGAATATAAATGACCACCTTTCTCCATTGATCAATCAATGGGATTCTGGAAATCATGGAATTATGATTGCCTATGATAGCACACGTAAAGTCGATCATCATTTCTTAGCTTTAGCATCAGAAATTACCAAAGAATGGCGTGATGAAGCAGGTATTCATCCCGATACTGAAATTGGAAATATTACAGCTACGCAGTTAATTCTAGTAGTTTCTATGATTACTAGCTTTCACCATAAACACATTGGCTTTATCCAGTTAGCAGCAAAGGAAAAGCCGGAAATATTAATCCCGCAAAGTGCATCAATCTGGACATATACCAATGACTTTGATAAATGACATGGTTGATTTTTCAGGCATGGAAAAAGCAGTGGTAGCAGAAGCACTGGACATGCTCATATTAAAACCGACAGATTCTGATTTTTTAAGAACTTATACAGCACGTTTCAAACCACTGCTAATTGATTTAGGAAGCGGCTTCGTTCTTAGGCCGGCTTCCAGCGTACTTTATAATCCACTTCACGCTGTTTATGCTTTGCTTATTTCTCGAAATCCAGCTTTAAGAAATAAAATTTCCGAAGCTAGAGAAGACTGGCTTAGGAATTACTTATACGCATTGTTAGCCGGAACTAGATACCAACGTATTGAAGGCAATATTAAGATTCGCAAAGACCGAAAAACTATTACCGACATTGACGCTGCCATTTATGACACCCTTACTGGAGAACTGGCATTAGTTCAAATCAAATGGCAAAACTATTTTACCAATGACGTAAAGAAGTTACGAAGCAGAGCGAAAAATTTTGTAACAGAAATTAGTAAATGGACCAAAAATGTAAATGACTGGATAGAAAGTTCAAATTTACAATCAATTATAGCAAGTTTCAAACTTAACGGAGCCCAAGGAAGACTTGAAAAATCTAAAATCTATCTCTTTGGTTTGTCGAAAAATGCAGCGCGAATGAGGGGTTATGGTTACGACTTGGACAATAAAGATGTAGCAGTTGGAACATGGGCTCAATTTGTTAGAAATCGGACGGAAATCGGACCTGCCTCCAAAGTAATTAGTGAATTATTTAATCGGCTTAAAGCTGAGGAATCTTCTAAGGTAGAAACTAGACCTATTCCTATTGAATTAGCATTTGCAGAAGTAAAACTAAATTTTAAAGACATCTGGAGAATAACAGGAGAAGAAAACAATAAAAAATCAAAAAGTAGCGAATAGAATTAAGATCGATAAAATTAGCATATCATTGGATAAAAAGATACACATCTATAAATATTGTGCATTTGATCAATTCGCACTGGAAAACTTAAAAAACATTCAATTATGGTGTAATCATTATGAGGTATTTAATGATCCATTTGAATGTTGGTGCATTAAGAAAACTGGAATTCCTGACCCGATTAATGAGTGGGATCGATTTGATCATATTGCTAAAACATGGGGATTCACCTCAGGGCATGATGTTTCAATGGAAGATTTATTTGAATATTGCAGTGAGTTCGTACATCAATACTCCATGAGAGTATCCCAATATGTGGATAGCGCGAGAATAACTTGTTTTAGTCAGCGTCCAGATAATTTGTTAATGTGGTCACATTATGCGAATGGACTTCGAGGTTTTTGCATTGAATTCGACATAAATAAATTACTTTATAATGTACATCAACATGCAGAAGTGCATGAGGTAGAATACTCTGAAGTTCCACCAGTAATAGATACTATGATTTACGAAGTTGCAAAGGATCAAGTATGGTACAATGAGATTGCAATTGAAGAAACTGAGACAGAAATCAAATATCTCAACAAAACTGAAGCTAAAAAGTGGATTCCTCAATATCAAACAGCTCTTAAGGAAGCACAAGAACTACTTTATCAGCTATATCGAAAAATGTTGTGTTACAAACCGCTCAACTGCGAATATGAGGAAGAGATCCGACTAGTACTGCATTCCGAATTAAATGATAGAGTTGGAGAGCCATATCCATATTGCAAGGAAGCAATTAAATCGATAATAATTGGTGAGAAAGCGTCTGATTTTGATATTCAAAACATTATCAAAGTCCTGGAATTACTCGGTCTGGATATCCCGATAAAAAAAGCAATCCGGTTTCAGGATAAATTTGAAGTTCAAGTTCATTTATCAGAATCATGATTGATCATTTAAAAGACATACCATCTGAAGAAACCCCTCCCAAAGCTGGGGCAATGATAAATACGTTCCGGGCATTCGGGTACAATCTTCAAACAGCAATTGCCGATATTATAGACAACAGCATATCCGCAAGAGCTGCAAATGTTTGGATCGAATATAAGTGGGCGGGTGAAAATTCCTCGGTTTCCATCACTGATGACGGAACGGGGATGGACAAACCTGAATTGATCCTTGCCATGACTCCCGGCAGCAAAGATCCCAAGGATGAACGGGATCCACATGATCTGGGTCGGTTCGGTCTTGGTCTAAAAACCTCTTCATTTTCACAATGTAAAGCACTCACTGTTTTGACTAAGAAGGAGAATCTTAGCACCATTAAACGGCATTGGGATCTGGACTATGTGAATGAAACAGGTAAATGGAATTTGTTGGACTATTTATCCGATGTCAGCCATAAGGAACAGTTGGAAAAATTTGAGCACGGAACTGTCGTACTTTGGGAAAAATTGGACCGATTGGTCGGAAATTCCAATATTAACAATGAAGCAGCAAGAAAAGTCTTCCTCGAAGAATTTGAAAAGCTGGAGGAGCACCTAAGCCTCGTCTTTCACCGGTTCATGGAAAGAAAGAAACTCACTATCTGGATGAATGGGAACAAGCTGGTGCCATGGGACCCATTTATGAAGGAATCCAAGGGTGGGCAGTTGCTATCCCAAGAATCCCTTGACCAAGATCAGGTAGTAGTCAAATGCTACGTCCTCCCGCACATCTCCAAACTTAATCCGGAAGAGCGTAAGAATGCCAAAACTGAGGAGTGGTATCGACTGCAAGGCTTCTATATCTACCGCAATAGCCGCTTGTTACTTTATGGAGATTGGCTCGGACTATTCCCAAAAAACGAGCATTTCAAGAATGCAAGAATTCTGGTTGATATTCAAAACAATCTTGACCACAACTGGAAGATTGACATCAAAAAGGCTGCAGCCACACCTTCCCTAGCCGTCAGGAAAGACCTAGTACGCCTCGGCAAAATGACCAGAAAGGCAGCTGGTAACGTCCACCGCTTCAGAGGCAATCAGATCATGCTAGATGATTCGATCAAAAGCTTTGACTTCCAGCCGGTATGGAAAGCAACCAAAGGACGGGATGATACCCGGCATTACTACATCAATGAGGAGCATTCTATTGTAAAAAACCTGTTGGAAAAAGAGTCTATCAGTAGCAGCGAGCTAAAAACTATGCTGCGGCTTATAGCAAATACGGTACCCGTCGAGGCCATAATACAGTATCACAGTGAAGAACCCGAGAGCCACGAACTAAGAGATAACCTTTCAGAACTGGATTCCGGAACGATCGAGCTGGCAAAAATGATGTATGGATCACTAAAATCCAGCGGAATGAACCGTGACTTGGCAATCAAGCAGATATTTAACATCGAACCTTTTAATCAATACACCCAACTAATCGAATATTTCGAATGACGAATCAGCTTGAAAGTGCACGAAATGTTTGTCACATCTTATTGGGAGATATACGAAAAATACGCAGCGTTTCCCTAAAAGATATAAAGGAAGTAGCCGAAAATCCTTTAATAAAACATCAATACCCTGATGTAGATTTAAGTGAATTGATTCAACAGCTTGAATTCGATTTTGAAGTTTTTCAGGCGGAAGCTACGCAGCTACTTGACAAAAATGTCAAACCTTGGTTAAACGATTCAAAGGCAACGATACACTGGGAATTATGGAGCCGATACCGCTCTTATTTGAAAATAAAAGATGGTTCTTTCCCAGTAGATAACTTGGATGACCTCACAGACAAGATTCTGGACAAGTGTATTAATCCTAAGATACCCGGAAGTTGGGACCGCAGAGGAATGGTAGTTGGAAATGTACAATCCGGTAAAACTGCCAATTATACGGGTTTGGTGAACAAGGCAACTGATGCCGGGTATAAGCTTATTGTTATTATCGCCGGCGTACACAACACTTTAAGGTCTCAAACCCAAGAAAGAATAGATGAAGGACTAATAGGAAGAACAATTCGAAACGAAAAAAGTAAGACTGTTGGAGTTGGTTTCAAAAAAACTGGTACTGAATTATACTCCTATACCACTGCTGATGAAAATGGGGATTTCAAAAGAGGAAATAGACTAAACGTGCCTATCGGAGGCAAAAGCCCTACCGTGCTTGTTATCAAAAAAAATAAAAGTGTACTTGAAAATCTAATTCTTTGGCTAAACCAGTTTGCTGTTGAAGATGCATCCGGTACTAGAAAAATTCACAATGTGCCCGTATTGGTGATTGACGATGAGGCGGACAATGCTTCTGTCAATTCAGGAACTGAAATAGATGTGCGAACGATTAATCGATTGATCCGGACCTTATTAAATCTGTTCAATCAAAACACATTCATCGGCTATACCGCTACTCCCTACGCAAATCTTTTTATCCCTTCAACTTGGAGTGAGGAACTCGAAACCATGGTAAAGGATGTTAGATTAAAAGTCGGAGAAGATCTCTTCCCGAGAGATTTTATTATCAATATACCGCCGCCTTCCAATTACATTGGCGCAGCTCAGGTTTTCGGCTTCGAGAATGAAAAAACTGGAGAACAATTTGAGGGTTTGGATGTAATCCGTCTAGCAGAAGATCAAGAACCTTATTTTCCCAGAACAATTAACAGAGACAATAGGGACAATCTTCCTGATGATGTACCATGTTCATTAAGAAATGCCATTCAGTCATTTATTTTAACCTGCGCGGTGAGACGCCTTAGAGGGCAGGATAAAAAGCACAACTCCATGTTGGTTCACGTAGCACTAAGGGTTGCATGGATTGACCGAATTGCTTGGCTTGTAAATGAAATCCTGAGAGATTATAAAATGCAAATAAAATCAGGACAGGGAAACCTCCTAACTGATTTGGAAGATCTCTACCGAAACGATTTCATTCCCACGACGGAAGAGGTGCTTGAAAACCTATCATACTCTGATCCCAAAATCAAAACATATCCCTGGGATCAAGTAAGGAACGAATTAATAACTGCTGCCACAAAAATAGAAGTACGTGCGGTACACGGAACAAAAAACACCAGTCAGTTGGAATACCATGGCATCGAGGAAATCAACTACAAGAAATATGAAGATGCAGGAACAAGTTTATCTGTGATTGCGATTGGGGGAAATAAATTAGCACGAGGAATTACACTTGAAGGATTATCAATCAGCTATTACTTGCGTACGACACGCATGTATGATTCACTGATGCAGATGGGAAGATGGTTCGGCTACCGTCCAGGGTACGTAGACCTTTGTAGATTATACACAACCGAGCAATTAGTAAACTGGTATCGCCATGTTACCATGGCAACGGAAGAAATGCGGGCAGATTTTGATGAACTGGCTGCCCGGAATCTTCGCCCAGAAGACTTTCAGCTAAAAGTGAGAACACATCCTGGCTTACTACTAATTACTTCTGTTTCCAGAATGAGGGATCATGAACGCATACAAGTAGGCTTCTCTGGAAAGTTGATTCAAACTTATGCGTTTGAAAAATCCCTTGCCGTAGTCGGTTCAAACTATCAAGCATTTTCGAGCCTTCTAGGTCGACTGACTAGCCCTGAACAGCTTGAATCGAACCGTGGGGTAAACACCTTACTTTGGGAAAATGTAAGCACAACTATTGTGTCAGATTTTATCGTGTCTTACCGTTCAGGTTATATACCGAGCGAAATTTTAAGAGCCTATATAGAAAAACAAAATAAAAACGGCAAACTGACCGAATGGTCTGTAGCTGTAATACTAAATAGCGGCAAGACGATAACCACCAAAGGCAGTCTCGGTGGAGCGCCTGTAGCTTCTCATAGATTCAATTGGAATAATGGATCTATTATAGGCGGTCTTCCTGCTCGTAATCTTGAAAGCGGCCCGACTGAACTTACTGTAAAAGGAAACAAGAATGCCATCTTGGATAAAAGGGCGAGAATGATAGATCTTGAATTCATAACGGAACCAAGTGAACAGGAAATCAAAGACCAAAGAAAGAATTCGGGAAAACCGTTATTGGTAATTATGCCTTTGGATCCAAGAGTATCAACTGATCTTGATGAGAACATCCCATTGATTGGATTCGGCCTTATATTCCCAGAGTTTGACGGAGAAGAAACCTACGAGTATGCAGCCCGACCACTTCAGACAGAGTTCGAAGATATTCCACAGGAAGATGACGACATAGATGGAGATGACTGATCTTAAACAAATATGGCTCAATCAAGAGTCCTCGTCGGGAAAGAGTGTCGTTAAAAAACGCATTGAATCCATCACCAGCCTGAATTGTTTTATTGGTCTTATAGGGGCAACTGGCGCCAAAATGTTCCAAATGGAGCTAGATGCTTCAGCTCAAGTTCATGGCAATTTTCTTAGAAAATTCCGTGGCGTTGAAATACAGGCAATTCCTTTTAGCCCGTCCCATACTGAATACACTATCATTCTTCTTGAGAAAGAGCTAACAGACATTTTCATTATGTTCATTGATGACATCGTGGAAAAACTTACAGCTGTAGAGGAATCTCAGCAAGCACTTACTGTAATCAATCAGAGGGTAAATTACTGGAGAAAGCTTTTTGCCAGAGATTCGGGAGAATTACTTTCTGACGGTGAGCAAAGAGGCTTGTTTGGTGAGCTATATTTTATAAGATTAATGCTTCAAAACTCTTCGAAACATCAGGAAGTAATTCGTTCATGGAGAGGATCTGAAAGTGCAAATCAAGATTTTGTAAAAAACGGAAATGCTGTTGAGATAAAAACCACCAAAGCCAATAACCCTTCTATCCATATATCCAATGAAATGCAGCTGGACTTTACCGTTTGGGACAAACTTTTTCTTGGCGTGATTTCGGTAACTGAAACAACCGGAAATCAAAACTCTCTTACTGGTATTATAGAAGAAATAAGGAATACTATCCATTTCGATCCAGAATTGATTCAAGAATTTGAAACCAAACTAGAACGCGCAGGAGTTGGCAGAGAAATGATCGATAGTTACAACGAAATCAGTTATTCTGCTATTACTAGTAAGTATTACCATGTACGCGATGAATTCCCAGTGATTTTAAAGGGAAATTTAATCAGTAAAGCCATATATGAAGTGAAGTATCAGATTGACATCTCTTCTTGTGGCTCATTTGAGGTTTCAGAAGTAGAAGTAATCAGAACAATGATATGAGCCAAATAACCGGAAACACACACACCGACTTTGAACTGGAACAGTTTCTTCAAGAGCTTTATCATGAAGTCAACTCTCTCACCTATGCTGATGAAGAAGGGGCATCCAAAGAGAATAAATTTACAGAGTATGTAATGGAGCTTTTGTCGGAAGCAGGAGAAACCGAAAGCATCCGGCTGTGCCCCTATGTAAAAGAAAATAAACTGGAGAACATCCAGTACAAGATAAATGGTTATGCCATTGAAGAGGGCTTTGAGACACTTGATATTTTTATTGCTTTATTTCAAGACACCAATCAGCTATATCGTATCGGTAAACCTGATTTTGAAAAACTAATCAAATGGCCGACTGGTTTCATAAACGCAGCATTCAAGGGTCATTTGGAGGATATAGAACCTTCCTCCGAAGCTTTTGGCCTTGCAAGACTGATGAGGGATAATCATAAGGAAATCATTCGAATCAATATCTTCATTATTTCCAATGGAAATATCCCACACGATCCACCCGACAACTTTAACATGAAAGGACTTGAGGATGTTGTCCTCAATTTTCAAGTTTGGGATGCAGAGCGTCTGCATCGGCTTTCGCAGTCAAAATACAATAGAGAGCCCATAGAAATAGATTTCAAAAAAAAGCTGGGAGCCGTACTCCCATGTCTTTCAATGCCTTCCGGCAATGATCTTTATGAATGTTATCTGGCGATAGTACCTGGGAGTATTTTGTCCAACCTCTATCAGAATTATGGTACAAGACTTTTGGAAAGCAATGTGAGAGCCTTCCTGCAACAAAACGGTAAAATCAATAAGGGCATCCGTGAGACAATCAGACAGGAGCCGTATATGTTTTTACCATACAACAACGGAATTGCGACTACTGCGCAGGAAGTAAAAACGGAAAGAGATGAGAGCGGTCATTTAGTAATCACTGCAGTAAAGGACTTTCAAATCGTCAATGGAGGCCAAACAACTGCCTCGCTGTTTCATACCGAGAAGAGATTTAAGGCCGATATCTCGAAGGTATTCGTCCAGATGAAGCTCACCGTCATTAAAGACGAAGACAAAAAGAACGAAGCGGTACCCTATATATCGAGGTATGCAAATTCACAGAATCCGGTTTCTGAGCTCGATTTGACATCCAACAATCCGTTCCTTCAACGACTGGAGGAACTGTCAAGAACATCCTACTCCATTGATCCTTCAGACTCAAACAAGCAAACAGTTTGGTTTCTAGAAAGGGTAAAAGGGCAGTATAGAGAAGCCTTGAATAAGGAACCAACAAAAGGGAAAAAGGACGCCTTTGTGCTAAAATATCCGAGAAACCAAGTTATAGTCAAGTCAGAAATAGCAAAATATGTCAATGTCTGGAATCAGAAGCCCTACCATGTTTCTAAGGGTGCTCAAAAAAACTACAATCAGTTTTTAAAAGATGTAGAAAAGGATTTTAAAAAGAAAAAACCAAGTCGCATATACTGGCAAGACATTGTCGCAAATGCAATCCTCTTTAAAGTAGCTGACAAACTATTTGGCCGGAAAAACCAAGATCCAATTGGAGACACAAACATCAAGTCCCAAACGGTAACCTATGCCCTATCCTACATTCATTTCTTGACTGACAATCGCCTTAACCTAGCAATGATCTGGGAAAAGCAATACGTGCCAGAAGACCTTCAATTAGAGCTGAAAAAGGCATTAAAGCTTGTTTATGTCTTTCTCAACAATTTGAATGTTGCTCTCATTAGTGAGGCTGCCAAGTCAGAAAAAACATGGACATCATTAAAAGTTTTAAAAGAACATAATCTGGACATGGGTGTGATCCGGAAATACCTGATCGACGAAAGAGAGTATAAATCTAGATACGAATCCGACAGCACTTCTCTAGAGGAAATACAGAAATACAACAAACTCCAAAAGATCACATCTCTCGGGCTTCGGTTCTGGGACGGATTGTTTCTATATAACCTGCAAACAGGTGTCTTATCGAATTATCAGGAGACAAATGTTTCGATGATAAGAAAAGCCCTAAAAGAGTCTGGAATCCTTTCTGATCAACTTATCGAAAAAGGCGCCAGTATTGTTGATTATCTGTCGGAAAAAAATATTGATTTTGGAAAGGTTATAGCATTGAGCAAACTTGACGAAAAAGACCTCATTGACCCAGCAGAATTATACAACAGACTCGAAAGACTTGAAAACGATGATTGGAAAAGAATTATCGATTTGGGAGAGCAAACACAAACCTTGGGATTTAATGAGCTAAGCGTAATCCGCTCAGTTCAACAGAAAATTAAACGAAAAGAAACTGTTGATTTAAAACGTTTGGAGATAGTTGATGACTCGATTAAAAAATTGAAGAAGTTTGGGGTTAAATATTAAGTGTTAAATTATCAATCTCAACAACTAACTTTTACAGGTATTGTAACTAGGAAGTTTAGATCAAAATATTTTATGAGATTTTTTACAAATTTTATAGGTCTAATTGCATCAATTTTAACCATACTAAATTTTGTTCTGGCTGTTCCATCAGTTTTTAAAAATATAAAAGGAATTGAGCTTTTGGAAATAACAAACAAAAATTTTTCCCTAAAATTAGGGTTTGTATTGATACTAGAAATTGCATTTGGATATATATTAACTTCATTATTAATATTAGCCCAAAGAAATAATAATACGCTAGCTGCTCATACGAGTGGTATACTTATTATATTAACATCAGCTTGGCTAACAATATTCAATATCACAGAAATATTGTATTATGACACTAAAATAAATAGCTTTTTTGGCTTCAGTTCAATTTTACTAATATCTATGCTTCTTCAAGGGGCATTAATAATTCTTTCGTCAGACCATAGAGAATGGAATTGGAATTCAAAAAAGCTAAATTGGCTTTTGTTTTTATTCTCTATAGAAATAATCTACTTCATTGTTTATATTTTGAATATAGAACCTTAAGTACTTTATTACCAATTCATAACGTGTGGATTTTTTAAATGTTTAAGCTTGTAAAATTTGTCTGAGCATGATTTCCCTGCCTTCTTCCAGCCCCATGATATTCCCAAATTCTCTTATGGAATCTTCATCTCGATAGACCCATTACGGTCATTCCAGCACAGCCATTCGATGATTTCGGTCCGGGATAGCTAATCGACTTTTGTCCTGAGGTCCTGCTCGGACATGTCGAGAAATTTTCTGAAGTAGGAATCAAGGTACATGACTGTCCAGTTTAAGGATGAAATCCAGATTTTCTGAAAGTTTGATCAGGTAATCGACGCTGAATGCAAATTCTCCGTTTTCTATTTTGGAGATGGTAGATCTTGCTATCCCCATTTTTACTGCCAGTTTGGATATTCCGGACAATACTGGGCTCTTCGTCAATTTTGGTGAAAGAATATTAATAAAATACACATTATCTCACTATAGTAACCCCACTCCCTTTTTTGAATACCAGCCCCATTTTTTCGATTAATTTATAGGACTGGCTGGGTTTGTAATCTACCCCAAACTGCTCTTTTATCACTTTAAGAATACCGGGGCCTGACCACTTTTTGGCATTAATCCCGTAATCTTCCGGTGATTTCTCCAGAACTATGCTTCTGATTTTATCCATCTGCTGATCTGTCAGGTAGGACTTCCTCCCTCTTCCTGACCTGTTTTCCAGTCCTTCTATCCCGTTCTGCTCGAAACGGTGGACCCAATTCACCACCTGTTTGAAACTGACCCCGTACCATGAGGCAACCTCCCTGCTTGAATGGCCCCTTGCCACATGGTAGACCATATTCAGACGTGTTGCCAACAGAAAATCAGCATTGTTTTTCAAGATTCCGGCTATTTCTTTCGGAGTCTTGCTGTTTATTTTTAATACAGGTTTGCCCATAATGTTAGGTTTAATCGGTATAAATATATAATTTATTTGTGTATTTAATAAACGTAATATATGGCTATTCCTTCCTTTATTATCCCTTCAGGCCTCAGACTTTCAAAAGCAGTTATTATCAACCAACACCCCGGCCTGTTGATTGCAGCGATGTCCGCCCAGAAACGGCCTGCTTGCCCATGCTGTGGAAAACGGAGTAAATCCATTCACGGGTTTTATGACAGATCACTCGCTGACTTGCCGGTTTCAGGCAGGGAAATCAAAGTTATCCTGCGTGTCAGGAAGTTCTTCTGTAAGAATAGGAAATGTTCCCGAAAAGTCTTTACCGAACGGTTTGTTGATCAGATTAAGCCGTACAAAAGATGTTTTTCCAGATCCGCTGACCTGGTCAGGTTAGTGGGCACAGAGCTTGGGGGGAATAAAGGTGCTGCCCTCTGTAAGGTAATCGAATATCCCATCAGTTCATCTACTGTTTTGAGGACTCTCAAAGGAATCAGTGTTTCTGTCACAACATTGACTTCGGGAATCATTGGCGTAGACGACTGGGCCTATAAAAAAGGGCGGAATTACGGGACTATCATTGTCGACCTGATCAATAAAGAAGTCATCGATCTGCTTCCGGACAAGGAAGCAGACACGCTTGCAGATTGGCTGAAAGGCCACCCAGAAGTCCACACCGTATCCAGAGACAGGGCAAGTGCCTATTCGCTGGGTATCAGAAACTGGGCCCCTGATGCCATTCAGGTAGCAGACAGGTTTCATCTTCTGGTCAATCTTACCGATGCCTTTCAGAGATCCCTGCGCAGGCACAGTCCGGTGATCAAAAAGTGTTTCGAAGAAATGGGATCCGGACAGACAGGCTTACAGAAACCTGAAGAAGAGAAAGTCATAAAAGAAACGGAACAGGAGTTCGGGGATACCCCGTCCTTATCTTCCCCTACAGAGGGGGAAGCACGGATGGTAGGGAATGTTAGTCCGCATAGACAGTTTAAGTTTCAAAAAGCCAGGGAACTTCACAAAGCAGGCTATGGCATCAAAGCAATCGCCAAACAGCTCGGGGCGGGCAGGGGAACAATCAGAAAGTACCTTGCCTCTGAATGTCTGGTCTCAAGGGAGGTAAACAGGAGCAGGACCCTGACCAACTTCTGTGATTTTGAATCTGAACTGATAAGGTTTAGCCAGACCAATTCCACCTACTTGAACCTTTTCAACCACATAATAGAAAAGGGTTTTAATGGAAAGTATGGCCAGTTCTGTGAGCGGATGAATAAACTGGGCAACGATGGAAAAACCCCAAAGACCAGAGGGAACAAGGTGCTCCCGTTGCTCAGGCCGGTTAAGACCTGGTCCCTGTCAAAACTGGCATTCATCACCTTGGCAAGGTCCGGGACTTTGAAAGAAGAAGATCAGAAATACCTGGACATATTGCTGCAAAGATCACCTGAAATCAAACACAGCACTGATTTAGCGCATTCCTTCCGCCAACTGTTTGTAGCCAAAGAAGAGGGCAGTTTAACGGAGTGTATAAAAAATGCGAGTGCCCAAGGTTCAGCACTCAAAGGGTTTGCAAAAGGGATAAACCAGGATTATGGGACAGTAAACCAAGCCGTAATATCCACGATTAGCAACAGGCAAGTGGAAGGGCAGGTCAATAGACTCAAAACCATCAAAAGAAACATGTATGGCAGGGCGGGATTTGAACTTTTGAGAAAAATAGTACTGGCCAATTCCAGCTGAATCCTTCACCAAATGTGACGAAGAACCCAGCATGCTCCGGAATATCCAGGAAGATGCATTAAATAAAAAGAAATCCAGCTAAAATATGGATTTTAAGCAGTTTAAGCAATTTTAAAAAACATTGCATTTCAACCCGAAATAAAAGCGTTAGCTAAATTTCCTATTAGAACTTACAAAATAATGCATCCCATGCAAAGCATGCACGCTTTTCTTGATTTACCATGAGCTTTTTAATATTTGAATTGATTTATGATTTTAGTAAAAAATGAATGGTAGGAAGGATTACCAAAGTTCATGACAAACAGGTTTTTTCGACAACGGGTGATTGCTGTGTAGATCAATTCCTCAGTAGTAAAATTCTCTTCTATGTCTGTCTCGCCATCACCATCATCAAAATCATTGGTGATCAACAAAATAAGAGTGTCTACTTCCCAGCCTTTAAAGCTGTGTACCGTCGAGAGCTTTAATAACCCTCTATTGTCCCAATAATTGAATTTCTTACTCCGACGAACAAAATAAAGATCCTTCTTGACCTGCTTTGCTTTCTCCACTATCACCGTTTCTTCTGGGGTTACAGGCTTACCATCCCTGATTTTTTTTTGAATCTCCCTACTCTTTTTGCTATACTGCTCTTCTGTGATATTTCTATTTTTCAATACTTGAAGATAGATCTCCTGTGTTTCGAACATCGTATTGGTTTTTTGGCTAGAAGAAACAGTGATATGATTATCTATTAGCCTCAATGGGAAGACGGATGCTGATTGGATACAAATATCATTGTCATTCAGACTGTACTTACGCGCAACCTTTTTATAGATCTGAACTATTTCCAAGGGATCAAACTGTTCCGCATTGTGATATGCAATAACGGATTGGTCATACAAATCACCTTGGGTGAGTATTTCATCAAACTCATATCTCCCGTCGAAAAACTCTTTTTGGTACAATTCCGCCAAGCGACCTATCTTATTGGATACCCTATAAGACCTTTTGAGAAGATTCCATCCCCCACCAATTTTAGTGTAGGGTTTCTTCTCAGCATCATCAAAAATCCGTTGGTAGATGTTCTGTTTCTCATCACCATAGGCAACATATTCATTAGCTTCAGATTTCAGGAAATACTCAAGTATTAAATCCACCCATGGCTTTTGGTAGTCCTGAACCTCATCGATAAGTATGGTATCGTATTTAGAAATAGAGTTTTTTATAGTTTCAAAAAATGAGGTAATATCCCAAGAATCGTAAGAATCAATAGTGAGATTATAATTGTTTGCCATATTTGAGAAAAATTGGTGATAGTGGATGATATGGAAATGCTTCCAATCAAACTCTTCCCTCACCTCACTGATTTTATCATGAATATAGTTTCGCAGTGTAATGTTAAATGTGAGAATCAATACATCCCCTCCATGCCTTAGGTGAGCATTTACAGCTCTCTTAGCAAGGCATAATGTCTTTCCACTTCCAGCGACTCCTTTGACTTTTTGCCAGGAACCGGCAATAGAGTTTATGAGCTTTCCTTGTTCTTTGGAGTAGGTAATTGAAATACCTTGTTCTATCGTATGCGACGAAGGTGAAAAGCACCTTTTAAAACTCTCATACAATTCCTGATCAAATAGATATGATTTCTTTGAGATCCAACGCTTGTCCATGATAGAGTGTATAGTCTCTTCATTCATCCCATCTATACCCACAAAATCAAAATATGAAAGGTACTTTAGGTACCTCTCCCAATGCTGATGGTCACGCTCATCTTTCTGGAATTTAGTTCTTACAAACTTATTTATCTCCAGACTAGATGCTTTATAGAAATAGACCGCACAGCTCACAATGTTGAACATCTTAAAATTCATTATGCGCTTTTCTAATAAGCCTTCGATGTGAAGGTTAAACAAGTTCTCTTTGTAATTGAGCACTTGTTTCACAGGTGACTTAATAGCATGTCTGTCTCTTCCACCAACATTCACATACCAGTTCCTTTTTTCATCAATGCTATAGTAAACTAACTCCCAGTCCTTTACTTCAATAATCAGAACTCCTCCTGCTTTTCGCATGACAACAATGTCAGGAATATCTCCATTGATGAAGGGTTGGAAAAAAACTTCATATTCATCAGATAACGCTTTTCCCAAAACATCCAGTGCATGCAGCTCGCCCTCAGTTGGTTTCTGACGTAACTTTTTGATAGTTTCCATTGGCGGATAAAAAACAGCCATTAAAACCTTCTGATTATTTCTATATTAATCTGGATTTGTCGCTCTTTCATCCCTTCCCATTCTTTAACACAGACTCAAGAAATCCCGGCATAGTTGGAGAAGAATCCTCTTTCAATAAACCCGTATCTGCTCTGCTGAATAATGCCTGGAGTACCAAATGCCTGTCCTGATCATCAATCTTCTTATCATTGACAAGAGAGAGGTACACATAGGTCAACTGATGCCGCTCCTCGGCATCACGCTTCAAGTGATAAGTACTATAGGCGAGCTTAGAAAACGTCTTGATCCCAAATGCCAAAAACGATATGAATGTTATATAGACAATTGTCCATTTGATGGCACTTGCTTCCCCCTTAAAAATATTAAGTAGCATCCCATCTGGGATCTGCCATAAAAGAATGAATAATGAAGCCGCTCCAATAGCTATAAGTATGTATAAATTCCTTAAATACTTCTTTCCATCTGCTCCTAACTCATCAGCCCTATCTTTCCAATATTTCGCTGGCTCTTTCAGGAAGAAAATCTCATTGTATGTCTTTTCAAGCTCTTTCCTTCTGGTATCAACATTATCGGATAAACTCTTAAAATCAGATTTGGACTGAGCAAACCATTCTTTAAATAGTACTTCTTTCTCAATTTTAAGCTCATCTATCTGAGTGGCAAACTCAGTGGCATTGGACTTCGATTGCGCTAAATGGTCCAAAAGCAATTGCTCAGATTTATCCAGAGACTCTTGGATATCTTTTGAAAGTTTTGTTAAAGTGGCTTTTTCGGCAGCTGGTCTTGAAATTTTTGAGCCTCCATCCATGGAGAATTCATAAGCCTTTAGCGCTCCAACAAATTCAAACTTACCCTTAGGAATTTCCTGACTTGAAAAGTAATTAAAAGCGCCCTGAGCCATGGTAGAGTTGCTTTTATTCAACTCAATTAAAAACTTTGATTCTGGACTTGCAGGACCCAGTAACCTCACTCGATTTCCTTGATAGTTAGATATTAAATTACTCCAATTGGGGTCTAAATGATAATCATACTTGTAATTATTCCTTAGAAAATTTAATAGATCACGATGTAACCCTTTAAAATAATCGTAAGAGGCATTTAAGACCGAGGGTATATCTTTTTCCAAATCCTCAAACAATTTCAACTGCTTCTGGACAAAATCATAAATAGAAGTAAAGCCTACTTTTTTGATTGATCCTGCAGAGCACAAAAACGGAAATGCAAATTCAACTGATTCATACCATTCCCTTTGATTTGATTGTAGAACAAATTCCCGGACTTCTTTTATTTCCATGATAAAACAATTTTATAAATCACACCTGATAAGACCTGTGAAACCAAATTTAGTCCAGAACCAAGATAGGCTATCTCCAAAATCTTCTCAAAAATCTGCTCCTGGTCTTCAATCATGTACAATTAATATATAGAAAAGTGATTATGGTCTTAATAATAATACTTTTTATATCTCTCTTCAAACGGATTCTCTAATTTTCGCAGGAACGGGTTCTGTCATTTTCTGCTTATCCCTATCTCTCTCTAAGGGCATTAAATTTGCCACTTAACTGATTGCTTACTAAATGATTTAAATCAATATAACCAAATCGACCTAGTCATTATCCAAAATTTTCTTTTTCTCTATTTCATATTCTTCTTGACTCAAAATACCATCATCCAACAATTTTTTAAGTTTGGCTAATTGATCATACTTATCTGTGCCTGAGTCTTGGCTCCTCTGTGCACACTTCTCCACTTCACAAGTCTGAATTGCATTCTCTATATCGAGGGTATAATTAGTTATATTTCCCCCACCAACAACAAAATACACTCCTTTATATCTCTTATTATTATACTTATTAATCTTCTTTACAGTAACCAGTAATCCAACGTTTGCAGCCCCAAGCCTATTGGCTTCTGGATCAGTGGACACTGCCATCCATCAATATTAACATAAACAAATTTCCCGTTGGTATCAGAACCTCTTCCTAGTTTAATTTCATCCCCGATTTTGTAAGTGACTCCATTTGATGCAGTATATTCTTCCAACTTTTCAACATTCTGACTGTAGGAAAAACTAACCGCTAAATAACTTAGTAGGAGTAAAGTGACTTTTTTCATAAAATTTGATATTTTAATTGATAATGAATGAATAGATGATGTGATTTACTTCTCCTTTTACCCATCATGCTGCCAACTATAACTACTTCCGGAAGCAGATTTTGTTGAGCATCAAGAACCGGCTTTGGTAGTGGCTCTGCATTGAATGGAAGCTGTCTGAGCTGGATTAGTTTCTTTCCTAGGCTCTAACTTTTTTAGTTCAGTTTATAGCGGAATTGGTTTGATTTCGCCGGTTTCTGTACTGGAAGGCTTGCACACCAAGCAGGCTGATAAGCCTTTCTTTTTTGACTCAGTAAGATCCGAAGCCCAGCCAGTTTTGGCGTAGCGGCAGGATTCCTTGTGGAACCTCGCTCCTGTCTTAGTGTTATAGACAGTCTGCGCCTGAAGCTGGGCTGCAAGTAGGAAGAAGACTGTGAACAGGAAGCCGAATAATACCTTTTCATCCAGTTAAGAACGGGCGACAGATGAGTTTCCGGATTTAAGCCCAGAAGAATGATAAAAGTTGGCGTTGCTCTCTACTAAAAGATTATTGCAAGAAAAGGGAAAAACAGGAACTTTATATACCCTATACAGGGTATTTTTTGGGGAAATGGGAGGAAAGTGAAAGAAATGCAGTGTTTTTTAGTCGATCTGAAGAATTATTTGCATCCTTCTGTGCCATTTTACATACGAAAACAGAAAGTGAGTCATACGATTCGCCCTTACATTTGAAATATTTAAACTCAACCTACTAGGGCCCGTCGGGAAGAGTGGTTTCTACCAAATTCCCCCCTTCATATCTTTCTTTTTTCGTAATTGTCATGAATTCATTATAGAAAATCTGATCACCGGTTTTCTTTCCATTGGCAAAACGAACTTCTGATTCTACTTCACCATCCATAGTATACCAAGTCCAAAGACCATCTCTCACGCCATTTTGATAATTCCCTACCAATTGCTCTTTCCCATCAGGGAAATAAGTGACATACCTTCCCTCTAACAAACCATCTTTGTAAATGAAGATTCCTTGGATGGCGTTGTCATCACCATCAAAATAATTTGTCCATTTACCCTGTTTTTGTCCATTAGTATATTCACCTTCAATCGCCAACTTTCCACTTTCAAAATACTCAACAAATCTTCCAGCACCATTTTTTACCAATACAACTCCATCTTTATCCTTGATGGTTAATGTCCTTTCTATATTATCTGTATAATTAAGAGTTGACACAAGGTTCCTGTTCTCATCAAAGAAATTCCAATCTCCATCCATTTTTCTGTTTTTGACGAGACCGGAAACTGCAATCTCCCCATTTGGGTGGAAGGAAGTAAACTCACCATTTCCATTTTGTAATGAAGACTTTCCGGAGGCATCGCGATAGGTAATCCATTCTACTTCATTTTCAGAAACATGATTGATCTCTTCCAAAAGTTGTCCATCACTATCCCAAGTCTTCCAGATCCCCCTCTTTTCCCCTTTTTCAAAACTTCCTTTTTGGTGAATTTTACCATTTTTGTGATAAAATTCCCACTCACCTTCTGGCATGTCTAGGTAATATTTCCCCTTATCTTGAATAGATTTATTTTCGTAAAAAGTTGTCCATTCTCCATCCATCCGGTCGTACTTATACTCCCCTTGCTGATTGATTAGGTTTTCGCCGTAATAGGTGGTGAAGGTTCCGTGAAGAAACCCTTTTTGATACTGCTGCAGGCTAGTTAGCATCCCCGACTCATCATAATATTGCCAAAATCCCTCTTCCATACCATTGGAAAAGTTGCCTTTTGCTCCAACACCTCCCTCATCATAATAGTATTCCCATTCCCCTTCTGCAAAGCCGTGCAAAAGTTCACCCTTGGAAAACATATTACCCGACTCATAATAGTTGATGCTTTCTGTCTCCGAACTGCTAGACACTACAAACAAACATATTCCAATCAAAACAGAAGAAACCGCAGCCAAAGGGAGTCTCAATTTTGCAAACGGAGGGGCATAATCTTTTTGGATTTCTAAGGTATTAGGAAGAGTCCTGAATGAAAATTTATACCCCTCATAACCTGCCAATCCAAAGAAAAACAAATCCAAAGGCGCAAAGCTATCAATGATAACTTGCAGGCTGGTAGAAGGGGTGAGATAACCCAATACTTCAAAATATGTAAGAGCTTCTTCATTGGCATAAAAACCAACCTGAGTCAATAAATTCCCCAATAAGCAAGCGAAAACTGCAATACCGGCACCTAAGTAGCCAAATTTCTCATCGATCCCGGCACCAAAAAAACGAACTGAAAATCCCACCAAAAGTCCGATACCAATAGCCATCCAGCCTATTTGGTACTGAAAGGCTACTGAAACAATTGCCCAAAGAATTGCTGAAAATATAGCTGCGAGCATTCCTCCCAAAACTGCAAAACCAAAGCTTTGATGCTGTCTAAGATGATTTTTTATTTCCAGAGGTAAAGAGGTCAGTAATTCCTGCATTGACATACTGGCCATTTCAGATTCCTTTTCTTCTTTTTTCCTAATTTCATCTTCCTGGTAATCAACACATGTGTCTAAAAAATCAGCGGGCCTATCAGTTAATCCGCAAACAATCCCGTAATTGGGATCAAACTTCCTGTTTAAGCATACAGAACAATACTTCAATTGTAACTTTCTATTCATAGAAGAATGGTTTAGGCCTGGAAAAATAAATAGAAAGTTAATTACTTTTAATGTTTTGGGTCAAATTATTTTTTACTACAAAACATCTCCGAATTGAAGCATATATAAAGCATAGTTACACTTATAAGGACACCTATTGCTAACTCATTAAAATGGATTTAGGCGATATAAATGACGCTCCGATAGGAATTGATTCGCCCCCTCGGCGTAGCCACATCTCTCGTAGGACTGGGTGAAGTTTGCCTGCCCTACAAGCTGGCCCAAGGCTCCCCTCCCTGCATGCTGGCTCCTAGCTAAATCTTTTTAATGGAAAGATTCTTCACGCCCTTCCCTACCCCTCTATCCTTACCAATTTGAAATTGGCTTTCCTACCTCATCCCATCCTTCCCGAAATGCTTCGCTTCGGGACAGGCACTCCTTAAAGAGGAGGCGATCGGCTCCTGCTGTCATTTTACTATCGGATTCAGAAATAAATGGGTTTCCGGATTTAGACCCGGATAGGTGTGATAAAAGTTGGTTGTTCTACCTCATCCCATCCTTCTCCTCTAGGAGAAGGCGCTTGGCTCTGCTCCAGATAGGCGTGAAGGATAAGAAGTAGGTTAGTTGTTTTCAAAAACTAAAAGGCTTGTGCAAGAAAGTAGAAAAAATGAAAGAATCTATACCCTATACAGGGTATTTTTTAGGAAAATGAGAGGAAAAATGAAGGAATTGAAGTGTTTTCCAATATATCCACAGAATTATCTGCATCCTCTACACCTTTTTATAGATGAAATCAGAAAGTGAGCCCCATGGTCCGATCAGTCCCGACGCTCGGGACAGGTATTACTCCAGAAATATCCAAAATCACAAAAATGTAATTATCGCAGGTTATAGATGTGTTTTTAGGCTAAATCTGAATCACTAAATATTTAAAAATCAACTCAATATCCTTATGATTTAGAACGTAGTTTGGTTAAGCTGTCTTTATTAACAACTTTGATCAAATAAAATTTATTCATCAAGATCAGCCTGTTTGGCAATTAATTTTAAATCTTCTATTTCTAGAATATTCTTGTTGTATCCAAGTGTCAGTATTCGGATTAATGCCGTTGCGATTTCATCATAAGTCAAGGTTTTATTGGGAAAGACATAAGGATAAATAAGCTTAAGGCATTTATAAATCAACCTCATGTTTTTTTGTGCTTTCAGTGGAACAACAAAACCTGGTCGGAAGCTATAAACAGCTTTAAACTGTAGCTCATTTAATGCGTTTTCGGTTTTGCCTTTGATCCTTGCCCACACTATTTTTCCGTTTTCCGAACTATCGGCATAAAGTCCCGATAAGTAAAAGAAAACTAGGTCAGGATTTAAACAGGAGAGTTCCTTCGCAAATTGTATGGTGGTATGAAAAGTGATGTGGTTGTATTGATCCTCGTCCATACAAAAGGAACTTATCCCTGCGCAATAGAAGCAGCCATTGTAGCCACTTAGTTGATCGCTGTGTGCAGTCAAATCTGTAAAATCTTTTACAATCAGTTCAGAAAGTTTGGGATGCTTTACCGGAGAAGCTCTTCTGTTCACCATCAATACCTCGGTAATTTGGGGATGATCAAGAGTAGCCAGTAAAACGCCTTCCCCGATCATTCCTGTGGCCCCTGTTAGTATTATTTTCATTTTCTTATGTTACTCATCAGCGTTCAATCATTTTCCAGAACATAGAGAATGTGTCCTCAATGATGCGGAGTTGTGCTTTGATGGTGAATTTAGTTGACGAAAGGTATTGATTTACACCAAATACCTGATTACTGATCAAAGAGTACAATAAATTCACATCATTTTCAGCAATCAGTTTCTCCTCGATTGCCAAACTAAAAAGTTGTAAAATGGGTGCTATCTGGGCCGAAATTTCATCTGCCCCAATTTTTTTCAAATAGGGAGAGTTGGAGAACTGCGCCAGAAACGAAAACTCGTTGGGATTACTGAGCGACCATTTGAGCGATTCTGTATAATAAGTTTTGATAACTTCCTTTGTTGGTTTAACTTCTGCCAATGCTGCATTTATATTTTCTGCTGCCTGCCCCTTTAGTTTTAAGTAAAGTGAAATGATCAACTCATCTTTGGTCGGGAAAAAATAAAATAAAGTCCCATTTGCTATATTCGCCTGTTTTGCAATTTTACCAGTAGGTGTATCATTAAATCCTTGTGATACAAATAATTCCAATGCTGTCTGAAGTAGCTTTTCTCTTTTATCCATTAGCTAAGATTAATTTTTGCAGGTAATGAGGCATCAAAACACGTATATACCCCACTGCATTCCCCATATTATTAACTATTACTTTTCAACATCCATAGGGCCACAGAATAATTCATTGACCATAATGGTATCCAAATATTCATACAGCCCACTGATCAAGCCATCCTTAAAGGTTAAAAGCAGCATCACATTGTTTTCGTAAATACGTCCATCCTTTCGCGCTCCCCGAATATGAACATAAAGCGCTGCCCGCTCATCATCGGCAGTAGTAGATCGGAGCGTCATTTTCATCCCTTCGGGAAATCGTTCTGCTACGGTGCCCCACAATTTCCCTTGGTTTTCCAATGATTGGTAGCCCCCAAACGGCCAGGATCTCTCGCCACTCAGCCAATAAACACAATCAGACGTTTTTAATTTGGCCATTTCATCAAATTTTCCGGCCACCATTGCATTGAAATATTTTTCTGCGATTTCTTTTGTTTCCATGATCAGTATTTTAGTGACTGTTTAGTCAGTCATCACAAATATACATGAATTTATTGCCCAAAAAATCTGTAACGCTTATAAACAAAATCATACCTCCGGAATTGAAATCCGAAAGACCCAGGCTAGCAACTTCCGGAAGCATACTTCTTAAGCATGGATATCAACTAGCCACTTTTATTGGGCAGCCTACTTTCAGTACCAACGGAAATATCAACACCCTTACGCTATCTGACGATTACACTATTTCCTTTATAGGAATGCGGTTATTGAAGCATAACGGATCCCAACTTCACGGGATAGGTTTCCTGCCCGATGTGTATGTGGAAAGAACCATTGAAGGTGTAAAAGCAGGAAGGAATGAATTTCTGGAAAAGGCAATTGAGATTGCAAAGCAGTAATATGGTCTATGCAAAACCTACCGAACACAATAAGCACTAAATCAAAGGATTACTAATACCAGCGTGAATCGTGTAGTCTGGTACAAATACCCTTTCTAATCACCTAAAAATCAATGCAAAGGAGAGCAAGGTTCGAATCGGGGGGGGGCACTTACCTTTTATTGCATTGTAAAAAGTATCCCTTTTGGCTAACGTCCAGAGTCTAAGGAGTTAGCAATAATTCCATTGAAAAATCATCCTCCCTAAGAAAAAAAACGGGGCTCTTGCCTCTGAATGCGTTATATCTTACTATATCAAGTTTAGAAATTTGTGGAATTCCAAGGTAAATAACACCTAGTCGTGTTATTTTTCAGCCAGCATTTCGCTTATAAAGCGTTGTAGGCAATATTTCATTTGGATCAACTGCTTCAATTTTACCGTTTCTTAACACAATCATCGGGCTCTTCTTTTGCTTCTTATATTCGACAAGCTTTCTATAAGTCTCTTCAAGTCCTTTGACTATTCTGTCCCGCTCTTCTTTTAACTGCTCTTTAGTTCCCATAATATTTTTCCTTTAGTTCATTCCACTGTTGCGTATTACTTACAGTAATTTCATCTAGAGTACCTTCTGCAATAATTTCATACGTGTCTCCGGAATTATTTACAAACAGCCAATTGTCCACCTTTGGCAGAAATAGGTTGAAGAAATTTTTAAGGCCATTATCATACCTCCTCCTAATCACATCTTCGGGAATGTGATGACCGCCTTCCTGCACCCTTGTCGCTACTCTTGAAATCGCTAATTCTACAGAATAAAGCCAGAAAAACAAGCAAGTAACCTGATAATTCTCCTCCTTTGCTTTTTCAATGAAATTCACGTAACTCTTTGTGGGTAGTGTCGTTTCAAATGCAAAATTTTCACCGGAATCAAGCAGTGATTTAATTCTTTTCAACATCAATCTACCTGCTTCAATGCCTGCTTTTTCGGGACTGAATGGAGACAATCCCTTCGCAATCTCGTCTGCATTCACAAACTCCTTGCAATCAAGAATTTCAGGCAAAATTGTATAGGAAGCGGTGGTTTTACCCGCTCCGTTACATCCTGAAATTATGTACAACCTTTTCATTTATGCAAATATACCGGATACTTTGGTTGATACGGCTTCCAGTTCAGGTTGTTTTGGTCACAGCCTCACCTTCAAAGAAGCTACTGAGAATTGACACTGTATAGAATAGATGCACCACCGTCATATTATTGCTCTTCTTTTTAATGAATCGCTAGATCTATGATGGTTTCCCGATTTAAGTCCGGATGGGTTTGATAAAAGTTGGCTGTTCTACCTCATCCCCTCCTTTTCCTCTAGGAGAAGGTGATCGGCAGCGGTAACTGATAGTTTTCAGTATCTAAAAGACATCTGTAATAAAAGGAATAAACTGATAGGAAACCAGCCCGCAACCTGGCTCCTTCGCTAAATCTCTTCACAGAAGAGATTTTAATGCTCGGCCCTAGGGTATATTTTGGGAAAATGGGAGGAAAGCTGAAGGAATTGCAGTGTTTTCTTGTTTGTCGACAGAATTATCTGCTTTCCACCATTACTTCTTAGAAATTGAACTGGCCAAGCAATATAGGGTTCATACAAGCCGGACACAATAAGCACTAAATCAATGGATTACTAATACCCAGCGTGAATCGTGTAGTGTGGGTACAAATACCCTTTCTAATCAGCTAAAAATCAATACTACTGCGGACAAGGTTCGAATCGGGGGAGGAAAGGAAAGCATGTAGTCATGGAAGTCATCAGCATTCATTGCTCCCCGCAACTGGTCTGCTATATTCCAAAGGGTTTTGCCTAACTGCTGTTGGTTTTTGAGTGTCATTAATTTTTGGTTTGATTTTCTCTCGCCACTGCGATTGCCCGGTGCAGCTTTTCGCTGAGAATTTGTTTATCTGGAAGCTGCGTACAATACTGGGCTACCTTAATATCACCTTCTTCCAGTATCAGGTATTCAATATACTCTGCGTTGCCTTTACTGCAAAGTATCAAGCCTTTGGGAGATTCTTCATTTGCCTTGCGTTCGTTTTTATTAAGATACCGGAGATAGAGCAACATCTATCCTTCTTGTTCAGGTTTGAATTTTCCAAGTTTCAAATCGATGGCAACCAACCACCTTCATCCTCTGTGAAAAAACAACAGATCAATCCGATAATCAACGGCATCAACTGTAATACGCGTGCCGGTCCAAAAAAGCAAAGTCACTGCCCATTTCCTTGATAAAGGGTTGCAGGTTTAGCAGAATGGCATCTTCAAGGCCTTTTTCAGAATAGGTATCGGCTAAGCCCAAAGCATCCAAAAAATAGCTACTTCTAAAAACTGCATCGGGTGTCAAAGAACTGCTAGCCTAGACGTGTTCAAGTCCTTACTTGATAAGTTCTCCGGGTTTGCGGCTCAATGCGGTTCGCTCGCAGAGCATGGAGTCAATTTTTTGGTGGAGGTTGCGGGTATCCCAACGTTCGATCCGAGCCATTTCCAAGAAAAAATTTCGTTTAAGATCATCCTCAACACACATGTGAGTGAACGGAGATGTGTCCATGTCAATTGTGTACGCGCTGCGTACACTATGTTGAAGTTTGTAAAAATTCCAGCCTTTACCATATTTCTCACTAAGCGAAACTGCCAGTTTTTCAGAATTTCTTTACCGTATCAGCACGCTGATTATACAAAACATGTCTTTAATATAATGAACAGGATCATGTTTTTCAGGTGTGGTTCCCGAAGTAGGCTCTTGCGTGGCAAGTAAACGTTGGTAATAGTCACTCTTACTATTTCGATCCAAGAGGCGTGAACTCCAGCTTTGGGAGGATGCTTCACTCAGGTAATATTCCCTTTCCTTGGGATCATCGATCTTCATGATCAGCCGGATATTCGTCCAGCTGAGATTGGCTACGGAGTGTGTAGCTGATTGTGATTTCCATACTCGGTGCGTAAAGAATTGCAGGGCCCTAGGTGAAAACTAAGGGTGAATGTAGATGAGGAAAAACTGGCATCGCCTGATATGGAAAGAAAACAGCTATAAGTTAATGTATAAAACTGGCTGGCACAAGCTTTGGATAAAATTCCCAAACATCAGGAGTGATAACATCTATTTCAATTACATACACTACCACTAACACAATTTTATTCACTTAAACCACAACCAAAATGTTTTATCACGTCAAAGAATTACAGTTTAACGCAAGGGTCTCCAAGCCAGATCCAAGATTTGCCCGACTCCTACTGGAGCAGTTTGGAGGGGGTAATGGGGAATTAAAAGCAGCAATGCAGTATTTTGTTCAGGCTTTTGGTTGTAAGAATCCATATCCTGATAAATACGATTTGTTAATGGATATTGCCACTGAAGAATTCAGTCATTTGGAGATCGTAGGGGCTACAATTCAGATGCTTTTGAGTGGGGTAAATGGAGAACTGAAAAATGCAGCCGAATCAGATGAGATCATGTCATTATTGGATGGCCAAACAGCCAAGGAAGGATTTATCCATGAAGCGATGGTAAATCCTCAATTTGGGGTTCTTTCTGGTGGCGGTCCTACAGTGACTGACAGCAATGGGGTTCCTTGGTCAGGTGCTTATGTAAATGCCAACAGCGACTTGACAGTCGACTTACGTTCCAATATTGCTGCAGAATCCCGTGCAAAAATCGTTTATGAATACCTGATGAAGTTTACCGATGACCCTTATGTAAAAGAAACGCTGATGTTTTTGATGACCAGAGAAGTGGCACATTTCCAAATGTTTGAGGCTGCATTATCCACTATTCAACCAAATTTCCCTCCTGGGGTGCTCCAAAGTGATCCAAGACATAGCAATACTTATTTCAACTTATCATCTGGTGCAGAGGCAAAAGGTCCATGGAATGACGGAACTTCCACCCAATTGGGTGAGACTTGGCAATATATATCTGATCCATTGTCGAAGGTGGAAAAGACCAATGGATTGCAAGATTTAAAACCTAACGGGACGGACCGAACATTGAAAAGTATGGCAAAAACTGACAAGGAAATGGGTAAGCTCCGAAGCAAGGAAGTAAAATCTGCCACTCCCATGAAAGATATACAATGGAGTGCTTATGGGGATGATAAAATTGTTGAACAGAAAAGAGTCGGTAAACTAAAGAAGAGTTGATAAAAGTAAATAATCACAATGAAACAGGGGATCAGGTAGCGATTGTATGTTACACTGATCCGCTTTGCTGTTGGAGTTGGGGAATACAACCGCATCTCGAAAGGCTAATTGGAGAATTCCCGCAACAAATAACGATAAAATATCGCATGGGAGGTCTGATACCAGATTGGTCTGAATTTTCCGATCCCTTAAATTCTATATATAAGCCTGCCCAAATGGGCCCAATGTGGATGCAGGCCGGCCATCTGACTGGAAGGCCAATCGATGATATGATATGGATCAGCGACCCGCCTACTTCTTCTTTTCCTTCATGTATTGCTGTAAAAACCGCTCATTTGCAATCAGATGAAGCAGGAAATCAGCTACTATTCAGGCTGAGCGAAGCAGTAATGGCAAATAGGAAGAACATATCAAAAACAGAAGTTATCGCTGAGGTAGCGGAAAGTGTAGCAAATGATTTCCCTCAGATATTTGATTACGAGCGTTTTAAAAGTGACTACAATGGCGATTTGAGTAGAGAAGCTTTTAGAAAGGATCTTCAGAAGGTAAAGTTGAATAAAATCGGGCGCTTCCCCACACTTACCATTAGCAGCAGAAATGAAGATGGGGTAATAATTACCGGATATAGACCATATGATGCACTATTAGAAGCGGTGCGCCAGGTAGCTCCAATTTAAGGCAAAGCAAATCACTTACTTATGAAACACCTGGCACTCCTCTCTTTATTAAAACTCCAGGGGGTATTCCGAGATGAAAATTAGCTGTTCTGATCTAATAAGTCGTTGGACTGAACTGATAACTCAATGAGTTGAGGAGATAAAGAAGGGGAAATGCCTTGGCTGCGATTGCGTCATCACCTTGTCGCTCAGTAGTTTTAAAATCGGTATAGGCCTTTTGAATTTCTCTGATGTGACTGGCTGTGAGCTTGCAGTTCTTATTGCCCGGGTTTTTGCGCAACTTGGCCAAAGGCTGAGAAGTTACGGATAAGCCCTAAAGCCCACCATTCAAATGACTGAGAGTCCACAGGATTGCTCCAGCGCGTTTTTCAATTGCGCCAAGATCGGACGGGTCATCGACTTCACGCCTTGCGGCGTTTAAAATTACATCGAGTTGCCCTTTTAAAGCATCAGTTTGTGCCGGAATCTTTCAAGGGATCTCTTCCATTTTTACAACTGTCAGATAAACCAGTGTAAAAAAAAATGACTTGCTGCAATATAACCTTATAGCGCTTTCAGCCCGATAGAACATCTTACTGAGTCAAGGATCTACAACATAGATGAGAAGGAAACCCTCCTTTTTCTAGGATTAAAAATTTCAGTTCCTTAGGAGAAAATTTTTACTTCATTTGTTGGCAGAAGTCTGGAATCTTCTAATGCGGCAGTTCTATGTCCTGCAGTTTTCAGATACTCTTCTTTTTGGGCAAATTCCATAAATTTTGAAACAGATTGATGTTCGACAATTAACATCGCATCCCATTCTTCTGAACCTGGACCAATCAGAAAGCTTTTGGCCTTTCCATAATAAAATATCCGACTTCCCGCTTTTTCTAATTCAGGTATAGTACAGTTCATATAGAGATGAAATGCTTCTTCCCCGCTAATCCCCTCTTCAGGTTGTATTTTTTCGAAGTTTGTATAATCCGCTATTTCTCTAAACTTTAATAGGTTCAGCATTACTACTTTCCTTTATCGTGAAAATTTTGGTAAAATGTTTTTCCAGCTTCCGGGGTTGCATCAATGTATTTGCTCATTTTATCAGTCATTTCATATTGATTTGAATACCACAATTTAATTCTTACAAAGTATTTAAACAGAAAAAAATCTATGTACTATTGAGTCTTGACCAAAAAAAGGGGATCGCTCCCCTCTTTCTAAAAGGGCGGTTCCATCAGGATATAATCCACAGCCTTCTGCGCTTTACCGGCTGCTTCAATCAGCAGGTGTTTATCATTGCGCAGTTCGTTCAGCCAGTTTTGGATATAGGTTGCTGAATTCTCCAGTAGGTGCTGATCCAATATCCCTGTGAGGTTGTTCAGGTAACCTGCCCCCATTTCAGCGATCAGTTCCTCTTTGCTGTATTCCAAAGAGGCAAACTGTTGCGGATCCGAAATCCCGACCCTGTCCAATCTGCAGGGATGGCCTGTACTGTGGACCAGCTCATGGAAAAGCACTCCATAATAGGATGCTGTAGAGGAGAACAGGTTCCTTTCCGGCAGGAAGATCTGATCGAGATCGGTCCTGTAGTATGCTGCAGTACCCTGGTGGACCAACTCAGGAGGCCGGACCATTTCATCATAGATCTTTTGGCATTGCCCATTTACAGGAAGCGGGCGAACTGCTGGCATTTCCGGAAACTCCCAGTCTATTCCCTCAACCTGTTCAATGGGAAACACTTTATATTCTTTGAGAAATCCGGATCTGCTGACCTGTTTGAGATCATACTCCCCTATCCTGTCCTCAGGAATCACTTTACCCGTCTTCTTGTCCCGGAAGGCAAAGTTCCAGTAGCAGACCGGAAGTGCTTTTGCCCCTTTCCTGATCTTCCCTCCCAGTAAGTTGGCCTGTTTGAATGTCAGGTAATAGGGATACTGATGATCAAAGGACACTAACAGCCACAGGTTGATCCCTTTGTAAGGCTTCTTTGTTAAGTAATTGGATGGCAGTCCCATCTCATGCCAAGGCTGCTTCCAGGGGATCACCCCCTGCTCAAGTTTGTCAATAATCAGATCATTGAATCTCTGGTAGATATCTACCTTTTCCAAATTACTGGAAGAAGTTTTCTTTCTACTTTTTTCGGTTGTTTTTGCCTGTGTCTTCATAGTCGTTTTTGTTTTGGTTTTACAAATACTTATGAAGCTGCACCAGCCTGAGGACGGCACTAAGGGCAAGAGGAAACGGAATAAACCCGCACAGACAGAAGCGCCGGCTTTATGCCGTAGTCTCTTGTTCCGTGTGAAGGGATCAGGCTAAATTGGCGGAAGAAGGAACAGAAAAAAATAATATTTACAGTTTCAGAAGTGTTGGCACGCCTATGCTGCAAGGTCTTTTACTTGCTCTACGAATCTTACCAAAACATACTACAGGCACTTTTCAGGTCCCCACTTCTTGAAAAAGTCACTTGGGCTCCTAATAGAGCATGTAAGAAAATGACCTTATCAGTGACAATTAATGAAAAAGGAAGCCCTAAAGCTTCCCTTCATCTGCAAAGGAATAGAATCCGTCTGCTGACAAAATCAGATGGTCCAGTAACGGGATTTCCAAAAGTTCCCCGGCTTCCCTAATCCTTTTGGTCACTCGCTTGTCCTGCTCAGAGGGCATCAGGTATCCGGAAGGATGGTTATGGGCCACTGCAATGGAACTTGCATTTGCCTTTACGGCAGCTGCAAAGACCAGCTTTATATCCACTATGGTACCAGCTGTACCTCCTGAACTAATGGTCACTAGTCCAAGGGCTCTATTTGACCTTGAAAGAAGCATCACCTTGAAATCCTCTACAAACCCGATCCGCTCCGGGTCCCAGGCACGTACAAACACTTCATACACCTGTCTTGAACTGCAGACACAGGGCCGCAGTGAGGCTTTTACTTTTGCACTGTAGCTCAGCTTGATCTCGGCTACATCAAACAGATCAATTTTTCCTTCCAAAGCATCCATAATTTCTTTTCGTTTTGGTGAACAATGAATTAGGACACTCCCACTGGACCCGGGAAGGGACAGGACCATGAGGAAAAGGAATAAAAAATGAGCCGAAAGGCGAATGGCTTTATGCCGGAAGCTCATGGGCACTTCCCGGACCGGGGCTTAACTTTGGAAGAATTCATGGATAAAAAACCACAACCCCATTGCCAATACTCATACCGAGGTTCACCTCAGTTATTAAGTTTATTCTTAGAAATATAAATATTCTTGATCTACATGCACCAAATTTATCCTGTACTGAAAAAGTATCACGTAAAGGATCATCTGGGCAATGTTAGGATTACCTTCAGGGCGGAGTGGGAAGCACCTGATGATTATCTGGCAACGTTTGAAAATGATCCTACAACCCAGGAGTACGAGCAGACTTATTTCAGCCGATATGGTGAAATAACCAGGATCAATGCGGATATTTTTGATCATACGGATGAGGGGAGCGACAAATCCTATTCCATGCGGCTCAACGCTACAGGGAATGAAATATATGGTCTTGCTAAATCATTGGCAGTCCAGCCCGGGGATCTGGTGAAAGCTGAAGTCTGGGCCAAATATTTGGACCCTTCCGCTACAGGGGCATCAGGTACAGCAATTGCCCAGTTGATCCAGGATATCTCCAACAACTCCTCCTCGGTGGTAATCGATGCCATCAGTCCGGGAACAGAGGCCATACCTGCTTTTGTAGGTTTGGGAGGTAACGGTGCAGAGAACGCCGGTGCACCCAAAGCTTATATAAATATGATGTTTTTTGACCTCAACTTTCAGCAGCTGGGAAACACCTTTACACCCAGATTTCAACTACCGCTGAGGAAGATGGCACGGATGTAAACCATGAATACCTGAACATTGATGAGGTCATTATCACTGAACCCGGGTATGTGTATATTTATCTCTCCAATGAAAACGGAACACCAGTGGATGTATTCTCCCGAAACAAGTTCGGGACAGGTCTGATGATTTTAAGGTTTCATATAATCCTTCTTATATTATTCAAAAGAGTGACTACTATCCTTTTGGGTTAACATTTAATTCCTATAAGAGGCAAAATGGAAGGGCAGCCACGATTCATCAGGCACGACCAGGAGGTACGGCAGGTAGAAATCCTGTTGGTACTACTCAGAACACAAATGGCATTGGGCGAAGATCATTCCTGCACACTGCCCGGCCTTACAGACCTTAAAAAACTATGCGAAAGATTCTTTTCCTTATAATTCTTGGAATGTTGTCGTCTTGTAAGACGCAAAGCCAACAAATTGTTTACGACTTACCGGAGAGCGTTACTTCTAAAGTAAGCGAACATATAAGTAAGTTTAAGCCGGATAGCAAATTTATTGCTCAGCTTTCCAAGCAGAATGATGGAAGGTATGTCTTGCTTATCATGCTGTATGACTTTTCGGGATTAGAGAGTTTTAAGTTGGTGGAGGGATTGATTGAAAAGACATCACGAGTTGTCAGGGTTAAGGAAGGTTTGTTGCTGCCGCTTATAACGGATGAAGATTTTTTGTTTTCAGATTTTGGAAGTGAGAAGATGAAAAATGGTAGAGTAGCAAAAAAGAAAGTAGTTTTTACATCGGAGGGTTATCCGATCCATTTTGATAAAACTGGAAAATTGTTTGAGCAATAAGGGCTCAGATAAAAAAGCCCGAAGTTGCGGAGCTTTTTTGTTTTATGCGCTGAGAGTACTGAACCTGGCACTTGAACAGGAATGCGCCATGAGTGCGAAGATGTGCTCGCTGTCCTTGGGGAGCAGTTTTTCCATGTTCTGCAGACGTTGATGATTTTTCTGTCGTAGGGTCTGATGATCCTCACCTCGATAAGATAGTCCAGGGATAAGCCGAAGACATCGGCTATTTTTTGGATGGGACGGCGCCCCCTCGATCTTACTTGCCAACAAGTTCGGGACAGGTCTGATGATTTTAAGGTTTCATATAATCCTTCTTAAATCATTCAAAAGAATGATTACTATCCTTTCGGGTTAACTTTTATCTCCATGAAAGGCAAAATGCTAACCAAAATTACCAGTATAACGGAAAGGAACTTCTTAAGGAGACATAATGGTATGATTATGGGGCAAGGATGTCCGATCAAGCCATAGGAAGATGGAATCATGTCAATCCATTAGCAGATCAGTTCCCAAGCTTTTCAACATATAATTACGCGCTAAATAATCCTCTTAGGTTTATTGATTCAGATGGTGCTGCACCTTCGGATCCAAATTGCCCAACCTGTCCAACAGGACTCGATGTTGCAAATGCATTTTCTGTGGATATAATGTAAGTAAAGCATGCATTTTATAGTGTGGTTTCTAGATCATTTGGATACGAAGCAACTTTTGGTCGTAACAATTCGGTTAACTTCGAAACAGGGTTTGTCCAACTTCAGGAGGGTTTTGGAATGAGGCTTTTAATTACGGTTTAGATGCTATTTCCGCTATTGATTTTGGCAAAGGAGGAGGACCAACAGGAGGTCTTATGGCTAAAACTTCTCCAGCGGTTTAAATTGTAATGCCACTCGTGACCTTGGAAGACAATTTGTTAGGGTTAACCATAATATGTCAAAAAGAACATCTCTGTTCGAGAGTCAAATTACTGGGAGCACAGGTATCTATTTGGAGCTTAAAGGAGTTAAATTTGATGGATTTGAAATCCGGACACAATCACATTAAACTCCCATCCAGCCCCATCTTTACCCACAGGCACTACTACCATGATAAGATTGCGCATTCTCTGTACAAAAAAACTCAATAAGAGATCATTTGAAAGTAACGTTACCCACATCGGCGGTGTAAACGGGACCGGTGAAAAGTGGAACATTGCGGTAAAGGAAGCCATAGCAGGAATTGACTCGGGAACTTATGAGTTTTTTGTAATGGAACAATTTGGGGAAATCCCTGTAAAAATCACCGGCACTTCTGAAAGGTCTCTTGCTGCTATTGGAAAAACTAGCCCTCACAACCTTCTGGAAGATCTTCCTGATTGCCCCTGATATTTTGTCTGGCATACTAAAGAGCCGTAACAGAATCTTCAACATTTCCCCTGCAGACTTTCTTATGTCCGAAAATGCAAGAAATGGTTCAGTCCCTTTTTCACTCATGGAATCCGAACGGAGCTTATATTTCCCTGATATTCAACTTTCTTTAGACGGCTATCTTTTAATATACTTGTAGGCAGCCAGATATACTCATGTGTTTGCTCATCGAATCCTAGCATTGAAAAAGCAACCCCAACAGGACATACAGGAAAATCAGGAAAACCTATACGAAGCACGTACCTGTTGCTCGCATTCTCAAACTCGGATAAAGAAATTTTTTTTAGTCCATATTTAAGATAAGGATCGTCGTCATCGAAGATATAGGTGATCCTGGGAACATCCTGTAACAGTCTGGAAATTGGTTGATCTTCCAAATAGAAATACATGCCTAAAAGATCTATTAATAGGCCCCTGACTCCATGCCCAGGAATGAATACGGCAAATAAATTTTGGGTACTAATCGCCTGCTCTATGATTTCAAACTGATATGCTCCTTCAATTGTCACCTCACCTTCTTCAAATCCCTGATTCAAACCCGTGGAAAACATCAGGTTCTCCTTAATTATAAAGTCGTCCGAGTACCCCTTGAGGCGCAATTCCTCAACTACTTTAACAAGATCATTCTCATATAATGCCATAATCCAAATATATTTTTATCTTCTTTTCTTCTTAGGGAGCCTGTTTTTTATTCTTGCGTATCAACCTTATCCAACAATTTTCAGGCTTTTGCCAAATAAGCAGATAAGATGTAACCTGAATCTTAAATCTGTGAACTTCCCTCCCATTCCCTTCCCAAGTGGAGGATCATCAAAAGTAGGAATATACCCATATCACTCCCAAGGACATTTATCACAAAATTTTAAGGATAATCTGCAAATTTCAGGTCGCCCAGAACATTTAAAAAGGGATTTTGCTCCTAACCATGATGTTTTTAAGGAGTAACGGAAATTAGGATTACTATCCTCTGATTCAATGTGCAGGCAACCGCAGTAGTTTACTTGTTTACTGAACTTAATATTGACACGTGGAGAATCGGGTTTTCTCTTTAGTCTACGGGACTACTGCTCCGTAACAGATGCCAGCAGGTCAGCCTTTAATTAATACCTCCCATACAAGGGTGGGGCTAAATTGAAAACCCGTCAAAGAATAATGGTCTTTTGTGACTTATGTCATTTGAGAAGAGAAGAGCCCAAGCGTCTTTTGTAAAAGAAACAATTTACAAGAACCTGACAAATTCATGAATAACAGTTGAGCACCGGGCATTTTCAATTATTGTGACATCATCCTATGAAAAACAGCAAAACTTGGCATGAGCAGCATGAATCTACCTGCAGTGCCGGTGATCGGCTTGCCGATAAGGTAACCAATATAATGGGCTCCTGGCGGTTCATTATCTTTCAGACCTTTGTCATAACCGTTTGGGTGGGCATCAATTTGGTGGCCTATTTCTTACGATGGGATCCTTTTCCCTTTATTCTACTTAATTTATTGTTTTCAATAGAATCTGCCTACGCATCACCTATAATCATGATGGCTCATAACCGCCAAAGTGCACGTGACAGGATGCAGGCGTTTGATGATTATAAAACCAACATTGAAGCTAAAAGGGAAATTGAAGAAATACAGATTGGGCTCAACAGAGTTGAAACTGAAAAAATAGACAAAATTATAAGAATGTTACAAGAGCACGGAATGGACAGTGACTTCCCTAAAAAATAATAGGACGGAGGTATAAAATTCATAATAGATATAATGCCCAAAGCCAAAAATAGTAAACCCAAAATCATGAATTTAGATCTAGTGACCAGAGGTTCAAACATCCTGATAAGGCAGGATAATATTTCAAAAATATGTGAAGTATTACTTGAGATTCTTGCAGATGAGTTTAAACTGTATAATAAAACACAAAATGCACACTTAGATTTTGAAGAATCAAATTTCTACTCTATGCATAGCCTGTTTGAAGCACAATATTATAACTATAATTATATATCTGAAACTGTTGGTAAATTTATAGAACAAATAAAACTGGCGGGTCATTTCATGCCAGAACTTTTTATACATGATTTTGAATTTTCACAAATAAACAACCAATCAAATCATGATGATGGCAATATAGGATCCATAAGAGAATTAATTAGCGACCATGTAACAATAACTATGAAAATCAGGATAAAGATCAGATATGTGGAGGAAGAATTAAAAGAGACTGGTATTAAAAGCTGGTTGATTGGCTGGGCTGAAAACCATGAAAAAACAGCATATCTACTTAGCCAAAATTTAACATAGGTAAATATCTTTAAGCTTAAAAAGACGAATTCGACCCAATAGCACCACTAATCAACCTTGATCAAGGATAAAGAAACACCCATTTTCCAAGGTGATAAAAAAATAACAAGAAAATCTGAAGTACAATGGATTGTCCCATACGTCCATTTCTATTTAAACTCCCAACAACTTAATTCGTTTATATCAAATAAAAAACAAGCACATATGATTGAAGGAGACGACTTTGACTTTGATGAACCACAGGTTCCCCAAGAACCATTTCATCTGGAACTGGATCTGTATGATACTGGAGATTATTATAACCTTTTGATCATTCCCTGTAATGAAGAGTTTATTGTGGTTTCGAATAATGAACATTTCACAACAATGGTTCATAACGGAACAGGAATCGATGCATGGGAACAGCGGGACGGACAACTGGAAGATGAAGTTTTCGAAAAACTGGCTATCGCTTTAAACCAATATATCTATAATCAATAGGGAAATGCAGTAGTAAACGCATTGCCAGTGTAACTAATTAATTCCGTTTTTGTCGGCATTAAACAACAAATCCGCTTAAAGGGTTAGCATTACCCTATTTTAAAAATCTGGGCTTTCACCAAAAGCCAGCACAGTTCTTTTCAAAATTCAGGTCTGCTTTCAGTATAAGCTAAAGGATTTAAATCGCTTAACATAAGAACATTGTAAAAAATATATGAACTGAATAATTATTGAAATATTCGAAGAGGACCGCATTTATAACTGACTGATCAGGTGGGAAAATGGGCGCCAGGGCGCTGGACTTATTATGCGGTTGAACTAATGGTTCTGAAATACCATATAGATAGGTGCAGGATAGATTTAAAGATTCTCCCGCAGATAAGTAATCGTCCAGAATTCAGTAAAGCAGAAGTGAGGACTACCTTGGAGGCCAATTCGTTAAGCCCTTCCTACAAACAGGATTTTAAAATTCCTATAGCCTTTTCCTGCTCGTGAAAATTTAGCCCGGCAAACCCCATTCGAATGGAATTGTACTTTTTTTCCGCCGAGTCATACTTAGTGCCATCACTGATTTCCAATCCTTTTTTTCCTGCATCCTCAGAAAGTTTTTTTAGGTCCACATCGATAAATTCAGTCCAGATAGACATTCCTCCATTTGGAATTTTAAAATTTACTTTCCCGCCAAGCTGGTTTTTCAACAACTCAGAAAAATTATCTCTTCTTTCTTTGTAGATTTTAAGTGACTTTTTAATGTGCCTTGCAATTATTCCTTCGCGATAAAGTTCTGCTATAGCCAGCTCCAAAAATGTATCACCTTGAAAGTCCACGGATTTCCTATAGGAAGCCGCATGATCAATAAATTTTTCATTAGCAGTTATGAACCCAATCCGAACAGACGGGGCCAGGGTTTTTGTCAAGGTCCCGATATAGACCACACTTCCGTGCCTGTCTATGCTGGCAATTGGCATCATTGGCTTACTGGTATAATGGAAATCGTAATCATAATCATCTTCAATGATTGCAAAATTGTATATTTTGGCAAGCTCTAACAGCCGTATGCGCCGTTCTGGCGGCATCGTAACAGTGGTTGGATAGTGATGGTGAGGAACTGTATAAACAAACCGGACTTTCTTGGTCTTACAGATTTGTTCAACTGCTTCGACGTCAAGTCCATGTTCATCCACAGGCACTCGGTTGATGTTCAGCTGTAGCTTGCAAAATAATTCACGGGCGAACCGGAAGCCTGGCTCGCTCATAATAATTTGGTCACCTGCTTGGGTGATCACCCTTGCAGTTAAATAAATACCCATAGTTGCTCCCCGCGTCAGCAATAAACTATTTGCAGTAACTGGCAGGCCCCGAGTATCATTTAAAAAATTAGCCAATATCTCCCGTAACAATACGTTGCCTTTCGTTTCTCCATAAAGCAAATATTTTTTGTAACCGGGAATTTTTGAGAACCCCCGCATACACCGGGAGAGTTCTTCAATCGGTGCCAAACGCGTATCCGGAAATCCATCATCTATAACTAATTGCTTGAACTCAAATGCTTTGACAAGGGGTACTACTATTAAATTTTTATTTATTGTAAACGGTATTTCGTTAGCGGCACTGATTATCCCCTCCGTTTCTGCAATTGATTTTGGCATTAACACCGGCAAATCATCACGGACAAAACTCCCCTTTCGTGGCTGTTGGTCAATCCAACCCTGGGCAAACAATTCATCGTAGGCAGCCACTACAGTCATTCGATTGATATCTAACAGGTCTGCAAGTCTCCGAGAACCCGGCAATTTTAATCCCTTGCGCAATCGTCCATCCCGTATCTGATGAATTAATGCATTGGTAAGCTGTAAATAAACCGGCAACTCGGCTGATTTATCAATTTTGATTGAATCTTGAAAGTAGTACATCTGGATTACTTACTGTTATAAAACTGGATTAGTCTGCTAGTCCAGTAAAATTATAGATTTACCCCAGAAACTGATAATGTTATGGAAACAAAATTACCAATTGCATCGCTATTATTAAGAGTTGGGCTTGGTATCACATTTTTATCGGCTGTCGCTTCGCGATTTGGGTTATGGAAGGACTCATCCGGATGGGACGGCTTTCTGGAATATACTGCCATGGTAAATTCTTTTGCACCGGAAGGAATAATTCCAGTACTGGCCATTGCTGCCACTATACTCGAAATTACAATCGCGGCCCTGCTGATTATTGGCTACAAGACCAGATGGGCGGCTTTGGGTGCTGCATTATTAACATTGGTCTTTGCCATGACCATGGCTTATTCATATGGCATAAAAAATCCACTGGACTACAGTGTTTTTGTAGATTCCACGGCTGCTTTTTTACTGGCCTGTATCCCAACTTACAAATGGAGTTTAGATGAACTTCTTATGAAACAATCAGGTCACTTATCCTAAACATGATGTTAAAGAATCGATAGCAATGGCCACGTGTTTAAACACATACTTTCATAAAAACTGTATTCCGCACGGAGGGAAAATTTAATCTAATATTCAACCATTAAAATTAACACATGGAAACATTAGCACAAGATAACACTGCAGACAAAACCATGAAAGCGATCGTCGCAACAGACCAGTCTTTGGGAACAGCTGGGATGAAATTAGTAGAGCGGCCCAAACCACAGGGGCTAGGCAGTCTATCCGGGGCAAATTACGGCGATGTCGTAGTTCAGGTTCATGCTTCAGGATTCACCGGAGATGAACTTTCGTGGCCATCCACATGGGTAGACCGTCTGGGCCGTGACCGATCGCCTTCAATTCCGGGCCATGAGGTCGCCGGTGTAGTGACAGCCCTTAGCTATGGTACTACGGGTTTTTCGGTAGGACAGCGCGTATTCGGCCTGACAGACTGGGTTCGTGATGGCACGCTGGCGGAATACGTTGCGGTCGAGGCCCGCAACCTTGCGCCGCTACCGGGAGACGTTGACTTCACTGTGGGCGCAGCACTGGTGATGCCGGGACTGACTGCATTTCAGGGACTCTTCGACCATGGCCGCCTTCGCGCCGGGCAGAGTGTCCTTGTCCACGGTGCGGCAGGTGTCGTCGGTTCGATGGCGGTCCAGCTGGCCCGTGACGCGGGCGCGTATGTTATTGGCACCGGACGGGCATCGGGCCGTCAAACAGCTATGGACTACGGCGCCCAGGAGTTCATTGACCTCGAGAATGATGCTTTAGAGAACTTTGGTCAGGTTGATTTGGTGTTTGATGTCCTGGGCGGTGACATCACCAAGCAGTCAACAAATGTGATTCGGACCGGAGGAACACTGGTGACTATCGCCGGTCCTACTGAGTCGCGGCCCTTAGACGGCAGGACAGTCGACTTCGTCGTTGTACCCGATCGAACACAATTAAACGAGCTTGTACAGCGGCTACGGGAAGGACGGCTTCGTACCAACATCGGGAAAGTCGCTTCACTCGAAGATGCAGTCTCAGCCTTTAACACGACCGAACGGATCAAGGGTAAGACAATCATACGCATCCGCCCATGAAAACCCAGGGAGACCTGAGTTTACTGTCTCCCTGTGAATCGTTTATGCTTTGAACTGTGTCCAACAAGACAAAAATGAAAAGGGCTTAAGATAGAGGAGAACTGGGATCCAATATAACAGGCTCTCCATAAACAGTGGCGGAAAAAGGAAGAGCATCTCATTTTTCTCCAGCAGGAAACAATAAAGACCATATTATAATCAACTATCATGATACGCAACAAGAAAACAGTCCGCCTATTCGCAAAGGATATTACCGGTGAGCTGGTAAAAGACCGGCAGGAAGTTACGGTCAACTGGAGGGCCGGGAAATTGGTGCTCGATGAGCCTTCGTTCAACGGAGGTAAAGATATCGGCCCGGATCCTTTTACAGCGATACTGTCAGGGTTGGTGGGGTGTACTTTAACGACTTTGCGTATGTATATTCATCGGAAGAGCTGGAATATAACCGACATACATTGTTCGGTGAACATGTTACAAGAGAGAGAACCTTTCAAAACACTTATTTATAGAACTCTTTCATTTGGTCAGCCGGTAACTGATGAACAAAAGGAAAGACTGCTCTGGATCGCAATGAACTGCCCTGTTGCAAAGCTGCTACAAGGTGAGATCGAGATAGACACTCACCTATCCGACGATTCCACAGTACCTGCAGGCTCTGGAAATTATCCACCATCAGATACAGAATCTACCCAGGTAACTGAAATTTACGCTTCACAATTATAAAACACAAACAGATTGTAGCTATTAAAGCTAATTATAGATTTACTGTTTACAGGGCTTGTTTAACAATAAAAATTACAATATGGAAGATATATATATTCCGGAGACAGATCAACCACGGATTGTTGTCATAGGCGGAGGATTCGCAGGAATAAATTTCGCCAAGAAACTGGTAAACAAAAATTTCCAAATTGTTATTATCGATAAAAACAACTTTCACCAGTTCCCCCCTTTGCTTTATCAGGTAGCTACATCGGGTTTAGAACCAGATGCAATTAGTTTTACATTACGCAAAATTTTCAGGAATGCCAAAAATATATTTTTCCGGATGGCAGATGTCCTGAAAATTGACCCTACCAATAACACCCTGTTAACAAGCATTGGAAGTATTCGGTATGATTATCTTGTTATCGCTACCGGTACAACGAATAATTTCTATGGTCTGGAACAGGTACAAAAGCATGCATTGTCATTAAAAAGTATCCAAGAGGCATTAGATATACGAAGTGCAGTATTACAAAACCTTGAAAGGGCTTCTAATACAAACAATCATGTCCACCATAAGCGCCTGACCAACATTGTTATTTGCGGAGGCGGTCCTGCAGGTGTGGAGCTTGCAGGTGCATTTGCAGAATTTAAACAATTTATTTTTAATAAGGACTATAAAGAACTTAGCCCTGACCTGTTGCAGATTTATCTGATAGAGGCTAATGAAGAACTACTGGCTACTATGTCTGATAAGTCTTCAATTAATGCAAGGGAAATATTGGAAACTAATGGTGTAAAAGTACTTCTAAACACCTTAGTGAGAGATTTTGATGGAAATACAGTTACACTTGGCGACGGAAGCACCATAGAATCTGAAAATGTGATCTGGGCAGCCGGGATAAAGGGAAATATGATACCAGGCTTTAAAGAAGAAATTGTCAGAGGAAACCGTCTGGAGGTTAACCGTCAACTCAGGGTAATCGGCAAAGAAAAAATTTACGCCATTGGCGATATAGCTTATATGGTTGAAGAAGACTGGCCTAAAGGACATCCCCAAGTGGCTCCGGCTGCTATACAACATGGTAAATTCTTAGGTGACCTATTCTTGAAAAACCTCCCGGCAAAGGATATGTTTTCCTATAGGGACAAAGGACAGCTGGCAACTATCGGAAAGAGAAACGCGGTACTTGACAAAGGAAATTTTCATATCTCCGGACTGCTAGGCTGGTTTTTATGGGCCACTGTACATTTATACTCAATCAGTGGTTTCAAAAACAAATTAAGAGTTGGGATAAACTGGATGAACAGCTATTTTACTTATGAAAAGCAAAACCGTTTAATTATAAGGAAATATGAGTTACATGTAAACAGAATCAAGGGTCCTGTGAAAGAATCACTTGATCTATAAATTCTTACAAATAAATTGTCCTCATCATAAATATATTAACAAAGTCCTTATCTTAAATATATTAACAAAAAAGAAACCAAATAACTTCAAAAGATTACCATACAATTAATATTGTCAAAAGATAAGTAAACATTAAATTCAACTTTATTTACTATATTCCATTATTTATTCATCCCTTAATTCCATATAAATTTAATATCCTGAAAGCCGAAACCAAAATGGCTATTGCAACATCACTGGAATAATATAAAATTTCCAGGAAAAGAAAAAAAATGAAAAAGATTGGAATATTATCCAGTAATCAAAGTTTCACATATTAAGAATTAATATTTTATATAGCAAAACCATTCAGGCAATGAATGAACATGTAGCTTACTATCAAAATAATTAATTATCCCTACTGATGTCTACGAATACATTAGATATATTCAAAAGTTATATAAAAAACACCCGATTGTTTACTGAGAAAGAGATTAAATCCATAATTTCTTTAGTAAAACTAAAAGAACTAAAAAAGAATGAATATTTGTTAAGTCAGGGAAACGTATGTGCATTTCATACTTTTGTTTGCAGCGGATGCCTCAGATCATATCGAATTGATGAAAGGGGAAGAGAGCACATCTTTAGTTTTTCAACGGTTAATCATTGGGTCAGTGATCATGTAAGTCTTATAACAAGAGCAATATCAGCTGAATGGATCGATGCTTTAGAGGATAGTATTATTGTACAGCTTTCAGTCGATGATTTCAACACTCTGTCAAGAAAGACCCCTAATATCGAGGTGCTTCATACCAAAATAATCATAGATGATTATTGTAGAAACCGTGAGAGAATATATATGATGACCAACCATCAAGCAGAAGAAAGATACCGTCATTTTATCCGCCTCTACCCTCAGTTACATCACCGTCTTCCAATATTTATGATTGCATCCTATATCGGTGTAACTAGAGAAACTTTAACCAGAATACGCAGCAACATGGCCGGTCGAAAATCAGTTGGAGTTTCCTGCACTAAACTACATACTTAAAACTAGCAAGCAGTTTCGGGCACTAATGCTGAGGGTTCTATTGACACTTAATTGACCTGGGTTCATCCTACAAAAGAGGAGACCGACAACATCCATTCAGTTAAACGGAATTTTTCTCTTTGCAAATATAAAAATGTGATATATGTCATTTTTTAATAAACCACAATAGACCACTTTTACCAAAAGATGAAAAAAGAAACACAAACGGTTAGCTGAACTACATCCTAAGTACCGGAAAGATGATTATATACCTTCCAAACCCAGGATGCATTAAGAAGTATCCAGAATATTATATGCTATTGTAAAAAATAATCCGTTCCATATTCCATAAAAGAATAAAACATTTTATGCATGTATGGGTACCAGGAGCAAAATCATTTATAAACAAAATTTCACAAAGAAAAAGAATGCCCATGAAAGCCATATATAATGATCAAGTAATTGCGGAAAGCGACAAAACGTTCTTTATAGAAGGCAACCACTACTTCCCTTCTGAATCAGTTAAAAAAGAATTTTTAACCGATTCCAGCACACATACAGTTTGCCCGTGGAAAGGTGAAGCCTCCTATTATAATGTAGTTGTTAACGGAAAAAAAGCAGAAGATGCTGCATGGTATTATCCAACTCCAAGAACTTTAGCAGAGAGCATCAAGGGACATATTGCTTTTTGGAACGGTGTTAAAGTAACTGAATAGAAGAGCAATAACCGAGCATTGACCAAAGACTTAAAACCTCCAATTATTGGTCTTGGCCGTAATGGGCTGCTGATAACAAGGAAAGTTATACACAGAATGAGCAGAACAATTATGACTTAAAAAACAAAAAAAATAGATGTTATTAGATTCTAAATATTCTTATTGAAATAGCAAGAAAACATATGTTGTTGGCACAAAAGCAGGAACAAAGTTTTCTTAATAGCGTCAGCTTCATAAAGGCGTGTAAATGACTTGGTTATTATATTACATATGCCCTTCTTCATAAATCGTTCATTAATCCTATTTAACAACTATCAATCTTAAAAAGATCCTCATACATAAATTACAATCGTTATAGATTAAGCAACTGCAAATCCAAACTGACTCTAATTTATAGTTTTTAACTCCCCACTTATTTATGATATCAATAGACGCCTGTGAATATAAGCCTATTACAAAAAATAAAAACTTTTATTCTGACGTTATCCAGGGACTGATACAAACCCCAAAAAAACTTCCTTCAAAATACTTTTATGATAAAAAAGGAGACAGTCTCTTTCAGGCAATCATGGAGTGTCCGGATTATTATGTAACCAGATGTGAAATGGAGATCTTCACCTTTCAGACAAAAGAAATTGTTGATCATATAACGGAGCAGCACATGGATTTTGAAGTAATTGAATTAGGTCCCGGAAATTGTGCCAAATCAATTCATTTATTACGCGCACTTATCGAAAAAAATGTGTCGTTTAATTATGTACCCATTGACATATCTGAAAATGTAATCAACGAATTAGAATCTTTACTACCAATCAACCATCCTACGCTAAGAATTACTGGACTGGTAGGCGATTACTTTGACGCTTTGGAAGCCTATGGTTTGGTAGGTCAAAGACAGAAGGTTGTATTGTGTTTAGGAGGTAATATCGGTAATATGACTATTGGGGAAAGTAATGATTTCTGTAAACAACTACGAAGCCATTTACACGCAGGTGATCAGTGCATTATAGGATTTGACCTTATCAAACACCCGTCGATTATCCATCGTGCATACGATGACCGGGAAGGGCTTACCAGGAACTTTAACCTAAACTTGCTGAATAGAATTAACCGGGAATTGGAAGCGGATTTCCAGATTGAACAGTTTGATCACTACTGTAGCTATGATCCCCTTACCGGAGCAGCAAAAAGCTACCTTGTTTGTTTAAGCGACATGGTAGTACAGTTACCAGACACCAAAATTCTTTTTGAAAAAGATGAGTGCATCTGGACCGAAATTTCACAGAAATACTCAAAAGGCCAGATTCGCCAAATGGCAGTTGACAACGGATTTATCCATAAGGCAGAATTTTTAGACAATAGATCATGGTTTATGAATGCAATTTGGACAGCTGTTTAGATCGTACAGATATCAGTTTAAGCCCCACAGGGCTCACAAGGTCAAACTATCTCAATTTCTTCAATCCGCATTTGAGAGGCCGTATACGGACATCAGGCTGGTGAAGCGCCCGGTTCCGAGGAATTATCAGGCACTCAGTTTACAGAGAAAGACCAATGTTTATTCTGCAGGGAATCCAATAGCCGGGACAGAAATTTAGTATTAAAAAATTCAGTACAACTAATATTTACATCCTAAAAAACAAAAAAAATGAAAAAAAATCTTCAAACACTATCAGAAGACAAAAATGCAATGGTAGCAAAAGGCCAAATTATTGACGCAGCAGAGAAGTACTTCGCACCCAATATCAAAACCATAGACTTTGATGGCTCTTTGACTGACGGAAAACAAATGACTATGAAGAAACTAAACGACTTTGTTGGCTCCATTCAAAAGGTGAATGAAATTGTTCTTAACCGATCTGCAGTTAACAACAATGTTTCTTTTTCAGAATACATTTTCAGTTTCGAAATGAAGGATGGAAGCAAAATCTATTGGCATGAGATAATCCGGTCAATTTGGGAAAACGGTCAGATCGTAGAAGAACAATATTTTCAAGGATAGGAAAAACAGGTAATGTTTAAGCTGAAAGCACTAATTAAGCACCTCTAAGAAAAGTTTCTTTCTAAGGGGTACTTATAATAATGGCAAATCAGCTTATACTTTAATACATAAGGGTGATTATACAAAATTTCAAAATGCAGCCAATCTGAGTCCTGCGTATTTCCCCATATTATCCCCTGTATTCCGGTCCGCAACGGAAGGGAGGCATTTGGCTTATGTCATCTAATGCCCTTCTTTCCGAAGTTTTAGGGATTGAGAAGCAAATATCTCTTCAATTTAATCCCAAAAGTTAACGGATGAATTATTTATTAACCTTAAACCTACAATTATGCTAAAATGGCTTGATGTCGTAAAGTTCACCAAAACCGGAAACCCTAGTCCCGACAAAAGAGTAGAAAAAACCCCGGAAGAATGGAAAGCCCTGCTTACCGAAGAGCAGTTCAATATTACCCGGCTCAAAGGTACAGAGCGCGCATTTAGCTCTGACCTCTGCTCCTATTTTGAACCGGGGAGGTATGCATGTGTTTGTTGTGATACAGAACTTTTTGATGCGGACACAAAGTTTGAAAGCGGAACCGGGTGGCCTTCCTTCACGCAGCCAATAAAGGAAAATGCTGTCGCTTACCATAAGGATGAATCCTTTGGTATGATCCGTATTGAAGCGCTCTGTAATACGTGTGACGCCCATCTTGGACATGTCTTTCAGGATGGACCCAAACCCAGTGGACTCCGTTATTGCATGAATGCCATTTCGCTAAAAAAAGTAGATGTTAACGAAAAGAAAATTGATTTTGGAGGAGGCTGTTTCTGGTGTACCGAGGCAATCTTTCAGCGAGTGAAAGGTGTGCTGAAAGTCGAGAGCGGATACAGTGGTGGTACAGTAACCAACCCCACGTATAGGGAGGTATGCAGTGGTGCAACCGGACATGCAGAAATGGTAGAAATCACCTACAATCCAGATGAAATATCATTTGATGATTTACTGAGAATACACCTGAGTACCCATAATCCCACTACTGTGGACAGACAAGATGCAGATCGGGGTTCCCAATATCGCAGCATAATCTTTTACAGAACTGAGGAGGAAAAGCAAGCTGCGATGCAGGTTATTGATGAAATCCAAAAATCCTATCATGCTATGATCGTCACACAATTGGAAATGTTTGAACATTTTTATTTAGCGGAAGACTATCATCAGGATTATTATAACAGGAATCCACAGGGTGGATACTGCCAGGCAGTTATCGATCCCAAATTGAGAAAGCTCAGGGAGTTGTACCAGGACAAATTAAAAAAATAATAAAGCTGAATTATAACTTAATGAGAAACTACAATTGAACAACGGACAAAACGAAAGAATCAAATGCCTGATCATAGGGTCCGGCCCTGCAGGTTATACGGCTGCCATTTATACCGCCCGGGCAGATTTAAAACCCGTATTATATACCGGATCGCTTATCGGCGGGCAGTTGACAAAGACCTCTGATGTCGAGAATTATCCCGGATATCCTGATGGTGTTATGGGACCCGAAATGATGGAGGGCTTTCATAGACAAGCTTCCAGAATGGGTACGGATATTCGTCCAGGGCTGGTGAGTGCAGTGGATTTTTCTAGATCCCCTTATAAAATCACAATTGATGAAAAAAAGGAAGTCTTGGCAGAATCTGTCATTATTGCCACCGGAGCAACACCTAAATGGCTCGGGCTTGAATCAGAGCAGACCTATGCCGGATGTGGTGTTTCGGCCTGTGCAACCTGTGATGGTTTTTTCTTCAAGGGACAGGACGTGGCAATTGTTGGCGCAGGAGACACTGCTGCCGAGGAGGCGCTGCACCTATCAAAACTTTGTAGAAAGGTGTATATGTTGGTGCGTAAGTCAAACTTCAGGGCTTCAAAGACAATGGTCCATAGGGTAGAAAACACGCCTAATATCCAGGTAATCTTCAACGTTGAGGTAAAAGAAGTACTTGGAGATGGAAAAAAGGTCAATGGTGCGGCTCTGTTCAACAATATCACCGATGAGGAAATAACATTGGAAATAACAGGCTTCTTTGTAGCAATCGGCCATCTTCCGAACACGGCTGTATTTAAACCCTGGATTGACATGGATCATACAGGGTATATTAAAACAAAAAGCTGTTCTACAAAAACAAACATTCCAGGTGTTTTCTGCTGTGGGGACGCACAGGATCCAATTTATCGTCAGGCGGTTACAGCTGCGGGAAGCGGAGGAATGGCTGCACTTGATTGTGAACGTTTTCTATCCATGATGGAACACGGCTCTGCGGTGTAATGGGAACTGCATAAGCTAAGTTTAGCCAAAATGCATTGTACGCCTTGTGGCTTAACAATTAATAAAAATGAACATGACATGGATGAATCATTAAATTTTATTGAAGCAACTATTGCGAGTGACGTCCAAAATCAGGTTTACAAGGAAGGCACCGTAACAAGATTTCCTCCGGAACCAAACGGATACTTACACCTTGGCCATGCCAAATCAATCTGTTTAAATTTTGGGCTTGCATCAAAATTTAAAGGAAAAGTTAATTTGAGATTTGATGATACTAATCCCGTACAGGAGAACAGTGATTATGTAGAAGCCATAAAAAGGGATATTAGATGGTTAGGGTTTGAATGGCAAAATGAATTCTATACTTCCGATTATTTTGATACACTCTATAGACTTGCGGTAAGGCTAATCAAAATTGGGTTGGCCTACGTGGACGATAGCACATCTGAAGAAATTGCTCAACAGAAAGGTACTCCCCAGGTTGCTGGAGTAGTTAACCAATATAGAGAGCGCCCTGTCGATGAAAACCTACTTTTATTTGAGTCGATGAGACTAGGTCAATTCGGCGATGGTGAAAAAGTATTACGCGCCAAGATAGATATGGCTGCTGCCAATATGCAGATGAGGGATCCTATTATGTATCGGATCAAACATTCCCCGCACCATAGAACAGGGACAAAGTGGTGTATATATCCATTGTATGATTTCGCACATGGCCAGTCAGATGCTATCGAGCACGTAAGCCATTCTACCTGTACACTTGAATTTGTCGCACATAGACCACTATACAATTGGTTTATCTCCAAACTCGAGTTATTTCCTTCGAAGCAGATTGAATTCGCCCGATTAAATCTTGCATACACGGTCATGAGCAAACGTAAGTTGAAACAACTGGTCGAAAATGGCTGTGTTGATGGATGGGACGATCCACGCTTACCTACTATTGCCGGTCTACGTCGAAGGGGATATACCCCACATGCTATCAGGGATTTTTGTGAACGAATTGGTATTTCAAAACGGGATTCTATTACGGACTATAGCTTGCTGGAATTTTGTGTCCGTGAGGATCTAAACAAATCAGCAAAGAGAAGAATAGCAGTATCAAAACCGGTAAAGGTCATTATCACTAATTATCCCCATGCCGCAACTGAGTACATTACGATTGAAAACTTACCTGGAGATAAAACCAAAGGTAGCCGGAAAGTACCCTTTGACAAACATCTGTGGATTGAGCAGGATGATTTCATGGAACATCCATCCAAAGATTATTTTCGATTAGCGCCAGGAGGAATGGTTAGATTAAAAGGTGCCTATATTATCCAGTGCGAAGCTATAGTAAAGGATCAGGATGGTAAGATCATCGAAATTCTTTGTAAATATTTTCCGGAAACCAAATCAGGAAGTAACCAAGAAAATATAAAAGTAAAAAGTACAATTCATTGGTTAAGCATTAATCATGCTGTTCCCACTGAAATAAGGGTTTATGATAAACTATTTGACGTAGAAGATCCCAGTCAACTGGGTAAAGAATATATCAAACATTTGAACCCAAAAAGTATTCAGGTTTTGCAAAACGCATACGTGGAGAAAGACCTTGTTTCTGAAGATCATCCTGATGAGCATTTTCAATTTATCAGGCTCGGGTATTTTATCAAGGATAAATATGCAAAAACAGACCATTTAATTTTCAACCAAACCGTCGGACTAAAAGATGGCTGGAAGAAAACTTAGATTGGATAGAGACAAGAATAATTAAAGCTCATTTATAATGTCGGTACGTGTTAAAAGAATATATGAACCTCAGTCCCCGGATGATGGGTACCGGGTGTTGGTGGACCGCCTTTGGCCGAGAGGCATTGCAAAGGATTATGCACAACTGGATGAATGGCTAAAAGATGTAGCTCCATCCCGGGAACTAAGGAAATGGTTTGGCCATAAACCGGAGAAATGGGAAATATTTTGTAAGAGTTATTCTGCTGAACTACGGACATCAACCTCTTTTGCACATCTTAAAGACCTCATTAACACCTATAATACGTTAACTCTCATTTATTCAGCTAAAGACAAACAACATAACCATGCAGTAGTGCTACAAAGGTTGCTGCTGCCGTTCAATTCAAATTCAGGTTAGTCAATTAATGTACCGTCTTCAGCCAGAGTCAAGAAAAGATGAAAAATCTGGCTCTTAAACAAACAGTGGCCTTACATTAATTACAGGGCAAACATTTATAAGTCAATAAGAATGAAAACATAGGACCAATGAACGTACTTAAGTTACATAGTTCAGAACGGAGAAAACACATGGATTTTGTTATAGCATAAGCTCCGGGCCGATATCTGTCTAACAAAAGCATGCCACATTCATGGTTACTATTCAAATAAAAAAACAGGTGAAAAAAACTTATGAACCTATTGCCAGAAAGGCTCCCGAATTAAGAGTGGGCCAATGGGTGGATGAAAACGGAAACAAGTTGGAACATCCCCTAAAACTTTCTGATTTCTCAGGGAGATTTAAAATTATTTACTGTTTTCAGCACTGGTGTCCCGGCTGTCACACTTTAGGATTCCCATCACTAAAGAAATTGGTGGATGAATTTAAAGAAAACGATAACCTTGCTTTTCTTGCTGTGCAAACAGTCTTTGAAGGAAATCACGAAAACACTTATGCTAAAATTTTAGAAACACAGAAAAAATACGATTTAAAAATACCATTTGGTCACGATCCCGGGCAAGGAACATCCACCATTATGACGGATTATCGCACTGGAGGAACCCCCTGGTTCATCTTTATCGACAAAGAAGACAATATAGTATATACTGATTTTCATATTAATGTGGACGGAGTTATAAAATACCTAAAAGAAAAACTTAACTAATGGACATCATTCACGACATTCCAAGCAAGGCATTTGTTTTACCACTGGAAAACGGGTTAAAGGCATCAGTTACTTACACACTTGACACACACACTGGCTTAATGCGCTTAATCCGTTCTGAGGTCCCTGAACAATTGCGAGGACATGGAATAGGGAAAGAACTGGTTGAGAAAACCTTTGAGAAATTGACAGAAGAAGGCTATCAAGCAGAGGCAGTTTGCAGCTATATAAAAAGAGTGGCAAGCCACAGCAATAAATGGAGCTCAATAATTGGGCTTTGAACAGTTAGAAAAACATACTGGAACGATTATATGCTATTACAAAAAATCAAAAACCTGCCTCTTGGGTATTCTGAAGTTATCTATCAGGATAAAAAATACGGCGTTTCCCTTTCGGAACACAACAATGGGAATAGCTTGAAATTGTACGCCAGAGAACTTGGGGGCAATGATTTTATCAGTTTAAATTATTACATCACCGCTGATGCAGAACTATTAAGACCCTGTGAAATGCCCGAAGAGAAAGTAATTGATTTTTTGAACAATTATAAAACACAGAAATAAGAAATATAGAAGAATATGGAAGGTAATCTGCTGTCTGAATGCCCATTATTCCCTATAAGGAGCTACCAATATCCCAGATTGGTTTGCCCATCAGTCTGAAATAACACTTCATAAAGTAGACAGTTATTTTTGATTGGCAAACTCACACTAGTTGATTAAATAAAACTCATCTATCTGAGAGAAAGTAAAATCATTAACTAAAATGAAATATGAACACGCTAGTTGAAAACATTAAAGATTATTTCTCCAAAAAAGAAAAAGGAGAAGCCGTTGACAAAGCTCCTGAGGGAATGTGTGCTGTCTGTTGGGGCTATAATGAATGGGACGGAGAATATTACAAACTTGTAAGAGACAGACACCTAACTCCTGGGAAGCAAATTTATGAAAGTTTTATCAGTAAAATAGTGGATAAACATGTTAATACAACTCATAAACACGAGAATGTATATATATGTACTACCTGCAATAGAAATATTTAACAAAGAGCAAGATTATGGCAAACAACAACAAAGTATACATTGCAGGAGGATGCTTCTGGGGGATGGAAGACCTCTTTAGAAAAAGAAAAGGAATTATCGACACCGAAGTCGGCTATATAGGCGGCGAAAATGAAAACCCAACCTACCGAAATCACCCGGGACATGCAGAAGGTATCGAGCTGACTTATAATCCCGATGAAACAGACTTCAGGGAAATTTTGGACTATTTTTTCCGTATCCACAACCCAACCACCGTGGACCGCCAGGGAAATGACAGAGGCTCAAGCTACCGTTCAGCTATCTTTTTTCAAAACGAAGAAGAAAAACAGACCGCAGAAGAAATTATAAAAATTGTGGATGATTCGAAAAGATGGGAAGGAAAAGTGGTGACAAGGCTCGAACCTTATTCGAAGTTTTGGCCGGCTGAAGATTACCATCAGGATTACCTTGAAAAAAATCCCAATGGATATACCTGCCACTTTGAACGCTTTGGAACATTTCTGACTAATTAAGTTTTCCAACAAATTGATAACCTTATAACTCAAATGATATGTTTAAAGAAAAAATAAAGAAATGCATAATAACCTATCAGGAAAACCTGGTAAGCAACCTTGAAATGGAATTCCAAAACACTAAGCAAACCGCCCATATTGACGAGGCGGATGTCAGGGATGCGGACACACATTCACATCAGTCACAAACTATTGCGGATGAACAAAGGATAAGCGAACAACTGATCCGTGCGAAACAGGATCTGGAAAAATTGAAATCAATTTCCACATCACCGTCACATAAGATAGAAGAAGGAGCAATTATAGAAACCAGGAATCTGTTAATTCATGTAGGCATAGTAACGAGCAAATTTAATGAAGAAGGTAAGGACATCATAGGCATTTCAACTGATGCACCTATATACAAAACACTGCACGGGCAAAAAAAAGGATTTCCTTTTGAGTTTGCAGGAACAGCTTGTGAAATATTATCCATTCTATAAGAATGAAAATAAGTAATTTAGTAATGTCCGGAACAAAGTTCCATAGGCTTTAGCTGCTAATTTAAGCGATAAAGATGTGGAGTAGTCGTTTTAAAACTTTCATTATTAATACAAATGCTAACTGCATTGTAAGGATCATTCAATGGCATTTATTTATTGTTTTAGACTTTAAACACCATTAACCGGACCGACAAGGGGAGTCAGTGCTGGTTTAGCTATTCCGTAGATGACCAGCACACCCGATCCCCCGCCCCATGTCGAATATTCCGGGTCAGGTTTGGATTCCATTACCGTTTGGGGAAGGTTCCAGTTATTGGCACACCAGAGATTTCCAGCCTGATCAACTACTACGTCCGTCAGCATCTGCATGCTCCCGGAGCGAATGGTGTGAACCACTTCTCCTGTCTGGAAAGCTTTAGTACGTCCATTTGATGAAGCACCGGCCATGAACGACACTCCTCTACCCATAAAGTTGGCAACCCAGACATCATCATTGCCATCAACTGATACACCCCAGGGTGCACTCAGTTCGCCATCTCCATAAGCCGTTAAATTAGATTCGTGAGTGGTTTTATCAGTCGTGTCCTTTGGATTGGCATCAAAAGGAACCATGAAGACTGACCCGGTTTTATTGTTGCGTCCAAGTGTCTGTTCGAGATGCGGATAACCAAGGGCAAATCCCTCAATAATGGAAACGCCGTCTGTAGGAGTTGTAGAGGGAAAGTCCGGGCTGGTATTGCAGGCCACCCAACAGTTCCCTTTTGAATCAAGGGCCACACCACGCCCACCACCAGCAAGGATAAAGCGTTCCACCGGACTGTTTCTTTCAGACGGGGAATAACGCACCAATGATTTACCATTTGTATTACTGATCCAGACACGGTTAGCATTGTCTATTGAAACCGCAAAAGGAGCAGATAGAACATCGTTTAGGTTATCATCTGAAATAACACCCCCTTTAGAAAGGTCCCCGTTTGGAAAATGAAGCATCTGGTTTGACGAAGTCCCCACAATCCAAATATCGCCATTAGGTGCTACTCCCACGCCTTGCAGTCCCCCAATCTCATTTAAAGATTCGGCTAGCTTTTCCGGAACTTTGTCAACAACCGGAGAACCGTCTTCAAGTCGATAAACTCCAATAGAGCCATTAAAGCTTGTCACCCAACAAGTACCGGCTTTGGTGACAGCCGTACCCCAACCTACACCATCAACATCCATTCCGGCATAACCGGTAACAGGGGGTGATATGAGCCGACCTGTCGAGTCAAGCTTGACCAGCCCCCCACCGATACCTTGATATACCCCATTTTGTGCTCCTGGCATCCAGTTCAGACCAGTCCACAAGTTTCCATCCTCATCCAAAGAGAGCTTTCCAGGGGCACAGATTCCACCCTGGCCAAAAGCCAAAATCATTGAAAAATCTGCTGGGGCAAAACTTAAATAAGGCACAAAAGGAGAACTACGCCGACTGGCTGGAACCTTGCTTTTTGGCTTGGAAGGGAACCCATCTTTCGGCTGAGGATAGGCTGTATCAAAAAGGTTAAATAAATCTCCAGGATGTACCCAGGGAGACTGGGCAATACCAATCATAGCTTCGGCAGTATTCATTGGTCTTTGGCCGTTTAATGGTGCGGTGTACTTCATAAATTCACTCTGCCAATTGCCCCCATCGGTATTTAATTTACCATAGGCAGTGATCAATGCGGCCAATGTATTCAAACGTGCCAGCGTCTCATTCTGTGTGATGTTGAATGGGTTCATCAATACATCACCCCAGGATCCTGTTACAGGGTTGACAAGATTGGGTGTATTTTTGGCTGCAATCGCAATTCCCCTTAAATTTCCTGACAACTGGAGCCCGTTAAAAAACTGGGCGCAGGTAAACGCCGACGCTACCGTAGTTAGCTCATTCACCACCACACCGTTCTTTGTGATATCCTTTTGTAAATCCGGAGACAGCACAGACAGTAAGACTACTTCAGTGTCCCTTAATTCAGCAGTAATATAGAGAATCGGGTGATCTGCTTCTAGAGTGGCCTTTAAAGTAAATTTACCTTTCTCTTCTGCTGTCAACTTATGCTCACTGACACAATGTTTATTGTTTGCCTCCCACAATTTCACAGTTGCCACAGTAACACGAGACCGGTCAAACAATAAGTCCCCCTTAATAATAACTTGATCAGGCATAATCTTAATTTTAAAAGTTTAATTCGATATGAAAAATAATTAATTCTTAAGTTAAGAAAGAAATTAAATGTTGATGCGCCAGGCAATGAAAAAACTTAAAAGGCAAAATTCTGGCAGGGTTTTCAGGTAAGGTAATCAGCAGGCATTCCCATTTTATGCCAGGGCTGCTTCCAAGGGATCACACCCTGCTCAAGTTTCTCAATAATCAGGTCGTTGAATTTCCGGTAGATATCGACCGTCTCCAAATTCGTTTTTGAAGTTCCCGCACTTCTTTCTGCCGGTGTTTTTGCCTGTGTCTTCATAGTCTTTTGTGTTGTAGTTTTACAAATTTCAGGGGTTTTCGGACTGCGAAGATGGGGGAACAAGTGCTTTCAGCCTCATATATACAATTGCATTTCCATAATACTGCAAAGAGTCGAAAACTGAAAAATCAAGAACATTTCCTGCCCCTTATAAATATGCTGAATCTGTAAACTCAAACCCTGCATACTCAGTTAAGTAAACAAAAACCGGAAAAATGAAGGACACTACAATAGGTATTATTGGCGGGGGTGCTTGCGGTGTGGCGATCTTAGCGGAGCTGATGGTGCAGCTAAAAATTACCAATAAGCAAAAAACAACAAACATCCTACTGGTGGAAAAAAGGAAAGAGTTGGGAGTAGGACTGGCATTCAGCACCGACCAACCGGGTCACCTGTTAAATACGCAGGCAGACCTTATGGGTATCCATTCCTTTGAGCCCAACCACTTTTCATCATGGCTTAAAAAGCACAGGGAAGATATCAGGCATGAGTTGAAAGGCGGTAACCCTATTGATGAATCCTACACCACACGTCGTCTGTATGGGGAATATATCCAAGAGCAGGCCAAGCACTATCTCAATGAAGCAAGAGAAATAGGCCTGAAGGTGGAAGTCATCCATGATGAAGCAATTGATCTGATTTCTGAGCAGGACTGTTGGCAGATTAAGTTCGCAAGTGGACCAACTAGAAATGCGGATCATGTAATCCTGGCGCCAGGTACGCCGAAGCCCAACAACTTTCCGCAGTTTGATGGATTGCCTTCCTATTTTGGATTTCCATGGCCAAGCGAGCCAATAATTAACGGAATTCCTAAAGATGCTGATGTATCCATATTGGGTTCCAGCCTTAGTGCCATTGATGCAATCATGACGCTAGCTGACAGTGGACACCATGGTAAAATCAGTCTTTTTTCGCTGGATGGCTTACTCCCCCGGGTGCAACCGAACGAAGAATCTGATTATGAAAGAAAATTTTTGACCATTTCCAGTATCCATACTATTCGGCGCACAGCCTGGAGGCAACCCAAAATCAAGGAATTATTCCGGTTATTTCAGCAGGAAGCTGAAAATTACACAGGTCAGCGCATTGACTGGAAGTCCACTGGGCGAAAGGGAATCCCTGCTGATCAACTTCTCGAAGAAGATATACGGATTGCAGAGTCGGGCGGAGATGCTTTTACCAATATTCTGTACGCATTAAGATATGAAGCATCCCAAATTTGGGATTGGCTATCTGTTTCCGAGAAACAACTATTTAAAAAATGGTTGGGGCCTTATTGGACAGTCAACCGTCATGGAATGCCCTTGGTCAATGCTCAACGATTAAGTGAGCTCTTCAGAAGTGGGAAATTGGAAGTTAACTCCCCAATGCATCAGGTAACTTATGAAGAGCATAAGAACAAATTCATTTTTGACTATGGCAATGGACAGCGACATGAAGGGGCGTACTTAATCAACGCCACAGGTCCGGCTTCAAAAGTGGAAAAAATGAAATCCATTTTGCTAAAAAATTTATTGAAAAATGGAATCATAGAAACCTATCCTGTGGGAGGAATCAGCGTTGATCCCGATCAGATGGAAGTCATAAGCTCAAAAAACCAACATAGAAATTTATATGCCGTTGGCCATATTTGCAATGGAATGTTGTTGGATGTGAACGCTGTATGGTTTAATGTGAAGTGCATCGCGACCCTTTGTAAGCATATCACAAAAAAAATATAACATGGAGGTTATTCTGGAACTGTTCAAAAACTTGTTACCTGTTCTGGCATTTATTGGAGTTGGGTATTATTTAAAAAAGCAGTTCAATATCAAACCAAGCCTTATTTCAACTCCCTTAATTTTTCTGCTGATTCCTGTGCTTGTGATCTACAATGTCTCTGAGGCGGATACATCTAAAATTATCGTTATTCCTATCATCACTTTCTTGATTTCTTTGGCTATGAATCTTCCTGCACTTTTGGCCAAGAAAACGATTGCCAAGGAAGAGAATATCAACTTATTAAAAAGCTCCTTCACCTTCTTTAATGTTTTGTTTTTTGGAATACCGGTTGTTTCAGCCCTGTTCGGTCAGGAAGCTACCAGCGTGCTGATCTGTGTATATCTTGGTACCGCTTTATATGGTGATATCATTGGATTTTTTCAAGTGGCAAAGACAAAGCTGACCACAAAAAGAGCCTTGATAGAAATAGTGAAAGTGCCTTATTTATATATTTTTATAATTGCCATAGGTTTAAAGATAGGGGGAGTAAAAATTCCGGATGGGATTGCCCCTGCCATGGATGTGGTGGGGTTTGTGGTCTCGTGCTTAGGAATGATGATCGTGGGAGTGCATCTAACTGAGGTTGATTTAAAAAAAAATAAAATCTCTTATTTTGGAAAAATATTAGGTTTTAGAGTACTTTCCGCACTTCTTCTTTCAATTTTGGTCATCGGAGGTGAGTATTTGATATGGGAAAATCTTCAAACTGAAGACTATTTAATGTTGATTTTAGTCCCATTCTTACCCGTCGCTTCCAATATATCCCTGTTCAGTTCTTACCTGAAAACGGAAGAGGAACGTTTTTCATTGGTTGTATTTCTTTCTATCGTGTTGTCGCTAGTCCTTGTTCCGGTAGTAGCACAATTTTATCCTGCTTAACATTAGGTTTCGGTTGTTTTTCTCGTGTGGAGAATCTAACGGGGCCGGTACGGTTATTTGAAAGGTTTTTCAAGTGCACTGCCTCTGAAAATTATCTTGTTACCGGAACCAAAGTCTATATGATCAAAATTCAATTTCGAAAATCAGCTATAGTTATGCTGTTAAACTAACCAAAGGAATTGTCGTTTGATGAAATATGTAAAAGCAGATTATAGTTCTGACATTAAGTAAAACTGAGTACTTCATTATAAGGTAGGATTTTGAGGGAAAAATATATTGACCAGAGCGATTTACCAAAGGTTATCACTGCCGTCTCTGTCAGAAGTAAAAAGGATTTTATCTCCGTCCGGTGAAAAGCGGATGGGTTTCATAAGCCATGCCTGTAGTCACAGGGGTTGCTTTGCCCCTTCCATTGGGATCGAATAAATGTCCCCAAGTAAATCAAACGCCAGGGTTTTTCCGTCAGGACTGACATCCACGTTCATCCAGGTTCCTTGCCGGGTGCTGAATTTAATTTCTCTTTCAGCTTTCAGGGCAAATCCTTGAATTTGGGAGTGTCGATAGAATTTTTTTAGTGCTATCTGCCTGGACCGGATGGTTTTGGTCTACAGGGAACAGCATTTTTGGCCGGTCTGGCACCATTGCAGCAAAGCTGGCCATGGCACCCAAAGCAACCAGAATGGCAGGTTGGGTAAGTTTTTTCATGAAGTAATATTTGGAAAAATCAGCTACGCTGAATTCTCTCAATAAATCAACCTCAATCTAAAATAGCACGTTTTCGGACTTTTTCTATGTCAAGTCATCACTTTATCCAGATTATAGGAATCGGGTCTTTGTCTGGGAGGAAACCCTACAGAGATCTTGATCATTTCTTCTGCTATAACTTGGGAAGCTCCCCCCGCATATTGTATAATCCCTTCCATCCATTCATAATAGCTGTTTGAATTGTAAACTTCCAACTTAAATTCTGATCATTCTATTGAGTATCCTTTCCTATGGCAAATCCATACAGTACAGGGATAGCGATGAATTTACCATAGCAGTATTACCTGTCTTGAACTGCAGACACAAGGCATTTCCTATTTTATAAAAAAAAATAATCCTCACCCAAAAAACAATCATCCTTAATATATATATTCATAAATATTTTTCAGATTTTAAACTATGAAATAGAATGAAGAATAAATTTTTAGTAACCTGTTTAACTTTAACTATAAGCTTCTTGTTATGTACAGGATCCAGTTTGGGACAAACCCTACATTCTATAATTTTTAGTTATTCAGAAGATGAAAAGATTGGGCCCAGTTGCTTTGAAGACTATAGGAACTTCCGCTCCGAAATAAGAACGATAGCAGATGGTATCAGCTATGATTTAGCTGAATATCATTTTTCACAGGATTTTAATAAGGAGTCCTTTATCAACACTTTGAACAATCTATCGGTACAAAGCGAAGATATTATTATTCTTTATATTACCTCACATGGAGCTAGAAGTGCGCAGGATGACAATCAGTTTCCTCAAATAGTTGTTCCTGGAAGTGAGGAAAATTTTTCAGCTTATAGAACACATCAAAGTTTAGTGACATCCTATAACCCAAAGTTAAGTTTAACTATAGTTGATGCATGTAATAACTATGCCAATATATCACCCAAAGAAATAACTGTTTATGGCAAAACGTACGAGAGAAAGGGACTTCAGATGTTAAGCGAAAATGAAAAAAACAACTACATCAGATTATTTAAAAATTACACTGGAAGCTTGATCGTTTCAAGTAGCCAAGAAGGCGTATCTTCAATCGCAACAAGTAAAGGAAGCACGTTTACAAATAGTTTCTTACAATCATTACGCTATTATGTTTTGCTGGAGACAAGCAATGAATCTTTGGTGAACTGGGACAATTTGCTGGTCAGAGCCCAACAATATACCCTTAATGAATCTGAAAGAATAGCATTTAACAATACCGACTTCAATAGCCATTACCCCGTATGGGAAAATAACACCTTAGAGTCAGCTCAAACTATTGTTAGCGAAGCGGAAGTTATACCTCCGTCAATCGAACTGGTCCATTCAACAAAACTGTTTACTGATCAGGAAAAACTCGATTGGGGCACAAATAATCCCTATATGTTATCCGTGTGGATTGAAGGGAGTTCTTCAGACCTGGACATGATCGAAAGTGTCACCTACTTCTATCACCATACATTTGTACACCCGGTTTCCATCAATACCAATGTAAATGAAAAATTTAAAGAGCGTACAGATGTCTGGGGGCAATTCTGGTTGAGGGCCAGAATAAACTTTAAAGATGGTACAGAAACTGAACTTTCAAGATACACAAGCTTCGACTAATCCTTTCAGCCGACGCCATTTCTTCTGCTCAGGATATGGAACAGCCAAATTCCGTATGATACCAGGGATTTCACAGAACTCCCGGAAGTCACTGAATCCAGCGGATATAGCAGTACTTTTTGATGCTGGTCCCTAAGCATTATCATCAATCCTGATAGCCTTATTCCCATACTTGAAATTTGCACAACGCTGAGTTAACAGTTTTTATAGAAGCCACTGGAATGGTTTATAAAAACACCAAAGCTACGGAACCCGTTAATTTGATCAATAAGGCGGTAACTCAGCTAGGGGATACTTGCTGTCACAAAAACAACCTCGCCTCTTTTCAGGCGCTGGATAATTTATTCCAAAGGAGATACCTAAACATTTTTTGTCAAAAACCCCAGGAACCTCTTCCCGAAAGTGAATCTCCCCGGTGTCAGTAAATCTATTGGGAAAGCATGCGCATGCTCATAATACCCACACTCGAAGGCTAGGTCAAGTAAACTTGACTGCTGCACGTTACTCCTTATTTTTGAAAGGGCATACCTGAACCTGATAATGTTCATAAACAGTTTGAAAAATGGATCATCCGAGAATTTTATGCTCAGTTTGATGAAATCCCACGACATATCGGACGCAAAAATCACCTTAGTTATTTCTTAAAAAGTAAAAATCGCCTTTAAAATGAATTAGAACGCCTTTTCCATAATTCCACCTGGCTGGCTTACATATTGATTAAAATCGAGTAAATCATTTTTAACAAATCAACCACAACATGGCTACTCAAACAAAATCAAAGGAATCAAAATTTAAAAAACTCCTTGTAGATGAGATCAAAGACATCTACTGGGCAGAAAAGCATCTGGTAAAAGCATTGCCAAAAATGAGCAAGGGGGCAACATCCTCCAAACTAAAAGAGGCGATCGATAAGCATCTGGAAGAAACCAAAGAACATGTAAATAGGCTGGAGCAGGTTTTTAACATTCTGGGACAAAAACCTCAGGCGAAGAAATGCGATGCAATGGAAGGGCTGGTAGAAGAAGCAAACAGCATTCTGGAGGACACTGACGCGGACACGATGGTACGGGATGCAGGAATTATTATCGCCAGCCAAAAAGTGGAACATTATGAAATCGCTTCCTATGGATCTTTGGTTGCGATTGCAAAATTGATGGGCCTTTCTGATGCTGAAAAAATTCTTTCCTCAACCTTGGAAGAGGAAAAGAAGACTGATGCCCTTCTTACCCAACTAGCAGAATCTGAAATCAATGAGGAAGCTGCTTCGGAATAAGTCCGACATTAGCAAGCTAATGTTTAATAGTTGATATATTTGGTCTTTTGTTTTGGATAATGGGACTGTTTCATAAACAGTCCTATTTTTTATAAAAAAAGGATTATGCATACCTTAAAGTTCAAAAAAATTAAAAGCCAGAATTGCCTCTTTCTCATGGTTCACTATAACTACTTTACACACAAGGCTTGGTATAAACAGAATAAATGGTCATATAGCTCTCCTTTCTGGTTCTGTTGTAAAACCTGAAATAAAGCACATCGGCACCTGCTACGTACTTTGCATAAAAATGGTGCATTCTCAGCTGCTCACGTTTAAGACCTTGAAATTGTGGAAGTATCTGATGATGCTCCAAAACCACCACCCTATCAAACTGAAAGGTTTTCCGGTGAACTTTATTGCTTTGATCCACCAGCGGGTACAAGTACTCATATAGCGGCTGCTCCCACCTAGCCGGGAGTGGCCTTTTACCGATCATCCATTTGTAAAGTGACTTCCCGCTTATCCCAAGCTCCTCCTCAATCACGGATATTCGGATAAAATGCCTATGCATCACTAAAAACTGTCTGCCCAGGGAATCTGTAATCATAAGATACTGTTAAGGTCACGGGGATAATTCATGAAAATATAAAACTATGGAGTTCTGTCCATACTTGAAACCCGATATGGGCCTTCCGACTACTTAAGACATCAGCCTGTTTAGTGGCTTTGTTAAAAAAATGCTTTCAATTTCCTTCACCGTAAGAGTGATCAACTTGGAATACATAATTGTATTTAAGTATATAATCAATGACACTGCCGCACGAGCAAATTTCAGGCCATTACATTTGAAAATTCATCAACGCAGTCCTTGCAAGCAGAGGTAAATTTCTGACACTCCAGATTTACGTGATTTTCAAAATTTGCAATGCACGCATTACAAATCTCAGCACATATCAACATGAACTGACCCCGGTTGGCCTGTACTGACTCGCATGCGGAAATGCAGTCCAAACAGGCATCAATACACAGTTTGCACATCTGAATGCAGTGTTGCATTTCTTCTTTATCATTGTGCTTTTCTATTACACGCTGGCAATTTTTGATGCAGATTTCCAGCGCTCTAATACAATCACTTTTTAAAGATACAAGATTGTTCATTCTCAGTTATTTTTCTTATCCAAATCAATTTATCTGCCATTCATGATCAAGATATAACCGACTGTTTTTCAATATCTTATAGTTATATAAATATTGTTTAATGTCCTCACCCAACCCTTTTAGGGCGATTTCTCCTCAAGTTGAATATTATAATCCTCCCGGAAGAAATAGATGCCAAAAATCACGTAATTTAACTTTGGTGTCACGCCATCAAAATAATGGGGAACCAGATCAGGTATGAAATCACCTCAACCTCTAAAAGAAATCGGTAAAGCGGCTCACCAAATGTATGGGGAGCTTATAAATTCTTTCCAGTGGTTATAATACTGTATTGATGATGATTGGAGTGATAGCTACAATTTTTATTCTCCTGCTGCCTTTTTTTCCGGCTCCTAAAAAAGTTTGTCCTGTTCTAGCTGATATAAAAGTATTTTTGATGGGTATTGAATACCCCTTTGTTCGACCATAGGTATGACGGCTGATTAATCTTTTACTAGATCAAAAGGAAGAGATTAGATTAGATATCTATATAAAAAGGAAGCGCTAAAGCTCCCCTTCATCTGCAAAGGAATAGAATCCGTCCGCTGACAGGATCAGATGGTCCAGTAACGGGATTTCCAGAAGCTCGCCGGCTTCCCGCAATCTTCGGGTCACCCGCTTATCCTGCT
>Ga0307414_10000093_pt1 | contig 71795 bp, 61 predicted proteins | sample DK1Ometagenome_FD_203804 | JGI IMG/M metagenome (GOLD analysis project Ga0307414, IMG submission 203804) | Maize rhizosphere microbial communities from greenhouse at UC Davis, California, United States - DK15-O-3 | ecosystem: Host-associated > Plants > Roots > Rhizosphere > Soil | place: USA...
CCCTCCCGCAAGCGGGAGGGGAATGACTGCGTTCCACAACTTTCCCGCCATGGTCATTCCCGCTGACTGTCGGACAGCGGACTGTCCGAAATCAGGAGTGAGCCTTTGGCAGGCCAACGACAGAAAAACAGCCTTATTCCCAGACTATGATGCGTCCGGCTCTTTCCAAAAGTGAACCTTTGTAACCGGCGGAAAATGTTGGAAAATCCCGATCCAACAATTTCCTATCCAACAGGAAATTATCCTGCAAATTCAACACGCCTCAGTGTCAATTGTGTCAAGTTCGCTTTCCAACATTCCGGGGGACGACATAATATTAGACCGTCATCCTGAACTTGTTTCAGGATCCATTTCTCCGCGCGAACCGGAGCATCTGGAGTCGGGATGGATACTGAAACAAGCCCGTCCTGAGCCTGTCGAAGGGTTCAGCATGACGGAACCGCGGTGGCAGCAACAGCCCAGCATGCATCATTCCAAAAGGAACTTGATATTACTCCAGTTCCAGGATCACCGCGTCCACCGCCAGGCTCGCGCCGGTCTGTGCCTCGATGGACTTCACCACGCCCGCCTTTTCGGCCCGCAGGATATTTTCCATCTTCATGGCTTCGACCACAGCAAGCGGCTGCCCCGCCTCCACCTTGTCGCCCGCGCCGACATGCAGCGCGACCAGCAGGCCGGGCATCGGGCAGAGCAGATATTTCGACAGGTCAGGCGGCACCTTTTCAATCATGTGCGCGGCATGCGGCGCGATATGGGCGGGAAGGACGCGAACGTCATGGCTGGCCCCGCGCGTCGTCAGGCGGAAGCCCGCGCGAATGGGGGCGATCTGCACCGCCAGCGGCACGCCATTGACCTCCGCGTCGATCATGCGGTCGCCGGGCGTATATTCCAAGCTGATGTCGAGCGGCGAGCCATCAACCAGCACCTCGTCGGGGGAGAGCGTGACGTCATGTTCGACGCCCGCGACCTTCACTTGCCAGGCCGATGGCGGCCGCAGCCTTTTGCCGAGTTGGCTATCGATACGGCGAGCCCTGTCGGCCTGAGCGGCCCCGGCAAAGGCGCCGATGGCGGCAAGCTGACGCAGCAGGTCCGAATGCGCCGGAGCGCCGGTGAAGCCGTCCGGATATTCCTCCGCGATGAAACCGGTGGTGATGTTGCCCTCGCGGAAACGCGGATGCTGCATCAGGGCGGAGAGGAAATCGATATTATGCCCCGGCCCCTGAATCTCGAAACGGTCCAGCGCCTCGATCTGAAGGTCGATGGCCTCTTCGCGCGTGGGAGCATTAGTGATGAGCTTGGCGATCATCGGGTCGTAGAACATGGAGACTTCGCCGCCCTCCTCCACGCCATCATCGACGCGGACGCCCTCCATTTCCTCTGGCGGGTTGTAGCGGACGAGACGCCCCGTGGACGGCAGGAAGCCGCGATAGGGATCTTCGGCATAGACGCGGTTCTCAATAGACCAGCCGTTGATCTTCACATCTTCCTGCCGGAACTTCAGTTCCTCGCCATTGGCGACTCGGATCATCTGTTCGACGAGATCAAGGCCGGTGATCTGCTCGGTGACGGGATGCTCCACCTGCAAACGGGTGTTCATTTCAAGGAAGTAGAAGCCGTCGCCCGTCTTGTCCGCGCCCGAGACGATCAGTTCGACCGTGCCCGCGCTGAAATAACCGACGGCGCGGGCGAGAGCGACGCACTGCTCGCCCATCTTCTTGCGCATTTCAGGGGAAACGAAGGGTGATGGCGCTTCCTCGACCACCTTCTGGTGGCGGCGCTGGATCGAGCATTCGCGTTCGTTGAGGTAAACGATATTGCCGTGCTGGTCGCCCAGGATCTGGATTTCGATATGGCGCGGGCTCTCGATGAACTTCTCGATGAAGACGCGGTCGTCACCGAAGCTGGCGAGGCCTTCGCGCTTGGTCGCTTCGAAGCCTTCGCGCACGTCCTTCTCGTTAAAGGCGAGGCGCATGCCCTTGCCGCCGCCGCCGGCCGAGGCTTTCATCATGACGGGATAGCCGATCTCGTTGGAGATGCGGACGGCATGCTCGGTGTCCTCGATCACGCCGACATAGCCGGGCACGACATTGACGCCCGCTTCCTTGGCGAGCTTCTTGGACTCGATCTTGTCGCCCATGGCGGCAATCGCGTTGGCGGGCGGACCAACGAAGATAATGCCCTCCGCATCCAGCGCCTTGCGAAAGCTCTCGCGTTCCGAAAGGAAGCCGTAACCCGGATGCACCGCGTCTGCCCCGGTTGCCTTGCACGCCTCGATGATCTTGTCGGCGAGCAGATAGGACTGCGCGGCCGGCGGCGGGCCGAGATGCACCGCCTCATCCGCCATCTGCACATGCGGCGCGCGCGCGTCGGCGTCGGAATAGACGGCGACGGTCTTGATGCCCATCTTGCGTGCCGTGCGGATGACCCGGCAGGCGATTTCCCCGCGATTTGCGATCAGTATTTTCTTTATCATTCCTGCCCCAATTTCCGTTCCTTGATCGTCACCCCGGCGAAGGCCGGGGTCTCCCAATTCATGGACGTGCCATGCTGATAGAGATTCCGGCTTCCGCCGGAATGACGCGTAATTACTCAGCCGCTTCCAAATGCCCATGCGGCGCGGGCTGCATGGCCACCACCCCCAATTTGACGAACAAGGCCGCATCCTTGTCATCACCTGCATTGGGCGCGGTCAGCAGCCTGTCGCCGGTGAAAATGCTGTTTGCCCCCGCCATGAAGCAGAGCGCCTGACAGGCCTCGCTCATGCTCTCGCGACCCGCGCTCAGCCGCACCATGCTATGCGGCATCACGATCCGCGCGACCGCAACCGTGCGGACGAACTCGATCTCGTCGATCTTGGCGAGCGGCGTGTCGGCCAGCATGTCGCCCAGCACCGTACCCTTGACCGGCACCAGCGCGTTGATGGGCACGCTTTCGGGGTGCGGCATAGTCGCGAGCGCATGGAGAAAGCCGATACGATCCTCCCGCGTCTCGCCCATGCCAACGATGCCGCCGCAGCACACATTGATGCCCGCGTTACGGACATTTTCCAGCGTCTCCATCCGGTCCTCGAAAGTCCGGGTAGTAATGACATTGGCGTAATTTTCGGGCGAGGTGTCGATGTTGTGGTTGTAGTAGTCCAGCCCCGCGTCGGCGAGTTGCTTTGCCTGGCTTTCGGACAGCATCCCCAGTGTCATGCAGGTTTCCATGCCCATCTGCCGCACGCCCTTCACCATTTCGATGAGGGCTGGCATGTCGCGGTCCTTGGGATTGCGCCAGGCGGCGCCCATGCAGAAACGGCCAGAACCATTGTCCTTGGCCTGCGCCGCCGATTGCAGAACCGCCTGCACATCCATCAGTTTGGTGGCCTTGAGGCCGCTGTCGGCTTCGGCGGACTGGCTGCAATAACCGCAATCCTCCGGGCAGCCGCCGGTCTTGATCGACAGCAAAGTCGAAAGCTGCACCTCATTACGCGGGTGATTGGCGCGGTGGACGGTCTGCGCTTCGTAGAGCAGGTCGGCAAAGGGCAGGTTGAACAGCGCGGCGATTTCTTCGCGAGTCCAATCGGTGCGAACGTCGGTCGTCATTTCAATAATCCCGTTCGGGCTGAGCTTGTCGAAGCCCAATCCTTATTCAGTGAGGAAGAAAAGCCCTTCGACAGGCTCAGTGCGAACGGAATTGATAGACTCACTCTGCCGCCCCCTCAATGGGCGGCATGTTGTGGCCGAGCAGGCGCAGCACATCGGCTGCGCACTCGATCACGTTGCTACCCGGGCCATAAATGCCCGCCACGCCCGCGTCACGCAGGAATTGATAATCCTGGGAAGGGATGACCCCGCCCGCGACGACCTTGATGTCCGGCCGCCCATTGTCCTTGAGCAGCTTGATGAGCTGCGGGATGAGCGTCTTGTGCCCCGCGGCAAGGCTGGAGGCGCCCACCACATCGACATCCTTTTCGAGCGCCAGATAGAGGGTTTCCTCCGGCGTCTGGAACAGCGGCCCGCTCACCACTTCAAAGCCCATGTCGGAAAAGGCAGAAGCAATGACGTTGGCGCCTCGGTCATGCCCGTCCTGCCCCATCTTGGCGACGAGCATGCGCGGCTTGCGGCCCTTGCGCCGTTCGAACGCCTCCACGCCATCGACCACGCGAGTCCAGCGGTTGTCGCCTGCATAGGCTCCGCCATAGACGCCCTTCACCGGCGATGGCACCGTGTCGTAACGGCCGAAAATATCTTCCATCGCCATCGATATCTCGCCCAGCGTAGCGCGGGCCCGCGCGGCATTGACGGCCAGCGCCAGCACATTGCCGTCACCCCTGGCTCCTTCGCGCAGTGCATCGAGCGCAGCCTGACAGGCAGCCTCGTCGCGTCCCGCCTTGACCTTATTGATGCGAGCGATCTGCGACTCCCGCACGGCGACATTATCGACGTCGAGAATGTCGATCTTGTCCTCGTTTTCAAGGCGGTATTTGTTGACGCCGACGATGACATCCTCGCCCCGGTCGACGCGGGCCTGTCGCGCGGCGGCCGCTTCCTCGATCATCGCCTTGGGCCAGCCCGCCGCCACGGCCTTCGCCATGCCACCCTCGGTCTCGACCCGCGCGATGATCTCCCAGGCCTTGTCGACCAGTTCGTTCGTCAGCGCCTCGACATAATAGCTGCCCCCCAGCGGATCGACGACATTGCACATGCCGGTTTCCTGCTGGATGACGATCTGGGTGTTACGGGCGATCCGGGCGGAAAAGTCGGTGGGAAGCGCAATTGCCTCATCGAGCGCGTTGGTATGGAGCGACTGGGTGCCACCCAGCATCGCCGCCATCGCCTCGATGGTCGTGCGCATGACATTGTTATAGGGGTCTTGCTCGGTCAGCGACACGCCGCTGGTCTGGCAGTGGGTCCGCAGCATCTTGCTGCGCTCCTGCTTCGCGCCCAATTCGGTCATTGCCCGATACCAGAGCGTGCGCGCGGCGCGGAGCTTGGCGATCTCCATGAAGAAATTCATGCCGATGGCAAAGAAGAAGCTCAAACGGCCCGCGAACTTGTCGATGTCGAGGCCGGAGGCCACGCCATATTTCACATATTCCATGCCGTCGGCAATGGTGAAGGCAAGCTCCTGCACCTGCGTCGCGCCTGCCTCCTGCATATGATAGCCGGAGATGGAGATGGAATTGAACTTCGGCATATGGTCCGCGGTATAGGCGAAGATGTCCGAAATGATCCGCATCGAGGGTTCGGGCGGATAGATATAGGTATTGCGGACCATGAACTCCTTCAGAATGTCGTTCTGAATGGTTCCGCTCAATTTGTCCTGGCTGACGCCCTGCTCTTCGGCCGCGATGATGTAGAAAGCGAGCACCGGAATGACCGCGCCGTTCATGGTCATGCTGACCGACATTTCATCCAGAGGGATGCCGTCGAACAGGATCTTCATGTCATCAATCGTGTCGATGGCCACGCCCGCTTTGCCGACGTCGCCGGTGACGCGCGAATGATCGCTGTCATAGCCCCGGTGGGTTGCAAGGTCGAAAGCGACCGAAAGCCCCTTCTGCCCGGCGGCGAGATTGCGGCGATAGAAGGCGTTGGATTCCTCGGCGGTCGAAAAGCCCGCATATTGCCGGATGGTCCAGGGCTGGCCGGCATACATGCTGCCCCGGACGCCCCGGGTGAAGGGCGCGAAACCGGGAAGACCGGGTTCAATGTCCGCGACATCGTCCGCCGTATAGAGCGGCTTGACCTCGATCCCCTCCGGCGTGTGCCAGGTGAGGTCGCGGCCCTTCACCTCCTTTTCGGAAAGCGCCTTCCAGTCTTCGATCGTCGGTTTGCCGGTCATCACTTGCCCTCAAACTTGGCGGGGCGCTTTGCGAGGAAGGCCTGCACTCCTTCCGCGAAATCCGCGCTGCGCCCCGCGTCCCGCTGATGCCGACGTTCCATCGTCAGCGCCTGCGGGAAATTGCTTTCCAAAGCCGCAGCCATGCCTGTGCGGAGCAGGCCCAATGCGACCGTCGGTCCGTTGCCCAGTCGCTGCGCCAAAGACAGCGCCTCGGCGGCCAGAGCCTCATTATCCACGGCCCTGTAAATCATTCCCCAGTCTTCCGCCTTTTCAGCGGAAATCCGATCCCCCAGCATCATCATTTCAACGGCCCGCGCGCGGCCGACAAGGCGCGGCAGCATCCAGGTCGCACCGCCATCCGGTACAAGTCCGATATTGATGAAAGCCTGAAGGAAATAGGCCGAGCGGGCCGCCACCACGAAATCACAGGCCAGCGCCAAGGAACAGCCGATCCCGGCGCAGGCTCCATGCACGGCCGCCACCATGGGAAGCGGAGACGCCATGATCTTTTCCATCGCCGGGTTGTAATGGTCTTCAAGCAACTCGCCGAGATCCTCCGGCAAACCGCCTTCCATCTGCAAATCGGTTCCGCTGCAAAAACCTTTGCCCGCGCCGTTCAGGATGACCGCACGAGCACCCAGGCCCGGCATTGCAAAGAGCGCATCAACGATCTCGCCAGCCATGTCGGGCGTCAGCGCGTTCAGCCGGTCGGGCCGGTTCAGCGTGATCGTGCCGACATTCTGCGATACAGAAGTCTCAATGGTGGCGTAGCCGCTCAATGACCGCCCTCCTTCGGCGTTTCCATGATCTCCACCAGCATGCCGCCCATATCCTTAGGATGGACGAAGAAGACCAGCGTGCCATGAGCGCCAATGCGCGGCTCGCCCAGAACGCGCGCGCCCTTGGCTTCCAGTTCCGCCTTGGCCGCATGAATGTCGGGCACCTCGAAGCAGACATGATGCTGGCCGCCCAGCGGGTTCTTTTCGAGGAATTTGGTGATCGGACTATTCTCGCCCAGCGGTTCGATCAGCTCGATCTGGCTGTTGGGCGTATCGACGAAGCAGACGCGCACCCCCTGCGGCGGCAAGTCGAACGGTTCATGCACCTTGGTCGCACCGAGCAGGTTCACGTACATCTCGACCGATTTCTCGATAGACGGCGTCGCGACGCCGACATGGTTCAACCGGCCGATGCTCATCAGAGTTTCTCCACGATCATGGCAATGCCCTGCCCGCCGCCGATGCACATGGTGCAAAGGCCGTATTTCCCGCCAATGCGTTCCAGCTCATATAGCGCCTTCACGGTCAAAATGGCACCCGTCGCGCCGACCGGGTGGCCAAGCGAAATGCCGCTGCCGTTGGGATTGACCTTTTCGGGGTCGAAACCAAGCTCCTGAGCGACCGCGCAGGCTTGCGCGGCGAAGGCCTCGTTGCTTTCAATGACGTCAATGTCGGAAAGGGTGAGCCCGGCCCGCTTCAGGGCGACCGGAACGGCCTTGACCGGCCCTACGCCCATGATGCTGGGTTCAACGCCCGCATGACCCCAGGCAATGATGCGGCCCATGGGCTTCAGGCCCTTTTCATCGACAGCCTTCTGCGAGGCGATGACGACTGCCGCCGCGCCGTCATTGATGCCGGATGCATTTCCGGCGGTAACGGAACCTTCCTTGTCGAACGCCGGGCGCAGCTTCGCCATCTCCTCAAGGCTGGCGTCAGCGCGCACATGTTCGTCCGTGTCAAAGACGGTGACGCCCTTGCGCGTCTTGATTTCGACCGGGAGGATTTGTGACTTGAAGCGGCCTTCCGACTGCGCGCGAGCGGCGCGCTGGTGGCTCACAATGGCGAGGGCATCCTGCGCTTCGCGGGTAATGCCGTGCTTCTTCGCCACATTGTCCGCCGTAATGCCCATGTGGGTGCCTTCGAACGGATCGCTCAACACCGTCAGCATGGCATCGACAGCAGTGGTATTCCCCATCTTCGTGCCCCAGCGCGCGCTGGTCAGCACATGGGGCGACCGGCTCATGCTTTCAGCACCGCCTGCGACCGCGATATCGCATTCCCCCAGCGCGATCATCTGAGCCGAAGAAATGATCGCCTGCATGCCCGAACCACAAAGGCGGTTGAGGGTCAGCGCGGGCGCTTCGATGGGAATTCCCGCTTCGATTGCCGAAACGCGGGACAGGTAGGCATCCCTGGGCTCGCTCTGGATCACCTGCCCCATGACGACATGTTCGACATCGTTGGCGGCAATCCCGGCACGCTTTACGGCTTCTTCGATGACCAGCTTGCCCAGCGTGGAAGGCGCGAAATCCTTCAGGCCGCCGCCAAAATCGCCGATCGCGGTACGGACAGCGGAAAGGATGTAAACGGGTTCTGTCGTCATGGTCTGGTCAATCTCTTTGTCTCGTCATTCCGGCGAAAGCCGGAATCTCTCAAGGTAAAACGCCGCGTTCCCCACAGGGAGATCCCGGCTTTCGCCGGATGACGCGCTCTGGCGCCGTCACAACGGAATATTGTCGTGTTTCTTCCAGGGATTTTCCAGCGACTTGTTCCGCAGCTTCCGCAGCCCTAGCGCGATGCGCCGCCGGGTCGAGTGCGGCTGGATCACCTCGTCGATAAAGCCCTTGCTGGCGGCAACGAAGGGGTTGGCGAAGCGCGCCTCATATTCCTTCGTCCGCTCGGCAATCTTGTCCGGGCAATCCATGTCCTGACGGAAGATGATTTCCACCGCCCCCTTGGCCCCCATCACCGCGATTTCGGCGGTCGGCCAGGCATAATTGAGGTCGCCGCGCAGATGCTTTGACGCCATGACGTCATAGGCCCCGCCATAGGCTTTTCGCGTGATGACCGTAATTTTCGGCACCGTCGCTTCGGCATAGGCGAAAAGCAGCTTGGCACCATGCTTGATGATGCCGTCATGCTCCTGGCCGACACCCGGCAGAAATCCCGGCACATCGACGAAGGTGATGATCGGAATGTTGAACGCATCGCAGAACCGGACGAACCGCCCCGCCTTCTTCGACGCCTTGATGTCCAAGCACCCGGCGAGCACCGTCGGCTGGTTCGCGACGATGCCGATGGTCCGACCCTCCACCCGACCGAAGCCGCAAATGATATTGGCGGCATGGGCGGGCTGCACCTCGAAGAAGTCGCCCTCGTCCACCGTCTTGCGGATCAGTTCATGCATGTCGTAGGGCTGATTGGCATTGGCCGGGATCAGTCTATCCAGGCTTTCCTCGATGCGATCCCACGGATCAGCCGTCGGGCGCTCCGGCACGTCCTCCCGGTTCGACAGGGGCAGGAAGTCGATGAAATCGCGCGCAGCGAGCAACGCCTCTATGTCGTTTTCAAAAGCGACATCGGCGACCCCGGACTTCGTCGTGTGCGTAACCGCGCCGCCCAGTTCTTCCTGCGTCACGATCTCGTTCGTCACCGTCTTGACGACGTCGGGGCCGGTCACGAACATGTAGCTGCTGTCCTTCACCATGAAGATGAAGTCAGTCATGGCGGGCGAGTAAACCGCTCCGCCCGCGCAGGGGCCCATGATGAGCGAAAGCTGCGGCACCACGCCGGAGGCCAGCACGTTGCGCTGAAACACTTCGGCATAGCCGGCAAGCGACGCCACACCTTCCTGGATGCGCGCGCCGCCGCTGTCATTAAGGCCAATGACCGGCGCGCCGACTCTCAACGCCATGTCCATGATCTTGCAGATCTTCTGGGCATGGCGTTCGGAGAGGGAGCCCCCGAAAACCGTAAAATCCTGACTGAAGACATAGACCAGCCGACCGTTGATCGTGCCGGAGCCCGTCACTACGCCGTCGCCCGGAATGACCTGCTCATGCATGCCAAAATCGACGCAATTATGCTCGACATACATGTCCAGCTCTTCGAACGATCCCTCGTCCAGAAGGACCTCGACCCGCTCGCGCGCGGTCAGCTTGCCCTTGGCGTGTTGCGCGGCAATTCGCTTCTCACCGCCGCCGAGACGTGCCGCCTGCCGCTTGGATTCGAGCTGTTCGACGATGGTTTGCATCGGTTTTCCTGCTTTCATGCGAAGTGGAAATGTTCCTTTTCAGCCTTTTCGTCAGCTTGCAAATGTGAATTTGCAAAACCATCCATTTACAAGTTTGCAGAAGCCGATGCCCTACTTCATCAGCACCAGTTCCTCGGCCATGCTGGGATGGAGCGCCACGGTGTCGTCAAACGCCTGCTTGGTCAGCCCAGCCTTCACCGCCACTGCCGCTGCCTGCAGGATTTCCGGCGCGTCAGGGCCGATCATGTGCAGTCCGACGATCTTTCCGGTCTCTGCATCGCAGATCATCTTGTAAAGCCCGCGCTCATTGCGCCCGGCCAGTACGTTCTTCATGGCCCGGAAGTCAGAGGTATACACCTTGACGGAACCAAGTGTATTGCGCGCTTCCGCCTCGGTCATTCCAACGCCCGCCAATGGTGGATGGCTGAACACCGCGGACGGAATACAGCCATAATCGACCGTGTGCGGATTATCGCCGAACACCGTGTCGGCAAAGGCCTGCCCTTCGCGGATCGCAACGGGCGTAAGCTGAACCCGGTTGGTGACGTCTCCCACCGCGTAGATGCTCCCGCAGCTGGACTTGCTATATTCATCCACCCGGATTGCGCCCTGTTCGTCCAACTCCACGCCCGCATGCTCAAGGCCCAGCCCTTCGGTCTTGGGCTTGCGTCCCGTGGCGAACAGCAGGGCATCGCAGTCGATAGGATCATGCCCACCCATGTAAACGGTCAACGTCCCGTCCGCCTTCTTCACCACGCGCTCAAAGGGCGCGTTGAAGCGGAAGGTAATGCCTTTCATCATGCTGATCTGGAGAAGGCGATCGCGAATCTGCGCGTCATAGCCCCGCAATATCTGATCTGAACGATTGACCAGCGTTACCTGGCTGCCGAATTCATGAAATATTCCGGCAAATTCATTGGCGATATAGCCGCCGCCCGCAATCACCACCCGCTTCGGCAGGGTTTCCAGATGGAACACCTCGTTTGACGTGATGCCATGTTCCGCGCCCTCGCAGTCGGGCACCATCGGCCGGGCCCCGACCGCGATGAGGATATATTTGGCGGTGACGCGCTTGCCGCTGGCCAGCACCACTTCATGCGGCCCAGCAACGGTCGCGCGCTCATGAATAATCTCTACCGCGTGGTTTTCCAGCGTTTGGGTGTAGAGCCCGTTCAGCCGATCCACCTCCGCAAGCACATTGTCGCGCAGCACCGGCCAGTTGAACGTGCAGTCGGGAACATCCCAGCCAAAGCGCCTGGCATCCTGCAAATCCTCGGCAAAATGCGCGCCATAGACAAGCAGCTTCTTGGGCACGCAACCGCGAATGACGCAGGTACCGCCAACCCGGTACTCCTCCGCCACGGCGACCTTTGCGCCATGTGCGGCCGAAACCCGCGCCGCCCGAACCCCGCCCGAACCCGCGCCGATCACGAACAGGTCATAGTCATATGCGTTCATTCTGAAACTCCTGATGCCGGGAGGTCATATGGCGGGGGCTGAGCACGGTTACAAACTGGAATTGGCGATCAGGGTGATTGGATTTCCCTCACAGGAATCCCTTCCCCGTCACCCCAGCGCCAGCTTGATCAACGCCATGGTCGATGGGTCAAAGCCCTTCGGTCCGTCCTGTTCGATTGATTTGGCAATCTCCTTGCCCAACTCCACGCCGAACTGATCGAACGGATTTATGCCCATCAGCACTGCATTCACGAATGTGCGGTGCTCATAGAAAGCGATAAGGGCGCCAAGTATCTCCGGCGTTATGTCATCGAGCAGCAGCGTCGTTGATGGCCGGTTGCCTGGATAGGCCCGTGCCGGATCTTCGGCATTATCCCGCCCCTGCATCAAGGCGGCGCCTTGGGCAAAACAATTGACCAGCAACGTGCGATGATGCGCCGGATCAAGGGAATGGCCCGGTTCGATGGCGGCAAGGAATTCCACCGGAACGACATGCGTCCCCTGATGCAACAACTGAAACACCGCATGCTGGGCGTCGGTGCCAACACCGCCCCAGGTTACGGCGGCGGTAGGGCCATCCACCGGCTGTCCGTCCTTGGTCACGCTCTTGCCATTGCTCTCCATCTCCAATTGCTGAAGGTAGGAGGGCAGCAGCCGCAACCGCTCGTCATAGGCAAAGACGGCGCGCGTCTGGCAATTCATGACGCGCGCATAATATTGATCCACAAAGGCCGCCATAACTGGTGCATTCCTGTGGAATTCGGCCAGGCGAAAGTGCCGGTCCATCGCGGCGGCCCCCTCCAGCAGATTCTCGAATGCTTCCCAGCCAAGCGCGATCGCGGCGGGAAATCCGATCGACGACCAAAGCGAATAGCGCCCGCCCACGCTTTCGCTGAACGGCAGAATGCGGGTTTCATCGACGCCCCATTCTATTGCGCGTTCAGGCGCGGCGGTCAGCGCGATCACGCGCCCATAGGGATCCTCCACGCCCTCCTCGACCATCCAGCTGATAACGCTCTGCGCGTTCAGCATGGTTTCGGTGGTGGTGAATGTCTTTGAGGCAATCACAAGCAAGGTAGCGCTTGGATCAAAGCGTTCCATCGCCTCTTCCAGCGCCGTTCCATCCACGTTCGACACCACAGCCACGTCATACCGGTCGGCATGACGGCCAAGCGCATCAATCAGAACGTCGGGGCCAAGCGCCGAACCGCCGATACCAACGTGCAGCACATGCCGCACCGGCCCGAACGCCTCCGCCTCTACCGCATCTATCAGCGCGCGCATGCGGCTGTGCAGGGACTTGGCGCGGGCAACGCTATCCGGATTCCCCTCACCCCGTTCCGCCGTATGCTCGGCCGCACGCCCTTCGGTGACATTGACCGCATCGCCCCGGAACAGCGCCTCGCGCGCCTCAACCAGACCCGACGCCACAGCCAGCGCCCCGAATTTCTGCACAAGCTCCGGCGTCAGATGAGTCTTCGACCAATCGAAACGAATGCCGGCCTTGGCCAGGGTGAATTCCGGGAGCCGGTCCGGGCTTTCCGCAAACAGGGACTTGAGTTCCGGTACGGTTTCCTCGGCGATGGCGGCCAAGGCGGCTTTACGATCCATTATCAATCCTTTCGTCAGTTCAGCCTGCACGCCGATTCACCTGCGATATAGACCATTGCCCGCGAAAAAGCATGGTTGGTGCGCCCTTGACGCTTCGCCTCTTCCAACGCAAAGCGTTGACGATGACTGGCACCGCGCGCGAGGCGAAATATATGAAGAAAAAGTCGGAAACAGGCGATTTCCTGTTTTTCCTCGTGAAGCTCGGCCTTTTCGTCTTCGTGCTCCGCAGTTTCATCATTTCCCCCTTCAACATCCCGTCGGAATCGATGCAGCCAAGGCTGCTGATCGGCGACTATCTGCTGGTTTCGAAGTGGCCCTACGGCTATTCCCGCTACAGCCTGCCCTTCAGCCTGCCATTGATCCCTGGACGGATCATGCCCAACACGCCCGATCGAGGCGACGTGGTGGTGTTCAAGGCGCCCCCGACGCAGCGGCAGGACTATATCAAGCGCGTGATCGGCCTGCCCGGCGACCTGGTACAGGTGAAGGATGGCACGGTGTACCTGAACGGCGATGCCATTCCCAAGGTCCGCGTTGACGATCTGCTGCTGCCGGTCACGCCGAACATGATTGCATCCGCCGAGCGCGAAAACGCGCCCTCCCCCTGCTACCGCCCAAAATTCGAGGACCGGGCCGCCGACGGCACCGCCATCTGCCGCTATCCACAATTCCGGGAAACGCTGCCGGGCGGAAGAACCTATAATGTCCTAGATCTGGAAAACGGCATTGCCGACAATAGCGAGGTCTTCGTCGTTCCAGAGGGCCATTTGTTCCTGATGGGGGACAATCGCGACCGCAGCGCCGACAGCCGCTTCCCGGCCGCCGATGGCGCCGGGATTGGCTTTGTTCCAGAGGAAAACCTCGTCGGGAAGGCGCTCATATCGGTATTTTCGACCGATGGCTCGGCCAACTGGCTGCTGCCCTGGACCTGGTTCACGGCCGCCCGCTTCAACCGCATCGGGGAAGGCTTTTGAACCGACCCGACGCCCTGGATTGGGTCAGGACCCAACTGGGCCATGACCCCGCCAACCCGGACCTTTTCACAGAGGCGCTGACTCACGGCAGCCACGGCCCCAAAAATTATGAAAGGCTGGAATTTCTGGGCGACCGGGTTCTCGGCCTCATCATGGCCGACTGGCTATACGAACATTTTTCGGAAGAACCCGAAGGCAATCTCTCGCGCCGGCTGAATGCCCTGGTCGCTGGCGAAACCTGCGCCGGCATTGCGCGTGCCCTTGGCCTTGGCCCGCATATGCGCCTTGGCAAGCAGGCCCGCGATGACGGCGCGGTGGACAGTGACAATGTGCTGGGCGATGTGCTTGAAGCGCTCATAGGCGCACTTTATCTCGACGGCGGAATGAATGCGGCGCGGGCTTTCGTGCAACGGGCCTGGGCAGGCCGGGTCGACAGCCAGCAGCCTGCCCCCAGGCATCCCAAGTCCGCGCTGCAGGAATGGGCCGCCGCCCACCGCCGAAAGCCGCCCCAATATGTCCTCACCGACAAATCCGGCCCGGCCCATAGCCCACGCTTCATCGTCACGGTATCGATCAAGGGCGTCGGCGAAGCCTCGGCCGAGGGTAGCTCGAAACAAGAAGCGGAAACCGCGGCGGCGCGAAAGATGCTGGAAGAACTGGAGTGACTTCACCCACCCCGTTCGGCCTGAGCCTGTCGAAGGCCCCTATTTTTTAAACGGAACGAAAACAATGCAAATGCCCACATCCCAACGCTGCGGCCTGGTCGCCATTGTAGGCGCGCCCAATGCGGGAAAATCCACGCTGGTCAACGCACTGGTGGGGCAAAAGGTCGCCATCACCTCTCCCAAGGCGCAAACCACGCGCACGCGTCTCTTGGGTGTCGCGCTGGAGGGGGATGCCCAGATCATGCTGGTCGACACGCCGGGCATTTTCGAACCGCGCCGCCGTCTCGACCGGGCAATGGTGCAGGCGGCCTGGGGCGGAACGCAGGACGCGGATTTGATCGCTCTGGTGATCGATTCCAAGGCCGGCCTCGGTCGCAAGGTGGAGATCATCCTTGAGGCGCTCAAGGCGCGAAAGGAACCCAAGCTGCTGATTCTCAACAAGGTCGATATTTCGGCCAAGGAAAAGCTGCTGGTCCATGCGCAAAAGCTGAACGAAGCCATTGATTTCAAGGAGACCTTCTTCGTCAGTGCCTCGACCGGCGACGGTCTGCCGGAACTGAAGCGCACGCTTGCCGCTGCCATGCCAGAGGGGCCATGGCACTTCCCCGAAGATCAGGTATCCGACGCCACCGACCGGATGCTGGCCGCCGAAATCACGCGCGAGCAGCTATATCTGCAGCTCCACGCCGAACTCCCTTACGCCAGCGCCGTCGAGACCGAAAAATATTCCGAACGGGACGACGGATCGGTCGAAATCCACCAGCAGATACTGGTGGCCCGCCCCAGCCAGCGCGCCATCATCCTGGGCAAGGGCGGCTCGCGTCTCAAGGAAATCGGATCGCGGGCGCGGGCCGAACTCGCCGCGCTGATGGGCCGGAAAGTCCACCTCTACCTGCACGTGAAGGTCAAAGCAGATTGGGAAGATGACCGTGGCCTCTACCGCGAAATCGGCCTCGATTGGGTCGATTGACGCTACGGCGTTAAAGAACTTTCACTTTCTGCCGATATTTCATATGGTTTAGCTGTCCTTTACCGTTCGGGAACAGGGACAGCCGGGGGGCACATATGGGCAAAATCGTCAGATCGCCGGAGCAGCCGGAAGCGGCGAAATTTCAGACGAGCGAACTTCGCTACAGCGTGATGGTGAAGGGGCGTCTGTTTAACGACGATTTTCCCGAGGGTCTTTCGCTGCGCATACTCAACATCTCCGAAGGCGGCATCCTGGCCGTTATCCCTTACGGGGTGCGCGTCTACAGCGAAGTCACAGTGGAATTGCGAAACCTGCCGCCGGTCACTGGACGGATCGCCTGGTGCCGAAAGGATCGGATCGGGGTCGCATTTGACGAGCGGATCGATCTCGAACGCTTTTTCGGCCGGCAGAAACCCGCCGTCCCGGAACGCGCGCTGCATGTCTTTGACGCGGACGATACAGTCATCCGCAGCGAGCCGCTGATCCGCAAACTGAACGGGTAAAGCGCTACTCCGCCGCAGCAACCATCTCGAAATCCGCTTCCGCCAGGAAATGCTCAGCATCCAGCGCGGCCATGCAGCCCATGCCGGCCGCCGTGACCGCCTGACGATAGATCTTGTCGGTCACATCCCCGGCTGCAAAGACCCCCGGAATGCTGGTGCGTGACGTGCCCTTTTCCACGACCAGATACCCCTCGTCGAGCGGAAGCACCCCTTCGAACAGCTCGGTCGCCGGCTTGTGGCCGATTGCAACGAACGCGCCGTCGGTCGCGATGTGAGATTTCTCGCCCGTGACAGTATCCAGCAGGTCAACGCCGACCAGCCCTTCGGGCTGACCGCCGCCCACAAAGCGTTCCACCGCCTTGTTCCACAGCACCTTGATATTGGGATGCGCGAACAGGCGGTCCTGCAGGATCTTTTCGGCGCGGAAGCTGTCCCGGCGGTGGATCAGCGTCACATCATGGCTGTGGTTGGTCAGGTAAAGCGCCTCTTCCACCGCAGTGTTACCACCACCGATCACCACCACCTTCTTGCCGCGATAGAAAAAGCCGTCGCATGTCGCGCAGGCGGATACGCCCTTGCCCTGCAACAATATTTCGCTCTCCAAGCCCAGCCATTTGGCCTGCGCGCCGGTCGCGATGACCAGCGTATCGCCATAATATTCAACGCCGCCGTCACCGACCAGCCTGAAGGGACGCTTGGAAAGATCGACCTCGACAATCTGGTCGTACATCATCCGCGCACCGACATGCTCCGCCTGCGCCTGCATTTCCTCCATCAGCCAGGGCCCCTGGATGACATCGCGGAATCCGGGATAATTCTCCACGTCGGTCGTGATGGTCAGCTGGCCGCCGGGCTGCAGTCCCTGCACCACGATCGGCGCCATTCCCGCGCGGGCGCCGTAAATGGCGGCGCTCAGGCCTGCGGGGCCGGAACCAAGGATCAGCATGCGGGTGGAATGGGTTGCGGTCATGGCGCCTTCCGGTTGTTACTCTATCGATTCGCTCAAGCGTCGGAGATAGGGATTTCAGCGGGGCCAGCGCAAGCACTGGCGGAATAGAGTTTCTTTGCGGGGAGGAAGCGGCGGGCGGCTGCGGAACCGTAGCCCTCAATCCACGAAGGACGGCAAATCCTCAAAGCCCTTTCGCAGCGCCGCCGACCAGCTCTGCGAAATTTCGGCGAAGCGGGCATCGTCGGGCTCGATCCGCGTGCGAGTACGGAAACTGCAGGCATCGCTTTCAATGATCGCCAGATCCAACGGCATTCCGACGGACAGGTTTGAACGGATGGTGGAATCCATCGACACGCATACCGCCTTTATCGCTTCCTCGAGTGATGACTCCGGCGTAATCACCCTGTCCAGGATCGGCTTGCCATATTTATGCTCGCCGATCTGGAAATAGGGCGTATCGGCCGTCGCCTCGATAAAATTGCCGGCGCTGTAAACCAGGTAAAGGCGCGGCTTTCCGCCCTTGCGCTGGCCGCACACCATGATCGTGGCGTCGGCGGCGGCACCCTGCATTTCGATAGTGTGGCGGTACCGTCCCTGCATCGACGCCATGGCATCGCCTGCCAGTTGGGCGACGCGGAACATGCTGTCGCAATTGAGGATCGTCTCGACATCCTTGTCCAGAGCCGATTCCTTGATTGCGCGTGACAGGATCGTCTTCACCCCCTGGGTGATCGACAGATTGCCCGACATCAGGATGCCGATGGCGCGCTCACCCGGAACCTCATAAGTGAAAAGCTTCCGGAAACGTGAAATATTATCCATCCCGGCATTGGTCCGGGTGTCGGCCAGCATCACAATGCCCGCGTCCACACGCACCGCCACACAGTAGGTCATCGCCCGTCAGTCCCCCGACTCATTGCTGTTGCTGCTGGACCTGTTCAGCCTCATTCGGGCTGGCGTGCGCGATCCGGACGTCGGCGTCAATGCCGATCTCGCCCGCAGCCCTGACCGATCCCCTGATCGGAGCGGCGTCATGGGCATCGGTTCCCGTAGCCAATCGGACATAGGCGGATGTGACGCAAATGCCGTTCGATGGGTCAAACCCGACCCAGCCCAACCCCTCTACAAATGCCTCCGCCCAGCCATGGGTTTCATGCAGGGCCTCGGCATCCTTGTTGGCAATCATGTAGCCCGCCACATAGCGCGCGGGTATGCTTGCGGCGCGGGCGGCGCTGATGAAAATATGGGCGTGGTCCTGACACACGCCGCTCCGCTGGGCCAGCGCCTCCATCGCGGTGGATTCCGCGCTGGTCGTGCCTGATCGATAGGCAACCGTTTCATGCACCCTGGCCGACAAAGCGTGTAACAGCGCCAGCGCGCCCTCTCCCTCTTGCCCATCGACCAGCGCGCGAATGGCGTCGTCCGCCTTCGTCAAGGGCGTTTCGCGCAGGAAAATCGCAGGCTGAATGGCTGGCAGGCCGGTGACGACACCGGCCCGATCCTTCGTGATGACCAGGCCGCTGGCGACGATCTTCACCATGTCCATATGACCATGGCCCACCCATAACGCCTCCGCATCGCCATAGCCGTTCCAGGCGAAATTTTCGACCGGCTCGTCATTGACCTCCACTGACCAGCGGACGACCTTTTGCCCGTCATGGTCGCGCGGCATGAGCTTCAGCAGCATCGCGGCATGCGATGCTCCACCGTCATAGGTGTAAAGCGTCTGATGCCGGATCAGCAGGGGCAGGTCGCCGTCCTCAGAAATGGTAGGCTTCAGCAATTTCCCTCCCCAGGCGGTCGGTCATCATCAGGCCGTTCTGCACCGTTTCGTGCAGCCCCGTCTTGAATATCTCACCCTTGTCCAGTTGATCGAGATTATCGACCATTTCCGCAATCGTGTCATGGCAGACCGCGCGCGCCTCGTGAAACCGAGCCAGCCGGTTCAGGCGATACTGCAACTGATCGAAGCAGAACGCCACCGAACGCGGGAAGGTACGGTTGCACATCAGGAAATCGGTGATCTGCCAGGGCGTATAGGCGCCGCCATAAACATGATGATAGGCGCGGCTGCCCGACAGCGCGTGGAGCACGGACGTCCACTGGTAATGGTCGCGCGTCCCGCCGATAACTTCGGTTTCCGGCAGCAGCACATAATATTTTACGTCCAGCAGGCGAAGGGTCATCTGCGCGCGCTCCAGCGAACCACCCATTCTCAGGAAATCATGCGCGGCGTTGCGCAACTGACCTGAATCCGCTGCGCCGCGAAAGGTGCAGGCACGGGTCTTTACCCAATCGATCAAGCCCGGCAGCTCTCGGCGCGCCTCGCTGACATCATAGCTATCCAGCTTGCGCCAGCCATCGTTGATCGCTTCCCACATGTCCTGAGTCAGCGCGGTGCGGACGGACTTCGCATTCGCTCGCGCCCTGGCGAGGCAAGACCGGATGGAGTTCGGGTTGTCCTCGTCCAGCACGAGCGTCTGGACGACGTCGATTTCCTTGACCAGCCCTTCTTCGGGAAAAAGCGCCTCGCACCCCGTCACGCGAACGACCGAGCGCCACTCGTCCCGATGGACGGAACCGGGCAGGATCGCCATGCGCTGGCCCATGGTCAGCAGGCGCGCAGTGCTTTCCGCCCGTTCCATATAGCGGGCCATCCAGTAGATATTGGCTGCGGTTCGGCTTAACATCGCATCAATCCTGCAAGATCCAGGTGTCCTTCACCCCACCGCCCTGGCTGGAATTCACCACCAGCGAGCCTTCGGTCAGCGCCACGCGCGTAAGGCCGCCGGGCACCAGGCGCATCTGCTGGCCCACCAGGCAGAAAGGACGGAAGTCGGCGTGGCGTTCCACGATGGCGGCCTCCCCCAGCGTCGGAACCGTCGACAGATCCAGCGTCGGCTGCGCGATGAATTCCGACGGGTTTGCCTTGATCCGCTCGGCATATCGGGCGACCTGCTTCGGCGTCGCCTGCGGCCCGATCAGCATGCCATAGCCGCCCGACCCGTGGACTTCCTTCGCCACCAACTCATGCAGATTGTCGAGGACATGGGCGCACTCGTCCGGCTTGGCGCATTGCCAGGTCGGTATATTCTCCAATATCGGCTCTTCACCCAGATAAAAGCGGATCATGGCCGGAACATAGACATAGATCGCCTTGTCGTCCGCTATCCCTGCCCCGGGCGCGGAGCAGAGCGTCACCCCGCCGTTGCGATAGACGTTGAAAATGCCCGGAATGCCAAGCAGGCTGTCCGGCCTGAAGGCCAGCGGATCAATATAGTCATCGTCGATCCGGCGGTAGATGACATCGACAGCCCTGGGGCCGCGCGTCGTCTTCATCCAGATGCGCCCTTCATCGGCGAAGAGATCGGCCGGCTCGACCAGTTCGACGCCCATCAGATCGGCAAGAAAGCTGTGCTCGTAATAAGCGGAATTGAGCGATCCGGGCGTCAACACCACGACGACCGGATCGCCCTTGCAGGCAGGCGGCGCCACTTCCTTCAGGCTTTGCAGCAGTTGCGCGGGATAATCGTCCACCGGCGCCACCAGCCCCTGCCCGAACAGGTCCGGGAACATCCGGGTCATGATCTCGCGATTTTCCAGCATGTAGGACACACCCGAAGGCGTCCGGCAATTATCCTCCAGCACCTGGAAGCGGCCGGGACCGGTCCGCACAATGTCAATGCCGACGATGTGGCTGTAGACTTTGCCGGGCGGTGAAAAGCCGATCATCTCGGGCTTGTAGGCGCTGTTCCTGTAAACCAGATCGCCGGGGATAACCCCCGCCCGAACGATTTCGCCACGATGATAGACGTCATGCAGAAAGGCATTGAGCGCGCGGGCGCGTTGCTTGATCCCCTTGTCCAGCGAACGCCATTCCAGCGCGGTGAAAATGCGGGGCAGAAGGTCGAAGGGAATGAGCCGCTCCGGGTCTCCGCCCTCGCCATAGACCGCGAAGGTAATGCCGATGCGCCGGAATATCGCCTCGGCTTCCTCCAGCCTTCGATTGAGGCCCGCAATGCCCGTCTGCTCCACCCAATTCTGCACCTCCGCATAACAGTCGCGGACAGCGCCACCCTGATCGAGCATTTCGTAGAAGGGCATTCATTCTCCCTTTGCTTTGCCGCCTGCACCGGCATTGTGCGCCGCAACATAATGGATTCCGAATCCATAGGATTGCAAGGAAAATGTGACATGCCCGCGAAAGAGTTTGTACGCCGGGAACTACCTGGCAGGGCCGGTCCGCCAAAGACGCGATATGCCTTGAAGCCTTATTTACTGGCCCGATGGACGGCGTTCATGCGGGCATCGCGACGCGGCCCGCCCTTGGCGGCCTTGCCGGCCTTGGCCAGCCCAGCACCCTTTGCCGCCCCCGCACCCGGCAGGGGTTCCTCTGTTGACCCGGATTTGTCCGCAACTTCATCCTGGCCGGGGGAAACGGCGGCGGCAGCCGCAGCGGCTGCGGCAGCCAATTCCGGACGCGGCGAAAAGAGGCTGGCGGATTCTTCGAGACTGGTCGCGATAGCATGGCCCAGATTGAACGAGGCCAGCACAAATCCCGTGCCCACGACACCAAGAAGCAAGGCGTACTCCGCCGTGCTCGCGCCCGACTTGTCCCGTGCGAGCGATCGCACCAAGCCCACTAACATGAAGTCCCTCCCGCTGGCCGAAGCCGCCAATAAAGGTGCTCCCACCTTCCTCCTGTGTCAATGAATTCCCATTTTCATTAACCACTATACTGTGGAAAACAGCACTTCGCCGGGACGGGCGGGTCCACAGCGCGGGCCATGCGTCGAATGTGGACTGGTGGAGCCGAGGGGAATCGAACCCCTGACCTCGTCATTGCGAACGACGCGCTCTCCCAACTGAGCTACGGCCCCGGTGGCGGTCTATAGACATGGCCAAGCCGCAGTTGCAACGCATTTTTACGCGGGGATGAATATCGGCGTGGACGTGCCGAATTGCACCGCCCCTGGAACAATTTCCGCCATTTTTCTGTTTTGAAATGAGGAAGGTCCACGCCCTTTTCCGCACCAGAACGCGATGACGGGGCAAGGAATGGAATAGGAGAGCATCATGGGTCACACAGACATTGAACGCCTTCACCACCCCCGCCGAAGGCGCGATCTACGCATGAATCAGGCGGCAGAAAAATCCTCCATGGAAGGGATGCGGGGGCCTGCAGGCTCCGTTGAGGCTCCGCCGCCGGGCTATGATATCGAAGAACGCAACTTCTTCGACAGAATCGGCGACGAGGTGCGCAGCTGGTTCGGCGACGAAGAGGCGGACCGGCGGCGGCAGTATGACGAACAGATGCACCACCGGTACGCCGAAGCCTACCGTTTGGGATTTTCCCCTCCCGGCGGAGCAACGGGGATGAGGGGCTTCGGACCGATGACCTATCCCCACAGCCGAACGGGCTCAACGTCGCCCGCGAGCGACTATATCGAGCATGATCGGGAATATGACCTGGAATATCAGGTATGGCGCGAACGACAGATGGCGGCGCTGGATCGCGACTATGACGAATATCGGCGCGAAAAGCAGCGAATGTTCGATGAAAATTTCGGCAGCTGGCGGGAGAAGAGATCGGCCCAACAGGGTCGCTTGGGCAAGGTCGTGGAACATATGGAAGTCGTCGGCAGCGACGGAAAACATGTCGGTACGGTCGATTGCGTGCGCGGCGATACGATCATCCTGACGCGGTCCGATCCCGGCTCCGGCGGCGTGCATCATAGTCTTCCGGCCGTCTGGATCGAGCAGGTGGAGGACCGGGTGATCCTGAACATTCCTGCGCAGCAAGCCCAAGCCGAGTGGCTAAGCGCCGAAGGGTAACAGAACGCGGGCGCCGGCCCGACTATGCGACTGCCGCGCTGAATCCGTAGGAGAGAAAATCCGGGACGGGGCCGTTCCAGCCGTCATCGGGGCCGTCGGCATCTTCGTTCCGGCGGCGCGGTTGGCGCGTCTTGTCAGCAATGCGGGGTGCCTTTTCGGCACACGACGGTTCGACCTGAACTTGATTCTGATCCACCGGCACGGGATCCTGGGCGGCTGGCTTTCCCTCGGTTTTTGACTTGCTCCGGCCCTTTGCCGTGGCCTGCCTGGCCCTGACCGGATGCTCTTCCGCGTCCGGCAGCTCCCGCCCGGCGAACCGCTGAATCTTCATGCCAGTCAGCTTCTCGATGCCGGCGATCGCCTCCGCATCATCCTTGGTGGCGAACGTGTAGGCGGTGCCGGTGGCCCCTGCCCGTCCGGTACGGCCGATACGATGAATATAGTCGTCGGGATGCCACGGGGCATCGAAATTGAAGACATGGCTGACGCCCTTGACGTCAAGGCCGCGCGCCGCGACGTCGGAGGCGACCAGGATGTTGATGTCGCCCTTCTTGAACCGGTCGAGTTCGGCAATGCGGGCGGATTGCTCCATGTCACCATGAATTTCGCCAGCGGCATAGTTGAGGCGCTGCAGGCTCTTTGCCAGTTCGCGCACCGCTGTTTTGCGATTGCAGAAAATGATCGCCGTATTGACGTTTTCGCTCTTCAACAGCCCGCGCAACATGTCGCGCTTGTTGCGGCTTTCCACCGGCACCAGCCACTGCGTGATCGACGTGTTGGCAGTCGCAGGCCGCGACACTTCGATATGCTTGGGGTTGGTCAGAAATTTGTCAGCCAGTTTCTTGATCGGCGGCGGCATGGTCGCCGAAAAAAGTAGGGTCTGGCGCGTCGCGGGAAGCTTGGTGCAGATTTCCTCGATATCCGGGATGAAGCCCATATCGAGCATCCGGTCGGCCTCATCAATCACCAACAGGCTGCACCCGTTCAGCAGGATATTGCCGCGCCCGAACAGGTCCATCAGGCGGCCGGGCGTTGCGATCAGCACATCGACGCCCTTCTCCAGCGCCTTCACCTGATCGCCCATCGAAACCCCACCGATCAGCAGGGCCATGGAAAGCTTGTGATACTTTCCGTATTTTTCGAAATTTTCCGCCACCTGCGCGGCAAGTTCGCGGGTCGGCTCCAGGATCAGCGATCTCGGCATGCGCGCGCGACTGCGGCCATGGGCCAGGATGTCGATCATGGGCAGGACGAAGCTGGCAGTCTTTCCGGTGCCCGTCTGGGCAATGCCGATCAGGTCCTTCATCATCAGGACGGGCGGGATCGCCTGCGCCTGGATCGGAGTCGGCGTATCATAGCCGGCTTCGCCTACGGCTCTGAGCAATTCTTCTGAGAGGCCGAGGTCGGCAAAATTCATATACTGTCCGGAATATTGGGAGCACGCCATGCGCAGCCCGTCAGGGCGGGGCCATGCGCAACATTCGCGGGATTGTCAAGAATTTCCGCTGCAACGCGCCAAGCGGCCGTTGATGGGCCGCCTATTTTTCGACCACCAGCCGCCTGAAGCTGTCTATCTCGCACATCGCGCCATTGCGGGCGTGGATCATGTCCCGGTCGGCACATAAGAGGTCATCGCTGGTGGGCTCCATATAGAAGCCCTGATAGAAGTCCGCCGAGCGGCAATCATCGTCCAGTTTCGCCCGCACGCGCCGCTGGTCCGAAAGAATCAGATCGACGCTGTCAGGTCGCTTGATCGCCGCCCCCACGACAGTCTTCATGGGAAGGCAGCGCTCTGCCTTCTTTTCCTTCCACTGGATCTCGGACTGCGGCGGTGCCGAACGGCGCGTTACCAGCGTGGGCACGCGAATGATGATGCGGTGCTCAACGATCACCTGCGCAAACTGCACCCCGGCAAACGCCGAGAACCCTTCGTCCTGGGCGGAGGCAGGCGCGAGCAAGAGCAGCAGGAAAGCAACAGACGACAAGCGAATCCCCTTTTGACCCCGCAAGCTAGGCCGGTCCGTTTGAACAACGCATTAATCCCGCAGGATCAACTGGAATTGTCGGGAGCCCTCACGCATATAGCAGCGATGATTACTGAAGAATGCATCGCGGGTTTCCGCGCGATCCTAGGCAAACGGGGTGTGATAGAGGATCCCTCCGATATTGACCCTTGGGTGCACGACTGGCGCGGGCGCTATCATGGCGCGGCCCGTGCCATCCTGGCTCCGGCCTCCACGGAGGAAGTGGCGGCGGTGGTCGCGTTGGCCGGGAAACTGGGCGTGCCACTGGTACCGCAGGGTGGAAACACGTCCATGGTCGGGGGCGCAACGCCGCCCGCGGATGGCAGCGCCCTCATCCTATCGCTGCGGCGGATGAACCAGATCCGGGAGATCTCGGCACAGGATAATCTGGCGGTCTGCGAAGCCGGCCTGATCCTCGAAAATCTCCATGAAGCAGCGCAGGCCATAGGACGGCGTTTTCCGCTCAGCCTCGGCGCCAAAGGCTCGGCGACGATCGGCGGCCTCATTTCCACCAACGCCGGCGGAACACAGGTGCTGCGGCACGGCACCATGCGGGCGCTGGTGGAAGGGATAGAGGCGGTGCTGCCCGACGGCAGCATCCATCATGGACTTGGAGCGCTGAAGAAAGACAATCGCGGCTATGACCTGAAGCAACTGCTGATCGGCGCGGAAGGAACTATCGGCGTCATCACCGCCGCCACCCTGCGCCTGGTGCCCGCGATAGTGGACCGGTCGGTCGGCTGGGCGTGCGTAAAATCGCCGGAGGATGCCCTGACGCTTCTGCGAACCGCCGAACGCGCCATCGGCAATGTTGTGGAGGGCTTTGAAGTCCTGGGCGATGAGACGCTCACGGCCGTCCTCAACCTCCTTCCGGGTACGCGCTGCCCGACGGAAACACGATCGCCCTGGCATGTGCTCATAGAAGTCGACCTGGACGCCACGGATGGCCCGACCGCGCAGGAACGGCTGGAATCGGCACTTGCGGCCGCGTTCGATCAGGGGATCATCAGCGACGCCGCCATTGCCGCCAATGAAGCGCAAGCGGAACAGTTCTGGCGCCTGCGGGAATCCCTGTCCCCGGCCGAAAAGTCGCTTGGCCCCGCGCTGCAATTCGATGTCAGCGTGCCAGTCGCCGCCATGCCAGCCTTCATGATCGATGCGGGCGAGGCCGCCGAGCGGGCTTTTCCCGGCTCAACGACCGGCAGCTTTGGCCATCTGGGCGACGGCAATATCCATTTCCATGTCCGCGCTCCGGCAGGCGCGGACGGCCCTGCGTGGATCGCCGGTGACGGTCCTGTCATCAGCGCCTTCGTCCATGATCTGGTTGTGGCGGCGGGCGGGTCGATTTCGGCGGAACATGGCATCGGCCAGATGAAGCGCGCCGAACTTGGCCGGCTTGCCACCCCGGCGCAATTGCATGCCTTGCGCGCGATCAAGTCCGCCTTCGATCCGAAGGGGATTATGAACCCGGGCAAACTCATCCCCCTTGCGTCGGAAGCATAGGCTATTTACTGCAATTCCCTTCTTATGCGGTCACGCTACCAAAGCCCGCCCGCCTCATCAGGAGAGTAAACATGGCCAGCGCGCCAAACGCACAGAACCTGCCGATTTTTTACAACGACCTCGTTCCGCTGAATAGCAACGAGCATAGCGAATGGCGGACCCGGCAGGTCGATTCGGCGCCGCATCTGGCCAGGCAGCACGCCGTGCCACTGACGATCGACGAATTCGTTCAGGCACAGCGCTTCCTTCCCATCGTCTTCTCGTCCGGCCCCAGTCCCGTTCCGCTGGCCCTGATGGGCCTCAATGAAGGCGTCAACACCTTCATGGACGACGAAGGCAAGCTTCGCGGCCCCGCCTATGTTCCCGCCTATGTCCGCCGCTACCCATTCATGCTGGCGAAGCTGCGCCCGGACACCGATGAGCTCTCGCTCTGCTTTGATCCAACATCGGACGTCATCGGCGCATTTGAAGAGGGGGATCCTCTTTTCGAAGGCACCAATCCATCGGAAGTGACGAAGAACATCCTGGGTTTCTGCGAACAGTTCGAACAGGCCGCCCAGCGCACCGCCCAATTTGTCCAGGAGCTGAAGTCGCACGATCTGCTGATGGACGGCGAAGTCGCGATCCAGATGCCCGGCAACGAACAACCCTTCGTCTATCGCGGATTCCAGATGGTGAATGAGGAAAAGCTGCGCGACATGCGGGGCGATCAGCTGCGGAAGATCAACCAGAACGGAATGCTGCCGCTGATCCACGCCCATCTCTTCTCGTTGCAGTTGATGCGGGACCTGTTCGCCCAGCAAATCGAGCAGGGGAAGGTTCCCAATGTCCCTGCTCCCCAGGCCCCGGAAGCGGCGGGCGTTGGCGCTTGATGAATGGAATCTTAACAATTCTAATACCGGCCGGTACGATTTTTTTTCATTTATCCGTTTGAGTGCTTGAAAGTCGGTCGCTGGTGCCCTAATTTACAGGCATGCGGTTTGCTCGCCCCCCTTTCGAGTAACCGCATGGATGCCTCCTCCTTTGGAGGCGTCTCCTCCCTGAACCTAGGCCACCCCATGCTTGCATGGGGTGGTTTTTTATTTGGGCCGCAAATCGCCCGATTACGGAACATCGCAATTTGCCAATGGCGGCGAATTAAAATGTCTGACAATATGTGCGCATAGTTGATTCGTGCGAGCCGCCAACAGTGGGCGCACCGATGGGAAAGACGGCGCAATGCCGTCATCGGAGGGGCTGCGATGATCGGTGAACTTTTCAATGGCATGCTAGCTTCCCTCAGCGACATATTGGGAGCACACGGCCCCGCTGTGGAGGCCTCGAAAAGCTTCGCGCCCGGCGATTACAGCATTCATTTTTTCCTGCAGATCGCCGTCATCCTTGCGGCCTGCCGGATTGTCGGCTGGCTGGGCCACAAGCTGCTCGCGCAACCCCAGGTGGTGGGCGAAATGATCGCCGGGGTCGTGCTTGGCCCGTCTTTGCTCGGACTGATGTTTCCCGATTTCCAGGCGACCCTCTTTCCGCCGGAGACCAAGGCCGTCCTCTATGTGGGGGCGCAGTTCGGCGTCGGCCTCTACATGTTTCTGGTCGGCACCACGCTTCGCCTGGACCATTTCCAGTCGAAGGCGAAGAGCGCGGCAGCCGTGTCCTTTGCAGGGATATGCACGCCTTTCGTCTTTGCCATCCTCATCACGCCGTTCCTGCTGACCATTCCCGGCCTGTTTGCGGAGGGGATCAGCACCTTCAACGCAACGCTGTTCATGGGGGCCTGCATTGCGCTGACAGCCTTTCCGATGCTGGCGCGCATCATCAACGAGCGCGGGCTGGCGAACACGTCGCTTGGTACGCTTTCGCTGACCGCAGGTGCCTTTGACGACGCGGTTTCATGGTGCATCCTCGCGATCGTGCTCGCCGCTTTCGGCGCGGGCGCGGGCATCGCTGTGCTCGCGATCGGCGGCGGACTGGCGTTCGCGCTGTTCATGATCCTTTTCGGCAAACAGCTGCTCGCTCCGCTTGGCCGCATGGTGGAAGCCAGGGGAGAGATGAACAGCAGCATACTCTCGCTTACGCTGATGCTCTATTGCCTCGCGGCCTTCCTGATGGACGCGATCGGCATCCATGCCGTGTTCGGCGGGTTTCTTTTAGGGGCGGTGATGCCGCGCGGCCTGTTCGTGGAAGAATTGAAGCGCAAGGTGGAGCCGATCGCCGTGGTGCTGTTGCTGCCGATGTTCTTTACCTATTCGGGGCTCAACACGCGGCTGGACATGGTGAACTCGCTGCTTCTGCTGGCAATCGCCCTTGGTATCCTGGCGGTTTCGATAGCAGCCAAGTTCGGCGCCTGCTGGGCCGCGGCACGGCTCGCCGGGGAAGACAACCGAACCGCTCTTGGCATCGGGGCCTTGATGAACTCGCGCGGCCTGATGGAGTTGATCATCATCAACATCGGCTTGCAAAAGGGCATTATCGGGCCGACGCTGTTCGCGATGATGGTCTTGATGGCGATCGTCACCACTGTCATGGCTGGACCGCTGTTCGAGCTGGTCTATGGCCGAAAGGCGCGTCAGTCCGGCGAGTTGGGTTCGCTACAAAGCGGAACTGACCAGACACATTGGCCAGTCGCCCGTCTCACGACGGATTGATCAGCACTCGCACTTGGGCTTCGCGCTCCTCTTGGGCGCGGTGGTCGCAAACTCCGATGGGGTCAGCTTGCCGTTGCTGTCCCCGTCCGCTTCGGCGAACCGGTCGGACGTCTTCACCGCCCATTCCTCGAATGACAGCAGATTATTGCCGTCGGTGTCGAGCTTCTTGAACGCCTTGGTCCGGCTGGACATCAATTCGGTACGGGTGATGATGCCGTCGCGATTGCGGTCATAACGGGCAAAGCGTTTTTCCTCCCGCGTTTGCGGCGTGGCGCTGGGCGGCATCGGTGGCGGAGCGCCGGTCTGACCTGATGCGGCGACGGGCAATGCATCCAGCGCGACGACCGAAGGCGGCGGAGCTGCCGCAATGACACCCTCATCGCTATGCGCCCGGCTTTGCCACCAGAATATGCCAGCCCCCGCAAACAGCAGCGCTGAAGCGGCGCCCGCGATAAATCGGACAATCATGCCGTCATCCCCCATCCGTTCCGGTCAATGCTAAACCGCTGCCCAGTCTTTTCAAGCGCTTAACCGAGCCGCATTCCCAGCCACAGCAATCGGCCATATTGCCGCAGATCGAGCCGGGGCGGCGCGCGGCGGCCTTGCCCTGCGTCCCGGCGCGTCAGGCCCGTCAGGATACGCAATGATGCCAGCGAACGGGGCCAGCCCCTTTCCGGCACATCGGCCAGAAATTCCGGCGTGATCGCAATCGCCCGTTCAGCGGTTGCGGCATCGCTCAAATGCCCCGAAAGATCCCACAGCGCCCACGCCATGCCCGCCTGCGCCAGCCAGGGCGGACAATCGCCCGCAAGCCACCCGATCTGCCGGAACAGCCCGCCGCCGCGATTCTCGGCAAAGGCGACAAGCTGGCTGTCGCTGAGCGGCAGCGGCTCCAGCAGCACCTCCCATCCTTCGATCGCGCTGAGCAGCCCCCCCGCCCCCGCTTTCTCCAGCACGTCGGTCCGCAGCGCCGCCAGCAGCGGATCACCCGCGCCCTTTCCTTCGGAAATCGCCTCGCGCCACCAGGTCAGCCGCATCTGCCCGATTATCGGTTCGCTCGTAGTGCGGACGATGTCGGCCAGACGTGCGTCGAACGCCCAGATATGGCGCATGCCGTCCTGCAGAGCCTTCGGAGCATAGGCCGTAATCAGGCGATGCAACGGGGGCAAATCCGATAATATGTCAGTCACCTGCTGTTCGCCCCAACTATTCGCAGGGGCAATATGGCCACCGTCCCTGAATGACAAGATGTCAGGGTTGGTAAGCGCGGCGGGTATGGCTCAAGGTGACAGGATCCGTTTCGAAGAAAACGAAATTCAGCGGTGCGGAATAGCTCATCGTCACATCGACATAGGATACGCCATTGCTCGTCCCATGCGTGACGGAAGGACCGGTTACATTTGCGGCATCAAGCCCAAATCGTTTGTCATTCACCCGTGCGATGATCGCGCTGTCGTTCGGATTGGGATAGATGGTGGCGTATCTGGCACCTTCCTCGACGGCTTGCTGCAGGCCCGCATTGGCCATGAACAGGATGCCGAGCTGAATGATGCCTATTATCAGAACCAAAAGCACCGGCACTGCAATGGCGAACTCAACCGCCGAAGCGCCGCGCTCATTTTGAAGGATGTCAGTTTGGTTTCGCATCACTGCACCCGAACCGCCGAATAGCCGCTGATGCTGATGCTCCCATTATCGCTGTCCGGAACGAGGAAGGAAAACATCGGCGCATAGCTGCTTGTTATGCTGATCGAAACGAAGCGGGCCATTTGCGCGCCGCTTGTGGTGCAGGTATCGTTAAATGAAGACTGCCGGACACCGTCGCACTCAAGCCACTTATCAACAACGACATTGTTTGACGGGACACCCGCAGCGGTGGCGGCATCCGACTGCAAATTGTTGAACGCGGCACTATTCAATCCGCCCGCCGTCGCCATTTCGATGGCGCGGGCGGCAGCCTGCTGCACCTGAAGCTTTTCCGAAAATCCCATCGCCAGATCGGTTCCGCCCATGACGAACATGACCAGCGTGGGAACGATCAGCGCCGTTTCAAGCACGCTGGTGCCTCTGCTGTCCCTGAGCAGCTTGGCAAGCCAGAAGGAAATTTTGCAGCGCCGCACGTGTCTCACCCCACCAGCCGGATCTGTGTTCCGATAATATCGTCCACCCCAGTACCGTCGCATTGATTGCTAATGCTGTTGTTACCGGTGAAGGTGACTCTGCGGCTGACCAGCTTCAGGCAGTTTGTGGTCATCCCGGACGTTCCGGAAAACTCCACGGCCTGGCTGGGCATGTATATCGCGCCCTGTATTGTTGAGCTCGCGTTGCCGTTGATCTTGTTTGTACCTGAATCCTGCGCGCGCCGGTCTTGATAAAAGAGGACGCCGGCATAGGTGCCGCTCGTCGGAGCCGTGAGCTGCACATTCGCGCCACCGTTGATGTCGACTGTCGCGATAGACCCGGGATTGGTGGCGGCTGTATTGCTGGTCAAGATGATCGTGACACCAGTTCCAACAACCGTCGCCTGCGAACCGACGCCGAATGAACTTCCGTCGATGTAGTAGGTACCCGGTTGCAACGTCACCGTGCCCTTCAGGTCCATGCCTCGATAGCAGCCGGGGCTGATTGTCTGCGTGCTCTGCGGATTGACCGTAACCTTTCCAGTGCAGTTTGGCAGCACAGGCTCCGGCAAACCCGCATAGGGATCCGGTTGCGTGATGGTGTAAGGCTGAAGAGTGGTCGGAGAAACATAATTGCTGCTCGATTGCAGACCGCCGACCGCCGCCACGGGCGTTGCGACTATGACGCTGCTGCCACCGGCGGTAACGGCATTGCTTGCCTTGGAATTGGTGATGATGCCGCAGCCCATGTTGACAGACGCATTGCCCTGCATGATCACGCCGACGGCCGTGGTCGATTCCAGCGATACGACGCAATATTCGCCACTGGTGACGGCAGCCGCCGTGGCCTCAACCGTGATAACCGGCGGCGAACTCAAAAAGAAACTGGAAAATGGCAGCACGTTGCTGGTCTGCAGGACGACGCGCACGGCATCTGTGTCGCCGGCATAAGTGCCTGTGGTCGGGGCATTTTCGATTATCGGTGACGCGCTCAAGGTCACGAAGCTGTGCCGGTTGATCTCGGTCGTGGCGCTGGTCGTTACATTTCCGCCCTGCGCTTTGGCATAGGCCCCCGCAAGCGCAGCGGAGTCCGCCTGACGCTGGATCTGGCGGTTCCACAGCGTCCACTGGATCGTGTCCGTCGCAAGCCCACCCGCGCCGATCAACACCGGCATGGCCAAGGTGGCGATGAACAAGGCATTACCCCTGTCGTTCGCAACAATTTGCCTAATACGCCGAAGCATAGCCGCCCACCCCATAATCCGAAGGTGCCAGCATAGCCGGACGATGTTTAATTCAGCGTAAAGCGACTAGGTTAATGCGGAGGACATCCCATCAGCGAGACGCAGATCAACGACCTTGTCATCACGCTCAATTTATGAAACGCCCAAGTTTTGGTGCTACCCCACCAACGCGGTCCTGACCGCTGCCAGCGCGTCCTCGGCTTTCGGGCCATCCGGACCGCCGCCTTGCGCCATGTCGGGACGGCCACCGCCGCCCTTGCCGCCCAGGGCCTCAACGCCGGCGCGGACGAGATCGACCGCGCTGTGGCTCGACGTCAGGTCGTCGGTCACGCCGACCGCGATGGATGCGCGGCCTTCCATCACCGCGATGATGGCGCTGATGCCGCTGCCGAGCCTCTTCTTGTTCTCATCGATCAGGCCTCGCAATTCCCTGGGGTCCAGACCTTCGATCACCTGCCCCAGAAAACTGACATTGCCGACCTGTTCGGGACCGGCCGCTTCCGCGCCTTTCCCGCCGCCGCCAAGGGCCAGCGCCTTTTTCGCGTCCGCCAGTTCCCGTTCCAGCTTGCGCCGTTCCTCGACCAAGGCGGCGATGCGCGCGGGCACATCGTCGGGCGCCGTCTTGAGGGCGGCGGCTGCCTGCTTCAACTTGTCTTCGCGGTCGGAGAGCCAGAGGCGCGCGGCCTCCCCGGTCAACGCCTCGATCCGCCGGATGCCGCTGGAAACTGCGGATTCGCTGACGATCTTGAAAAGCGCGATGTCGCCGAGCGCGGACACATGGGTGCCGCCGCACAGCTCCACCGAATAATGCTTGTCCGTTGTGCGGCCCATGGAGAGAACGCGCACCTCGTCGCCATATTTCTCGCCGAACAGCGCCATCGCGCCTGCCTCTATGGCATCATCGGGCGTCATCAGGCGGGTCGTCACGGCATCGTTGCCGCGTATCTGCGCGTTCACGTCAACCTCGATCTGCGCGATCTGGTCGGGGGTCAGCGCCTCGGGGTGGGAGAAGTCGAAACGCAGGCGGTCGGGCGCGACCAGGCTGCCCTTTTGCGTCACATGACCGCCAAGGCGCTCGCGCAGGGCGGCGTGGAGCAAATGCGTGGCGCTATGATTGGCGCGCACGCGGTTGCGGCGCTCGACATCAACGGAAAGATGGATGGTGTCGCCCACGGCGATCTTCCCCGCCTTGATCGCCGCGTGATGCGCATGAAGGCGGCCGAGCGGCTTGGCCGTGTCAGTGACCTCAGCGGCCAGACCTTCGGGTGACGACAGGGTTCCAGCGTCGCCCATCTGGCCGCCGCTTTCGCCGTAAAAAGGGGTCTGGTTGGTGACGATGACGACGCTCTCACCCGCCACCGCGCTGTCCACGCTTTTGCCCTCGCGCACTAGGGCGACAACCTGCCCCTCCCCTTGCGTCGAGGTGTAGCCGGTAAATTCCGTGCTGCCCGCATTTTCGGCAATGTCGAACCAGATTTCGTCCGACGCCTTTTCCCCCGACCCCTTCCAGGCAGCGCGGGCCGCGGCTTTCTGCTGCGCCATGGCGGCGTCGAAGCCGGCGCGATCGACACCTAGAGATTGCGCGCGCAGGGCGTCTTCGGTGAGGTCATAGGGAAAGCCGAACGTGTCATAGAGCTTAAACGCCGTCTCGCCGGGCAGCGTATCGCCCGCCTGCATTCCCGCCGTCGCTTCGTCGAGCAGCTTCAGCCCCTTGTCGAGGGTCTGGCGGAAGCGGGTTTCCTCCCGCAGCAGCGTTTCCTGGATAAGCGGCTGTGCGCGGATAAGTTCAGGATAAGCCCCGCCCATTTCAGCAACCAACCCGCCGACAAGACGATGCATCAACGGCTCGCTCGCGCCCAGCAGATGTGCATGGCGCATGGCGCGGCGCATGATGCGGCGCAGGACATAGCCGCGCCCTTCATTGGCAGGCAGTACGCCATCGGCAATCAGGAAGCCCGAGGAACGCAGATGATCGGCGATGACGCGGTGGCTGGCCTGGGTCGCGCCGGTGATCGCCGTCTTCGTCAGCTCGCCCGATTCCTCGATCAGCGCCTTGAAGGTGTCGGTATCATAATTGTCGTGTACGCCCTGCAGCACCGCCGCAATGCGCTCCAGCCCCATGCCCGTGTCGATGCTGGGTTTGGGCAGGGACACGCGATCGCCGCCAGGCTGCTGGTCATATTGCATGAAGACCAGGTTCCAGATCTCCACGAAGCGGTCCCCATCCTCCTCCGGCGAACCCGGAGGGCCGCCCCAGATATGGTCGCCATGGTCATAGAAAATTTCGGAGCACGGCCCGCAAGGCCCGGTATCGCCCATCGACCAGAAATTGTCGGACGTGGCGATGCGGATGATCCGATCTTCGGGCAGGCCGGCGATCTTGCGCCAGTGGCCGAAAGCCTCGTCATCGTCATGATAGACGGTGACGGTCAGCCTGTCGGGCGCAATCCCCCACTCCTTCGTAATCAGCGTCCAGGCATGATGGATCGCCTGTTCCTTGAAATAATCGCCGAAGCTGAAATTGCCCAGCATCTCAAAGAAAGTATGATGCCGCGCGGTATAGCCGACATTGTCGAGATCGTTATGCTTGCCGCCCGCCCGGACGCATTTCTGCGAGGAGGTGGCGGTAGTGTAATCGCGCTTTTCAAGGCCGGTGAAGACATTCTTGAACGGCACCATCCCTGCGTTCACGAACATCAGCGTCGGGTCGTTGTGAGGGACCAGCGGCGCGGACGGAACGGCGGTGTGCCCCTGCGACGCGAAATAGTCGAGAAAGGAGCGGCGGATGTCGTTTGTCGATGTCATGGGGGCGATTTAGGCGAGAGAAACCCGTCGCACAAGCATTACGGTCTGGCGCATTTCCTGAATGCTCTCATTACCCCCATTTCACGCAAAGGCATAAGGTCCCCCGGTCTTCAGAGCCGCCCGATAGGCGGCGCGCGCATGCATGCGGGCCAGCCAGTCGATCAGCTTTGGTCGGGACACGTCAAGGCCGGCCCTGGAACGGCTCAATTCGAGAGGAAAACTCATCATGACGTCAGCTGCCGTGAAGCTTTCGCCTGCGAAATAGGGACGTCCGGCCAGCTCCGTTTCCAGCCAGTCGAGATGCTCGTCCATCATAGCCTGCACCGGCTTGCGCGCGGGTTTTCCCAGCACGCCAAGGCGGCCGATGATCAGCAGCGCAAATAATGGCGGCATCAGGGACCCCTCGGCATAATGGACGAACTGACGATAGAGCAGGACATTGTGGCGATGCGGCGGCGGCCCCAGCATGCCGTCGCCCTTTTCCACCAAATATTCCACGATGGCGCCGGTTTCCGTGATGACCTGCTGACCATCCTCGATGACCGGAGAGCGGCCCAGCGGATGCACGTCGCGCAGCCCTGCCGGGGCGCGCATCGTTTTTCGATCCCGGTCGTAACGCTTGACCTTGTACGGCATCTCCAGCTCTTCCAGCAGCCACAGGATGCGCTGTGAGCGGCTGTTCTCCAGATGGTGGACAGTGATGGACATGTCGAAACTCCCGCTTCAGGGATCGAACAGGCCTGACATATCGCTGTTCATCGCAAAACTGCAAGGGGCCGATCAACAGTGCGGAACCCTTGCGCCGAAACGATGGTTTATTTGCGGTCCCATCTTCGGGACAATCAGGAGGATGTCATCATGCCCAATAAGCAAGGTCAGAGCGACAAATCGCAGCGGGATCAGGCAAACCGTGGCAAGCAACAGCAGCAGGACAACCGGCAAGGCCAAATGGGTCAGGAAAAGCGCGAACCGCGGAAGCCCGGATCCGATCAGCAACGCTGACCACAGCAAGAAAAAACTGGGAAGGGGCCGATTTGCGGCCCCTTTTCATTTGCCGGGAATACCAGACCGCGTCAATCCTCCAGGGTAAAGCCGACTTTCATCGTGACCTGAAATTGTTCCACCCGGCCTTCCTTGACATGCCCCGTTGTCTTGATGACCTCAAACCATCCCAGATTCCGCAACGATCGGCTGGCTCGTTCAATCGCCATCTGAATGGCATCCTCGATGCTGGTTGCGGAGGTGCCGACGATCTCGGTGACCTTGAAGATATGCTCCTGCATGGGAAGGCTCCCTCTCTTCGTTCTGGTGCGAAGGAGCATAGCAGAAAAGCCAGAGCGGCGCTCTGGAAATGGGACGATGGGATATGGTCTGATATGTGACCCAGCCACTGGGAAAATGGCGCGCCCGGAACGATTCGAACGTCCGACCCTCAGATTCGTAGTCTGATGCTCTATCCAGCTGAGCTACGGGCGCTTGGGAGTGCCGCAGATAGGCGGGGGAGCCGGTTCTGGCAACCCCCTTTTTTTGCCCTCTTCAGGAAATTTATCCCCGCGCCTTCAGCGCCGCCTGCGCAGCGGCGAGGCGGGCGATGGGGACGCGGTAGGGAGAGGCGCTGACATAATCGAGACCGGTTTCTTCACAAAATGTGATGGACGCCGGGTCCCCGCCATGTTCGCCGCAAATGCCGAGCTTGATGCCCGGACGCGACGCCCTGCCCCGTTCGGCGGCCAGTTCGATAAGCTGGCCGACGCCCTCAATGTCCAGGCTGACGAACGGGTCGCGGGGGAAGATCCCCTTATCCACATATTGCGTCAGGAACCGGCCCGCGTCGTCGCGGCTGATGCCGATAGTGGTCTGGGTCAGGTCATTGGTGCCGAAGGAGAAGAATTCGCCGACTTCCGCGATTTCTCCCGCTTTCAGCGCGGCGCGGGGCAGCTCGATCATCGTGCCGACCAGATATTCAACCGTGCGGCCCTTCTCGGCAAAGACGTCCTGCGCGGCCTTATCCACCACCGCCTTCATCAGCTCCAGCTCCTTGCGAGTGGCAACCAGTGGGATCATGACTTCGGGGATAGGCGCCTCGCCGGATTCGACGGCGACATCGATCGCCGCTTCGAAAATGGCGCGGGCCTGCATTTCGTAGATTTCCGGGTACGTCACGCCCAGGCGGCAGCCGCGATGGCCGAGCATGGGGTTGAATTCATGCAGTTCGGCGGCGCGGCGCTTGAGCGCTTCCACACCGACGCCAGCAGCCTCGGCCACCTCCGCGAACTCCGCCTCGCCATGCGGCAGGAATTCGTGCAACGGCGGATCGAGCAGGCGGATGGTGACCGGCAGGCCCGCCATCACGCGGAAAATCTCGGTGAAGTCGCTGCGCTGTTCGGGCAGCAGCTTGGCCAGCGCCTCACGCCTGCCCTTTTCCGTGTCGGCCAGGATCATCTGGCGGACGGCGGTGATGCGGGCGGCGTCGAAGAACATATGCTCGGTCCGGCACAGGCCAACGCCCTCCGCGCCGAATTCGCGCGCCACCTGGCAATCCTGCGGCGTTTCGGCGTTGGCGCGGACTTTCAGGCGGCGGACCTTGTCGGCCCAGACCATCAGCGTGCCGAAGTCGCCCGCCAGTTCCGGCTGAACCGTCGGGACTTCGCCGGCCATGACCTCGCCCGATGCGCCGTCGATGGTGATCGTGTCGCCTTCCACCAGCTTGCGGCCGCCGACATTGAGGATGCAATTCTTCGCGTCGATGGACAGGCCGCCAGCGCCGGAAACGCAGGGACGGCCCATGCCGCGCGCCACCACGGCGGCATGTGACGTCATGCCGCCACGCGCGGTCAGGATGCCCTTGGCCGCGTGCATGCCGTGAATATCCTCGGGGCTGGTTTCGATGCGAACAAGAATGACCGCCTCGCCCAGTTCGGCGCGGCGTTCGGCGGCATCGGCGTCGAACACGATGATGCCGCTCGCCGCACCCGGAGAGGCGGGAAGCCCCTTGGTCAGCACGTCGCGCGGAGCCTTGGGATCAAGCGTCGGGTGGAGAAGCTGATCCAATGCCGCCGGATCGACGCGGGCAATGGCTTCTTCCTGCGTGATCAGGCCTTCATTCGCCATGTCGACCGCGATCTTCAGCGCCGCCTTGGCGGTGCGCTTGCCCGATCGGGTCTGGAGCATCCAGAGCTTGCCCTGCTGGACGGTGAACTCGATGTCCTGCATGTCGCGATAATGGGTTTCGAGGATATTGAAGACCTTCGCCAGTTCGGCAAAGGTTTCGGGCATCGCCTCTTCCATCGACAGCGGCTTGGCCCCTGCCCGCTCGCGCGCCTGTTTGGTGAGGTACTGCGGCGTGCGGATGCCCGCCACCACGTCCTCGCCCTGCGCGTTGATCAGGAATTCGCCATAATAGACATTCTCGCCGGTCGCGGGGTCGCGGGTGAAGGCGACGCCAGTTGCCGAGGTGTCGCCCATATTGCCGAACACCATCGCCTGCACATTGACCGCCGTGCCCCAGTCGCCGGGGATGCTGTTGAGACGGCGATAGACCTTGGCGCGCTCGGCCTGCCATGAACCGAAGACGGCGCTGATCGCACCCCAGAGCTGGTCATGCACATCCTGCGGGAAGGGCTTTTCCCATTCGTCCTGAACGATCTTCTTATATTCGGCGACGAGGGCCTTCCAATGTTCAGCCTGCATCTCGGTATCGAGCGTGAAGCCGTTATTTTCCTTGGCGATTTCCAGCGCTTCCTCGAATGCGCCATGGTCAAGCTCCAGCACCACGTCCGAATACATCTGGATGAAGCGGCGGTAGCTGTCCCAGGCGAAACGCTCATCGCCCGATGCGGCGGCAAGGCCCTGAACGGTTTCGTCATTAAGGCCGAGGTTGAGCACCGTGTCCATCATGCCCGGCATGGAGACCCGCGCGCCCGAGCGGACGGAGACGAGCAGCGGGTCGGCGGGGTTGCCGAAGGTTTTGCCCGTGACGCCCTCGATATGCGCGATGCCCTGCTTCACTTCCTCATAGAGGCTGTCGGGATAGGTTTCGCCATCTTCATAATAGCGGGTGCACATTTCGGTGGTGATGGTGAAGCCCGGAGGGACCGGCAGGCCGATGGAGGCCATGCCGTCCAGGTTTGCGCCCTTGCCGCCCAGAAGGTTCTTGTCGCCATTGCCGCCGTCGGAAACATTGCCGCCGAACCGGTACACATATTTGGTCATTTAGCACTCATCCTGCACTGATGATCGGGCAATTGGCCCAGAGGCACACATCAACCCTCTATCCTCGAAAAATCAGCCACTTCATGCACAGCGCTACGAACGCGCAGAAGCAATCCGAGCCTTGCCGTCCGCTTTGCCGGATCGGCGTCATTCACCGTCACCTTGTCAAAAAAGGCGTCGATGGGGGCACGCAGGGTCGCAAGCGCGGACATCGCGCCTTCGAAATTCTCCGCCATTACTGCATCCGCCGCCCGTGGTTCCGCCGCTTGCAATGCGGCGATCAGGGCAGCTTCCTCAATTTCCGGGGTGTAGGAAAGTTCTATTGTGGGGGAGCCGTCAAACTGTTCCTTTTTCAGGATATTTGCGGCGCGACGGTAGCCGGTGAGCAGGTTCGCGCCATCCTCCGTAGCGATAAAGGATTGGAGCGCCTTCACCCGCGCGAGCAGGCGGACAAGATCGTCCTCTCCGCCCAGCGCGAAGACGGCGTCGATGAGGTCGTGACGGACGCCCGCCTCGCGTTGCTGGATTTTGAGGCGGTCGGCGAAGAAGTCGAGGAGATCAAACGCAAAGGAAACGTGGCTCTCGTTTGCGGGTGCTAGCTTGCTGTCCTTCGGCAAACCATCCTCGTAGCTTTTTACGTTTGAAAGCCAGAGTTTCTTGTAAAAGCTGTCACAGATCCGATCCATGTCGTCAGCAAGTTTCATCATCGAAACTCTGACCTGTGATCCTAACACCAACGAAATGACTGCTAGTGCTGATCGTCTCAACGCAAATGGGTCTTTGGAGCCTGTAGGGCGCTCAAGAGCTGCAAAAAAGCCCACCAACGTGTCCAGCTTATCCGCCAAACTCACCGCCACCGTGACCGGATCGGTGGGCACGTCATCGCCCTGTCCGACCGGCTTGTAATGGTCGCGGATGGCGTTCGCGACTTCCTCCAGCAGACCTTCGGCGCGGGCGTAATAGCCGCCCATAAGGCCTTGAAGTTCCGGGAATTCTCCGACCATTTCGGTGACGAGGTCGGCCTTGCACAAACGCGCGGCCTGTTCGGCGAGGGCGGCAAGTTCATTCCCCTCCCGCTTGCGGGAGGGGTTAGGGGAGGGCATGTCCGGCGCGGATTCGGGCGAGCCTACAGGCCCTCCCCCGACCCCTCCCGCAAGCGGGAGGGGAGAGATGATGCCCTCTTCCACCAGCCAGCGGGCCAGCTTCGCCACCCGGTCGGCCTTGTCCGCCACCGTGCCCAGTTTCTCATGAAACACGATGCGGTCGAGTTTCTTCGCATGGGTTTCGAGGCTGGTTTTCCGGTCCTGTTCCCAGAAGAAACGGGCATCACTCAAACGCGCCGCCAGCACTTTCTGGTTGCCCCCGACAATCGCCTTGCCGCCGTCATGCGCGTCGATGTTGGCGGTACAGATGAAGGCGGGGGCCAGCCTCCCCTCCCCGTCCTGCACCGCGAAATATTTCTGGTTGGTGCGCATGGTGAGCTGGATCACCTCGGGCGGCACCTCCAGGAAGGCGGGGTCGAAAGTCCCGAGCAGCGGCACGGGCCATTCGGTGAGGCCCGCATTTTCCGCAACCAGCCCCTTATCCTCCACCAGCATCAGACCAGCGGCCTTTGCGGCAGATTTTGCTTTTTCTTCAATGAGTTGCTGGCGTTCATTCTGATCCACTATCACATGGCAGAGGCGCAGCTTTTCAGCATAATCATGGGCGTTGCCGATGGTGATCGGGCCGGGATGATGGAAGCGGTGGCCGACGGTGGCGCTGCCGGAGCGGATACCGTCGATTTCGAAGTCCACCACATCGTCGCCCAGCAGCGCGATGATCCCCTGCAGCGGGCGGACCCAGCGCAGGCTTTCCGTCGTCTGGCTCGATGCGCCCCAGCGCATGGATTTGGGCCAGGGGAAGGCGCGAATGATGGCGGGCACGATTTCCGCGATCACCTCCGCCGTGGCGCGGCCGGGGCGTTCGATGACGGCGAAGAGGATCGCATTGCCCTTGTTATCCGGACGCTCGACCAGCTGGTCGCGTGTAAGGCCGGTGGAGCGCAGGAAGCCCTCCAATGCCTGCGGGGGCGCGTCGGCGCGGGGGCCCTTGCGTTCTTCGGTCACGGCTTGCGTTTGCAGCGGCAGGCCATGGGCGATGAGCGCCAGGCGGCGGGGCGTGACATAGCTGGTCAGCCGGTCAGGGCTAAGCCCCGCTTCGGCCAGTTTCTCCGTGAACATGCGGGCAAGGTCTTCCGACGCCTTCACCTGCATGCGGGCCGGGATTTCTTCGGAGAGGAGTTCGAGGAGGAAGTCAGTCATGACGGCCCCCACAGGCCGTCACCCCGGCGAACGCCGGGGTCTCGTGCGGCAGGCTGTGCGTCCTACTGCGGGAGATTCCGGACTTCGCCGGAATGACGATGATGATAGTTGTCATTCCGCCCACCCGTTTTTCTGCATCCACGCCTCGCAGCTGCCCTTCGCGAGGTCGCGGACGCGGCCCATATAGGCGGCGCGTTCGGCGACGGAGATGACACCGCGCGCCTGCAGCAGGTTGAAGACGTGGCTGGCCTCGATCGCCTGGTCATAAGCGGGGAGCGGGAGGTTCTGTTCGATGCAGCTCTTGCACTCGGCCTCGGCATCGCGGAACCACTGGAACAGCTTTTCGGTGTCGGCGACCTCGAAATTCCATTTCGAGAATTGCTTCTCATTTTCGAGGAAGACGTCGCCATAGGTGACGCCATCGTCGTTGAATTTGAGGTCGTAAACACTGTCCACGCCCTGAATATACATGGCGAGCCGCTCAAGGCCGTAGGTGAGCTCGCCAGCGACAGGCTTGCAGTCGAAGCCGCCCATTTGCTGGAAGTATGTGAACTGCGTCACCTCCATGCCGTCGCACCAGACTTCCCAGCCCAGGCCCCAGGCGCCCAGCGTCGGGCTTTCCCAGTCATCCTCGACAAAGCGGATGTCGTGGAGCAGCGGATCGATGCCGATTTCCGCGAGGCTGCCGAGATAGAGCGCCTGCAGGTCGGGCGGCGATGGCTTCATGATCACCTGATATTGGTAATAATGCTGCAGGCGATTGGGGTTTTCGCCATAGCGGCCGTCGGTCGGGCGGCGGCTGGGCTGCACATAGGCGCAGTTCCACTTGTCCGGGCCGAGCGCGCGCAAGGTCGTGGCGGGATGGAAGGTGCCCGCGCCCACGCGCATGTCATAAGGCTGGAGAATCACGCAGCCCTGCTTGCTCCAATAGGCATGGAGCGTAAGGATCAGGTCTTGAAAACTAAGGGGTTTCTTCTCACCCACCCGTATTCGCCTTCGCATCTGCAACAGAAATGACGTTTCGCGCGCCGCTTTGGCGCATGGCGCGCGGCGGGTCAAGAAGACCAATTAACTCTTGCGCTAAGGCCGTTGCATGCCGAAACAGATTTGAATCGCCGGTACGCCCGTTCGGCGCAGGAGCAAGGACGTCATGAAATTCCGGTTTCCCATCGCTTTTGCGGCTCTTTGCCTCAGCATTTCCGCCTGCGCAAACCCGCCCGCCGCCGCGCCGGGGAGCATCGACCTTGCCAGCGCCGACCCCGCGCTCTGGGTGGTGAAGGATGAGGACACGACCATCTACCTGTTCGGCACCGTTCATGTGCTGAAGCCCGGAACCGTCTGGCTGGACGATGAAGTCGGCGATGCGTTCGGCAAGGCGGACCGGCTGGTTCTGGAGATCGTCACGCCTGAACAAGGCGAAATGGCGCAGAAGGTCGCGGGCATGGCGCTCGATCGCAGTGGACGGCCGCTCAAGGAGAAAATGGGCGAAGCGGCGCACGCCAGATATGTGAAGGCGATGACCGAGGCCGGCATTCCGTGGCAGCCGTTCGAAGGATTGAAGCCCTGGATCGCGGCGATCACGCTGGCGCTCGCCCCGCTCGACAAGCTTGGGTACGACAGCGCGCTCGGCGCGGAAAAGATACTGACAGTCGGGGCGAAGGAACGCGGCACGCCGATTGGCGCGCTGGAGACGCCCGAACAGCAGCTCGGCTATTTCGACAGCCTGCCCGAAGCGCAGCAGGTCGCGTTCCTGAACGCCACCGTGGACGGCATGGCGGACGTTGAGAAGGATTTCACCAGCCTGGTCGATAGCTGGGCGGCCGGGAACCCCGATGCCCTGGCGGACAAGATGAACGAGTCGCTGGAGGCGACGCCGGAACTGGCCGAAACCCTGCTGTTTCAGCGCAACCGCAACTGGGCGGAACAGATCCGGGCGATGCTGGACGAGCCCGGCACGATCTTCATCGCGGTCGGCGCGGGACATCTTGCCGGGAAACAGAGCGTGCAGGATTATCTGAAAGCGCTGGGCATCGAAACGCGGCGAGTGCCGCACCGGGAAGAATAGCCCCCCTTTCGCTTGCTTTTTGCCCGGCAGATGCTAAAGGCCCCCATCCCGTCATGGTCATCCCTGGAGGCGTGGCGGGTCTGTTGTACATCAAGCATCTGGAGACATGCATATGAGCGATCAGCTTACGCTGTCGGCCGAGGCGCGCGAACGGGCTGGCAAGGGAGCCTCCCGTGCTCTGCGCCGCGAAGGTCGCGTACCCGCCGTCATTTATGGCGACAATCAGGAACCGGTCATGGTTCATGTGGAGGAAAAGGCGCTGAACAAGCTGCTGGGAACCGGCCACTTCATGAATTCGGTCGTCATGGTCGATGTTGGCGGCAAGGCCGCTCGCACCCTGCCCAAGGATGTCGCTTTCCACCCGGTTACTGACCGTCCTCTGCATATCGATTTCATGCGCGTTGGCGAACATTCGACCGTCCGGGTTGAGGTTCCCGTCATATTCCAGAACGAAGACGCATCGCCCGGCATCAAGCGCGGCGGCGTGCTGAACATCGTTCGCCATGAGCTGGAGCTCGTCTGCGACGCAGCCAGCATTCCGGACGACGTGATCGTCGATCTGACCGGCACCGAAGTCGGCGACACCATCCACATCAGCCATGTGAAGCTGCCCGCCGGCGCCAAGTCGGCGATCGAGGACCGCGACTTCACCATCGCAACCATCGTTGCGCCGTCGGCCCTCAAGCGGTCGGACGCTGAAGCCGCTGCAGAAGGCGAAGCGGAAGGCGGGGAATAATTCCTCCGCTCCGATAGCGGAAGCAAGCCATGCAAATCTGGGTGGGTCTCGGCAATCCGGGCGCGCAATATGCGCTCAACCGGCATAATGTCGGGTTCATGGCCGCAGACATCATCGCGGAAATGCATGGCTTCTCGCCGCCCAAGAAGCAGTTTCAGGGCTGGGTCGCCGAGGGGCGGCTTGGCCCTGAAAAAATTCTGCTGCTGAAACCCCAGACCTTCATGAATGTGAGCGGCCAGTCGATCGGCGCGGCGATGCGCTTTTACAAGCTGGAGCCCGAGGACGTCACCATATTCCATGACGAGCTGGACCTTGCCCCCAACAAGGTGAAGGTGAAGCGCGGCGGCGGGACGGCGGGGCATAATGGCCTGCGTTCGGCCGAAGCGCATATCGGCAACGCCTTCCGCCGCGTGCGGATCGGCATCGGCCATCCCGGCGACAAGGCGAGGGTGCACGGCTATGTGCTGGGCAATTATGCCAAGGACGAGATGGACGGCCTTTCCGACATGCTGGGCGCCATCGGCGCGGAGGCGGAATGGCTGGCGCGCGGCGACGATGCGCGGTTCATGAACAATGTGGCGTTGCGGCTGCAGGATGAATAACTGAGGACCGTTCGGTTCGAGTAGCCTTCGAAGGATACAGTAATGGGTTTTCGTTGTGGCATCGTCGGTCTTCCCAATGTCGGGAAATCCACGCTTTTCAATGCGCTGACCGAGACTCAGGCGGCGCAGGCGGCCAATTATCCCTTTTGCACCATCGAGCCCAATGTGGGTCAGGTCGCCGTGCCCGACCCGCGCCTTTACGAAATCGCGAAGATCGGCGGCAGCGCGAAGATCATCGAAACGCAACTTGCCTTCGTCGATATCGCCGGCCTGGTGCGCGGCGCGTCCAAGGGCGAAGGGCTGGGCAACCAGTTCCTGGCCAATATCCGGGAGGTGGACGCCATCGTCCATGTCCTGCGCTGCTTCGTCGATGACGACATCACCCATGTCGAAGGCAAGATCGACCCCATCGCCGACGCCGAAACGGTCGAGACCGAACTGATGCTCGCGGACCTTGAAAGCCTGGAAAAGCGCGTGCCCAACCTGGTCAAGAAGGGGCAGCAGGGCGACAAGGAGGCAAAGGCGGGCGCGTCGGTGCTGGGACAGGCGCTGGACCTGCTGCGCGCGGGCAAGCCCGCCCGGCTGACGCAGCCCAAGGACATTGAGGAAGAACGGCTGTTCGCGCAGGCGCAACTGCTGACGTCAAAGCCCGTCCTCTACGTCTGCAATGTCGATGAAGGCAGCGCGGCCACGGGCAACGAATATAGCGCCAAGGTGTTCGAGAAAGCCGCCGCCGAGGGCGCAAAGGCCGTGATCGTATCGGCCGCGATCGAGGCGGACATCGTCACCATGCCGGTCGAGGACCGCGCGGAATTCCTCGCCGACCTGGGCCTTGAGGAAACCGGCCTGTCGCGGATCATCCGCGCGGGATATGAACTGCTCGACCTCATCACCTTCTTCACCGTCGGGCCGAAGGAGGCCCGGGCCTGGACCGTGCACAAGGGATCAAAGGCCCCGCAGGCGGCGGGCGCAATCCACAGCGATTTCGAACGCGGCTTCATCCGCGCCGAAACCATCGCCTATGACGATTATGTCCGGCTGGGCGGCGAGGCCGGCGCACGCGACGCGGGCAAGCTGCGCGCCGAGGGCAAGGAATATGTGACGCAGGATGGCGACATCATGCTGTTCCGGTTCAATGTTTGAAAGCAACTGGCAATGACCTTGAGTCATGTCCGTCACCCCGGCGCAGGCCGGGGTCTCCATCCTCTTGGTGGTGCACCATGTCGATGGAGATTCCGGCCTTCGCCGGAATGACGCGATATTTATGGGTCGGCATCATTGCGGCCGGGCATAAGCGGAATAACCTGATCCCGCCGGGGGCTTCGACGCAGTAACGCCCCCACCCCTACCCCAACCTCTCCAGCGCCGCCTGCAGCCGCTCGGCTTCGGCACTTTTATCGGCAAAATCTTCCCGCGCCTTTTCCACCGCTTCCGGCTTGGCGCGTTCGACAAAGGCGGGATTTTCCAGCCGCTTGGCCAGCGCGTCGCGTTCCTTGATGGCCGCGTCCATCGCCTTGGCAAGGCGCGCCTTTTCGGCGGCAAGGTCGATCACGCCTTCCAGCGGCAGGACATAGGTCGCCTCATCGACAACGATCTGCGCAGCCCCGCCCTGCGGAGCGGCGTCGAATGACACCGATTGGATGCGCGCAAGCCGTGCCAGCGCTCCGGACTGACGCTGCAGCCGCTCTGCCGTCGCGGGGGAGGCGTCGCGGACATAGGCCGCCATTTTCGCGCCCGGCGGCACGTTGAGTTCGGCCCGCGCCGTCCGCACGCCCGAAACAAGGCGGATCAGCCAGTCAATCTCCTCACTCGCCGCGCGGTCGAGCGCATGGGCGTCCGGCTGTGGCCAGTGGGCGACGATCAGTTCGCCATCGCGCTTGCCCATGGCATGCCACAATTCTTCGGTGACAAAGGGCATGAAGGGATGGAGCATCACCAGAATCTGGTCGAGCACCCAGCCGGCGACGGCCTTTGTCTCGTCATCCATCTGGCCCTTGATCAGCTCCAGATACCAGTCGCAGAAGCGGTCCCAGACGAAATGATAGATGGCATTCGCCGCCGCGTCGAAGCGAAGCTCCGCCATCGCGAGATCAAGCGCCTGCACCGTCGCCACCGTTTCGGCGATGATCCAGCGGTTGACCGGCAGGTCCGCGTCGGGCGCGCGCAGCGTGGTGGAAGCCCCAATCCCATTCGCCTGACAGAAGCGCGCGGCGTTCCACAGCTTGGTCGCGAAGTTGCGATAGCCCTCGACGCGCTTCTCATCCATCTTGATGTCGCGGCCCTGGCTTTCCATCGCGGCCATGAAAAACCGCAGCGCGTCCGCGCCATATTTGTCGATCAGGCCCAGCGGATCGACCGTATTGCCCTTCGACTTCGACATTTTCGAGCCGTCGGCGGCACGGACGAGACCATGGAGATAGAGCCGGTGGAACGGCACTTCCTTCATGAACTCAAGCCCCTGCATGATCATCCGCGCATCCCAGAAGAAGAGGATGTCGAAGCCGGAAATGAGCAGGTCGTTGGGGTAGTGGCGGGCGAGCAAACTCCCCCTCTCCCCTTCAGGGGAGAGGGCCGGGGAGAGGGGACTGTCCGCTAATTCCGACGCTGCGCTGGAGGTAAGGGACTCCCCCCCACCCCAACCACCACCCCGCGGGGGGGGGGGGGGGGGGGGCGGCGGCGGGGGCCCCCCGCGGGGGGGGGGGCCGGCCGGCGGGCCGCCGGCGCCGGGGCGGGGGGGGGGGGCGCCCGCGCCCCCCCCCCCTGTCCGCTAATTCCGACGCTGCGCTGGAGGTAAGGGACTCCCCCTCTCCCAACCCTCTCCCCTGAAGGGGAGAGGGCTTTTCGGCCGCATCGGGCCAACCCAGCGTGCCGAAGGGCCAGAGGGCGGAGGAGAACCAGGTGTCGAGGACGTCTTCCTCTCTATAGAGATGAATCTTGTCTCGATGGAGCAGATCCTCGGATATCCCGCTCGTGAGCGCGGAATCCCATTCTAGATATGATTCCATCGTATCATGGACAAACAATTCGCCGTTCGGATCGCCATAATATGCCCGAACTTTCTCAAGTAATTGAACTTCGTCCTCAGCAACGAAAGCAACCTCTTCAAGCGACAACTCAAGGTCGGATTTGCCAGCATCGCTTGGTCCGTCAGGTTTTATCTTCGATCCATACCAAGCCGGTATCCGATGCCCCCACCACAGCTGCCGTGACACGCACCAGGGCTGGATATTCTCCATCCAGTTGAAATAGGTCTTTTCCCAAGTCTTGGGCACGATCTCGATCTTGCCGGACTTCACCGCCTCGATGGCCGGTTTGGCCAGCGTTTCGGCGTCGACATACCATTGGTCGGTCAGCCAGGGCTCGATAACCGCGCCCGACCGGTCGCCATAGGGGGTCTGGATCGTGCGGTCCTCGATCTGTTCGAGCAGCCCTGCGTCCTCGATCATACCGACAACGATTTTCCGCGCCTCGAAGCGGTCGAGGCCGATCAGTTCCTCCGGAATCAGCCCATCGGCGGTCTGAACCACCTTCGCGTCGGCATCCAGCATGTTGAGCATCTCGGCAGGCTTGAACCCTGCCCTTTTGCCGACCTCAAAGTCATTAAAGTCATGCCCCGGCGTGATCTTGACCGCGCCGCTGCCAAGTTCCGGATCGGCATGCTCGTCCGCGACGATGGGCACCAGCCGCCCGGTGATCGGCAACCGCACATTCTTCCCGATCAGGGCCTTGTACCGCTCATCCTCCGGATTCACCGCGACGGCCATGTCGGCCAGCATGGTTTCGGGGCGCGTGGTCGCGACGCTGATATGGCCGGAGCCATCCTCCAGCGGATAGCGGAAGTGCCAGAATTTGCCCTGCACTTCCTTCGTTTCCACCTCCAGATCGGAAATCGCGGTCCGGAAGTGCGGATCCCAGTTCACCAGCCGCTTGTCGCGGTAAAGCAGGCCGCGATTATACAGCTCCACGAACACCTTGATGACGGCCTTTGAAAAGCCCTCATCCATGGTGAAGCGCTCATTGGCCCAATCCATGGATGCGCCCAGGCGGCGGAGCTGGCGGGTGATCTGGCCGCCGCTTTCTTCCTTCCACTCCCAGACCTTGGCGACGAACTCGTCGCGCGTGAAGTCGGTGCGCTTCTGGCCCTTGGCGTTCATCTGCCGCTCGACCACCATTTGCGTGGCGATGCCCGCATGGTCGGTGCCGACGACCCAAAGCGCATCCTTGCCGCGCAGCCGCTCGTAACGGATCACGATGTCCTGAAGCGTATTGTCCAGCGCATGGCCGATATGCAGCGATCCCGTCACATTGGGCGGCGGATTGACGATGGTGAAGGGCTGGGCATGGGGCCGTTCCGGGCGGAACAGGCCCTCATTCTCCCAATGGGCATACCAGCGCGCTTCAATGGCGGCGGGGTCGAAAGTCTTTGGCAGTTCGCTTGTCATAATCGCGCTTTAACGGCTGCGCGGATGAGGTCAAATAGGGAGGATGAGGCGATAAGCGATTCTGCTATAGCCAAGGCCATGTTCCAGGGAGAGTGACAGCCATGCAGATCATCCTGATACCCGGACTGATGAACGACGGCTGGGTCTGGCGGCACCAGATCGGCGCGCTGAGCCGGATTGCGTCCGTGACGGTCGCCCGCACCGACGGCTGCGGCACCCTGCAGGAAATGGCGGAACGGATTGTGAGCGGCACCGTTGGACCGCTGGCTGTCGTCGGCCATTCCATGGGCGGGCGGGTCGCGCTGGAGGTCGCGGCACTCGCGCCCGATCGGCTGGCGAAGCTGGTGCTGCTCGACAGCGGCGCGCATGGCCCGAGCGAAAAGGAACGTCCCGGGCGGATGAAGCTGGTGGAAACCGCCCGGAGCGAAGGCATGGCCGCGGTCGCGCGTGACTGGCTGCCCCCCATGCTGGCGGCGGCGAACAGGAGGAATAGCGGTCTGATCCACGGCATTACCGAGATGCTGGAACGCTGCTCCCCCGAAACCTTTGCCCTTCAACAGCAGGCGTTGCTGACGCGGCCGGACAGGAGCGCCCTGCCCCCTGACATCCCCTGCCCGCTTCTGGCTATGACTGGAAGCGAGGATGAATGGGCGCCCGTTGCCCAGCATGAGGCGATCGCAAATGCCGCGCCGAACGGCAGGCTGGCGGTCATCGAAGGCGCTGGCCACATGCTGCCGGTCGAAGCGCCGGAGGCGGTCACGCGGCTGTTATCGGAATTTCTGGCGGGCTGAAAATTCAACGCCGCACGCGAATGGACAAGCCGCCGCCTGCACTGTACGCCGCCAGCCCGAATGGACAGGATTCGCCAATATTTCAAAACGCGGCCGTCGGTTGCGGTTTTGCTTATCGCCCTTGCGCTGGCGATGAAGGTGCTTGTCCCTGCCGGCTATATGCTCGCCCCGTCGAGCAAGTTTTTGACCGTTCTCGTCTGCTCCGGCACGAATATGGACCCCGTGACCATAAAGGTTCCGATGGCCCCGACGGCGCCCGACACTGGGGACAGCGATACGGCCGGTAAGGAAGTCTGTTCCTTCTCCGGCTTGGGCCTTGCCGGCCTGGCCGCCACCGACCCCGTTCTGCTGGCGGCCGCCATCCTTTTCATCCTCGCCTTGGGATTCCTGCCGGTTCAGCCGGCGTTGCAGGCGATCACAGCCTATCTGCGGCCGCCATTGCGAGGACCGCCGCTCACCGCCTGATCCGCTAAACCACTGCCTTACGCCGCGAAATTGCGGACGTGAGGAATCTTATTCCGCGTGGCCAGTACCGGCCGCGCCCACGATCAGGTGAATTTTCATGACGCTTTCCCGTTACACGCTCGCCGTGGCGCTTTGCATGGCCGCCACTCCCGCCCTGGCCGAGGATGCCGCTTCCGAAGGCCGCACGATCATCGTTACCGCCAGTACCCAGGTCGATCTGGCCGAAGTCCAGGCGAACCGGACTCCGGGCGGCGCGGACGTTGTTTCCCACGATGATTATGCCGACAAGTCGCTGGTCTCCCTGCGCGATGCCCTTGGCTTTACCCCCGGCGTCTACATGCAGCCGCGTTTTGGCCAGGAACTCCGCATCTCGATCCGTGGCTCGGGCCTCTCGCGCGGCTTTCACATGCGGGGGCTGACGCTGCTGCAGGATGGCGTGCCGATCAACCTGGCCGATGACAATGGCGATTTTCAGGAACTGGAGCCGATCTTCTTCGATCATCTGGAGGTGTATCGCGGCGCAAACGCCTTGCGCTTCGGCTCCGGCACGCTGGGCGGAGCGATCAATGGCGTGACGCCGACCGGACAGACCGCACCGGGTGTCTATCTGCGCGCCGACGCCGGCAGCTTCGAAATGGTGCGCGGCCTGGTGTCGGCCGGCGGCGCGTCCGGCCCGGTCGATTTCTGGGCCGGCATCAGCCTTGATCACTCCAACGGGGACCGCGAGCACGCGGAGCGCAACAGTGTGCGCTTCCACGGCAATGTCGGCCTGCAGCTTTCGGACACGGTCTCCACGCGCTTCTACACCAGCGTCAATGCGCTGGATCAGGAACTGCCCGGCGCGCTGACCATGAAGCAGGCGCTGACCACGCCGCAGATGGCCAACCCCGGCACCATTCCGAACGATCAGGCGCGCGACATCACCTCGCTGCGGCTACAGAACCGCACACGCTTCGAATGGGGCGCGACGCGGCTCGACGTAGGCGTGTTCCTCAACACCAAGGACCTCTACCACCCGATCTTCCAGGTGATCGACAATGATTCCACCGACTACGGCGCCTATGCCCGGCTGGACCACGAAGCCGGGCTTTTCGCCTTCACCCTGGGCGGCGAAATCCGGCGCGGCAGCACGCGCGCGCGCAATTATTTCAATGTCGGCGGCCGGCGCGCCGGCCCCGTGTCCGATGTCGACCAGGATGCGCGCACCGCCAACATCTATGGCGAGGCGCGGTTCGAGCCGGTCGATGGCCTGGCGCTGATCGTCGGCGGCATCTATGCCGATGGCTGGCGCAAGCGCGAGGTGCAGTCTTCGATCAATCCGATGCAGGACGGCCGCATCGCATTCGACGAATTCTCGCCGAAGTTCGGCATATTGTTCGAGCCCGCCCCCGATATCCAGCTCTTCGCCAACTACAGCCGCTCGGCCGAGTTCCCCGGCTTCGGCGAGGTCTTCCAGACCGTATCAGGCGTGAGCACCTTCATCAGCGCCATCCGACCGCAGCGCGCCTGGACGGCGGAGATCGGCACGCGCGGCAAGGTGGGCATGGTGAGCTGGGACCTCGCCGCCTACCGAGCCACGCTGAAGGGCGAAATGCTGCAATATTCGACCGGCACCGTGGGCATTCCGGCCGCCACCTTCAATGCCGACCGCACGCTGCACCAAGGGATCGAGACCGCGCTCAGCCTCCAGCCGACCGACTGGTTGCGGCTGCGCCAGATCTGGCAGTATTCGGATTTTCGCTTCCGTGGCGACGTCCTATTCGGCAACAACCGCCTGCCGGTCGTGCCGCGCCACGTCCTGCGTAGCGAGTTGCGGCTGGGCAACGACATGTTGCACGTCGCGCCGAACCTGGAATGGGTGCCGCAGGGCGCCTGGGCAGACTATAGCAACACGGTGCGGACGTCCGACTACACGCTGGTCGGCCTCACCGCCGGCGCGACGATTGCGCAGGGCATTGACCTGTTCCTCGACGCGCGCAACCTGACCGGCAAGAAGGCCATCGGCGACATTTCCGCGATCATCTTGGCCGCCCCCACCTCCGCCATCTACTACCCGGTCGAGCGCCGGGCGGTCTATGGCGGCGTCCGCGCCCGCTTCTAGCGCGGTTCGGCATCAACGCTGGCCCGCGGCCGCTCCTTCCGGATAAGCCAGCGATAGACGCCAAGCAGGTTGGTCATGAAGAGCACGATGTTCTGCCACAGCAGCGCCTGCTCTCCATCCCGAAGGCCAGCGATGATCCAGGCGATCGAGCAGGTGGTGAACAGAACGAAGCCCCATCCCGTGATCCGGCGGCCCAGATTGGACGCAATCACTATGGCCGCCAGCATTCCTGAAAGGCTGGCATACCAGCCAAATACTCCATCCATGATCGCGTGCTCCCGGAATTACACGGCGTAGAGGGGAACGCGGCAACCGGAAAAGAGTTTACTTCATGGGTCGAATCGAGGGGACGAATGGAACGCGTACACGGGGGTTAGCTGACGGAGAATGTCGTGCATAAACGCGAAACAAGAGAAGAAACGCAGCTTCTCACTCCCGGCGGGAAACGCTCCAGCGCTTCAAAAAGCGGGGCTTCGGGCAATGTGGCTGCCCAACGGTCGCGCAACCACGATCCGGTCGCTCCGATACCGGGCCGGACCGGTCTGGAGACGGTTCAGTTCAGGAAAGAGGACAAGCCCGTACCTGATGCAGGCCCCGACAAGCCTCCCCGGTCGTCTTCAACAAGTCTCGCCATCTTTCTGGCACTGGTGGGACTTGTGGCGCTCATGATCCTGGTGCTGATCATGTAGCATGGGTCAGGCGGCGGGCCGACGGTACCCGCCGCCTGTTTTCGTCAGAAGTCGATTTGCGCCCGTGCGCCGATAACGTCCGCGCTATAGCTGTCGTCGCCACCAGCGGTAAGCGCCGCACGATCATATTCCATGTGGCCATAGTTTATCATGAACCGGACATAATCGATCGGCGTCCAGATGAGCGAGGCTGCATAGCCGTTTTGCGTGCCCCCCACGATCCCGGCGTCAATCAGATCCAGATAATCGTAGCGCAGATTGACCTGCAGCGCGCCCATGCCCCCCTTGGCCACCGAGTTGCTCGGCTTGACCCGGTCGAAAATGCCCGCCTTGTATCCCCGGCTGTCGCCCTTGGTCAGGAAGTAGCCGACTTCGGCATAGCCGCCGAAAAAGGTCGGGTCAGCCAGGCCCGGACGGCGCGTGCGCAGCCAGTTCGCTTCCGCCGCAAAGTGCAGCGGACCACGGATCATCGCTGCTTCCAGGCCGTAGTTCAGTTCGCCCTCGGCGCTTACGCTGCCGGTATCGATGAAACGGACATCCGCGCCATGGACGAACGGCCGCTGGCGATAGCGCGCCGTGGTCGCCGCATCGGCGAAGTCGCGCCAGTGCGCGGATCCGCCAAGGTGAAGCTGCGTATCGCCCATCTTCGGCGCCCAGACGGCCCGGCCGTCAAAGCCATAGCTGTTGTTGGAGTCGCTGGTCAGGTCCTCGATATTGTCGGAGAAGACTCCGCCCGACAGCAACAGATCGCCGGACGTAACAGTCGCGGAGAGGCCGACCCTGCGTTCGAAGTTGAAGGCGTCGGTGAATGCCGCCCGTTCCATGAAGCTGGAAAAGCGCGAGCTGGTCAGTTCTTCCAATGACTGGAATCCGTTGTGCTGACCGGCCGCGATGGTCAGCCCCTTGTCCGTGTAGGACAAGATGGCATCCACGATTTCCACGCCATTGTCGGCAAAGTCCGCTTCGAATTTATAGCCAAAGCCGCCCGGCATGCCGCCCTCTACGCCCAGGCGGGCGCGACGTACTTCGGTGGAATAGCCAAGGCCTCCTGCCGTAATGCCATCGGGCGCATCGACATAGGCCGAATCCAGTTGCAGGCGTCCGCGCACCTTGAAGCTCCAGCCATCCTTGGTGCTGAGTTCCGGCGCGCCCTTCCACTTGATGGTGGTTTCCGGGGCCGGTGCGGGCGGTGGCACCGCCGCGATGGCGCTGCTGTTCGCGTCCGTCTTCGCGCTGATGCTGTTCAACCGCGCTTCCATCGCGCCCAGTTGCGCCTTCAGGGCATCCACCTCTGCGCGAAGCGCCGCTGCCTCTTCCGCCGAAAGTGCCTGGGCATGAGCAATAGCCGGAGTGAGCGCCAGCAACGAACATGCGCCAACCAGAGCTGTGGCAAGCTTCCTTGTCATAAAAAAATCCCTTTTTTACTAGGCCGTCCCGTGCGGCTCAGCGCCCTCTATGTCGCTTTTGTTACACCTGCACTTCTTTTTGATGACATGTTTATGACGACTTGCGGACGTTCAGGCCGTCGTCTCCAGTTGGGTGAAGCGCACAGCCATGATCGCCATACGCTCTAACACACCGTCTGTTCCCTTAGTGACCAGTGTCATGGTCTGACTGTCCTTGCCGCCCAGCGGCATGACCAGACGCCCGCCCACGCTCAACTGCTCCAGAAGTGCGTCCGGCACCTCCTCTGCCGCGGCGGTCACCAATATCCGGTCGAACGGCGCATGTTCCATCCAGCCCCGCGACCCATCGCCGACACGGATTTCCACATTGTCATAGCCGGCAAGGCTCAACCGGACATTCGCCTGCTCGGCAAATTCCTCGACAATCTCCACGCTCCACACGCGCGCTCCAAGTTCGGAAAGAATCGCGGCCTGATAGCCGAGGCCCGTGCCCACCTCGAGGACCTTGAGTCCGGGAGAAACAGCGAGCAGGTGGATCATGAGCGCGGCGATGAACGGCTGTGAAATGGTCTTGTCGAATCCGATGGGCAGGGGCGTGTCCTGATAAGCGAGTGCAGCGAATTGCTGCGGCACGAACAGGTGGCGCGGCACGGTCAGGAACGCAGCCCTCACTCCCGCGTCCGGCTCATCACTGCCGATCTCCTCGCTCAGCAGGTCAAAATTGACATCGATCACTTCCACCATATGCCTGCGGAAGATAGCGAGATGCTTTTCAGTCAGAGGTTTCATGCGAAAGCGTCCTGTGCCAGCGCCGCCGTGCGTGGCGGTCAAGCCCCGCATTCAATCATAGCACCGGCGTCCGGAAAGTTCCGGACCGGGTCGTTATTTCAGGCGCACGCCGGGAACCCGATACTGACTGTCCTCGTATCCCGGGCATTCCGGATCGCTGGCCTGAGCGTGCCAGGAAATGGACGTTCCCAGCAGCCGCTCATACTCATTTTCGGCCACTCCGTACATCCCGTCGGCGAAGGTTCGAAGCCCGTCATAGTCCCGAATGACGACAACGCCGCGAGAGGCGCGAATGAAATGTTCGGCTTCCAGATTGTGCACGGCGACTGTTACGGCTGCGCGCCGGACCCCCAGCATGATACTGATGAATTCGTGCGTTAGCGGAATCCGGTCTCCATCCGCGCGGTCGCGCGCCATCAAAAGCCAACGGGCGAGGCGCTGATCGACATTGGCCTTGCTGTTCGCCAGCGTTGTCTGCGACATCTGTACGATAAAGCTCTGCACAAACAGGTCCAGCCGGTGATGCAATCCCGGTCGCGCCTCCATCAGATCGGCAAGCCTTTGCCTGTCAATACCGAGCGAGGTTCCGGCGATCTGGACGATGCTGACATTTGGGGACTGAATGCTTCCCAGCAGCAGGGGAAGACCGGTCGTGCCCTCCCGGCCGATAATGCCCACCTCCACCTGACGGTCATGGGTAGTGCTGGCGACAATCGAGACCAGGCCGGATTCCATGAAATGAGCGGTATCGACCGGCATATTCCGGCCTTCAATGGTCGTGCGCACATCAAGTTTGAACCGCCGCAGAAACGGCCGGATAACCGCCTTGTCGGCGACCGACAGGCCAGCCAGAAGAATGTTCGGCGTGTGCGCCAGGTCGATTGAACCGCTGATCATAACTCCTCCTGCGAAATAGCCGGAGTTCCCGCTCATCCATCGTATGCAGACCATGCGGCGCAGGAAGCGGAGTCGTTTGAGTTAGTCTACTGACCCCGATGGTATCAGGATCATGCTTATTTGCATTACATATTTTCTGTTACGGAACAGTATCGATTGGAATAAACATCACACTCAGCTTAATGACGCCAATGTATGGTTGCGTACAAAGAATTGGATTGCGACGTTGCGATTCGGTTGGTTATAAGTCCGACCTCCTCGCAAATATTACATGGTACAAATAATTCGATACCATGAAGAAACGATAATAATCAGTCGGGTCGCTCCAAAAATATTATCTATTTGATAAGAGGACGATCTTGATGGCCAGGCACCCTAAAAAGACTGAATATGCTTATGCGTCGCACGGGCGTTCGATTCCCCCCTTGCCACACCGGAGCTGGGCTTTGACGTACAGGAACGAGGCTTCAGGCAAGCTGTTGCCCCATGAAGCTCGACAGAAATTCGCCCAATTCTGGGAAAACCTGGATATCTGATCCGCACATTCTTTGCCGGCGGGTCCATTCGGCTCGATTTTCACCTGGAGAATGTCATGGGCGATCCGTCAAACCGGGGCCGGCGAACCTATCCGGTTTCCCTTCGATGCGCCGCTGAAGCGGCATTTGGGCCGAATGCCAGGCTGAGCCAGCTGATCGATCAGCAGCCGCTTTCGCCCGCAACATCCGACAAGCCGGAAAAACCATGCATGAAGAAGCATTTGCGGGCCATGCACTGAACATGGGCGAAAGGAGCGCTGTTCCGTCCGTCCCTTGAACATTTCCGCGCAGCCCCTTGCCGCCACTCCCCCACCACCCCCTGGGGAGTGGCGGTTTTTTTCGATCGTTCAGACCGGATTGGTCAGGCCGGGCCGTACCGCGCCACCTGATCAAGCACCATCCGGGCATGTTCTTTCCGGCAGATCAGGAGGTCGGGCATGTAGGTGTCGGGCTGATTGTAGACCAGCGGACTGCCGTCCACGCGCGAGCAGTGCAGGCCATGGGCAAGCGCCACCGCGACCGGCGCGCAGGAATCCCATTCATACTGCCCGCCGGTGTGGAGGTAGATGTCCGCTTCGCCGCGCACCACCGCCATCGCCTTGGCGCCCGCGGACCCCATGGCGACCAGTTCCGCGCCAATCGCTTCGGCCACAGCCACGGCTTCCGGGGCCGGCCGCGTGCGGCTCACCAGCATACGCAGCTTGTGCGGCGGCGGTGCGACCTTGGCCGGCCGGTCGGTACGTAGCACCAGCCCCAGGCCCGGCAGTGCGACCGCACCCACGCTGGGCACGCCGTCGATCGCCAGCGCGACGTGAACGGCCCAGTCGGTCCGTTCCTCGCCATATTCGCGCGTGCCGTCCACCGGATCGACAATCCACACCCGCGACTTGGCCAGCCGCTCGGCATTGTCCTTCTCTTCCTCCGACAGCAGCCCGTCATCCGGGCGCTGCTCGCGCAGGGCATGAACCAGGAACTGGTTGGCCGTGGCATCCCCTGCCTTCCCCAGTCTCTTGAGCGACAGCATGCCCGATCCCCGAACCTCGATCAGCAGGCGCCCTGCCACCTCGGCGAGGTGTGCGGCGAGTTCGGCATCCGTCATGCGGCGTCTCCCTGGCCGAACAGCCGGCCGATGATCAAGTCGACTGCCTCGGCCGGCTCCATCCGGGTGGTGTCGATCCTGATTTCCGGCTGTTCGGGCGCTTCATAGGGACTGTCGATGCCGGTGAAATTCTTCAGCTCACCCGAGCGCGCCTTCTTGTACAGGCCCTTGACGTCACGGCTTTCCGCGACATCGAGCGGCGTGTCGATGAACACTTCGACAAATTCACCCTCCGGCATCATCGCCCGCACCATCTCCCGTTCCGCGCGGAAGGGGCTGATGAATGCGGTGAGCACGATCAGACCCGCGTCCGTCATCAGCTTTGCGACCTCACCGACGCGGCGGATATTTTCGATCCGGTCCGCTTCCGTAAAGCCCAGATCCCGGTTGAGCCCATGCCGGACATTGTCGCCGTCCAGCAGGAACGTGTGCTTGCCCATGGCATGCAACTTCTTTTCGACCAGATTGGCGATGGTGGACTTGCCCGATCCCGAGAGACCCGTGAACCACAGCACCGCCGGCTTTTGATGCTTGAGAGCGGCATGAGCTTCCCGGCTGACGTCGAGCGCCTGCCAATGGACGTTCTGCGCCCGGCGCAGGGAAAAGCTCAGCATGCCCGCCGCCACCGTGGCGTTGCTGATCTTGTCGATCAGGATGAAGCCGCCCAGCGCGCGGCTGTCTGCATAAGGCTCGAACACCAGCGGACGATCGGTGGCGATTTCAGCCATACCGATCGCGTTCAAATCAAGCGTCTTCGCCGCCAGATGTTCCATGGTGTTGACGTTGATCACATATTTCGGCTGATGCACCGTAGCCGACACGGTCTGCGTCGCCAGCTTCAGCCAATAGCCCCGGCCGGGGATCAGCGCGTCGTCATTCATCCAGACGATGGTGGCCTCGAACTGGTCGGCAGCCTGCGGCGGGTTGTCCGCCGTGGCGATCACGTCGCCGCGCGAGCAATCCACCTCATCGGCGAGGCAGATCGTAACGGACTGGCCCGCCACGGCGGCGTCCAGGTCGCCGTCCAGCGTGACCACACGCGTCACCGTGCTGGTCTTGCCCGAAGGCAGCACCCGCACCGGGTCGCCGGGCTTTACCGAACCCGTCGCGATCAGGCCAGAAAAGCCCCGGAAGTCGAGGTTGGGACGGTTGACCCACTGCACCGGCATGCGGAAAGGCCTGTCCGCATCGGTAGTGGAGCGAACCTCCACCGTCTCCAGATGATCGACCAGCGTCGGCCCCTTATACCAGGGGGTGTTGGCCGAATGGGCGGTGATATTATCGCCCTTGAAGCCGGAGATAGGCATCGGCATAAAGCTCTCGATGCCGATCGAACGGGCAAATTCCGCATAGTCCTTGACGATCGCGTCGAACACGACCTGATCATAGTCGATGAGGTCCATCTTGTTGACCGCCAGCACAATGTTCCTGATGCCGAGCAGATGGCAAAGATAGCTGTGCCGGCGCGTCTGCACCAGCACGCCCTTGCGCGCGTCGATCAGGATGACGGCCAGGTCGGCGGTCGAAGCGCCAGTCACCATGTTGCGGGTATATTGCTCGTGGCCCGGGCAGTCGGCGACGATGAACTTGCGCTTTTCGGTGTTGAAGAAGCGGTAGGCGACATCGATGGTGATGCCCTGCTCCCGCTCGGCGGCAAGACCATCGACCAGCAGCGCGAAGTCGATTTCCTGCCCTTGCGTCCCCACCTTCCTGGAATCGGTTTCCAGCGCGGCCAGCTGATCCTCGAAGATCATCTTCGAATCATAGAGCAGCCGCCCGATCAGCGTCGATTTGCCATCGTCCACCGAACCGCAGGTGATGAAGCGCAGCATCGTCTTGTGCTGGTGCTGATCCAGATAGCTGTCGATGTCCTCGGCAATGAGGGCGTCTGTCTTGTAGATCACGTCCTGCTCAGACATCAGAAATACCCCTGCTGCTTTTTGACTTCCATGCCGGCTCCCCCGGCGTCCTTGTCGATCGCGCGCCCCTGGCGTTCGCTGGTGGTGGTCAGTAGCGTTTCCTGAATGACCTCAGGCAGCGTCTTCGCTTGGCTCTCCACCGCGCCGGTCAGGGGATAGCAGCCGAGGGTACGAAAGCGGATCGAGCGCATGACCGGTTCCTCGCCCGGTTTCAACGGGAAGCGTTCATCGTCCACCATCAGCAGCATGCCGTCGCGCTCCACCGTCGGGCGCTTGTCCGCAAAGTAGAGCGGCACGATCGGCACGTCGTTCAGGTGAATATACTGCCAGATGTCGAGCTCGGTCCAATTGCTGATGGGAAACACCCGGATGCTCTCGCCCTTGTTCTTGCGGGCATTGTAGAGGTTCCACAATTCCGGGCGCTGGTTCTTGGGATCCCAGCCGTGCGACGCGGTACGGAAAGAGAAGATGCGCTCCTTGGCGCGGCTCTTTTCCTCATCGCGCCGCGCGCCACCAAAGGCCGCGTCGAAGCCCCATTTATCGAGCGCCTGCTTCAACCCTTCCGTTTTCCACATGTCGGTGTGGAGCGCGCCATGGTCGAACGGGTTGATGCCCCGCTCCTGCGCTTCGGGATTGTGATAGACGAGCAGTTCCATCCCGGATTCCCTGGCCATGCGATCGCGCAGGGCGTACATGTCCCTGAATTTCCAGGTGGTATCCACGTGCAACAGGGGGAATGGCGGAGGCGAGGGATAGAAGGCCTTGCGCGCCAGGTGCAGCATCACCGCGCTGTCCTTGCCCACTGAATAGAGCATGACCGGATTGGCGGCCTCTGCCACGACTTCCCGCATGATGTGAATGGCTTCCGCCTCCAGCCGCTGCAGGTGTGTCAGCGCAGGCCGGGTCGTCATGTCGCTCATCCTTTTCCTTCTCCACAATGCCTTTATCCAGCGGATACCCGGTATCACTTGACGACAATGCTCCCATATGGGAGCAAGGCCTATGGCATTTCTATCAGCGGATCAAAGAGAGCTATTCCAGCCGTTGCTGGAGGGGGTGCATGAAACGCCTCCGTTCGCGAATTTCATGCGCAATCTGGTGGCGCGCACTTACGCGCGCCGCGCCTTTCTTCTCATCCTGCCTGCAAACGCCGCGCCCGATCAACCGCCCACGGTGATAAACATCGCCGCACCCCGAGCGGTTCAGGAACCCCCGATCGACCTGCAGCGCCTCGAAAGCTTGGGGCTGCATCCCTACAGCGCCTTGCGGGCAGGCCGGGTATACTCGCTGGAAGAGTTGCTGGACCATGATTCCAGGGAGCGACAGGCGGTTCAGCGGGCCGTTCTGGACGAGATGCGGATCAGCTATGCCCGCGTTGTGCGGATCACGGTGGGCGGCGCGGCGGATGCCTGGATTCTGCTGGTGCGCGAGCGTGAGGATTTTTCCGCCGCCGCGACCGCGCATCTCTCGACACTGGCGCCTCATCTGGCCTCCGCATTGCGCACGCTGGTGGTGTTGATGGAACAGGGGACCCGGCTGGCGCTAAGCGAAAGCGCGCTGGCCCGTCTAGGGATCGGCCAGATGGTCATTGATGGGACCGGCCGCGTCATGGCCACCGATCCCGTGGCGGAAGCTGTGCTCAGCTTTCTGCCCGAACCTGGCAACGCACCCGGCCGGCGCCTTCAGCTGTTGCCGGACGTAGCGCGTGCGCTGGAGCAGGCCTGTTCCGATCTGGCCGGGGGAAGAGCGGAGCAGAACATATTGTGCATCGACACACGCACCCGCCGGAACCTGCTGCTGCGCCGATCCGACCTTGAACTTTTCGAACCGGCGGCATTGCCGGCCGTGATTGGCGCGCTCCGGATCGACAGGCGCGAGGATGCCGCTGCCGCCACGCGGGTGATAGCGCACCAGTTCGGCCTGTCGGAGCGAGAAGCCTCCCTCGCCCACGCCCTGAGCCTGGGAGAGTCGCTCATTGAAGCAGGGCGGAGCCTTCACCTCACCGACGAAACGACGCGCAACTATTCCAAACGAATTTACGCCAAGACCGGCGCGCGCGGACAGGCCGACCTCGTTCGCCTGCTGCTCACCAGCCTCATGACGCTATGCTGACGGCGTGTGCAACTGCCTGAAGATCACGGCCTCGGGCCGCGACCCGATTCATGTCCCGCAAATCCCGCCCCCCAATAGTTGCGATCGCATCGGCGAATCTCTGAACCTGGGTCAGACGGGATACGGGCAACCTTTGGATGGCAATCAATCCAGTTTTGCTTTGCCTTGTCCCAGATGCTTCGGGCCGCCGCTCCCGACACGAACTGAAAGCCAGCCTCTTTAGGGGGGACGGGCAGTGACTCAGGCATAGGATCGTCGGATAGCCAGAGGAAGATATTGTCTTTGGCATCAACCATCTTCGACCAGCTGCGTATCCAATAGGTTCGCCAGCTCTCGGCACCGTGATAATCGACAGCGATGACCGAATTTCTGATCTGAATTGCCGGGGAAGCGATTTCATTCTTGGTGACAGCTCCGAACCGGCTTCGTCCCCGATACGGATATTCCTTCAGGCGCAACAGAACGCCGGAAAGCACCAGCGTCTCCTGCAGCCCGTTTCGGACGGCAGATCCGCTGGACTTCACGCTGATCCCCTGGAAGGCGCCGTCTATCAACGTATCGTGGACCGACGCGGAATAGAGATAGTCATTTTCGACTGCATCGTCGCGAATGTCGCTGAGCCAGCTATTCTTCAACAGGAGATGCGGGGAACCCTCCGAAGCCCGGACGCCGTCCCATCCGCCGGCGATCCTGATCCCATCCACAACGGCGCCGGGCGAACGCCGGATATGCACTGCGGTGCTGTTACAATAGGTGTATAGCCAGTCGCTGGTCTGCGGAACGCGACTGACAATGATGCCCCCGATGAGGGTGACATTGCCGCTGTCCGTCACGCTCAGGGGATACGGATTTACCGGATCCGAACCCTGCTTGCAGTCATTTTCGGCGGTTGGGTTGGGGTTCCCGCTATTCGCGACGATAAAACTCGCCCCGCGAGCATCGATTACAACTCTCTCATGTCCTTCGGCGCGAACAAATTTGTACCGGCTCAGCCCATAGGCCCGCCGCAGTTTTTCAGCCGGGCGCGCGGTCAAGAGAGCCTCAAACGTGTCGTCCCAGCGTGGCTGTTGCCCGCGATCCAGGGCAGCGAGGGAGCGGATCGCCTGGAGGTTGTCGTCCTGCTGCAATCCCCAGCTGAATGACATTGCCGCACCAACGCCTGTTCCGCAAATGAGCAGCGCTACGACAAGGAGGAGACGTCGGCGTGATCGGCGCGTCATGAGATTGGATGGTGGCGGCATCATGCCTCCGATCTGCAATCGAACATTTGGAAAGAAAAAGTTCGCGCGGCCGGGCTGTGGCTTCCCCGTAAAGGTTAGTGCGTTTCCTTTATTTCCACTACTGCCAAAAATCGCAACATGTTATTCTTTGCGATCGCAAGTCTTCGGTCTCTGGCCGCAGCCACGACGTGTCCATCTCGCCGCCGCCGCCGCCAAGTCAAGGGCCGCCAAGTCAAGGGAGGTGCTGGTCGTGCATGTGGTCCATGTCATCACAAGGCTTCTCCAGGCGGGATCGGAAGAAAATACGATCGCCACCTGTCTTTACCAGGCGGAACGCGGTTGGCGTGTCACCCTCGTTCATGGACACGAGCATCATCCGGCATTGCATCGGCAGCTTGAGAGGCAGGTTGATGTCGTGAAGCTGGACTCGCTGGTGCACCCCATCCGGCCCCTCAAGGATATTGAAGCCATTATAAGGCTCTACAACATGTTCCGGGGCATGCGTCCAGACGTTGTGCATACCCATCAGAGCAAGGCAGGCATCATCGGTAGACTGGCTGCTGCGGCAGCGGCTGTTCCTGCGGTCGTACATACCATCCATATTGCGCCATTCGTAAACGTCACCGGCTGGCGCCGGCTTTTCTACCTGGCGCCCGAGAAGCTCTGCGCGCGCATGACGGACTTGTTCATCCCGGTCAGCGAGGGGATGCGGGATGCATATCTTTCCGAAGGCATCGGGAAGGCGAACAACTACGATGTGATCCATTCCGGAATGCGCCTGGAGCCTTTCAGCTTGTGCAGACCTCCGTCAAACTGGCGAGAGCGCATTGGCGGATGGCCAGGTGCGGAACGACCCAGGTTCGTGCTCATGCTGGCGGCTTTTGAGGCGCGCAAGCGCCATCGCGAATTCCTGCGCGCGATGGCGCCTCGACTTCGGCAGCGGCCGGATATCTGCCTGTTGCTGGCCGGCGATGGTCCGCAACGTTCTTTATGCGAGCAGGAGACAAAAGAATGGGATCTCCGCCATCAGGTGCGGTTCCTGGGTCACGACCCCGCTCCGCAGAACCTCATCGCATTGGCCGATCTGTGTCTGCTCACATCCGAGCGGGAAGGACTGCCCCGCGTGGCCGTCCAGTATATCGCCGGTGGAAAGCCAGTCCTGATTTGTCCCCTCCCCGGCATAGAGGAACTGGTCAGGTGCGGCGAGAACGGCGTGATCAGCACATCGAGCGACATGGAAGCGACCGTAAGCGAGATGTTTTCGCTGCTCGACGATGAGCAGCGCCTTGCCAAATTGGCCGCGGGCGCGCGCGCCACTGATGTGTCCAAGTGGAAGATGGAGGCAATGGGCAGGCGGATCGAGGCCGCCTACCAACAGGTGTTGAGTCCCACGGAAGCGGGAGCCGCCTGATGCAGGCGTCCCTTCGCGGCATCGAGTTCTTCGGGCTGCCTGGCTCCGGAAAGACGACGGTCGCCAAGGAACTGTTGAGACTGTTGCAGGAGGCGGGCGTCAATGCCTCGTTCAGCGGCGAGCGGATGAGCGATGGTGCCCCGATGGCATGGCGTATGCTTCGACGGCTGGAGATGGTTGCTGGTCAATCGCCGAGGGAAATCGGCAGCTACTGGCGGGGCGCGCGCCTGATTGCCGCATATGGCAAGGGCCTGGGCGACTCCGCACATTCCCTCTGGAATCTGATTTCCGTGCAGGCAATGGCAGGCCGGCATCTTCGCGGTCGTGGATTGATGGTTGTGGATCAGGGGCTGGTGCAGGCGGTCTGGTCGGCCAGAATGCGTGAAAAGCATGGTGATGGTGATGGCGATGTCGGCTGGGGGGCGTTGCTGAACGATGACTGGCTGGGACAATGCTGTTTCGTGCAGGTCGGATGCAACGCCGAAACGGCCATGGAGCGCCTGGGGAACAGGAAGCAGCGCACATCCCGGATGCAACGGCCCGACCGACTGCAGGAACTTGCCGAATGGTCGAGAGGCGAAGCGCTGGTGGCCGAACTGAGCGGGATGATCGAAGGGATGCTTCGCCGCAAGTCGCTCGCCAATCGACTTATCCGCATCAGGACCGACGATGGATCAAGTGCGTCTGTCCAGGCGGTGAAGGTACTGGAGTCGCTTCTGCAGGCCGGTGGTGCACCAGCCGCAAAAAACGGGCCTTTCAATGCTCCCGAAACGAGCGCCATAACGATTGGGTGAGCGGTTCGAAGGCATATTGCAGCGCGGTGCGCTTCTTGAGCGGAACGAGCACCTGGACCGGCATGCCCGCGCGCAGGGCGAACTTCTCTCCGCGCACGTCCTGAATGACCCGCAGCTCGCTGGGCGGGACCGTCACTTCGGCGGTGTAAAAGGATTGCCCTGTCTTCTCATCGGTAAAGCTGTCGGCGGACAGGCGCGTCAGCTTGCCGGACAGGATTGGCAGACCGCGCTCGTGCAGGCTCGTGAAGCGGACTCCGGCTTTCTGGCCAACGGACAGGTCGTCGGCATCTTCCGGCGCCACCCTGGCCTCTATGATCAGGATTGCCTTTTCCGGCACGATGTCCATCAACCGCTGACCGGGCGCAATGACGCCGCCGACGGTGAAGATGCTGAGGCCCACGACCGTACCGGATGCTGGCGCCCTGATCCGCGTGCGCTCCAGTTGATCCTTCGCGGCATTATATTTGGGCAGAAGTTCGCTCAGCGCGAATTCCACGTCGCGCAATTCAGTGGCGCTCCGTTCCTTGAACGATTTTTCGACTTCCAGTTGCCGCAAGCGATTTTCATTCGCTGCGGCAGCGGACTGGGCGACGCTGGCCTTATATTGCCCTCGCTGGCCAATCAGCTCCGCCCGGGCGCGTTCAAGCGCCCGCAGGCGCGTCTTGGAGACAAAACCCTTGGCCGCCACCTCTTTCAGGCTGTCGAGCTCCTCGGTTATGAGCCGTTCCTGCTCGGCGGAGGCGGCAGCCTGCCTCCGGTAGCCTTCCGCCCCCTCCAGTTCCCGCGCCGCCTGCTGGCGAAGCACACCGGCCTGCGCGGTCAGCACGGCGGAACGCGCGCGGAACTGCGCGGTCTGGAGTCGCATCGCGGCTTCAACAGCGGCCTTGTCCTCGCCTTGCATGCCCGCAAACTCCGTCGGCCATTCGACCGACGAAAGACCAAGCTGCTCAGCCTGCAACCGCGCTCGCTGCGCCTTCAAGTCGATCACTTGCGAGGCAATCGCGCGTTCCTGTGCCCGAACCTCTGCCGCCGCCAGTTCCAGTAGCGGCTGGCCCTTCGTGACCCTCTGTCCTTCCTTGACGAAAATCGCGCTCACCACGCCGCCGTCACGGTGTTGCACGGCCTGGCGCTGTCCCGAGACGGTCAATTTTCCGGGCGCATAGGCCGCCGAGTCCAGCCGGGCGACGCTGGCCCAGCCAAGGAACAGAACGAAGAACGCCAGGGCAATGATGACGCCAAAGCGGATATCCCGGTCCGGCCGGTCATCCAATTCCGTCGCGTCATTATCATCGCCGAGGATGAGCGGCTGAAGTTCGCGGCTTTCGCCAATTGTCAGGGCCGTGTCCATCAGATCGTTCAGCCCTCTGCCGCTTGCGGCAATTTGCCGCCCGCGGATTGCACGGCCTTCAGCCGGCCAAGGACTTCGTCACGTTCCCCGAACGCCTCTATCCTGCCTTCGCGCATTACCAATATCTTGTCGACCACGCCCAATACGCCCATGCGATGGGCAATGACGACGGCGGACACATTCCTCGTCTTCAGTTCAGCCAATGTCGCGACAAGCTGCGATTCACCCTCCGCATCGAGATGGGCGTTAGGCTCGTCGAGCAGCAATATCTGCGGCGAACGGAACAGCGCGCGGGCAAGGCCCACCCGTTGCGCCTGCCCCGCCGACAAGCCCCGGCCACCCCATCCGAGCAGCGAGTCATAGCCACCGGGCAGACGCAGGATCATCTCATGCGCACCGCAAATCCGGGCCGCCTCCACCACCGCTTCGTCAATGGCGGAGGCATTCTTCGAAACATGGTTCTGGAAGCGCGCGATATTTTCCTTGACCGTTCCGGCGAACAGCGAGGTGTCCTGCGGCAAATAGCCGATAAAGGTTGCAAGCCGCTCGGAATCCCAGTCGGAGATGTCCGCGCCATCGAAGCGGACCAGACCGCGGTCGGGCTGCCCGGCTCCGGCCAGCATGCGCATCAGCGTGGATTTACCCGCCCCGCTTGGCCCGACGACGGCAACGACTTCGCCGGGTTTAACGGCAAAGCTGATGTCCGCCAATATGGCGCCATCCCGCGCAGCATTGAGGACCGTCAGATGCTCGACCGCGATCCGCCCGGCCGGGGCGGGAAGCTGCGTCAGGGCGATATTGGCTTCCCGCGCATCAAACAGGTCGCAGAGGTTTGCATAAGCGTCGCGCGCCTGAACCACATTACGCCAGGCGCCAAGCAATTGGTCGACCGGAGCCAATGCCCGTCCGATCAGAAAGGCCGATGCGAAGATCGCGCCCGCGGAAATCGCATTGCCGATCGCCAGCCATGCGCCAAGCCCCAGCGCCAGCGACTGTAGCGCCAGACGCAGGAACTTGCTCACCGTGACATAACGGCTGGCGATCAGACTGGCGTCGGTCTGGAGCGCCATCATTGTTTCGCGCTCCTGCAGATGCCGGCGGACCAGCGCCCGCCGCATGCCCAGCGCCCGCACGACTTCCGCCCCCGCCAGCGATTGCTCCTGGCTGGCATAGGCCCGGCCAGCCGCCTCGTTCGCCTCTTTCAGCGGCCCATGAGTCAGTTGCTCATTACGCAGGGTGATCAGGACCAGAACCGCAGCGCCAACGAGCGCAAGCGCGCCGATCGCGGGATGAATGAGGAAGCAGAGGAGAATGTAGACGGGGCTCCACGGCGCGTCGAACAGCGACAGGATGACCGGGCCCGTCAGCGCCTGCCGCAGCGTATCGAATTCCCGCAGCGCCTGCTTGCCCATCGCCTCGCCCGTGTGCCGGCGTAGCGCCAGCGTAGTGTCGAGCAGCCCGCCCGCGATGTGCCTATCAAGCCGGACGCTCGCCCGCACGAGCAGCCGGGAGCGGACGAAATCGAGCAGGGAGAGCGTGATCAGCGCGAACAGCACGACCATGGTGAGGAACAGGAGTGTCACCTCGCCTTGAGTCGGCACCACGCGGTCGTAAATCTGCAGCATGTAGAGCATCGGCGCGATGAACAGCAGGTTCAAAAGCGCACTGAACAGCGCGGCCGACAGGAAATGCCGCCTGCATACTCGGAGCGCGGTGGCAATGATTTCAGAAGGTTGGCGAAGGTTAAAGATCATTGGCACCACATGATGCAGGAACGTTTATCAGACGGTCCTAAGCATTTCAATTATCCACATCGCGTCAACCCATCGATTCGCTCGGAAAGGTTGACCACGATTCTGTCTTCACAAAGTTATATCACAAATGTTCCGACAGCGGAACGTTATATTTGTTTTGCAATCAAGGCTTTAGGCTAAAGTAAATTCCCAGTTTCTGTTTGTCGCAATTGAAAGTTGTTTCGTCTCAACTGGTACTTGCACAATTTATTAATAGATTTAGTGCCACTTTCAGACCGGCAAAAACAACGACCGGTTCACAAATGGAGCATGGGTCGCAATGTTCACCAGAGATGACGGCGCGTGGGTCACGCGCCAAATAGCTGCGCGCGGTCTGAATCCGGCGCAAATGGCCAGCCATGACTGCGCCATGCCGACGGATATGCCTTCCGCCGGGCACCTTCCGGTACTCTTGCGCCTCTCAACACCTGCGCCAACCGATCGCTGACGGCACCGATTGCCGGCAGTGTTCATTCTTGCCGATTACAATCCACTACCAGTATCAGTTAAGTAAATCCCAATTAACTATTAATAAGGGGCTGTTTGATGGCTACTATAAAATTGACCGGAAATTATGGATACGATGATTATAGGGCGTATAATCTACCGTCAGGTACAATCATCGACGCAACGACCGCATCGTGGATCGTGTCAAACATGGGCGATGATATAAACCGCTATCCTTTCAATATCGAAGGGGCGCCCAATCTGATTGCAAGGGGCGGCTCGATCTGGGGCACGATCTCTCAAACGCTTTCATGGGAGGATACCTACATCAACTCGGCAGCGCTGAGGTTCGCAGATGCACCAGGCGTGGTCATTGATGACTGGCGGATCGACAAGGCCTGGGACGCAATCCGTCTCGATGGCAATGCGCAAGGATTCCTGATCGACGATGCCTACATCACGAACAACCGCGACGATGCGGTTGAAAATGACGATAACAACGGCGGTACGATCCGCGACAGCCTGTTCGACGGCACCTTTGTCGGGATCAGTCTTGGGGACGACCACCATGTGGATGGCTCCCAGAACACCGTATCCCTTGAAGGCGTGTTCATGCGTATGCAGGAGTATATCTACAAGGGCGAGCTCCAGCATGGCACGCCATTCAAGGCGGACTCCGGCGCACCGGAAACGACCCCCGACATTCGGATCATCAATAGCGTCATTGCGATCGAAGACCCTGATCATGCGGGACTGAACAGACTTCAGATTGCGTGGGAACACGTAACCGAATCCCGTGGGAACGTCTTCCTCAACCTGTCCGACACGCCGCTGCCTTCCGATTATCCAAAGCCGCCGGCGGGCTTCACCATTCTGCAAGGTCAGCAGGCGCGCGATTATTGGGAGGCGGCGAAGGCGGCGTGGCTCGACAATCATGATGGAACGCCATTCGCGGCGATCACGCCGTTGCCGGCGCTGCCGGGTGCCTCGGCTCCCGCGCCTGCGCCAACTGAGACCTCAACCGAGACCGATCCTGTTGCGCCAACTGTGACCAGTTCCGTAAACACCATCAACGGAACCAACAGGTCCGACACGCTCACGGGCACATCGGGCGTCGATCATATCAGCGGCGCCCAAGGCGGCGACAAAATCTTCGGCAAGGGAGGGAATGACGTTCTGACCGGCGGCAGCGATTGGGACAAGTTCGTCTTTGATACGGCGCTGGGAACTGGAAACGTCGATACGATCACCGATTTCGACACGCGCTATGACTATATCTATCTCGACAATGCCATTTTCACGAAGCTTGGCGCTGGTTCGCTCAGCAGCCCGGACCGGATCAGCAGCAGCTGGTTCGAGGCGGGATCCAACGCGAAGGCTGACGATTCGAACGACTATATCATCTATAACAAGACCACTGGCGTTATTTCATATGATGCGGACGGCAATGGTAGCGGCGCCGCCGTTCCTTTCGCGCAGCTCGCGCCCGGAACGGTCATCAGCTATGCGGACTTTTTCGTGGTGTGATTTGAATCCTTGAGACGGAATAGGGGATAGCAGAGGATTTGCGTCGTCATCATGACGTGACGCAAATCCTCCGCCATTCGCAAACCCTGCTTATGCAAGCTGGCTGGGTCTCCACCCCCGTTCGGCCAGAATATTCGCAATGCGAGCTCGCGTGACCTTGCCGGAAAGATCGATGCCGATCCTTGCGCCAAGCGCACGGAGCGCTTCGGTATACCCATGGGTCCCCATTTCAGCATCGTCATCGAACAACGCATCGCCATGCGGTCCCGGCCTTGCGACTTTCAGATATACCGCGTGGTAAGCCAGCGAGCAGAAATGATCCTGCGGAGCCGGAACATAGCACAGGTCCGCATAGCGGCTGCGACGCTGCAGGATTCCGTGCGCAAGCTCGGGCGGGAAAACCGGAATTTCAATAGCTCGACCTGAGGCGGCGTCCTTGACAGGATAGCCAGTACCGCCGACGCCCGTTTCCGAATAAATATCGACCGGATGCCCGATCGGCCACGGGCTCAACTCCGCCAACAGGGCCTCCACACAATGGTCGGCCACGAGCAGATCAAGATCATGGTCGCGATCGAGCTTCGGCAATTCCTCAAACCAGCGAATCACGACATATTCGATGGAGCGTTGGTCGAGGCGCCTGAAAAAATCCTGAACCGTGACATCCGGCGCCAGATATCTTCGATTCCGGTTCTGCTTGGTCAGATGCAAAATCCGCAGCCCCGCTCGCCAGGGCGTCAGCCACCTTCTCAGGGCCATTCTGGCGGCCCTGCCGCGAATGAACGACAACCGCCAAGGCTCTACCGGGGAAGCGACGGTCCTGTGGTCTCCGTTCGGGCCTTGAATTTCTGGCGCGGGGCGGCGGGAAACATATTCATACACCACCGGGAAGACCGGAATGAGATAGGCCAGGAGCGAAGCGACCGCGGCGAC
>Ga0307414_10000095_pt1 | contig 67330 bp, 70 predicted proteins | sample DK1Ometagenome_FD_203804 | JGI IMG/M metagenome (GOLD analysis project Ga0307414, IMG submission 203804) | Maize rhizosphere microbial communities from greenhouse at UC Davis, California, United States - DK15-O-3 | ecosystem: Host-associated > Plants > Roots > Rhizosphere > Soil | place: USA...
ATTTTATTCAGGGGCGGCTGGTCGAACCGCTCGGCATGACCAGCCTGACCCCCGAGTTCGACGCAAAGGGGACGATGATCGGCGGGTCGATCATGCATGCGACCGCGCGCGACTATGCGAAGTTCGGCGAGTTTCTGCGCAATCATGGCGTCGTCGACGGTCAGCGGCTGCTTCCCGAAAGCTGGATGAATTTCATGCTCAAGCCGTCGGCCAATGACGCGGGCTATGGCGGCCATATCTGGCTCAACCGGCGGCGCCCGGCGGGCGCGACCCCCGCACTCTGGCCAGACCGCGGTCCGAACGACCTGTTCGCCTGCATCGGCCATCAGGGGCAATATATCATCGTCTCGCCGTCGCAGCGGGTGACGATCGTGCGGCTGGGGGTCACGAAGGACGACCAGTTCCCGGCCCTGCGCCGGCATCTGGCCGATCTGACCGAGGCTTTATAGCAGGAAGTCGCCCACCAGCGTCGTGACGCAGGTTCCGGCGAGTTCGACCCGGTCGCCGACAAGGCGGCAACCGACATGCCCGCCGCGTATGCTCGCCTGATAGGCGGCGAAGCCATCGCGGCCCAATTTGCCCGCCCAATACGGTGTCAGCACGCTATGCGCCGATCCGGTCACCGGATCTTCGTCGATCCCGGCACCGGGCGCGAAGGCGCGGCTGACGATATCCGCGCCCGAGGGATCTCCATCACCGCGTGCGGTTGCGATGACGAGCATGTCGCCCTGCTTCTTCAGCGCGCGCATGTCGGGCGCCAGCGCCCGCACGCTTGCCGCGTCCGGGTAGACGATCAGCGCATAGCCGCCCTCGTGCCATAGCGTCTCGACCGGATCGCCGCCAAGCGCGGCGACGATTTCAGGAAGGGCTTTCGGGGATGGCGGATAGGCGGGCAGTTCCATACGATATCCCGGCTCTTCGCCGTTGCGAGCGACGCGCAATATGCCCGCCTTGCGGGTGCGAAAGCGCATGTCGCCCCGCCAGGGCGCCGCCGTCAGCAGGACATGCCCGCTCGCCAGCGTCGCATGGCCGCACAATGCGACCTCGACCGTCGGCGTGAACCAGCGCAGCTCATAATCGGCGTCGTCGCTCTCGTCGGGGATCAGGAAAGCGGTTTCGGCCAGATTATTCTCGGCCGCGATCGCTTGCAGCACCCCATCGCTCAGCCACTCTTCGAGCGGCATGACCGCGGCGGGATTGCCGGTGAAGGCACGGTCAGCAAAGGCATCGACCCGGCTGATCGGCAGGCGGCGCTGCGCGCTCATGGGTAAAGCAACCCGCTGGTCCAGCCATTGCCGTCGCGGACGAAACGCGTTCGTTCGTGAAGGCGATGCGCGCGGTCTTGCCAAAATTCGATCGCGGCGGGCGTCACGCGCCAGCCCGACCAGCGCGGCGGACGCGGCACATCCTGTCCCGCGAAGCGCGCCTCGACCTCGGCAAAGCGCGCCTCGAACGTCGCGCGCGCGTCCAGCGGGCGCGACTGGTCGCTCGCCCAGGCGCCAAGCTGGCTGTCGCGGCTGCGCGTTGCGAAATAGGCATCGGCGGTGGCGTCATCGACCGGCGTTACCGGGCCTTCGATGCGGATCTGCCGCCGCAGCGACTTCCAGTGAAAGAGCAGCGCGACATGCGGGTTCGCCGCCAGCTCGCCGCCCTTGCGGCTGTCGAGGTTGGTATAGAAAATGAAACCGTCGGGGCCATGGCCCTTGAGCAATACCATGCGCAGCGATGGATGGCCGTCCGCCGTCGTCGTCGCGAGCGCCATCGCATTGGCATCATTGGGTTCGCTGGCGCGGGCCTCGGTGAACCAGCTGTCGAACTGGGCAAAGGGATCGGTTGTCATATGCGCGGTCATATCGTGCGCAGTGGGCGCGGTCGAGCCACCATCGCCACCTGAACTTGACCCGTCGCGGGGCGATTCCCACATCGCGTGCAATCGGGCCTTCCCGGTCCAGTCACATTCGGGCTACAGGAACAATATGGCAGATCCCTATTCCATTCTTGGCGTCGCGAAAGGCGCAAGCGAAGCGGAAATCAAAACCGCATATCGCAAACTCGCCAAACAATTGCATCCCGACAAAAACAAGGACAACCCCAAGGCGTCGGAGAAATTCTCCGAAGTCACACGGGCCTATGATATTTTGTCCGACAAGACGAAGCGCGCGCAGTTCGACCGCGGCGAGATCGACGGCGACGGCAATCCGGCGATGCCCTTCGGCTATGGCGGCAGCGGCGGTTTTCGCGGCGACCAGCGCAGCGGTCCCGGCGGCTTCAGCGGCTTCGGCAACGAAAGTTCCGACTTCGGCGATATTTTCGAAGGGCTGTTCGGCCGGGGTAGTGGTGGCGCCGCCGGTGCCGGAGCCGGAGGCTTCGGCGGTTTTGGCGGGCGCAGCGCGCCGCCGCAGAAGGGCGCCAATGTCGCCTATCGCCTCGCCGTGTCCTTCATCGACGCCGCGACGCAGGCGCCGCAGCGCATCACGCTCGCCGATGGCGGCACGATCGACCTCAAGCTTCCCGCCGGGGTCGAAACCGGCACCCAGATGCGCCTCGCGGGTAAGGGGCAGCCGGGACCGGGCGGCCATGGCGACGGCATCGTCACCATTTCGGTCAAGGATCATCCCTTTTTCATCCGCGAAGGCGCGAACATCCGCCTCGACCTTCCCGTGACGCTGAACGAAGCGGTGCAGGGCGCGAAGGTCAAGGTGCCGACCGTCGATGGCCCGGTGATGCTGTCGATCCCTGCGGGCTCGACCTCGGGCAAGGTGATGCGCCTGAAGGGCAAGGGCTTCAGCCAGAAAAGCGGCGGTCGCGGCGATCAGCTCGTGCGCCTGATGGTCGATCTGCCCGCCGACGATGCCGCGCTCGCAAAGCTGGTCGGCGAATGGACCGACGTGCGCCCCGTGCGCGCGGACCTTGGCGTGTGATGCGTGGCTGAACGGAGCGATGCCAGAGCGAAGGCGGCCGGGAAAACGGCGGCCGACGCGCTGGCGCGCGAAGTGACCGAGGAAGTCGGACAGGAGTTTCTGGCCGAGGGCCATTCGCCGCATTCGCCCGAGGCGCGCGCCGAACGCGCCAAGCGCATCCATTTGCGCGCGCGGGCGCAGGGTGTTCTCGATCGCAGCCGCGAGCGGCTCGGCCCCGGAACGCGGATTTTTCACGTCGCCCGCCGGGTCATCGTCGGCACCTACACTGACGGCTTCATCCACGCGGGCAATCTGGCCTATCTGGCGCTGATCGCGCTCTTTCCCTTCTTCATCCTGCTCGCGGCCGCCCTCAGCCTTCTGGGCGGCAGCGTTGGCGGCGAAGCCGCGATCGAGGCGGTGTTTTCGACGATGCCGCCAACGGTCGCCAAGGCGCTGGCGGGGCCGATTCGCGAGGTGATGAGCGCACGCACCGGGATTTTCCTGTGGCTCGGCGCCTTCGTTGCGCTGTGGACCGTGGGCAGCCTTATTGAAACGGTGCGCGACATTTTGCGCCGCGCCTATGGCACTCATTTCAGTCGCGGCTTTTTCCACTACCGGCTGCTGTCGATCGGGATCATCACCGGCGCCGTTGTGCTGATGCTGCTGTCGTTCAGCATGCAGGTGCTGATCGTCGGGATCGAACAATTTATCGGGCGGGTGCTTCCCGAACAATTTCAGGCGGTGTGGACCGTCGCGATTTCGCGCGCCGTGTCGGGGCTGGGGCTGTTTCTCGCGATTTACCTGCTCTTCTATTCGCTGACGCCGTCGAAATATCGCAAGCTCAAAAATTGTCCGAAATGGCCGGGCGCGCTGTTCACCACCCTGTGGTGGATCGGGGTTACGCTGGCGCTGCCGCCCTTGCTCGCCAGCCTGCTCAGCTATGACGCAACTTATGGCAGCCTCGCGGGTGTGATGGTCGCGCTGTTCTTTTTCTACCTCGTCGGATTGGGTATGGTGATCGGCGCCGAACTCAATGCCGCGCTCGTCGAGGTTGAGGATTTGGGCCATGACGCTATTGGGCGCGTCGACGACGTGAATACCGGAGAATTAGAATGACAGGTTTGATGCAGGGCAAGCGCGGGCTGATCATGGGCCTCGCCAATGACAAATCGCTCGCCTGGGGGATTGCCAAAGCCTTGCATGGTGCGGGCGCCGAACTGGCAATCAGCTATCAGGGCGAGGTGATGGAAAAGCGGGTGAAGCCGCTCGCCGACCAGCTTGGCTGCGATTTCCTGATCGATTGCGACGTGTCCGACATGGCCAATCTCGACGCCGCCTTTGCGACGCTCGCTGCGCGCTGGCCGACGATCGACTTCATCGTCCATGCGATCGGCTATACGAACAAGGAAGCGCTGCGCGGCAAATATGCCGACGTCACGCTCGACGACTTCCTGATGACGATGAACATCAGCGTCTACAGCTTCACCGCCGTCGCTGCGCGCGCCGCTGCGATGATGACCCCGGTCGACCCCGAAACGGGCAAGGGCGGCGGGTCGATGCTGACCCTGTCCTACTATGGCGCCGAAAAGGTGATCCCGCATTATAACGTTATGGGCGTGGCGAAGTCGGCGCTCGAGACCAGCGTCAAATATCTCGCCAACGACTATGGCCCCGATGGCGTCCGCGTAAATGCGATTTCGGCGGGGCCGATCAAGACGCTTGCGGCATCGGGCATCGGCGATTTCCGCCTGATCCTCAAATGGAACGAGCATAATGCCCCGCTGCGCCGCAACGTCACCATCGACGATGTCGGCGGCTCGGCGCTTTATCTGCTCAGCGATCTCGCGTCGGGCGTCACCGGCGAAACCCACCATGTCGACGCCGGATATCACACCGTCGGCATGAAACAGGAAGACGCCCCGGACATCGCGCTTGTCTGATGCGCCGGTCATCCGACCCGCACGCGCGGAGGATGCTGATGCGATCGACGCCCTCATTCGTGCCGCCTTCGCCGGGACCGAATTTGGCCATCAGGGTGAGGCGGAACTGGTGCGGATGATTGATGTCGACGGCGATGCTTTGGTGTCGCTCGTCGCCGAACAGGACGGCGCAGTCGTCGGCCATGTGCTGTTCAGCCGGATGGATGTCGAGGCCGATGGCGCACCGCTTGCAGCCGCCGGCCTTGCCCCGGTCTCGGTGGTGCCCGAATGTCAGGGGCAGGGCGTCGGCGATGCCCTGATCCGCGCGGGGCTGGACCAATTGCGCGAGCAGGGCACGGCGATCAGCTTCGTGCTGGGGCACGAGGCCTATTATCCGCGCTTCGGCTATTCGCCCGAACTGGGCGCGCGCTTCGCGTCGCCCTTTGCCGGACCGCATTTCATGGCCATGATGCTGGACAAGGAAGCGGACTGGCCGCTAGGCGGACGCGCGGATTATGCACCCGCGTTCGGCCGGATGGGATAGGGAAGTATGAGTTTCAACAGCTTCGGACGCGTTCTTCGCTTCACCACCTGGGGGGAAAGCCATGGTCCCGCTCTCGGTGCCGTCGTCGACGGTTGCCCGCCGCGCCTTTCGCTAAGCGAAGCCGACCTTCAGCCTTTCCTCGACAAGCGCCGTCCGGGTACGTCGCGTCACACGACGCAGCGGCAGGAACCCGATCAGGTCCGCATCCTGTCGGGCATTTTCGAGGGCAAGACGACGGGCACGCCGATCAGCCTGATGATCGAGAATGTCGATCAGCGTTCGAAAGATTATGGCGAAATCGCGCAGGCCTATCGCCCCGGCCACGCCGACTATGCCTATGACGCCAAGTACGGCATCCGCGACTATCGCGGCGGCGGCCGGTCGAGCGCGCGCGAAACTGCCGCGCGCGTTGCCGCGGGCGGCGTTGCGCGGCTCGTGATCCCCGAGGTACAGATTCACGCCTGGGTCGCCGAAATCGGCGGCGATGCGATCGACCCTGCGAATTTCGATCTCGAAGAAATCGACCGGAATCCCTTTTTCTGCCCTGACCCTGCCGCGGCGCAGCGTTGGGAAGGGCTGATGGACGCCGCGCGCAAATCGGGAAGCTCGTTGGGCGCCGTCATCGAATGCGCCGCCAGCGGTGTGCCCGCCGGCTGGGGTGCGCCGATCTATGCCAAGCTCGACGCCGACCTTGCCGCCGCGATGATGGGTATCAACGCGGTGAAGGCGGTCGAAATCGGCGCCGGCTTCAACGCCGCGCGTCTGCGCGGTGAAGAAAATGCCGACCCGATGCGCCCCGCGACCGATGGCAGCAACCGCCCCGATTTCCTGTCGAACAACGCGGGCGGCATTGCGGGCGGCATCTCGACCGGCCAGCCCGTCGTCGTCCGCGTCGCCTTTAAACCGACCAGTTCGATCCTGACCCCCGTCCCGACGATCAACAAGGCGGGCGAGGCGACCGACATCGTCACCAAGGGGCGTCACGACCCGTGCGTCGGTATTCGCGGCGCGCCGGTGGTCGAGGCGATGATGGCGCTGGTCCTCGCCGACCACAAGCTGCTGCACAGGGCACAAAACGGTTGATGGCCTAGTGGAGTTCATCGCCGCTTTCATTGCGGAGCAAAAGGCGTTTATCGGCTTGTTCGTGCTCGCGGGCATGTTCGCGGCCTTTGTCTGGGAACGCTTCCCACCCTCGGTCGTCGCGGTTGCGGGGGCAGGCACGATGCTCGCGCTCGGCCTGCTCGACGAAAAGGGCGCTTATGGCGTCTTTTCGAACAGCGCGCCGTTGACGGTGGGCGCGATGTTCATCCTGTCGGGCGCGCTGATCCGTACCGGGGTGATCGACAAGGTCGGCAATTATGTTGTCGATCGTGCCAAACGGCACCCGCGCCTTGCGGTGCTTGAGGTGTTCGGGGGCGGGTTGCTCGTCTCCGGCTTTATCAACAGCACACCCTTTGTCGTCGTGATGATGCCCGTCTGTTTCCGGCTGGCCGAAGCGCTGGGCATATCGCCCAAGAAACTGTTGATGCCGCTGTCGGTGATCGCGGTCCTCGGTGGCTGTCTGACCCTGATCGGGACTTCGACCAATCTCGTCGTCGCGGGGATCGCCGAACAGGCGGGGATCGAACATTTCGGGCTGTTCGATATCACGCCTTACGGACTGGCGGTCGCTGCGGCGGGCGTCGTCGGCCTCCTCATCATGTCGCGATTCTTGCCGTCCGACTATCCGCGCATCGCCGAAAAGGCCGACGGCGCGGAACAGCTTTACCTCACCGAACTTGGCCTTCTCGAAGGCGATGCCGCGATCGACATGGCCCTCGACGCCGCAAATATCGGGATCGCGCCCGCGCAAATCGTCGGCGTCATCGCGGGCGGGCGGCTGCTTTCCGGAAATGAGGCCCAAAATCATCGTCTCGCGGCGGGAAACCGGATTGTTGCGCGGCTGGACGGTGCCGCGCTTATGACGCTGCGCAGCGAGGGACGTTTCGGGATCGGCCTCGGTGAAAGTCCCGAGGGTGAGTCGACGGTGGTCGAGGTGACGGTTTCACCCAATCATCGTTCGATCGACCGGCCGCTGGCCGAGATTCCGTTCCTGCAACGCCTGCGCGTCCGCATCCTGGGGGTCTCGCGGTTCCGCCACCTGCCGGGACCGACATTGTCCGAAAACCGCATCCGCGCTGCCGACCGCCTGCTGGTCGAGGCTGATGACGCCAATATCGGGCATTTGCGCGCGAACACCGGGTTGATCGGTGTGGCGATGGCTTCGGTCACCGCCTTCCGCCGCCGCAAGGCATGGATCGCGATGCTCGTTATGGCCGGCGCGGTTATGGCATCGGCAACGGGCATCATGTCGATCGGTGTTGCGGCCTTTATCGGTATATCGATCGTGCTGCTCACGCGCTGTATCGATGCGTCGGAGGCATGGGGCAGCATCGACGGCGACGTGCTGATCCTGATCTTTGCGATGCTCGCGGTCGGTGCGGCGCTCGAACAGGCGGGATCGGTCGAACTGATGGTCGGCGCCCTCGAACCGGTGCTGACGGATGCGCCGGGATGGGCGGTGATTGCGATCGTCTATTTCTCCGCGCTGCTCCTCTCCGAACTGCTCAGCAACAATGCGGTCGCGGCGCTGATGGGGCCGCTGGTCATCGGCATTGCCGAGGCCACGGGGGTCGCGCCGCAACCTCTGCTCATCGCGCTGATGCTTGGGGCTTCGGCCTGTTTCGCAACCCCGGTCGGTTACCAGACCAATACGCTGGTCTATGCCGCCGGTGACTATCGCTTCATGGATTTCGTCCGCATCGGCGTCCCGCTCAATATTCTGACCGGGACCGCAGGGGTTCTTGCGCTCAGCTTCTGGACGCCCTGACCCTCGTCATATGGAAACGCGCGATTGCTCCTGATGGGAGTGGCTGTTACGCCCCCGGCATATGATCCGGGAAACCCGGAACCAGGGGAGCATTTTTCATGGCGAAACGCCTGACTTTATACATTCTTGTGGGCATGCTGCTCGGCATCGTCGCCGGAGCCATCGGCCACGCCCAGCTCGGTGCGGACAAGGAAGCTGCGACGTTGGTCGCAGGCTATTTCAAGATTTTGCCCGACGTCTTTCTTCATCTGATCAAGATGATCATCGCGCCGCTGGTGCTGGCGACGATCGTCGCGGGCATCGCCAATATGGGCGACAGCGCGGCGCTCGGCCGGATCGGCGCGAAGTCGCTTTTCTGGTTCATCGGGGCCAGCTTCATGTCGATCACGCTGGGTCTGCTCCTCGTAAACCTGCTTCAGCCGGGAATCGGGCTCGAGCTGACGCCGATGGCGGAGATCGGGGAAGTGAAGACATCGGCGCTCAATCTGCGCGACTTCGTCCTCCACATCTTCCCCGAATCGATCTTCGGGGCGATGGGGACGAACAATATCCTCCAGATCCTGATCTTCTCGATCTTCGCGGGGGTCGGCCTGTCGGCGCTGGGCGAGCGGGCCGCGCCGCTGGTGCGTGCCGTCGATCTGCTCGGCGAATTGATGCTGCAGATCACCAACTATGTGATGCTGTTCGCGCCTTTCGCGGTGTTCGGCGCGCTCGCGGGGGTGATCACGGTCAACGGGCTTGGCATCCTGCTCGATTTCCTGCGCCTGATCCTCGAATTCTACCTCGGCCTCGCCTTGCTGTGGATGATCCTGTTCGGCTTCGGCGCGCTTTTCCTCGGCAAACGTATATTGACGCTCGCGCGCTATATCGTCGAACCGCTGCTGCTCGCCTTTTCGACCGCCTCGTCCGAAGCTGCGCTGCCCAAGCTGTTCGAACAGCTCGACCGCTTCGGCGTCCCCCGCCGCGTTTCGGGCTTCGTCCTGCCGCTGGGCTATAGCTTCAATCTCGACGGCTCGATGATGTATATGAGCTTCGCGACGCTCTTCATCGCGCAGGCTTATGGCATCGATCTGTCGATCGGGACGCAGATATTGATCCTGCTGACACTGATGGTGACGTCAAAGGGGATTGCGGGCGTCCCGCGCGCAAGCCTTGTGGTCATCACCGCAACGCTGGCCCAATTCGGGCTTCCGGTCGAGGGCGTGGCGCTGATCCTTGGTATCGACCAGTTCCTCGACATGGGGCGTTCGGCGACCAATGTCGTCGGCAACGCGGTCGCAACCTCGGTCATCGCCAAATGGGAGGGCATGCTCGAGGTGCCCGAAGCGGCCGACGCCGACTGGCCGCACGCCCCGGCCCATACGCCGCATCATGGAACCCGAGGGCTCGATCTTCGTGATGATATCGCGGGGGATGAAACAAAGCCGGTGGTCGACAAAGCATAAGGCGCAGCTTTCCGGCCGCCCATTGGGGGCGAGCAAGGGAGCTGTGCGATGGCCGAAGCGAGCATGATAACGCCGATAGCGGGCGGCGAGGATGCGCGCGCGAAGCGGCTGCAATGGCGGATGCTGATCGGCTTTCTCGCTGGCCTGATCGCGGGGTTGACGGTGCATTATGGCGCCGCCGACGCGCGATGGGTGGAAAGCGTCACCACCTATGTCACCGGGCCGATCGGCCAGATTTTCCTGCGCCTGCTGTTCATGCTCGTCATCCCGCTGCTGGTGTCGGCGCTGATCGTCGGGGTCGCCGAAATGGGCGAGATGCGGGCGCTCAAGTCGGTGGGGCTGCGCACGCTCGTCTACACGGTCGTCGTGTCGTCGATCGCCGTCGCGGTCAGCCTGCTCGTCGTCAACCTGCTCCGGCCGGGCGGAGGCGTCGATCCCGTGCTCGCGCGCACCCTGATCGCGGAGGGGGCCGAGGGGGCAAAGGCGATTACGGAACGGGCGGGCGAGGCGAAGACCGGCATGGATGCGCTTGTCGCGATCGTGCCCGATAATTTTTTCAACGCGATGAGCCAGAATGATGTGCTCGCCGTCATGTTTTTCGCGCTGTTTTTCGGCATCGGGCTGATGCTCGTCCAGACGCCGCAGACCGCCGCGCTGAAATCGGTGGTCGAGGGGGTGTTCGAGGTCGCGATGAAGCTGATCGGCCTTGTCATCCAGCTGGCGCCGATCGCGATCTTCTGTTTCATGTTCAACCTCGCCGCACAATTCGGCTGGGATCTGATCATCCGCCTGTCGGCCTATGTCGCCGTTGTCCTGCTCGCGCTCGGTTTGCAGATGTTCGTGGTCTTCCCGATCATCCTCAAGACGCTCGCGAAAAAATCGCCCATCGCCTTTTTCCGTGAGACGCAGGAGGCGTTTGTGATGGCCTTTGCGACCGCGTCGTCGAACGCGACGCTGCCGACCTCGCTCCGCGTCGCGCACGACCAGCTGCGCCTGCCCGACCGCGTTGCGCGTTTCGTCCTCACCATCGGGGCCACCGCAAACCAGAATGGCACCGCGATGTTCGAGGGGGTGACCGTCATCTTCCTCGCGCAATTTTTCGGCATCGAGCTGACGCTGACTCAGCAGATTTTCGTGATGCTGGTGTGCATCCTCGGCGGCATCGGAACTGCGGGAGTTCCTGCGGGATCGCTGCCGGTGATCGCGCTGATTCTCGGATCGGTGGGTGTGCCGCCAGCAGGCATCGGGCTGGTGCTCGGCGTGGACCGCTTCCTCGACATGTGTCGGACCGTGCTGAACGTCATCGGCGATCTGGTCGCGGCGACCGTGGTGTCGGCGGGCGTCAAGGACGAGCCGCCAGAAGCGGGCGCTCCGGGCTGAATCGCTCTTGCCGGCGATTCAGCCCGGAGCCGTCATTTTCTAGTCACTGCGAGCCCGACCGGGCCGCCTGCTCTCATTCGAACGCGGCGCCCGCGGGATCGGGCTGGCGCCATCGCCGCGTTCGGGGCGCGAGATTGCCGGACGGTCGGGACGGGCGGGGCGGTCCGGACGTGCGCCGGGCTGGCTGGTGACGGGCGGGCGGGCTCCACCCGGGTTTCCGGTGACCGGCGGGCGACCGCCGCCGGGGCGATAGGGCCGGTCGGGCCGCGCGCCGGGTTGGCCGACGACGGGTGGGCGACCGTCGCCGGGGTTTCCGGTAATTGGCGGGCGACCGCCACCGGGGCGATGCGGCCGGTCGGGCCGTGCACCGGGCTCGCCAGCCACGGGAGGCCGCCAGCCGCCGCCGGGATTTCCGGCGCCGGGACGGTTGGGCCGGTCCGGGCGAACGCCCGGCTGGCCGACGACAGGTGGACGGCCACCGCCGGGGTTTCCGGCGCCGGGGCGATCGGGACGCTCCGGGCGAACACCCGGCTGTCCGCCGTGTCCGGGACGACCCGGGCGGTTGTAGTCGGGACGTCCATTGCCCGGGCGGTTGCCGTCATGGCCATGATGTTTCCACCAGGCGCGGCGGCCGCCCCAATAGTTCAGATATTGGCCGCGCAACGGATAGCGGTTGCGATAATTATCATACATCCACGTCCCGTAACCGGGGTAGTAATAATCATCGTACCAACCGCCGCCAAAGCCGATCTGGACGAAGCCGCCGCCATAATCGGACGCATCATAGCAGTCATAGCCATAGCCGTCGTCATAGGCATAGGGATCATAATCATAATAGGAATCACCGCAGCGACCGCCAGCCGACGCATAGCTCGCGCCATTGACGTCGCCATAATAACAGCCGCCAAGCGCGGTCGTCGCCAGCGCACCGAGCGCGATCGAGAGGGGACGTTTGAAATTACTGGGCATCATAGCCCTCCTGTATCCGGTCCGGGAGCGGACCGCCTATCATGGCGTAAAATTGCCCGAGTCGAGTTGAATTTGCGGTGAATGGTGGGCCGCCCTGTGAAATGCGTTACTTGCATCGCTGTCAGTAGTTCGATACGCTGGTCGTCGACATAGGATAAAGAGGATTGGCCGCGATGAACGCTCCTGCAAAGATTGCCTTTTCCGAAGCCCGTTTCGGTCCCGAAACAGGGCATTGGCTGCCGCTCAATCCCGAATCTGCGCTGGATCATATTCCCGGCGAGGATGGCTATCCGGTGATCGGCAACACACTGGAACAATTGGGCGATTACCCAGCCTTCTCGCGCCGCATGGTGGCCAAATATGGTCATGTATTCCGCAACCACAGCATGGGCGGGCGCAGCGTCGGGATGTACGGACCCGACGCGAACGAGCTGGTGATGTTCGACCGCGACAAGATTTTCTCGTCCGAACAGGGCTGGGGCCCGGTGCTCAATCTGCTCTTCCCGCGCGGGCTGATGCTGATGGATTTCGAGAAGCATCGCGCCGACCGCAAGGTGCTGTCGGTCGCGTTCAAACCCGAACCGATGCGCCACTATGCCGAATCACTGAACGCCGGAATCAAGGATCGCGTCGCATCGTGGAGCGGCAAGACCTTCAAATTCTATCCCGCGATCAAAAAGCTGACGCTCGACCTTGCCGCGACCAGCTTCCTCGGCATCCCGTTCGGGCCGGAGGCAGACAAGGTGAACAAGGCCTTCGTCGACATGGTGCAGGCGTCGATCGGCATCGTCCGCGTGCCCTTGCCCTTCACCGCGATGGGCCGCGGTGCCAAAGGGCGCGCCTATCTGGTCGAATATTTCAGCCGCATGGTGCCCGAACGGCGCGAAGGCGAAGGCGAGGATATTTTCAGCCAGATCTGCCGCGCGCGCGACGAGAATGGCGAATATCTGAGTGTCGGCGCCATCGTCGACCATATGAACTTCCTGATGATGGCGGCCCACGACACGATCACCAGTTCAGTGACCACGCTTGTCTGGCAACTCGCGAAGCACCCCGAATGGCAGGACAAGCTGCGCGAAGAGATGCTAGCCGTCGCGCCGGCGGGCGAGGGCGTCGGGCATAATAGTCTGGGCGAACTCGAACTGACCGAATGGGCGTTCAAGGAGGCCTTGCGGCTCGTTCCCCCAGTGCCGAGTTTCCCGCGCCGCGCGCTCAAGGATTTCGAATTTGGCGGCTATCGCATTCCCGCCGGCACGATCGTCGGGGTCAGCCCCGGCTTTACCCATATGATGGAAGAACATTGGCCCGAGCCGGAGACGTTCGACCCGATGCGCTTCTCACCCGAGGTCGCGCGTGCGCGCCACAAATATGCCTGGGTCCCCTTTGGCGGCGGCGCGCACATGTGTCTGGGCCTGCATTTCGCCTATATGCAGGCGAAAATCTTCTTCCACCATGTCATCACCACCCACCGCATCGTCGTGGCGGAGGGCTATGATCCCAAATGGCTGATCCTGCCGATCCCGCGCCCCAAGGACGGACTGACGGTGAGTTTTGTTCCATTGGCCGGAAAATAGCGGCGATAGAATAGGGGCAATCCTCTTCAATCCTGATCGAACAGCCCCGCGCAGCTTCGCGTGGGGCTTTCATCGGGCGGCAAATTGCGGCAGGCGATGGCGGAGCTATGAAGACTCTCCGTCCCTATTTGCTGTGGTTCGTCGCCGCGCTGCTGCTGAGCTATGCCGCCGTCTATACGATGCTGTGGCTGCGCGATCATCCCGAGCATAACCCGACCGCACGGTTCGAACTCGCGCATCCACAGGGCTGGGCGACGCATCGCAAGCTCGCTGCGCTGGCGCGCGACGATGCCGCCTGTTTCGCGGCGTTCGATCGCGCGGATGCCGGCTATATACGCCGCCCCGTGGTGGGGCAGGGGACGTGCCGCGCGAGCCAGCGGATGCTGCTGACCGGCAACAAGTTCGTCCCCACCATGGCGCCTGCAGGCGCAGCCCCCGGATGCGCGGTCGTTGCCGCCATGGCTCTGTGGAACCGCGATGCGGTACAGCCGCTCGCCGAACGCTATTTCGGGAAAAAGGTCGTGCGGCTGGAAAATCTGGGCAGTTACAACTGCCGCCGGATTGCGGGGCAGCAGACACAGAGCGAACATTCGACCGCCAATGCGATCGACATATCGGCCTTCATATTGGCCGACGGCACGCGCGTTTCGGTGCGCAACGACTGGGACGATGGCGGCGCACGCGAAGAGTTTCTGCACGCGGTCCGCGACGGGGCGTGCGGCCTGTTCAGTACGACGCTGTCACCCGATTATAACGCTGCCCACGCCGACCATTTTCACCTCGACATGGCGGCGCGGACCGCCGGCTGGACGGTCTGTCGCTGATTCAGACGGTGAAGCTTTCGCCGCAACCGCAGGCGCCCTTTGCATTCGGATTTTCGAACACAAAGCCGGCGGCGAAATCATCCTCGACCCAGTCCATGATGCTGCCGATCAGATAGAGAACCGACGCGCCATCGATATAGAAAACCCCGCCGGGGGTCTCGATCTTCTCGTCGAACTTCTGCTCTTCGGTGACATAATCGACCGAATAGGCAAGCCCGGAGCAGCCGCGGCGCGGGGTGGACAGCCGAACGCCGATCGCGCCCTCGGGCGCGGCGGCCATCAGCTTCGCGACGCGCGCCTCGGCATTGGGCGTCAGCGTGACTGCAGCGGGGCGAGCCACTCTCGGCTTATCGGGTGTCTTCGTTTCGGTCATCACAGCATCCCCAGCTCAAGCCGCGCTTCGTCGCTCATATTCTCCGGCGACCAAGGCGGATCCCAGACCAGATTGACCTCGGCATCGCCGACCCCGGGAACCGCGCCGACGCGCAGTTCGACCTCGGCGGGCATCGATTCCGCGACGGGGCAGTGCGGGGTCGTCAGCGTCATCGTGACGACGACATGGCCCTCGTCGATCTCGACATTATAGATCAGGCCAAGGTCATAGATGTTGACCGGGATTTCCGGATCGAAAATATCCTTGAGCGCGTTGATGACCGCCTCATACAGGTCGCCGCCGACTGCGCCGGGCTCGACCGCCGCAGGCTTGGCCGCAAGGAAGCCTTCCAGATAATCGCGCTTGCGCTCCAGCTTTTCGGGCGCGGTTTCCACGTCCGCGACGCGTGCCTTCGGCGGCGCCTCGACGCTTTCGACTTCCTCCACCTTGATCATCCGGTCCTCGCTCATCCGAAAATCCTCTCGACGCGCGACAGCCCCTCGATCAGGGCGGCGACATCGTCGTCATTGCTGTAAACGCCAAAACTCGCGCGCGCGGTCGCGGCGACGCCCAGATGCTCCATCAGCGGCTGTGCGCAATGGTGCCCGGCGCGGATCGCGACCCCGCTTTCGTCCAAGATAGTGCCGATGTCGTGTGGATGAACCCCCGCCATCGCAAAACTGACGATTCCGGCGCTGTTTTCAGGGCCGAACAAAGTAATGCTGTTCTTGCGCGACAGCGCTTCGCGCAAAGTCCCGACCAATGCGACTTCATGTGCGTGGATCGCGTGGACACCGACCGCTTCGACATAATCGACCGCTGCCGCCAGCGCGATCGCCTCGATAATCGCGGGCGTGCCCGCCTCGAAGCGCGTGGGGGCGGGGGCATAGGTTGTTTTGGCAAAAGTCACCCGGTCGATCATCGACCCGCCGCCCTGCCATGGCGGCAGGCTGTCGAGCTTGTCGCTCCACAAAACGCCGATACCCGTCGGTCCGTAAAGCTTGTGCCCTGAGAAGACATAATAGTCGCAGCCCAGCGCCGCGACGTTGACGGGCAGGCGCGGCACCGCCTGACAACCGTCGATCAGCAGCTCGGCGCCGACGCGGTGCGCGAGTTCGGCGACGCGCGCGACGTCGAGCGGGCTGCCAAGTACGTTGGAGACATGTGCAAAGGCGACCATATTATGTTCGGGGGTGAGCAGCTTTTCGGCGGCATCAAGGTCGATGCAGCCATCGGCGGTCAGCGGGCACACATCGACCTGCCAACCCGCAAGCTGCCAGGGCACGATATTGCTGTGATGCTCCAGCACCGACAGCAGCACACGGCCCTTCTTCGGGTGCGAATAGGCAACCAGATTGATCGCCTCGGTCGCGCCGCGCACAAAGGCGATCTGATCTTCCTTCGCGCCGATAAATGCCGCGATCCGCCGCCGCGCCGCCTCATAGGCCAGCGTCATGTCGGCCGAGCGCGCATAGACGCCGCGGTGCACGGTCGCATAATCGCGGCCCATCGCGTTCACCGTCGCGTCGATCACCGCCTGCGGCTTCTGCGCCGTCGCTGCGGTGTCGAGATAATGCCAGCCGGGCGTCAGGCCGGGAAAGTCGGCGCGGACGTCGGGGAAGGCGCGGAGCGCGGTCGCGGTGGTCACACCAATTCCCCCAGCTTCGCCAGCGCAAGCGCCTGCAGCTTTTCCGCATCCTCGGCGCCGTCGAACACGCCGGCAACGAAGGCCTGCAGCATCAGCTTCTTCGCCTCGCCAGGCGGCAGCCCGCGCGACTGGAGGTAATAAAGCGCCATCGCGTCGAGTTCGCCGATCGCACAGCCATGCGCGCATTTCACATCGTCGGCGAAGATTTCGAGTTCGGGCTTGGCATTGGCGGTCGCGCTGCGGTCGAGCAGCATCGCCTTCACATCCTGCGCGCTGTCGGTCTGCTGCGCATCGCGCGCAACCGCGACCTTGCCGAGATAGGTGCCGGTCGCCGTGCCGCCGAGCACCGATCGCACCACCTGCCGCGACGTCGCGCCGGGTTCGGCGTGAGTGACGGTGGTGACGATCTCGAGATTCTGTTCGCCGCCGCCGATCTGTGCCGCGCCCAGATGGAAATCGGCGCCTTCGTGCAGCGTCACCGCGAGCTCGATACGGCCATAAGCGCCGCCGATGTTGAGCACATGCAGCGAGGCAGCAGCGCCCTTGCCGACGCTCATTTCGATCTGATGGATCGTGCCGGCTTCCTGCACGATCGCGCGGGAGAAACTGCCGCCCGCAGGCACGATGATGCTCTCGGGCGCAGGCAGCGGCCACGCCGCGGCCACTGCGTCGATATCGCTATAGCGCCACGCTTCGTCGCGCCGGGTGGGGAGGGCGGTCATGGCCGGCGCTCCGCCCATTCGCGGCGGAAATCGGCGAGCAATGTCGATTTCCGCTTGTCGATGCACGCCTTGACCTCGGCCTGGCTCGATGCGCCCTTTTTCACGCAAGCCGCGCTCGTCTTGCAAAGCTGCGCGTCGAGCCGTGCATTGCCGCTGCTTTCGCTAAGATCGCAATGATAGCGCCCCTTGGCGTCGCGGCCGACGTAAACCGAGAGGCTGTCCAGCTTCTGCGCAATCACGACGATTTCCTCGTCGGTGGGCACCGGCTCGGGCGCCTGCGCAGCAGCGAAAAGGGCGAAGGCGAAAATCACGCGGCGATCTCCGCATAGCCTTCGCGTTCGAGTTCGAGCGCCAGCTCGGGCCCGCCCGACTTCACGATCCGGCCGGCCGCCAGCACGTGCACAAAATCGGGCTGCACATAATCGAGCAGGCGCTGATAATGCGTGATCAGCAGCACCGCCTTGTCGGGACGCCGCATGATCGAATTGATCCCGTCGCCGACAATCCGCAGCGCATCGATGTCGAGGCCCGAGTCCGTCTCGTCGAGGATTGCAAGCTTGGGGTCGAGGATGCCCATCTGCACCATCTCGTTGCGCTTTTTCTCGCCGCCCGAAAAGCCGACGTTCACCGGGCGCTTGAGCATGTCCATGTCCATCTTCAGCAGCCCCGCCTTCTCGCGCGCCAGCTTCAGAAAGTCGCCGCCCGACAGCGGTTCCTCGCCGCGTGCCTTGCGCTGGGCGTTCAGGCTTTCGCGCAGGAACTGGACGTTCGACACGCCCGGAATCTCGACCGGATATTGGAAGCCGAGGAACAGGCCTGCGGCCGCACGTTCGTGCGGGTCCATATCGAGCAAGTCCTCCCCGTCGAAGGTCGCCGAACCCTCGGTGACCTCATAGCCGGGCCGCCCGCCGAGGACATAGGACAGCGTCGACTTGCCCGCGCCATTGGGCCCCATGATTGCATGGATTTCGCCCGCATTGATGCTGAGCGACAGGCCTTTCAGGATCGGCTTGTCGGCGACGGTGGCGTGGAGGTTTTCAATCGTCAGCATGATCTGTCTTGTCCGTATCAATTCAATGCGCGCGGGCGCGCCTTCATTCGGTGGGCTGGGGGCGGCAGCGGAAAAGGTCGAGCGACATGCCATTGCCGCTAACAAAGAGATGTTCTGCGTCATGGCTGAGCGACCAGAACTGCACGCGCTCGACGGGCGACGGCGGCTTTGGTCCATCCGACGCGGATTCTTCCCAAAAGCGGACACGGTAGCGGTTCATCTCGACTTCGGTCACGTCGATGACCGTGCCGACTTGCAGGGGAAAGGTGAAGTCTTTCGCTTCAACCTGAAGCAAGCCGGAATCTTCATTCGAACAGACGGGAATGGCGTGATTGACGTCCTCAAACCAATTGCCGTGCAACTCTTCCGGCAGGGTTTTGGCCGGCGCAGCGGCGTGAGCGCCGCCGGTAAAAGCCAGCAGACCTGCTCCGAGCAAGACGGATTTGACGAACCTCTGCATTATCCAACCGATCCTTCCAGACTGATCCCGAGCAACTTCTGCGCCTCGACGGCAAACTCCATCGGCAGTTGCTGCAGCACTTCCTTCGCGAAGCCGTTGACGATCAGCGCCACCGCCTCTTCCTGTCCCAGCCCGCGCTGCATTGCATAGAAGAGCTGGTCGTCGCTGATCTTGCTCGTTGTCGCTTCATGCTCGACGGTCGCGGTCGGGTTGCGGACCTCGATGTAGGGGACGGTGTGCGCGCCGCAGGTGCTGCCCAGAAGCAGGCTGTCGCACTGGGTGAAGTTCCGCACCCCCTCGGCGTTCGGCGCCACCCGCACGATGCCGCGGTAGGTGTTGTTCGACTTGCCCGCGCTGATCCCTTTGGAAACGATGGTCGAGCGCGTGCGCTTGCCATTGTGGATCATCTTCGTGCCGGTGTCGGCCTGCTGGAAATTGTTGGTGACCGCGACCGAATAAAATTCGCCGACGCTGTCGTCGCCATTGAGCACACAGCTCGGATATTTCCAGGTGATCGCAGAGCCGGTCTCGACCTGCGTCCACGACACTTTGCTGCGCTTGCCCTGACAGAGCGCGCGCTTGGTCACGAAATTATAGATGCCGCCCAGCCCCTCGGCGTTGCCGGGGTACCAGTTCTGCACCGTCGAATATTTGATCTCGGCATCGTCGAGCGCGACCAGTTCGACCACCGCGGCGTGAAGCTGGTTCTCGTCGCGCATCGGCGCTGTGCAGCCTTCGAGGTAGGAGACGTAAGCCCCCTTGTCGGCGATGATCAACGTCCGCTCGAACTGTCCCGTATTTTCGGCATTGATGCGGAAATAGGTCGACAGCTCCATCGGACAGCGCACGCCCTCGGGCACGTAAACGAAGGTGCCATCGGAGAAGACGGCGCAGTTCAAGGTCGCAAAATAATTGTCGTGCATCGGCACGACCTTGCCGAGCCACTTTTTCACCAGCTCGGGATATTCGCGGATCGCCTCCGAAATCGACAGGAAGATCACGCCGGCGCGCTTTAATTCCTCGCGGAAAGTCGTCGCGACGCTGACGCTGTCGAACACCGCGTCGACCGCGACCTTGCGCGCGCCCTCGACGCCCGCCAGCACCTTCTGCTCCTCGATCGGGATGCCGAGCTTTTTATAGACCTCGAGGATTTCGGGATCGACCTCGTCGAGGCTGTTCAGCTTGGGCTTCGGCTTCGGTGCCGCGTAATAATAGGCGTCCTGATAATCGATCGGCGGTACGTTGAGCTTTGCCCAGTCGGGCGTCTCCATCGTCTGCCAGTGGCGGAACGCCTTCAACCGCCAGTCGAGCATCCATTCGGGCTCGTTCTTCTTGGCCGAAATGAAGCGGACCGTATCTTCGGTCAGCCCCTTGGGCGCAAAGTCGGTCTCGATGTCGGCGGACCAGCCATGCTCATAATCGGCGACCTTCGCCGCGGCGTCATGCGCGGCCTGATCCTTGACGGGAAGTTCGGTGTTATCGGTCATATCTCTAACTCGTCGCCCCCGCGTAGGCGGGGGCCGTTGTCGTTTCATTCTGCGGCGTCGGGGCAGGGGCTCCAGCGCGCCCCGTCTTGACAGGAGCGACGCTCAGGCTCGCCAGGCTAATCTCTGCCAGCGCCCCGCGCACCGCGCCGTTCACGACGCCCCAATGCGGCTGAACCTTGCAACTGCCCTCGAGCGAGCAGTCGTGTCGCCCTTCGGCGACGCAGGCGGTCAGCGCGATCGGCCCCTCGACCGCTTCGATGATGTCGGCGACGCTGATTGCCGCTGCGGGCCGCGCGAGCCGCACACCTCCGCCGCTGCCGCGCGACGCGACGAGCAGCCCGGCGCGCGCGAGGCCGCTCACCAGCTTCTGTGCGGTCGGCCCCGGGATGCCCGTTTGTTCGGCCAGCATCGCGGCGTGAATCGGCACCGACCCGCACTGGCGGGCTGCGGCACTCATCAGCACCACGGCATAATCGGCAAGGTTGGACAGGCGCATTGTTCTTTTCCGTCGCAGTTGCGAACGATTCTTAACTGGAGTAAATTACTCCACTTATATAGGCGAAGCTTTTGCGCGGTGCAACCAAGGGGCGCTACGCTGGCGCCAAGAAAAAAAGGCACCCATCCGGCCAAAGCCAAATGAGTGCCAAGATGAAGGTCTCGGTCCTCGTCAGAGGATGAGCTCTTCTGGGTCGCAGGGGTCAAATATGTCCGGCCTGCGATTCGCGATTGGATGGAAACGCCAAAACGTGATGGTGCGCGATAATCATTGGCTAATTTCGCGCTTAGGTCTCGGACACCATCCGGCTGACCTTGCCGGCCAGCTGTTTGCGGCCCTGGGACGTCGCCTCGGTATAGAGCGACGGCCGCGACAATTGTCCCGGAGTCGCGCCCGCGAACTGCTTGATCTCGCGGATCAGGTGCGACTGGTCGTAAAAGGCGTCCCCCAGCTGCGTGGTGTCGAGCGCCTCGCCGCGCGCCAGCGCCGACGCCGCGCGTACCGCGCGATATTTGCGCGCCAGCATCCGCGGCGACAGCCCGTAATAGCGCTTGGTCATCCGTTCGACCGAGCGGATCGACATGCCGGTCGCCTCAACCAGTTCGGGGACCTGCGGCGATGCCGATGCGGTCAGCCATTCGTCGACGGTGCGGATGAACCACAAGGGCGCGGGCTCGTTCCGCATCAGCACTTCGCGCGCGAAATTATTGCCGATCACCAGCCGTTCTTCGACGCTGGCCGCCTTTTCCAGCGCCGCCGCGACCTCGTCGATCCACGGCCCGAAATGATCCGCCGCGTCCATCGACCGGTCGGTCAGCTTTTCGGCATCGCTGCCCATCAACGCTGCCCAGCCTGCGGGCAGCATGCCGAAACCGAACATGCGGGTCGGGCAATGGCTGATCGCGCGCACCGGGCCGCTGGTCGGGCCGACAATATTGGCCTTGCACACCGGGGCGCGGTGACCGTCGGGAAAGACATATTCGCCGTCGGCGGCGGTCACGAAACGGAATTGCGGTCGGTCGGCGCGCTCATATTCGTCGAACTGCGGCATGTTGACGCGCGCAAAATAGAAACTCGACACCAGCTCCGCCAGATCGGGATCAGGCGGGAAATATTGCAGATCGAACGGCGCATCGCCGTCCGCGCCCGCTGGCAAGACTATTGTATCCGACATGACGAGACCGACCCCGGCAGCTTTTGGCGCTGCCTTTTGTTAACCCGCGAAAATCCTTTTGCCTTTCGCGGGCGCGCGTCAAGCGGGAAATTTTCGCCGGACCTACCCCCCTTGGGCTGCGATCCAGGCGTCCACCTGCTGTTCCAATATGTTAAGCGGCACTGGCCCCGATTTGAGCACGACGTCGTGAAAAGCACGAATGTCGTAACGTCCGCCCAGCTTTGCCTGCGCGCGGGACCGCAGCTCCATGATCTTCAGCTTGCCGATCAGATAGGCGGTCGCCTGTCCGGGGTAGACGATATAGCGTTCGATCCCCTTTTCGATGTCGCCATCGGGGTTGGGGGTGTTGGCTTTCAGATAGGCGATGGCCTGCTCCCGGCTCCAGCGCTTGTCGTGGATGCCGGTATCGACGACCAGCCGCGCGGCGCGCCACAACTCCATCCCCAGCCGCCCGAAGTCGCTATAGGGATCGGTATAAAATCCCATATCCTTGGCGAGTTCCTCCGAATAAAGGCCCCAGCCTTCGGTATAGGCGGTGAAACCGCCAAAGCGGCGGAAGGGGGGCAGGCCGGTGAGTTCGGTCTGCACCGCGCGCTGAAGATGATGCCCCGGCACGCCCTCATGATAGGCGAGCGCCTCCAGCTCGGTCTTGGGCATGTCCTTGAGGTCATAGAGGTTCACATAATAGGTGCCCGGCCGCGACCCGTCGGGTGAGGGGGACGAGTAGAATGCCTTGCCCGCCGATTTCTCGCGAAACGCCTCGACCGCTTTCACCACCAGCGGCGCTTTCGGCAGCGTGTTGAAAAAGGCGGGAAGCCGCGCCTCCATCGCCTTGGTCCTCGCGTCGACATCGGCCAGATAGGCTTCGCGCGTCTGATAATAATATTGCGGACTGGTGCGCAGATGCTCGAAAAACTGCGGCAATGTGCCCTTGAAACCGACCTTGGTCATGATCGCCTTCATCTCGCCATGGATGCGCGCAACCTCGGACAGGCCAAGGTCGTGGATCTGCGCCGCGGTCATGTCGGTCGTGGTGTAGTTGGCGAGCAGCGCCTCATAATAGGCTTTGCCGTCGGGCAGGCGCCAGATGCCGTCCTCAGCCGGTGCGCTTGCCTGCTGGCGCTTCATCTCGGTGTGCAGCCGGTCATAGGCAGGGCCGGCGCTTCCGGCCCATGCCGCGCTCGCGGTCCCGCCAAGCCGCGCCTTTTCGGTGGCAGCGATTTCGAGCTTATCGACCTTGGCGGTGAAATCCTCGATCACCGCATTGCCGGGCTTGCGCAGATTTTCGATGTCGGAGATCACATAGGCATAAACCCATTTGGGCGGCTGGATGCCCGCCGCCGCGCGCTCGGCCGACTGTGCGGTCAGCGTGTCGAGAAGCGGGCCGAGGCCGCGGATACGCTCGATATAGGCTTCGGCTTCGGCGACATTCGAAACCCGGTGAATATTGATGAGGAAAGCAGGAAACTGGCTCTGCGCGCCGTTCATCTGGTCGAAAATATAACCATGCTCGCGGAACGGAAACAGGCGTTCGGCGCGATCGGCCTGTGCACCGAACAGCTTGAACGACAGCGCGTCATCGGCGGATAGCGTAGCAGGGTCGAAACTGCCGCGCATCGCCCCTGCGGTCGCCTGCTGCAGCTTGTGGCTCGCGACTTCGGCTTCGTCGCTGACGTCGTCCCAGCGGCCGTAATCGCCGTCGCGAATGCCGCGATAGGCCTTGCCCTGCGGCGAGAGCGACAATTGTGCCTTGTCATAATTGTCGAAATATTGCGCGAGATTGGCGCCCGCTGGCGGCTCGGCGGGCGCTGCGACGGTCGCGGGGGTGGCGACGTCGGGGGACACCGAACAGCCTGCGGCGACGAGCATCAACATGCTGGTGGACATGACAGTGACAAGGCGGCGATGCGACACGATTTTCTCCCGGTTTTTCCGATGCGGGCAGGGCTTGCCATCGCGGCTTCGCACGCGCAAGGGCGGGGCATGTCCTTCTTTGCTTCCGCTACCGATGCCGCTTATGCGCTCGTCCGCCCGATCGTCCACGCCAGCGACGGCGAGGCGGCGCATAATCTGACGCTCAGCGCGCTCCAGCCGCTGCCGCGCGCGCATCGCGCGCTGACCAGTCCGGTGCTGGCGACCGAATTGGCGGGGATTGCGTTTCCGAACCCGGTCGGCCTCGCCCCCGGTTTCGACAAGGATGCGCGCGTCGCGCATGTGATGCCGCATTTCGGTTTCGGCTTTGTCGAGGTCGGCACGCTGACCCCGCTGCCGCAAGAAGGCAATCCGCGTCCGCGATTGTTCCGGCTGGTCGAAGATGGCGCGGTGATCAACCGCATGGGCTTCAACAATGGCGGGCAGGCCGCCGCCGCCGACCGGATCGCGCGGCTGCGCGGTTGCGGGCTCGCGGTGCCGCTCGGCATCAACATCGGCGCCAACAAGGATAGCGCCGACCGCATCGCCGATTATGCGAAGGGCACGGCGGCGATGGCGCCGCTCGCCGATTATCTGACCGTCAATATCAGCTCGCCCAACACGCCGGGGCTGCGTGCCTTGCAGGACAGGGGCGCGCTCGAGGCGTTGCTTGACGGGGTCGCGGCGGCGCAGCCTGCAGGTGCGGCAAAGCCCGTATTCCTGAAGGTCGCCCCCGATCTCGCGCCCGCCGACATCGACGATATTGTCGCTGTGGCGATCGACAAGGGGCTCGCCGCCGTGATCGTGTCGAACACGACGATCACACGCCCCGCGCTGGCCTCGCGCCATGCGGACGAAGCTGGCGGGCTGTCGGGCGCGCCCCTCGCCGAACTGGCGTTGCAGCGGGTGAAGGACTTCCACACGGCCAGTGGCGGCCGCGTGCCGCTGGTGGCGGCGGGCGGCATTGCCTCGGCCGAACAGGCGTGGGACCGGATACGCGCCGGCGCCAGTCTGGTGCAAATCTATTCGGCGATGGTCTTCGCCGGGCCGGGGCTGGCCGCGCGGATCGCGCGCGGGCTGGAGAAGCTTGCGGTGCGCGACGGGTTCGCACGCGTGGCCGACGCCGTGGGGAAGGGGGCCTAAGTCCCCTCCCACAAGCGGGAGGGGAACAAGGGTTGCGCTACACCACCCCCCGCGCCAATGTCGCGGCCATGATCAAACGACTCTTCGCCGTCACCAGCCTTTTTGTCATCGCTGTCCCGTCACTTGCCATCGCGCAAGGCGTGACCTCGTCCGCCGACCCGCGCGCGACCGAGGCGGGGCGTCAGATTTTGCATCAGGGCGGCTCGGCCGCCGACGCCGCGGTCGCGATGGTCGCGGTGTTGACGCTGGTCGAGCCGCAATCGAGCGGGATCGGCGGCGGCGGTTTCCTCGTCTACAACAATGGCAGCGACAACAGCGTCGCGACGATCGACGGCCGCGAAACCGCGCCTGCGGCCGCAAAGCCGGGCCGCTTCCTCGGCCCCGACGGCAAGCCGCGCCCTTATATGGATGTCATCCCGGGCGGGCTGTCGGTCGGCGTGCCGGGCAATATGCGTTTGATGGAAATGGCGCATAAAAAATGGGGCAAGCTCGAATGGAAGGCGCTGTTCCAGCCCGCGATCAAGCTGGCTGACGAGGGGTATGAAGTCACTCCCGCGCTCTACAACTGGCTCGACCGTTATCAGACCCAGTGGAAGGATTTTCCGGACGCGCGCGCGATCTATTATGTCGATGGCAAGCCTGCGCCGGTCGGGACGCGCCTGAAAAATCCTGCTTACGCCGCTATCCTGCGCGATATTGCGGCGCGCGGCCCCGATGCCTTTTACACCGGAACCAACGCGCGCGCGATCAGCGACGCGGTGGCCAGCGCCCCGCGCAACTCGGCGATACTGACCGCGAAGGATCTCGCATCTTACAAGGCGAAGGACCGCCCGGCTGTCTGCACCAGCTATCGTGTCTACAAGGTGTGCGGCATGGGCCCGCCTTCGTCGGGCGCGACCACCGTTTTCGGCATCCTCGGCATGATCGAGGGCTGGGACATGAAGACGATGGGGCCGGCCAATCCGATGAGCTGGCATTTGCTGTCGGAGGCGATGCAGCTCGCTTATGCCGACCGCGACAAATATCTGGGCGACGGCGATTTCGTCGATGTGCCGGTGGCCGGGCTGATCGACAAAAACTATCTGGCCGAGCGCCGCCAGCTGATCTCGCCCTATGGTCGTGCGGACAGCTATGCCGCGGGCAATCCGCCCGGCGCAAAGCCGCGCACAACCTCGGCTCCGGTTCCCGAACAGGGCACGACCCATTTCGTCGTCGTCGATCGTGCGGGCAGCGTCGCCTCGATGACCTCGACGGTCGAAAGCATCTTTGGCAGCAACCTCCTCGCCAACGGCTATTTCCTTAACAACCAGATGACCGATTTCGACCTGAACCCTGAAAAGGGCGGGGCGCCCGGCGCAAACCGGGTGCAGGCGGGCAAAAGGCCGCTGTCGTCGATGGCGCCGACGATCGTCTATGGTCCCGACGGCAAGGTCGTGCTCGCGGTCGGTTCGGCGGGTGGCAAGCGGATCATCATGCATGTGGCGAAGACGCTGGTCGGCGTGCTCGACTGGGGACTCAGCGCCGAAGAGGCGATCGCGCTGCCGAACCTGTTCTTCGGCCAGTCGGGCGTGTTGATCGAGGGCAATGACGCGGGCAAGGCGATCGCCGCGCAGATGAAGCCCTTCGGCTATGACTTCAATCCCACCGATCTGGGGTCGAAACTCAACGCCGCGCAGCGCGTCGGCGATGTATGGCACGGCGCCGCCGATCCGCGCGGCCCGGGCAGCTCTTCGGTGGATGATGCGCCGCCGCAAGGCTAAGACCCGAATAGAATATGAAGGACCACCTCTTTGGGAGAGCAAGAGGCATGAAGCTGAAAAACCCGCATCTCGATCAGTTTCCCAGTCTGGTCGCGATGTTTTTCGACCGCGCCGAACGGGGCGGCGACGATCCGTTCCTGTGGCGCAAGGCTGATCGTTCTTGGCAGCCGCTAAGCTGGCGGCAGGTCGCGCATCAGGTCTCGGCGCTCGCGCATCATTTGCGCGCGATGGGGTTGAAGGACGGCGACCGGGTGGTGCTGGTCAGCGAAAACCGCCCCGAATGGTGCATCGCCGATCTGGGCATCATGGCTGCGGGCTGCATCACCGTGCCGACCTATACGACGAACACCGAACGCGACCATCAGCATATTCTGGACAATAGCGGCGCCCGCGCGGTGATCGTGTCGACGGCGAAGCTCGCACGGACGCTGATGCCTGCAGTGATGCGGTCGAACGCGCATATCGTCATCACCATGGAAAGCCTGCGCGTCGGCCAGCAGGGCGATGTAACGGTGCACGACTGGGACCCGCTGGTCGCCAGCGGCGAGGCGCATCTGGACGAAGCGCGCGCGCGCGGCGCCGCGATGACGCGCGATGACACCGCCTGCCTTATCTACACCAGCGGCACCGGCGGTGCCCCGCGCGGGGTGATGCAGCATCATGGCGCCATCCTGCACAACGCAGCAGGAGCCGCGGAAGTGCTGGTCAACGACTTCGGTATCGGCGACGAAGAGGTGTTTCTGTCCTTCCTCCCGCTCAGCCATGCCTATGAACATTCGGGCGGCCAGTTCCTGCCGATCATGGTCGGCGCGCAGATTTATTACAGCGAAGGCCTCGAAAAGCTGGTGGCGAACATCGAGGAAACGCGCCCGACGATCATGGTCGTCGTCCCGCGCCTGTTCGAGGTGATCCGCGCGCGGATGATCAAGTCGGTCGAGAAACAGGGCAAGCTCGCCAATTGGATGCTGAACCAGGCGCTGCGCGTCGGCGAAAAGGATTATGAGCGCCGCATGGGCGTGCTCGACCGGCCGGTCGACATCATCCTCGACAAATTGTTCCGGCCCAAGATCCAGAAGCGCTTCGGCGGCCGGATGAAGGCGCTGGTATCGGGCGGCGCGCCGCTCAATCCCGAAATCGGGGTCTTCTTCCACTCGATCGGGCTGACTTTGCTTCAGGGCTATGGCCAGACCGAGGCCGGGCCGGTGATCAGTTGCAACCGCCCGAGCGCGGGGATCAAGATGGACACCGTCGGCCCGCCGCTGATGAACACCGAAGTCCGCATTGCCGACGATGGCGAGATACTGGTGCGCGGCGAGCTGGTGATGAAAGGCTATTGGCAAAATCCGGCGGAGACCGAGCGCGTGCTCGTCGTGGACGCTGCCGAACCTGACAAGGGGCCGTGGCTTCACACCGGCGATATCGGCCATATCGACGAAAAGGGCCGTATCGTCATCACCGACCGCAAGAAGGATCTGATCGTCAACGACAAGGGCGACAATGTCTCGCCGCAGCGCGTCGAGGGCATGCTGACCCTCCAGCCCGAAATCCTTCAGGCGATGGTCTATGGCGACAAGCGCCCGCATCTCGTCGGCATCTTGGTTCCCGATCCCGAATGGATGGCCGAATGGGCCGAGGCCGAGGGGCTGCCGAAGGAGCTTGCGCGCCTGCGCGAGCATGAGAAATTCCGCGCCGCGCTGCGGGCGGCGGTGGACCGCGTCAACGGCCAGCTGTCCGTGATTGAAAAGGTTCGCAAATTCGACCTCGCCGACGAACCCTTCACCATCGAGAATGAACAGATGACGCCATCGATGAAGATCCGGCGCCATGTTCTGAGAGATGTCTATGCGGACCGGATTGCCGCGCTGTACAAGGCATAAGCCGTCGCCCCTGTCTTATGCGGGGGCGACGCTGGCTTCTATGTAACAGGCGGGGCTGCGACCCGAGGAGCTCGGTGCAAACCGGACCCCGCCCATGGCTGAACCCTTGGGGTCAGCCTGCGCCCCCTTCCGGTTTGCGATAGGGGACGAATTCGCCAAGAACGCAGGTAGGGCCGCGGATGCCGCTCGACCGGTCGACCAGATGAAAGAAATCGCCGGCGCAGGTCGATGACCCGAACTGGCGCGTGACCATGATGTCGCTGTCGCGCGCCAACCCCGAACAACTGCCCTTCAGGTCGTTGCGATAGATCAGCTTGCCGCTGGCGCGATACAGCAGGATATCGTCCGACACGCGGATCGTGTCGGTGGTGCGGAAATTGGGCAGGCATTTTTCGGGGGCACCCGGGACCTTGCCCGCCAGATGCTTGTTGAGCAGTTCGGCCTGTTTCGGCGTGAGCGCCTCCGCACCGGGAGCGGCGCTGCCCGCCGGGGCGCAACTGGCGATGAACGGCGCGGCCACCAGTGCCGCGGCATAGATCAGTTTCGCCTTCGCCATTTTCTGTCTCCTTGACGGGTTCAAACCTTCGGTCATGCCGCATCTTTCAGCGCGCGGATGCGGCCGAGTTCGGCGGCGCTCGGCGCGCGCAAAAAGGGGTTGGTCGCGCGTTCCTCGCCGATGCTCGTCGGCACCGTCGCTTCGCCCGCCGCACGCGCCGACTCGACGGCGGCCAGTCGCGCGGCAAGCGCATCATTTTCGGGGTCGACGGTGATGGCGAAGCGCGCGTTTGACAGCGTATATTCGTGCGCACAATAGACGCGCGTCGTATCGTCCAGCGCCCCCAGCTTTTGCATATTGGCGAACATCTGTTCCGCCGTGCCCTCGAACAGGCGGCCGCAGCCCATGGCAAACATCGTGTCGCCGACGAAAATCGCGTCATCGCTGGCGAAGTGATAGGCGATATGGCCCGCCGTGTGCGCGGGGACATCCCACACCTCGGCAACATGTTCGCCCAGCCGGATGCGGTCGCCGCCCTTCACCTGCACGTCGAGCGTCGGGATGCGTTCAAATTCGGCGGCGGGGCCGGTGATCGTACAGCCGCCCCATGCGGTGGCGGCTTCCTTGATCGCGGCATTGCCGCCGGTGTGATCGGGGTGCCAATGGGTGTTCCAGATGTCGGTGATCGTCCAACCGCGCTCCGCCGCTGCGGCCAGAACCGGTTCGGCGACGGCGGGATCGACGACCATCGTCGCTTTGCTCCGGGGTTCGTGAACCAGCCAGACATAATTGTCGCTGAGGACGGGGATACGGACGATGTCGAGTGCAGTCACGAACGTCTCCTTTCTCGCCAGCCTCTCAACCATATAGACGGAACCGGTAGTGATCCGCCTTGATCGTACATCTTCAATGCACGATTGCACCCTGTCCTTTCGTATTAAACAGACCTGGGTCAACCAGATCAGCGAGCAGGGGTGAGTTTGCCATAGCGAAAGCTATCTGTCTCCCCCCTCTTGCACGGCATTTTCAGCGAGGCCGGGCAGGTCGATTTCGATCAACATGCCCGGCACCCCGCTTACCAGACCCCGGTGTTGGGCATCGAGGCCCAGGGTTCCTGCGGCGGCAAATGGCCGTCCTGCAACAGCTCGACCGAAATGCCGTCGGGCGAGCGGACAAACGCCATATGGCCGTCGCGCGGCGGGCGGTTGATCGTCACCCCGGCGTCCATCAACCGCTGGCACGTCGCGTAAATATCGTCAACGCGATAGGCGAGGTGGCCGAAATTGCGGCCGCCGTCATAGGTTTCGGGCGCGCTGCCATCCTCGGCGGGCCAATTATAGGTCAGCTCGACCTCGGCGATGCCGTCCTGCCCGGGACAGGCCAGGAAGATCAGGGTGAAGCGCCCCTGTTCGCTGTCGAAGCGGCGGGTTTCCTCCAGACCGATCAGGTTGAAGAAGGCGATCGTTGCATCGGGGTCGGTGACCCGGATCATCGTGTGAAGATATTTTGCCATGGCTCTATCTAGGCGCGCAGCGAGGTTTCTTCAAAGGCTTCGAACAAGGATACGAATTCATCGGGGACCGGCGTCGCAGAACCCTGTGCCTCGGCGACATGGACGCTGACTTCCAGCCCCGTCGCGCGCAGATCGTCTTTTCCGGCGCCATGCAGTTCGAACAAAAAGGTCATCGAACTGCGGCCGACGCGCGAACAGCGCACGCAAATGTCGATTTCTTCGTCGAGCAGGATCGGCACCTTATAATCGACCTCGGCGCGCGCGACGTGAAATTCGGGGCTCTCGCGCTCGGGCCAGCGATCATAAACGCCGGCGGCGCGCCAATATTCGGTGATGCCGATATCGAAATATTCGAGATAGCGGCTGTTGAACACCACCGCCTGCGCGTCGATCTCGGCATAGCGGACGCGCTTGCGGACGGAAAAACGAAAATCGCTGCGTGCCATGATGATCCTTCGGTTAGTGGGTCGCAAGCCGTGCGACGGTGTCGATCAGCAGCGCGATATCGCCATCGCGCGACAGCCGGTGGTCGCCGCCCTTGATGAGCGTGACCTGCACATCGTCGCTCGCGAGGGCGGCCGACAGGCGCAGGCTGATATCGGGTGGGACGTCGCCATCCTCCTGCCCGTGAAGCAGGCGGACCGGGCAGGCGAGCGGGATGACGGTGTCCAGCAGCCGGTTGGCCTCGCCCGACTGGAAAAAACCGCGCGTCGTCACATAGGGCTGGTCGCTATAGGGCGTTTCCTCGCGCAGCTCGCCCTCGGCCAGAATGATCGCCTTTTCGGCCGCGCTGAAACCCCAGTCGGTGAAATCGGGCGCGGCGGCGATGCCGACCAGCCCCGCAACGCGGCCGGGCCCGTCGCGACCGGCAAGTGCGAGCGCGGTGAGCAGCATCAGCCAGCCGCCCATCGATGATCCGACCATCAGCACGGGGCCTTCGACGCGGGCGTCGATCAGGTCGATGATATCGCCGCGCCAGTCGAGCAGATTCTGATCGGCGAACAAGCCGTCCGATTGCCCGCAACCGGCATAATCGAGCAGCAGACAGGCGCGGCCTTCGGCGGCGGCCCACGCATGAAGCGCGGTCGCCTTGCCGCCTTCCATGTCGGACATATAGCCGGGCAGGAAGACAATTGTCGGCCCCGACCCTGCGACATGGCGAAAGGCAAGGCGAGGGCGGCCGGACCGCTCCAGATATTCGGGTGCGGGGGGTTCGCTCACAAAGTTCCGCCCTTCATTTCCGTTCGTGTCGAGCGAAGTCGAGACACACGTCGAGATAGCGCCACGCCGAGGGAGTGCACGCCGTTCAGATGACCCAGTCGACCGTGCTCATCTGCGCGACAGCTTGCCCCTTGGCGCGCCTTTGTTCGACCATGATGCGGTTGAGCCGCTTGATCGTGTCGCTGCCCGTGGTGATGCACCAGCCGGGAACGACCGCATGGACCAGCGCGCCGAGGCCGCCCCAGATCATCGTGACGCCGAATTTCGACGCGACGCCGAAATGCTCGACATAATTTTCATCGACGCTCTTGGGGTGGTCGACAAACAGGCGCTTGAACAGCTTGAGCATGGGGGGAATGGCTCCTTTCCGGCTGCCGCCGCCCTAGCCGGATCGCATATCGCTCGCAAGGGCGGTGGCTTTCGGCAGGTCAATCCTTCAGGAAAATCGCCTCGATCGGCAGGCCGAACAGGTCGGCAATGCGAAAGGCCAGGGGCAGGGAAGGGTCATATTTCCCGGTCTCGATCGCATTGACCGACTGGCGCGACACCTCCAGTCGCTCGGCAAGGTCGCCTTGGCTCCAGTCGCGTTCGGCGCGCAGGACCTTGAGCCGGTTCTTCACGCCCCGCGCACCTTGTTCACCAATTGGCCGATGCCCAGTCCAACCGCCCATGTCGGCACCACCGCCCACATCGGGACATGGGGCGCGACGCCAAAGGTCGTCAGAAACCCCCAGAATGTCCCGGTAGCGAGCAGCAATCCTGTCGCGACCAGCGCCGCGTTGACGGTGCGTACACGGAGATATTCGTCGCTCTCTTCGATCACATAGCGCGCCATGGCCCAGATCATGCCGAAAGTGCCGAACGTCGGCAGGAGCGACAGCATCGCAGCGACGGGTTTCGAGACCTCCCGATCGACGAACAGCGCGATGGCGACCAGAAATCCGATCACATAGGCAAAGGAGGCGGCGAGCATCCGCCGGTTATAGCGCGCCGCGGCGGGCGAAGCAGACCCCGCCGCTCGCTGCATCCGTTCGGACGCGCGGACCATCGGGATCAGCAACAGCATCGGAACCAGCATCACCGCCATGCCCCACGGCGGCTGGATGAGGTTGGTGAACAACAGCGCGCCGGCACCGAACATCCCGAGGATAAAGGCGGTCGCCCAAAAGCTGGTGGCACGCTTTGCGGAAGCGGCAGTGTCGGTGGGCATGTCAAGTTCCCTTGCGAATCAGTAAAGGAAAGTTGACATTATGGAGCTGCGGAGTCAAGTTTCATTGACAGAGAGGCAGGCTCTCCCGTCACCCCGAACCTGCTCCGGTCCCGCTTCGCCCGCGACGAAAAATGGATGCGGAATCCAGTTCGTAATGGGGATGGAGAAGCGGATCAGTCGATCAATTTGTCACTTGGCCAGCCGATGCGGACCAGCGTTTCGTCGGGGTCCGACAGCGCGAATTCATACATGCCCCACGGCTTGTGCGTCGGTGCCTTTTCACGCTCGAGGATATGGTCGCGCATCCGCGCCGCGATCTCCTCGACGCGCGCGGTGTAGAAATAGAGGCCAAAGGGGTTTTGTCCCGGCACCAGCCAGCCGTCGGGCGACTCGTTGGTCAGGTGGAGCTGCCAGCCCGCCCCATCGCCGAGGATGCGATAGCTGCCATAGTCACCCTCAACCACCAGTCCCAGCTTTTCGTAAAAGGCGGTGCTGGCGTCCAGATCGCTGCACGGCAGGATGGCGGTGATATTATGTCGTGGTTGGTCCGTCATGGGCGCAGACTATCGTGCGCTGTCCGACCGGCCAAGCGATGACGGAAGCGCCAGTTGAGAAGATGTGCGGCGGCAAGGCTGACCGCCCCCGCCGAAGTCAACAGCCGGTCGACCAGCTCGCGGTCCGCCGCCGCTATCCAGCCTTCATGGGCGGCGAGCCCCAACGCCAGCAGGCCCAGTCCCAGCATTGCCAAAACCGCCGGAGCCAAGCGCCGATGCCGTCGCCATCCATCGGACATCGCGATGAAGGCTGCGGGAAGCGCGAGCAGCAGGATCGCGGCATGTAGGCCCTCGGGCAGGGTAAGCCAGTGGCTGAGCGCCGGGGCGAGCAGGATGGCGAGCGGCAGCGCGAGGCAATGGATCAGGCAGGTCAGCGACAGGCCGACTCCCGCGAGGTCGGCGGCGCGCGGGCGGGGGGTGGGGAGGCACATGGGGTTTCTTTCGCGGGAGGGCGGGGTGATGCCCAGATAATGATACAATGTATCATTGCAAGTCATATTGTGAATCGGGCACTTGCCGCCCCTGTTGCGCGCTGGCAAAGGGGCGGGTGTTTATCCCGCCAGAAAGGCCCCTTTTTCGATGTCCCAGATGATCCGTGTCACCCTTCCCGATGGCTCTGCCCGAGAAGTCGCGCGCGGAACTACCCCGGCGCAGATTGCGGCCGACATCGGACCCGGCCTTGCCAAGGCGGCGCTCGCCGCGAAAATCGACGGCGAACTGCGCGATATCATGCGCCCGCTGGAGGAAGACACCAACCTCGCGCTGGTCACCAGCCGCGACGAGGCCGACGCGCTCGAACTCTTCCGCCACGACTTTGCGCATGTGCTGGCAGAGGCGGTGCAGAACCTGTTTCCGGGCACCCAGATCACCTTCGGCCCGTCGACGGGCGACGGCTTCTACTATGACTTTGCGCCCGCCGCCGAGCGCGGTCCGTTCCGCGACGACGAATTGCCGCTGATCGAGGAGGAGATGCGCCGCATCATCGCCGCCGATCTGCCGCTGACCCGCGAAGTGTGGGAACGCGACAAGCTGATCGCCAAATGGGCGGCCGACGGCGAGAGCTTCAAGGCCGAATGGGCCGCCGAACTGCCCGAGGGCGAGGAACTGACGGTCTATCGCAGCGGTGATGGCTGGATGGACATGTGCCGCGGGCCGCATTTGGCCTCGACGGGCAAGCTTGACCCCGCCGCGTTCAAGCTGACGCGCGTGTCGGGCGCCTATTGGCGCGGCGACCAAAAGAACGCCCAGCTCAGCCGTATCTATGGCACCGGCTGGCTCAACAAGAAGCAGCTCAATGAGCATCTCGTCCGTCTGGAGGAAGCCGCCAAGCGCGACCACCGCAAGATCGGCCGCGAAATGGACCTGTTCCACCTGCAGGAAGAGGCGCACGGCAGCGTCTTCTGGCACCCCAAGGGCTACCGCATCTACCGCGAGCTAGAGGCCTATATGCGCCGCGCGATCGACGGCGCGGCCTATGATGAGGTCAAGACCCCGCAGGTGATGGATGCGCGTCAGTGGGAGCAATCGGGCCACTGGGGCAAATATCGCGAGAATATGTTCGTCATCCCCGACGAGGTGCCGAATATCGAGGATGAGGGCCCAATCGTCTCCGACGACGCCGAGTGGATGGCGCTCAAGCCGATGAACTGCCCCGCGCACGTCCTGATCTTCCGTCAGGGGACCAAATCCTACCGCGATCTGCCGCTGCGCATGGCCGAAATGGGCTGCTGCCACCGCAACGAACCGCATGGCGCGCTCCACGGCATCATGCGCGTGCGCCAGTTCACGCAGGACGACGGCCATATCTTCTGCCGCGAAGACCAGATCGTCGAGGAAGTGCGTGCTTTCTGCCAGCTTCTCGACCGCGTCTACCGCGAACTCGGCTTCGAAAAATATGCGGTGAAGCTGGCGCTGCGTCCCGAAAAGCGTTTCGGCACCGAAGAAATGTGGGACATGGCCGAGGCCGAGCTTCGCGAAGCCGTCGCGCGCGCCGGCATGGCGACCGAGGATTATGGCTGGGAAGAACTGCCGGGCGAGGGCGCTTTCTATGCCCCCAAGCTCGAATTCCACCTGACCGACGCGATCGGCCGGACCTGGCAGTGCGGGACGATCCAGTCCGACCGCGTGATGCCCGAACGCCTCGATGCGAGCTATATCGGCGAGGATGGCGCGCGCCACCGCCCGGTGATGCTCCACCGCGCGATCCTTGGCACTTACGAGCGTTTCATCGGCATTTTGATCGAGCATTTCGCCGGCCGCTTCCCGACCTGGCTCGCGCCGGTGCAGGCGGTCGTCGCGACGATCGTGTCCGACGCCGACGATTATGCCAGCGACGCTGTGGCCCAGCTGACCGCCGCAGGCATCCGCGCCGAAAGCGACCTTCGCAACGAGAAGATCAACTATAAGGTCCGCGAACACAGCCTGCAAAAAGTCCCCTATCTGCTCGTCGTGGGCAAGCGCGAGGCCGAAGAAGGCACCGTCGCAATCCGCACCCTCGGTCAGGATGGCCAGCGCATCATGCCGCTCGCCGAGGCGATCGCCATGCTGAAGGGCGAAGCGACCCCGCCCGACCTACGCGATTGAGCGTGAAGCCGCGGCGACGCTGGTTCCGCTGGCTGTTGCTGCTGGCGCTCGTCGGCGCCGCGCTTCTCGCCAAAGGCTATTGGAACGCGACGCGCGATCCGGTGATCCGGTCGGCGACGATCGAGGTGGCGGACTGGCCCGCGGGCCAGCCGCCGCTGCGTGTGCTGCTCTTGTCGGACATTCATGTCGCGGGCCCCGATATGCCGCCCGCGCGGCTGACGCATATCGTCGCAAAGCTCAACGCGCTGCGCCCCGACCTTGTGCTGATCGCGGGCGACCTCGTCAGCGAAAAGCGTAGCGCGACGCACATCTATACCCCTGCCGAAGTGGTGGCGCCACTCGGCGACCTCCGCGCGCCGCTGGGCGTCGTCGTCGCGCCGGGCAATCACGACCATTGGTTCAAGCCCGATGCGCTGCGCGGCGAGATGGAAAAACACGGACTGCGTGTCCTCCAGAATGAAGCCGTCAAACTGGGCCCGCTGGTCATCGGCGGGGTCGACGATGATTATTCGGGGCACGACGATCTTCCCGCGACGCTCGCGGCAATGGACCGGCTTGGCCCGGCCGTCCCGCTGCTCCTGACCCACAGCCCCGACATCATCCCCGACCTGCCGCGCCCCGTCGCTGCCGTCTTTGCCGGTCATACCCATTGCGGCCAGATCCGCTTCCCCTTCATCGGGGCGATTTCCTATGTCTCGCGCTACGGAGATCGCTTCGCCTGCGGAGACATAAGCGACGGCGGCCAGCGCATCTTCGTCGGCGCCGGGCTCGGGACGAGCATTTTGCCGCTCCGTTTCAACACGCCGCCCGATGCGTGGCTGGTCACTCTCAAAGCAAAGGCCGCTCGCCCATGACCGACTTGTCGCATCTCGTCGGCATCGCCCCGCTGACCCTTGTCGGCGCGGCGGCGATGACCTTCGGCGCCGCCTATGTGCGCGGGCTCACCGGCTTCGGGATGGCGATCATCCTCGTGCCGCTGCTGGGGCTGATCATGGCGCCGGGCGAGGCGGTGGTGCTCGGCATATTGCTGCAACTGCTGATCGGGCCGGTGGGGATCAAGGTCATCATGGCCGACGCCGACCGCGCGACCGCGGTCCCGATCGCGCTGCTCGCGATGGCGACGACGCCGATCGGCATGTTCGCGCTCAATGCCACAACACCCGATCTCGCGCGGATATTGATCACGACGGTTGCGGTCGGGGCGTTCGTCGCGGTGCTGCTGCCGAAACAGGCGGAGGGGCATCAGCCAGGCCGCCTCGCAGTTGGTGGAACCGGGATTGCGGCCGGCATCTTGACCGGCTTCGCCGCGATGCCGGGCCCGCCGGTCGTGCCCTTCTATTTCCGCCGCCATCTGGAGCCACGGGTAACGCGGGCGTCGATGCTGCTCATCTTCTTTGCGACCGCGATCGCGGGTTCGCTCGCGGCGCTTTGGGTCGGCATCGCAACCTGGCGTCTGTTCCTGCTCGCGGTGCTGCTGTTCCCGCCGATGTGGCTCGGCAACCTTGTGGGCGCGCGCCATTTTGGCCGCGTCCCGCCGCATGTGTGGCAGGCGATGGTCGCGGTCGTGCTTGGTATCGCGGCGGTGTCGGCGGTCGTCCGCGCGCTGAACTAAATTCCTTTTTTTAGAGACTCCGCAAAGCCTGCGCCGGACGCGCCGACAGCAGCGGCCAGCTTCCCGCGATCCCGATCAGGAACGACAGCCCCGCACCGCCCAGCAAGGTCGCGCCGACGATGAACGGGTCAGGGGCGAAGGTGAATTCGAACAGCTGCGTGACGACATACCACGCCCCGGCGAGCCCGAGCCCCAGTGCCAGCACGGCCAGGATCGCCGCCAGCACGGCATATTCCAGCCCCTGAGCGCCCAAAATCTGACCGCGCGTTGCGCCGAGCAGTTTCAGGATGACGCTGTCATAAACGCGCCGCTCACGGCTCGCCGCAATCGCGCCGATCAGCACGGCAATCCCGGCAAGGATCGCGATGCTCGCCGCCGCCGCAATCGCCTGGCTCATCTGGGTGAGCAGGACCGTAATCTGCGACACCACATCTCGCACCGCGATCAGCGAGGCCGAAGGGAAGGCGCGCGGGATGCTGCGCGCAAGTTCGGTTTCGGCGTTGGCCGACACCGCCACCGTTGCGACCATATTATGGGGCGCGGCGTCGAAGGTGCCGGGCGAAAAGACCAGCACATAGTTGAGCCCGAAATTGTCCCATTCGACCGTGCGCAGCGAGGCGACCTTCGCCTGTACCTCGACCCCCAGCACATTGACCGACAGCGTGTCGCCGATCTTCAGCCCCAGCGAGGTCGCAACCTCCTGCTCAACGCTGACCAGCGGCGGTCCTTTGTAATCGGCGGCCCACCATTTTCCGCCGACCAGCGTGCTGCCGTTCGGCAGGACCGGGCTATAGGTCAGCCCGCGGTCGCCGCGCAGCACCCACGCGCCCTCAGGCAGTTCGGCGAGTTCGTCGACGCGCTGCCCGCGAAATTCGGTGACGCTGCCGCGCAGCGCGGGTATCAGATTGACGTCGGCTTGCGGGTCGGCCTTGTCGACCAGCGCGCGGAACGGCGCGACGCCGTCGCGCGGGACGTCGAGGACGAAGAAGCTCGGCGCGCGCTGCGGCACGGTGCGCGAAATTTCGGCGGTGATGCTCGTCTGGATCGCGGCAAGGGTAACGAACAGCGTCAGCCCGAGCCCCAGCGCCACCACCAGCGCGCCCGTCGCGGCGCCGGGACGGTGCAGATTGGCGAGCGCGAGCCGGAACAACGGGCGGCGCGGGCGGGGCAGGCGGCTCGCAGTGCGGCGCACCAGCCAACCCAGACCGACAAGGATGGCGAGCAAGCCGATGGCGGCGCCGATGAAGCTCAGCGCGAACAGTGGCTCGCGCGCGGTGCCGACCGCGAGCGCGATGATCGCCGCCAGCGCCGCGCCGACCGCGACGATCGTCGGCCGGTCGATACGCGCAGCGCGGTCGACGGTCGCGCGATACAGGCCGGCTGCCGGGACATGCTTTGTCGCCGCGAGCGGGGGCAGGGCAAAGGCGATCGCGATCAGCAAGCCATAAGCCGCGCTGACGATCAGCGGCAGTGGATAGATGGCGAGCCCTGGACGCACCGGCAGCACATCGCCGGCGATCGCGCCGATCGCTGCTGGGGCGATCGCGCCGACGATCAGTCCAGCGACAATCGAGACCGCCGCAACCGCCAATATCTGCAGGCCATAGATGCGCAGCACCGCGCCGCTGTCGGCGCCGAGCACTTTCAATGTCGCGAGTCCCGGGCGCTTGCCCGCGAGATAGCTGGCAACGCCATTGCCGACGCCGATCCCCGCAATCACCAGCGCGGCGAGCCCGACGAGCGACAGGAACTGGCCCATGCGCTCTATAAAGCGCCGCGTTCCCGGCGCACCGTTGCTGCTGTCGGTGATGTCCCAGCCCGCGTCGGGGAATTCGGCGGTCAGCGCCTTGCCGACCGCTTCGGGATTGGCGCTGCCGGGCAGGCGGAGGCGATATTTGCTTTCATACAGGCTGCCGGGCTGGATCAGCTTCGTTGCGGGCAGATCGGCCAGACCGATGATCGCGACGGGGCCAAGCGTGAAGCCTTCGCCCAGCCGGTCGGGTTCTTCGGCGATGACGCCATCGATCAGGAAGCTTGTCTCGCCAAACTTCACGCGCTCGCCGACTTGCAGGTCGAGCCGCGAGACGAGATCCTTGCCGATCCAGATGGCGCCGGGTGGCGGCGGGCCTTTGCGCACGCCGCTTTCCAGCCGCATCGTGCCATAGAGCGGATAGGCGCCATCTACCGCCTTCAGTTCGGACAGCAAAGCCTCGCCGTCGGGATCGTTCGCCATCGCGCGCAGCCGCACCGTGGCGGAGGGCGTTCCGACGCGGCGGAAGCCCGCCATCTCCTCTGCGGTCGCTTCGCGTTGCGGCAGGCTGAATTCGACGTCGCCGCCGAGGATCGTCTGCCCACGCACCTCGAGTTCGGACGTGATGCCGCGCGTCAGACTGCCGATTGCGGCGAGCGTCGCGACGCCCAGGAACAGGCAAACCGCAAGCAGGCGCAGGCCCCGGATGCGCGTCGCGAGGTCGCGCCGGGCGATCCGCCAGAGGGTGGCGAGAGGGAGCATTATGCCGCGCGCTCTTCAATTTTCCCGTCGTGCATCACGACAACACGATCGCAATGCTCCGCAAGCTCGGGATCATGGGTGATGATCAGCAAGGTCGCACCCAGTGCGGCGCGGCGCGCGAAGATCAGTTCGATGATCGCATGTCCCGTCGCGGTGTCGAGATTGCCCGTCGGTTCGTCGGCAAAGATGATCGCCGGCTCGCTCGCCATCGCGCGTGCAATCGCGACGCGCTGTTGCTCGCCGCCGGACAGTTGCGAGGGATAATGGGTCAGGCGATGGCCAAGGCCCACCGCCTCCAGCTCGGCGGCGGCGCGCCCGAACGGATCGGACAGCCCCGCCAGTTCCAGCGGCACCGCGACATTTTCGAGAGCGGTCATCGTCGGAAGCAGATGAAAGGCCTGCAGGACGATGCCGATCCGGCCGCGCCGCGCGCGCGCCAGATCATCTTCGTCCATCGCGGCGAAATCGAGCCCCGCGACGCGGATGCTGCCGCCGTTTGCGCGTTCGAGCCCGGCGAGCACTGCCATCAGCGAGCTTTTTCCGGACCCCGACGGGCCGAGCAGCGCGATCGAGGTTCCGGCCGGAACCTCCAGGTCGACGCCGCGCAATATTTCAACGGGGGCCTTGTCGCTCCCCAAAGTCAGCGTCACATTATGGGCGGCGATCGCCAGTTCTGGCGAAGGTCGGGTGTCGGGCAAGAAAAGGACCCTTTGGAAATGAGAACGGCCGGATGGCGCTCTTACGCTTTATATGGTTGCGCGGCGCTCCTTTGCCAACCGCTGGCCGCGTGCGGATCGGCGGAAAAGCCATCGGCTTCGACCAATGACAAGGCCGGGGCAAAGGCTGCATCTGCGATTCCCGGCGACGCACCGCTCGTCATCGCTTTCGGTGACAGCCTTTATGCCGGCTATAATCTCGGACCGAAGGAAGGCCTTGTTCCGCAATTGCAGGCCGCATTGATCGATGACGGCGTCGTCGCGCGGGTCCAGAATGCCGGGGTATCGGGCGACACCACGGCCGCCGGACGGCAGCGACTGACCTATGTTCTCGATAATGCCAAGGCAAAGCCCGCGCTCGTCGTGCTGGGGCTCGGCGGCAACGACATGCTGCGCGGCATCGGCCCCGACCAGACGCGCGCCAATCTCGACGCGATGCTGACCGAACTGAAGAAACGCGACATTCCGGTGCTGCTCACCGGCATGGTTGCGGCGCCGAACCTCGGCAGCGATTATGCCAGGGCGTTCAATCCGATTTTCCCGGATCTTGCCGGGAAATATGGCGTGAGCTTCTATCCCTTCATCCTCGACAATGTCGTCACCAACAAGGCGTTGATGCTGAGCGATAATATGCACCCCAATGCGAAAGGGGTTGCGGTGGTCGTGGAGGGGCTGGCGCCGCTCGTCGAACAGGCTTTGCCGAATACGGACTAGCCCCCGCGCGGGCCGAACAGGATGATCGCCGCGCCGCCCAGGCAGACGGCTGCGCCGATCAGGTCCCAACGGTCGGGCTTGGCGCCTTCGACCGCCCACAGCCAGATCAGCGCCGATACGATATAGACGCCGCCATAGGCAGCATAGGTGCGCCCGGCATGTTCGGCATCGACCAGCGTCAGCAACCAGGCAAACAGCGCCAGCGACGCTATTCCCGGCGCGATCCACCACATGGGTTTGTCGAGCCGCAGCCATGCCCAGAAGGCGAAGCAACCGGCGATTTCGGCAAGCGCGGCGGCGATATAGGCAAAGGCTGTCATGCCCCGCTGTTGGCGTCAGCGCGCGCCGAGCGCAAACAAAAAGGGGCGGCCCGACGGACCGCCCCTTCCTGTTTCAGTTTCTGACCTAAGGATCAGAAAGCCATGCCGAGGCCGACAGCAAAGGTGTCGAAATCGCTGAAGTTCTCGATGAACTGGTGGCGATATTCAGCCTTGGCGTACAGGTTCTGGCCCAGCTTGTGCTGGTAGCCTGCACCGACATAGGGATCGTCGATCTGGCCGAAGGTGTAGCCGCCGTTGACATAGGCCTTGCCGTTGGCGCCGACCTTGGCACCGAGGCGAGCGCCCGACGAGAACTGAACCTTGTAACCATCGGCGAGGACCTTATCGCCAGCGATTTCGGCGCCCGCGAATGCGGTCGAGCCGAGGTCGAAATCATAACCTGCTGCGACACCAGCCGTGGCATCGTCAAGACCGCCGCCAGTGATGTAGCCGCCGCGCACTTCGACGCGAGCTTCGCCGCCATCGGCAGCCAGGGCCGGGGTTGCAACAATGGCCGACAGGAGAGCGGCTGCAACTGCGAATTTTTTCATTTTTTATTCCTTCACTCTGACTTGGCCACGCCCTTTGGGTCGCGGTCCGGCCCCTAAATGGCGTTTGCGCCTGTCGCTTCAATGAATGGATTGTTCAGATTGTGACAATTTTCTTACCTGTGTTAATTTTACAACACAGCATAGGTATGCGCAGCGGAAATCGCCCGGATAACCGGCGCATACGGGGGCTCCTCCGGCGAGGGAGGGGGCCCCCGGGGCATAGCTATGGGGTGATGCAGTCCCGCTATTCGCCGGATTTGCGACTCAAAGGATCAGCCGAGCGCTGCCTGTTTTTCCTCGGCGATGCGGTCGAGTTCGGCGCGGGTCGGCTTGGTCGCCGCGCTCTTGAGCTGACCGCACGCAGCCATGATGTCGCGCCCGCGCGGGGTCCGCACCGGCGCCGAAATTCCGGCCTTGAAAATCAGGTTGCTGAACGCCTTGACCCGATCCGGCGTCGAACATTCGTACATCGCACCGGGCCAGGGGTTGAACGGGATCAGATTGACCTTCGCGTGCAGGCCATATTCGCGGATCAGCCGGACAAGCTCACGCGCATCGTCGTCGCTGTCATTCTTGTCCTTCAGCATCACATATTCGAAGGTGATACGCCGCGAATTGCCGGCACCCGGATAATCGGCGCACGCCTTCAGCAATTCGTCGATGCCATATTTACGGTTCAGCGGCACGATCTCGTCGCGCACTTCCTTCGACACCGCATGGAGCGAGACGGCGAGGTTGACGCCAATCTCTTCGCCCGCGCGCGCCATCATCGGCACGACGCCGCTGGTCGACAGGGTGATGCGGCGGCGCGACAGCGCCAGCCCGTCGCCGTCCATAACGATCTTCAGCGCGCCCTTGACCTCGTCGAAATTATACAGCGGCTCGCCCATGCCCATCATCACGATGTTGGTCAGGATGCGCCCGTCGGCGGTATAGTTTCCGCCTTCTTCTTCATCATCGCCGTCCTCGGGATCGGGGCCAAAGCCCGCCATCGTGCCCTTGGGCCATTCGCCGAGCTCGTCGCGCGCCAGCATCACCTGTCCGACGATTTCGCCAGCGGCGAGGTTGCGGACAAGGCGCATCGTGCCCGTGTGGCAGAACCGGCAATTGAGCGTGCAGCCGACCTGGCTCGACACGCACAAGGTTCCCCGGTCGGCGTCGGGGATGAAGACCATTTCATATTCCTGGCCGTCGGCAGCGGCGAGCAGCCATTTGCGCGTGCCGTCGTTCGACACCTGCGCCTCGCGCACCGTCGGACGGCCGATAATGAAACGGTCGGTCAGCCAGGGGCGCATCGTCTTGGCAATGTCGGTCATTGCCTCGAAATCGGTGACCCCGCGGTGATAGATCCAGTGCCAGATCTGTTTGGCGCGCAGCTTCGCGGCCTTGGCATCGAGTCCCGCCTCGACCAGCACGCCGCCGATGGCGTCGCGGGTCAGCCCGACAAGGTCGATGCGGTTGCCCCCGCGCAGGGGAACGGTGCCCGTCGTAACGGGGTCGATATGGCCGGGGATCTGCATGATGCCGGCCATATAGTCGCGAAGCGGCTTCAGCGCAATTGCGCGCTGCGTTCAGCCGGTCGGGCCTTTTGGGCGCCCTCAGGCGCCGTGATAGGTTTCCAGCGCGTCTTCCAGTTCCTCGACCGTTCCGACCTGGGTGCGATCCTCGTCGGCGACGTGCGGGAAAATCGCATCGAGCCGGCGTCGCAGCGTCGCGTCAAAGGTCGGCTGATTCGAAATGCGGGCATTGCCGACGGTCAATTCCATGCGGATCGCATCCTTGATCCGCTGCAGCGCGGCGCCGTCCAATATTCCGGCGTTCAGCAATTCTTCGCAGAGCTGGATCAACCCGACGGTCGTTGCGTGCGATCGCAGACCGATGAACTCCAGCGTCCGGTGCTTCTCCCGTGGGCATAGTTCATTCTGGCTGACAATATTCATCTGACAGGCTTCCTTCTCCATCCGTACCAACCGAAGTGACACGCCCATTTCGGGTCTGTCGTCCGTCACCTCGGCTTGCCGGGGATCATGAGCCCATATCCACCATCTCGGCAAGTGCCGACATGCTATATCGTCAATTTAGTTGTCAGAGCGCCGCCAGCATCCCCAACACCGCGGCGACATTCCCGTTCGCTTCGGCATGACGCAGGGGCAGGACGTTCGGCACCAATATTTCTCCGGGCGTCGGCTCCGTCGCGAACAGCGCCATGGCCTCGTCGGCGAAATCATCGAGCGGCATATAACCGTCGCGCGTCGACTGGCCGGGGGTCAGTTCGGTTCGCACGGCGGGCGGCGCCAGCTCGATCACCTCGACCTTGCCTTCCAGCTGGACGCGCAGTGCGACCGTATAGCTGTGCATCGCCGCCTTGCTTGCCGAATAGGTTGGCGCCTTGGGGAAGGGCACGAACGCCAGCCCTGACGTTACATTGACGATCGCGCTGTCGGGCTGCGCCGCCAGATGGTCGACCAGCGCGTCGATCAACCGGATCGGGCCCAATATATTCGTGATAACAGTCGCTTCGGCATCGCCGAGGTCGCGCTTCGCGCGCGCATCCTCATTGCTCATGATGCCGGCATTGTTGACCACGATATTCAGGTCGGGATGTTCCGCGACGACGGCCGCCGAGAAGGCGGTAATCGCCGCCGCATCGGTGATGTCGAGCGCCATCATGTGCATGTTGGCGCGTCCCGCGATCGCCGCCTCCAGCTTCGCGCTATTGCGCCCGGTGATGATGACTCTGTTGCCGGCGTCGTGCCAGCGCTGCGCAAGGGCGAGTCCGATACCCGATCCGCCGCCGCTGACGAGGATAGTGTTGCCTGTCGTCTTCATGCTCTTCGTCCTTGAAAGGGTGATGACAAGGCCTGGATATCCCAATACTCTCCAAATGAAAGAAGGCACCAAAAAGTGCCATGATTACCCAATGGAGAGTATTGGATTTTCTGCCATGCCGACCGCCGAAAAAAATGCGCACCATCCCGCAGAATCGCTCGACCCGCGCGTCGAGGCGCTGGTCAACGCGCTGATCGGCCGAGTCGCCGACAAATGGACGATGCTTCTTCTGGAGGTGCTGGAGGAACATGGCGAATGCCGCTTCACCCGCCTCGCGCAACTCGTCCCCGGCATCAGTCAGAAGATGCTGACGCAGACTTTGAGAGCGATGGAGCGGGACGGCCTTGTCCATCGCACCGTCCACCCGGTCATCCCGCCCAAGGTCGAATATCGGCTGACCGAATTGGGGCAGGGGCTTGGCGCGGCGTTCTGCGGCGTATGGCTATGGGCTGAGGCGAATCTGGAGAAGGTGGAGGCCGCGCGGGCAGCCTTCGACGGACGCTAGGCCGCGTCCCCGGTCGGGGACGCGGTTCTGGTCACCTGCCCGGCATTCCGGATGGTCATTTCTGGATCGAACTGACGCGGATCGGCTGATCGCGGGTCGCATCGGCAATCACCAATTGGGCCTGGGCCGACCCGATGCGCCGGGTTTCGCTCCGGCAACGGCGAATATCATTCTTGCCTTCCAGATCGAATTCCGACGTCGTTCCGCACACCGCGACGGCGGCGCGCCATATCCGGCGGTCGAGTGTCCGGGCACCGGCCTCGGTTCGCAGGTCGAGGTCTTTATGCTGTACGATCACGCTCGGATTAGCGGGCTGGGCAAGCGCTGGCTGACCAAAGGTCGCGGCAGTCAGGGCGGCGAGGATCAGAAGCTTTTTCATCTTGTGTCTCCATCGGCCGGCTCATGAGGAGGGGAGGAAGCCGGTGACACAGCAGATAAGCGATCGCCCGATGCGAAAGGAGCAACGATGTTGCCGGCTCATTCTGCAAAATTGCAGAATGAGGCAAAGGCGATTATGACGCACAAGACGCCATGTACGACTGGAACGACCTTAAAGCCTTTCTCGCGGTGGCAGAGACGGGCAGCACGCTGTCCGCAGCACAGAGCCTGCGCGTCAGCCAGACGACGGTGGCGCGCCGCGTTGCCGCGCTCGAGCAAGCCACCGGCCTCAACCTCTTCGAGCGGCGACAGGCGGGCTATGCGCTGACCCCGGTGGGTGAGGCGATGGTGGCGAGCGCCGTCGCCGTCCGCGATGCCGCCGATCGCTTCGGCGAAGCGGCAGGCGCGCGTTCGCGTGACGCGGGCGGCACGGTCAGCCTGACGGCGATGGAAATTTTCGCGGTGACGATCCTGCCGCCGATCCTGCGCGACCTCCGCGCCGCACATCCGGGCATTCATATCCACCTCGACACGTCGGATGAGCCGCGCGATCTGGCGTCCGGCGCGGCCGACATTGCGATCCGCAGCAGCAAGCAGCCCGCCGGCGCGGGCCTCGTCGGGCGGCGTATCGCCGACAACCCCTGGACCCTCTATTGCAGCCGCGACTATGCCGACCGGCACGGCATCCCGCACAGCCGCGCCGAACTCGCCGCCCACCCCTTTATCGGCGGCGGCGGCGGGGTCTGGGAACCCTATCAGGCGTGGCTGCGGCAATATGGGCTCGAGGCATCGGTGGTGATGCAATATGACAGCGGAACCGGGCTGCTCGCTGGTGTCCGCTCGGGCATGGGGCTCACCATCCTGCCCGCCTTCATCGCCGACCGCGAACCCGACCTCATCCGCTGCATTCCGCCCAAAAGCGAAGACACCACCGGCCTCTGGCTCCTCACCCACGAACGGCTGCGCCATGTCCCCCGCGTCCGCCTCGTCCTCGACTTCCTCGCAGCCGAACTGACGAAGCTCGCGCGGGAAAAATAACAAGGGCTGTGATCGGGGCGGGACCGGGCGGAATTCGCTGTCCTACATTATTCGGCTGTTTTAGCTTTCGCGGCGATGACGCACGGCGGCCCTTTTCCACTCACTCTCGCAACGGACACGGCGGGCATTGGCGCGGAAGGAATATGCGATTCCAGAGTGAAGTTGCGCAGTTTCCCGTCGCTTGTCGTGTATTTTTCCCTCCTCGTCACCCCGGGCTTGACCCGGGGCCTGCCTTTTCTGGTGGCATGCAGCCCGCAAGAGCAGGCGGGTCCCGGGTCAAGCCCGGGATGACGGGCCGGGAAACGTGGTGCGTGGCATCGCGATTCATGAATGAAGTTACGCCGAATTCCGCCACTTTTCGAAACGGCCTCAGCGGATCGAAGCGCACCCCAATGCCGCGGCGTCGATCGCCGTCGCCGCGCCGCGCAGGCGATAGGTGTCGGTGATTGCGCCGCCGGCCTGCGTCCCGCTCCGGACGCTCATGCTCGGGGCCGACCGCATCGCGGCGATAATCGCGGCGTCCATCCGCGCGTCGCTCGCCCAGCCGTGCGCGCCATTGCCGGTCAGGATGAAGCGGCGGTCGCCGATCGTCAGGCGCAGTTCGCGGTCCGGCGCGCGCGCCTTCGACAGGCGGACATAAAACTGACCGCGAATGCGCGCTTTGGGCCAGGTGCCGACGCTGGCATAGGCTTTGATCTGCGGTGTTCCGATCGTTGCGGCGGGGGCGGCGATCGCATAGCAGCGCGGGGTCGCCGGATCGCGAAAAGCGCCCCAGCTGTCGAAAATGCCAAGCGCTGTCGGCGATGCGGCAAGCGCCGCGACCGGAAAGGCCGCCAAAAGGGCGAAAAAGGGCAGGGCGCGCCGCATCGCGCCTCGTTCGCGCGAATGGGGATGCTTTGCAAGCATGGCTTGCACGGCGCGACGTGTACGTTAAGGAAGGTGGACATTTTCAGGGGCCGGGAATCGGGGCGCGAATCGCCTCCGATGCCTGCCCTCTCAGGGATTTCTCCCGCGAAACACAGGGATGGCGGATTAGAATGAAAGCGACGATCGAACGCGCAGTGTTGTTGAAGAGCCTCGGCCACGTCCAGTCGGTGGTCGAAAGGCGCAATACCATTCCCATTCTCTCGAACGTCCTCATCGAAGCCGATGCATCGGGCCAGCTCAAATTGATGGCGACCGATCTCGACCTGCAGGTCGTCGAAACCGTCGCGGCCAAGGTCGAAACGCCGGGCACGACCACCGTGTCCGCCCACACCCTTTTTGAAATTGCCCGCAAGCTGCCCGAGGGCGCCGAGGTCAGCCTCGCCGCTGCCGAGGGCAAAATGCAGGTCAAGGCCGGCCGCTCGAACTTCAATCTGCCGACCTTGCCGCGCGACGACTTCCCGGTGATCGCCGAGGGCGACCTGCCGACCAATTTCGAATTGCCGGTCGCCGAACTGATCCAGATCATCGACAAGACGCGCTTCGCCATCTCGACCGAGGAAACGCGTTACTATCTCAACGGAATCTTCCTGCACGTCGCCGAGGACGCATCGGGTCCGGTGCTGAAGGCTGCGGCGACCGACGGCCACCGCCTCGCGCGCTATACCGTGACCCGCCCCGAAGGCGCGTCGTCCATGCCCGACGTCATCGTCCCGCGCAAATGCGTCGCCGAAATCCGCAAGCTGCTCGATGAGGCCGAAGGCAATGTCGAAATCAGCCTGTCGGCGACCAAGGTCCGTTTCCAGCTCGGCAATGCGATCCTGACCTCGAAACTGATCGACGGAACCTTCCCCGACTATAGCCGCGTCATCCCGACCGCGAACGACAAGCTGCTCAAGGTCGATCCCAAGAGCCTGTTTCAGGGCGTCGACCGCGTCTCGACGATCGCCAGCGAAAAGACCCGCGCGGTCAAGGTCGGCCTCGACAAGGACCGGATCACCCTGTCGGTGACCAGCCCCGAAAACGGCACCGCCGCCGAAGAGGTGGCCGCTGCCTATGACAGCGAGGCGATGGAGATCGGTTTCAACGCCCGTTACCTCAGCGACATTCTCGGCCAGGTCGATGGCGACACGGTCGAACTGCACCTCGCCGATGCCAACGCCCCGACACTGATCCGCGAGAGCGAAAAGAGCCCGGCGCTCTACGTGCTGATGCCGATGCGCGTGTAGGCAATATCCTTCTCCCTTGATGGGAGAAGGATAAGAAGCCTTATGCCGTAGGCATTAGGCGGAGTTGGATGAGGGTGATGGTGCGCCATAGCGCCATCGTTTCAGGACGAGAGCGCAGGCTCCCTCCCGCTGCAACCAGCGAACCAGTCAGCCAGTTTCGTTGCTTCCCCAACAAGGGGGAGGGGATTAATTGGCCTTCGCAACCCGCCAGATGACGCCGCCGGTGTCATCTGCAACCAGCGCGCTGCCATCCTTCGCGACCTTCACATCGGCCGGGCGGCCCCGCGTGGTCTTGCCATCCTTGGACAGGAACTGGTCGAGCAGCGTGACCGGCAGCGCATCGTCCGGCCGGCCGCTGGCGCCGAACTTGACGAAGACGACGCTGTAACCCGCGACGGGTTCGCGGTTCCACGAACCGTGCAGCGCGACCAGCGCGCCATTCGCCCAGCGCTCGCCGATGTCGAGGCCTTGGGTGAAGGTCATGCCCAGCGGCGCGGTGTGTGCGCCCAGCCCATATTTGGGGCGCTTGACATATTGGCGGCGATCTTCGGCCTCGGGCTCGACACGCGGGTCGATGACGCCGCCCCAATAATACCAGGGCCAGCCATAGAAATCGCCCTCGGTCACATCGGTCAGATAGTCGGGAACCAGATCGCTGCCCAGCATGTCGCGTTCGTTGACGACGGTCCACAGCCGGCCGCCGTCGGGATAGAAGCCCAGCCCGACGGGGTTGCGAATGCCCGCAGCAAAGGTGCGCACATATTTTTGTTCGGGCCGCACTTCCAATATGCTGGCGCGGCGGACCTCATGGCCCATGCCCTTTTCGCCGATATTCGAATCGGCGCCGACCCCGATGTAGAGCCAGCCATTGGGCGCGGCGGCAAGACTTTTGGTCCAGTGGCGGTTGGTGCCCTTCGCGGGCAGGTCGACGATCTTTTCGGCCTTGCCGCTCATCTTCGTCTCGCCTGCGACATAGGGAAAGGCGAGCAGCGCGTCGGTGTTGGCGACATAGAGCGTCGTTCCGACCAGCGCCATGCCATAGGGTGAGTTGAGGCCGGTGATATAGGCGGTCTTGACCTCCGCCTTGCCGTCGCCGTCGGCGTCGCGGAGCAGAGTGATGCGGTTGGCCGACGGGCGCCGGCCCGTGCCGCCCTTGCTCATCAGATTGCCCATGATCTTGCCCTCGACACCCGATGTGTCGCGCGGCGGGCTCTGCGCCTCGGCAACCAGCACGTCGCCATTGGGCAGCACGAGCATGTTGCGCGGATGATCGAGCCCTTCGGCAAAGCGGGCAACCGCCAGACCCTCGGCGGCGCGCGGCGCCTGTCCTGCGGGCCAGCTCGTCGCCTCGGGCACGTTGATCGTCGGGAAAACCTCGGTGCGCTGCGACGCCATCACCGGCACGCGGCCGCTGAGTTCGGCGGTCGAGAAGCGCGCGACGTCGGGCCGCGACATGACATAAAGCGTGACGCCCCCTGCAACGGCGATCGGCAACAGGGCGAGGGCGGTATATTTCAGGATCTTGCGCATGATCCCTGTCTACACGGCGATGGCGCGGCGGCAAAGAGGCGAAACATGCGCGGCAGCTGTCGGAGGACGGTAAATGTCGGCGTCGCCCTAATTAACCTTACCCATTTGTTCATTATGGTTGGGAACGGGGCGGTGAGGGCAGGGGGCTAGAGGACAGGTTCGAAGCAACGCACCGGGACGTCATGGAACTGTCAGCACCCTTTCTTGCCGACCGCGCAGCGGTTGACGATGCTCATATGCTGATCGACCAGCATGGTGAGGAAGCCGGCTTCGCCGCCGCCGCCCGCGCCGAACAATATCGCGTGCTCGGCAACCATGTGCATTTCGCCCGCTGGCGCCAAATCGAACGGCTGATCACCTATTTGTCGATCGATACCGCGCTCGACACGGTGCACTGAACTCAGAGCTGCAGGCCCGCCGTTTCGGGCAATCCCGCCATGATATTCAGATTCTGGACGCAGGCACCGCTTGCCCCCTTGCCCAGATTGTCGAGCCGCGCGACGAGGCGCGCCTGACCGCCGGTGGCGTCGCCGAATACGAACAATTCCAGCAGGTCGCTGCCCGCGCCGGATGCGCGCAGCAGCATTTCGCCGTCGGCGGGCGGTTCGCCCATAACCACGACGGGGCTGCCGGCATAAAATTCGGTGAGCGCGTCGCGAAGCGCGTCCGGCGATGCCGCACCCGACATGGCGCCCAGATGGAGCGGAATTTCGACCACCATCCCGCGATGTGCGGCAACGACGGCGGGCGAGAAAAGCGGCGCGATCGTCAGGCCGCAGCGTGCCTGCATCTCGGGCACATGCTTATGACCCAGTTGCAGCGCATAGCCGCGCCAGGCGATGTCGCGGTCATCCTCGAAGCGTTCGATCAGCGCCTTGCCGCCGCCTGAATAGCCGCTGACCGCGTGGCAAATATAGGGCCAGTCGGCGGGGAGCAGGCCTGCCTGGACGAGCGGCGCGACCAGCGCGATGAAACCGGTCGAATAGCAGCCGGGGTTCGACACGCGCTTCGCTTCGGCGACGGCCGCATGCCCGCTGACCTCGGGAAAGCCATAGACCCAACCCGGCGCGACGCGATGCGCGGTCGAGGCATCGATGACGCGTGTGCGGTCGTTGTCGATCATCGCGACCGCGTCGATTGCGGCGGCATCGGGCAGGCAGAGGATGACGAAATCGGCCTCGTTCAGCGCTTCGCGCCGCGCGGCGGCATCCTTGCGGCGCGCTTCGCCAAGCGTGATGAGGGCGAACTCGCTCCGGCCGGACAGCCGTTCGGCGATTTCCAGGCCCGTCGTTCCCGCCGCGCCGTCGATGAACACATTATTGGTCATGGATTATGTCAGTCGTTTATAGCCGGAAACCGGCGGATCATGGTCCTTCGCCGCCGACCGTGCGATCACGTCGGCGAGCGGTTCGGTTTTGACCGCCATCCATCGTCGGCTTGCATGAATGATATTCCGGTCGTCGGCCATGATGCCTACATGGCCGGGGAAAAAGACCAGATCACCGCGCGCGAGATCGGCCGGTGCGACATCCTTGTCGGCACCCAGCGATGCAAGCTGCAAATCGCTGTCGCGCGGCAGCTGGATCCCTGCAGCGCCCCACGCCAGCTGGACGAGCCCCGAGCAATCTATACCCTTTGCGGTGCGGCCGCCCCAGACGTAAGGTGCGCCGATCATCTCTTCGGCGAGCGCGGCAGGGTCGGCGTGCCGTGTCCCGACTTCGGCCATTGCGGCGAGCGGCAGAAAGCCGTGCGCGGTCGAGAGCCATTCGCCCTGTTCCTCGCCCATCACCTGTGCGCCGCGCGGCAGGACTCCGGGACCGCCGCTCGCGGCGTCGGGTGCGCTGTGCAGCATCGCCTCGATCATGCCGACCCGGTGGGTCGGTGCGATCGGCGTCCCCAGCGCGTCGGCGGCGAGATAGCCGACATAATGATCGGCCAGGCAATAACCCCATGCCCAACCGCCCGTCAGGTCGAGCAGCGCAAAGCCCTCGCCGAACAACAGTTCGCTCGTCTGCTCGGCCTGAAGCGACGGCTCGGCGCGCAATGAAGCGGCGGGCAGCACGCCGCTGCGCATCATCGGCGCGGCATAATGCGGCGCGAAATGCTGGCCGGCGACGGCAATATCGGCGAGATCGGGACGGATTGCGACGATGCGCGGATCATAGGACTGCGACGTGCCGGTCAAGCCAAAGCGGCCGCGGCCAGCGCCCGCCGTACCGGGGCGCCCCATACGCACGCGGTTCGCCGCTGAATGTTCGCCTGTCTCCGCTGTCACTTGCCGTCCTGTAAATGCCGGTGGTCCGCCGCTGACGGATAATCGCGCGCCATTAGACCAGCAGGCGGCGCTTTATCAAGACGCTTCACTTCGGCCGCGGCGGTCATAGCGTGCCTGCAGCATAGCCCACGCCGCGCGCAGCCCCAGCGCTGCGCCGCCCTTTGGCCGTCCCGGTTTCGCCGAAGGGCGCCAGGCAAAGGTGTCGAAATGTGCCCAGGGCGTGCCCTCGGGAATAAAACGCTTGAGGAACAGGGCTGCCGTGATCGACCCCGCGAAGGGCGAGCTACCGGCATTGCCAAGGTCGGCAATGTCGGTTTCAAGCAGGTCGGCATAGCCGTCCCACAGCGGCATCCGCCAAAGCGGGTCGTCGCGTTCGGTCCCGCCTGCGAGCATGTCGGCGGCGAGCATATCGTCATTGGCAAAAAGCGCGGGCAGGTCAGGGCCGAGCGCCGTGCGCGCCGCCCCGGTCAGCGTTGCGAAATCGACGATCAGTTCGGGCTTGTCCTCGCCCGCTTTCGCCAGCGCGTCGCCCAGCACCAGCCGGCCTTCGGCGTCGGTGTTGCCGATTTCGACCGTCAGGCCGAGGCGGCTTTGGAGTACATCGCCGGGGCGAAAGGCATCGGACGAAATGGCATTTTCGGCGGCCGCAACCAGGCAGTGGAGGCGGATCGGCAGTCCCGATGCCATAATCAGTTCGGCGAGCGCGAGGACATGCGCGGCGCCGCCCATATCCTTTTTCATCAGCCGCATGCCCGACGCGGGCTTGATGTCGAGCCCGCCGCTGTCGAAGCTGATCCCCTTGCCGACGAGCGCAACGCGGGGATGATCGTCCTTGCCCCAGACGATCTCGATCAGGCGCGGGGCATGATGTTTCGCCGCCGCACGCCCGACCGCGTGGATCATGGGATAGCCCTGTTCCAGCGCTTCGCCCTTGGTCACGCTCAATTTGCCGCCATGCGCCTTGGCGATGCGTTCGGCTTCCTTTTCGATGGCCGCCGGCCCCATGTCGGCAGCCGGCGTGTTGACGAGGTCGCGAACGAGCGCAACCGCGCGCATCTCCGCCACCGTCGGCGCGATAGCGCCGACGTCGCTGGTCAGCAGGACGCGAGGACCTTTGATGCTGGTTTTCGATCGATAACGGTCGAAACGATATTGCGCGCTCATCCATCCGAACAGCGCCTTGCCCGGCTGACGATCTTCGAGGCGATAGCGACCCTCGGGAAGAATTTGACCCAGCTTGGCGAGGCACCAGGCAGACAGTTCATCGACCTTGGCGACCGTCGTAACGACCGCCCATTTTTCGGGGTCGTCGCCCGGCAGGATCGCATGGACATAGGCATCGGGTTTGAAACCGACTGCGGCAAGGTGGGCGCGCTCGCGGGCGCTTCGGCTCTTCAGCCATTCGTCATAGCTTTGCGTGTCGACGAGATGGATGGTGCGGGCGTCCTGCCCCTTGTCGGGCTGAATCATGTCGGAATAGTCGATCATGATTTTCTGCTAGGCCTGCCGGGAAACTTTGTCGATTCCCGGAGTTATGCCAACATGACAGTTGCAACATCCTCCCTCTGCCGCGCCCTGATCCTGCCGGGCTTTCTTCTTTTCGCCGCCTGCTCGGGCGAAAGCGATGCGCCGGCCGACACGGCCGACACGGCGGCGGCGACTGCCGTTCCCGGCGCTCCGCCGGGCGGCTCCGCCGATCTTGCCGCGAAAAATGCGCCCGCATCCGATGTTAAGGAAAATAGCGACCTCATCGAATTCGCCTATGGCTATCCAGCCGAAGCGGCGCAGATTCCGAAACTCGCCGCGTGGCTCGACAATGATCGGGCGACGATACGAACGGCGCTCGTCGATGCGGCCAAGCGCGACCAGGCAGGCGCCAAAAAGGAAGGCTTCCCTTATCGCGCTCATACGCATTCGCAGAAATGGGAAAAGATCACCGACACGCCGCGCTTCCTCAGCCTTTCGAACGAAATCCAGACCTATACCGGCGGAGCGCACGGCATGGTCAGTTTTGACAGCCTGTTATGGGACCGCAACCGCGGCATCCAGCTCAAGCCGCTCGATCTGTTCACCAGCGGCGCTGCGTTCGATGCCGCGATCCGCGACGATTTCTGCGCGGCTATCGCGCGTGCGAAGGCGGCGAAAGGAATAGAGCTTCCCGATGAACCCGGCAGTCCCTTCGCCAAATGCCCGCCCGCATCGGCGCAGACCATCTGGCTCGGTTCCTCCGACGGGCGCTATCTCGACCGGCTGACGATCGCGATCGCGCCCTATGAAATCGGCCCCTATGCCGAGGGCAGCTACAAGATCAACGTGCCGATGAACCGGGCGGTCGTCGATGCGGCGAAAAAGGAGTTCGCGCGCGATTTTCTTCCCGCCAAGTGATCGAAGGACAGGCGCATGGCCAAGCAGCCCAAAGCCGGCAAGATCGGTGAAACGCTGAAGGAAAAGAAGGGCAAACGCCGCGCCGCCGAAAAGTTGCGCGGCGAGGTCGGGGAGGCCAAGGCGATAGCCCGGCCGCCTTCGGATCGGGAGGCGGAGCTTGACCGCGCACCTCAATGGCAGCCGCGCTATCCCGGATCTGGGCGGCTTCAGGGCAAGGTCGCGATCGTCACCGGCGGCGATAGCGGCATTGGCCGCGCGGTCTGCGCGCTGTTCGCGCGCGAAGGCGCCGACGTCGCCATCGTCTATCTCGACAACAAGCAGGATGCAGCTGATACGGCCGCGATCGTCGAGGCCGAAGGGCGCCGCGCGATAGCGATCAAAGCCGACGTCGGAAAGCAGGCCGCAGGCGAAAAAATCGTTGCCGGCACGGTGAAAGCCTTCGGCCGGCTCGACATATTGGTCAACAATGCGGGCGAGCAGCATCCGGCTGCCGACATTCGCGAGATCAGCGTCGATCAACTCCAGCGAACCTTCGCAACCAATATCTTCGGCATGTTTTACCTTGTCCAGGCCGCACTACCACATCTGAAAAAGGGCGCGGCAATCGTCAATTGCACCAGCGTCACCATGTATCAGGGTTCGGAAGGCCTGCTCGATTACAGCGCGACCAAGGGCGCGATCACGGCTTTCACCCGATCACTCAGTGAAAATCTGGTGGCCAAAGGAATTCGCGTCAACGGCGTCGCTCCCGGCCCGGTCTGGACCCCGCTCAATCCCCGAGGCGGTGCGCCGGCCGAAAAGGTCGAGCATTTTGGTGAGAATACGCCGATGAAGCGGCCGGGCGAACCCAATGAGATTGCGCCTGCCTTCCTGTTCCTCGCCTGCGACGACAGTAGCTATATGTCGGGTCAGGTGCTGCATCCCAACGGCGGTACGATCGTTAATGGGTAGCGGGGGCAGGCAGGAGAAATGTCATGCCAGCCAAGTCCAAAGCACAGCAGAAGGCCGCCGGTGCCGCATTGAGCGCGAAGCGCGGCGACACGCCCAAGTCGAAGCTCAAGGGCGCATCGAAGGAGATGCTCGAAAGCATGAGCGAAACCCAGCTTGAGGATTTCGCCAAGGGCTCGACCAAGGGCAAGCCCGAACACGTCGATTGATCGAGTTCGGCGGATAAGCCATCCTCCCAAGCGAACAGAGTCGCGATGGGGAGGTGATTTTGCGCCAGTTTTATGCCGGGCTGCTCGCAGTTCTGTGCTTTTCGTCGCTGCCTGCCTGCAGCTTTCAGTCGACCCTCGACAAGATGGTCAAGCCGGAACGCCAGCGTGAGATCATCGACATCGCGCAACGTTTCTGTACCGATCCGACGAGCGTGAAACGCGACATGCACCCGGAAATCACGGCCACGCTGGACACCGCCATCCCCGCGCTGCCGCGCGAATGTCCGCCGGCTGGTGCCAGTTGGGAACTGGCTTCGTACAAATGGAACAGCAATGTTACGGCTGGTCTCAGCGAGCGACAGGAAGAGGTCGTCGTTGTCGGATCGGCGCCCGGAAAATGGTCGACGGTGGAGGTGCGCTTTTATGCCCGCAACGACGAACCCGCCCGGATCGTCTATTGGCGCGTGGTCGCCAGCAAGACCCGCCCACCGGCGCTGGAGTTTATCGAGGGCTATAACCGCACCGTCGAAATCGCGCGCATTGCCGTTCCGGTGGCGCTGCTCGCGATTGCTGCATTGGTGGTCTGGTTGGTACGGCGACAGCGCGCGAAGCGCGCTGCCTGATCATTATTCGGCCGCCTGTAACTCCGCCTGGGCGGCGACCGCTGCGCGGGCGTTGCTGAACGTCAGCACTCCGTCGGCAATCGCGCCGGTTTTCATGTCGATGCGGTCCTGCACATAATTCTGGCTGAGCCGCCACGGCAGTGCGACCGTGCTTTTGGGCATGATGTGCAGCGAACGCTGAATATAACCCGACGAGAAATCGAAGACATTTTCCTCTTCGAGGCTCGACGGGTCGGCGAGTGCCGGGGTAGCGACGGTGGTTCCCGTATCGCGCATATGGTTGAGTACGCGGCATACATATTCGGACACGATGTCGGCGCGCAGCGTCCAACTCGCGTTGAGGTAGCCGAATACGGCCGCAAAGTTCGGCACGTTCGAAAACATGCAGGCCTTGTAATAGAAATGCTCGTGCCATTCGACGGCCTCGCCATCGACGCGCACCGGAATCTTGCCCGCGACCGCAAGGTTCAGGCCCGTCGCGGTCACGATGATGTCGGCATCGAGGTGCTTGCCCGATTTGAGCTGGATACCCGTGGCGTCGAAATGGTCGATATGATCGGTAACGACCGCGGCCTTATCGGCTTTGATCGCCTCGAACAGATCGGCGTCGGGGACGAGGCACAGGCGCTGGTCCCAGGGATTATAAGGTGGGGTGAAGGCTTCGGCGTCATAGCGGTCGCCGAGCGCGGCTTTGACCTTCTTGGTCAGGAAGTCCTTGACCTGCTGCGGCTTGTCGCGGGCCTTTTTGAAGACGATGTCCTGCAACTTCACATTTTTGAAGCGCGTGAGCTTGTAAGCCATTTTCTCGGGCAGGATCTTGCGCAGGAAATTGGCGAAACCATCCTTGGCCGGGCGGATCGCGTACCAGGTCGGGGTGCGTTGCAGCATGGTCACATGCGCCGCATCTTTCGCCATCGACGGAACGATCGTCACTGCGGTGGCTCCCGAGCCGATGACGACGACTTTCTTGTCCTTATACCGGAGATCTTGCGGCCAGAATTGCGGGTGGATGATCTGACCCTGGAAATCGTCGCGGCCGGTGAAATTGGCGTCGAAGGCCTCGTCATAGTCATAATAGCCGGCGCCCAGATAAAGCCAACGTGCGGTCGTCGTCGATGTCGCGCCTTTGTCATCCTCCATCGTCACGGTCCAGCGCGCGGCGCTGCTATCCCAGTCGGCGCCCACCACCTTGCGGTTGAGGCGGATATGTTCGCGGATATGGCGCTCGTCGACGATGCGATTCAGATAGTCGAGAATCGACGGACCGTCGGCGATCGATTTTTCATGCTTCCACGGTTCGAAGACGAAACCCAGCGTGTGCATGTCGCTGTCCGACCGGATGCCGGGATAGCGGAACAGGTCCCAGGTGCCACCAAGATTGGCGCGGCGCTCAACCAGTGCGAAGCTGCGATCCGGGCTATATTGCTGAAGATGCACCGCCATGCCGATGCCGGAAATCCCGGCGCCAACGATCAGCACATCCTGATCGACCGGAGCGGTCGTTCCGTTTGCGGGGCGTTCCATCGTCGCGGTGCCTGCCATATTCCTGTCTCCCGACTATGTTTTGCCGACAGCTTACGCACCGCGTTTCATTTTGCAATCGAATTGACAGGGGTGAAAGCAGGCGAGGAAACGGGGGCTCCGGCGAAGCCTGCTTGTCGCTGTCACAATATTGTCATAGGGGCGTAACGTTTTTATCAGCCGCCGGGCGTTCCGCCCCGCTGAATTCCATGGAAAGGATGAAGCCCGTTGCGCCAGATCGCTGTCCTTCCCTATCGTTTCGGGGGCCCCGCGCAGGATGGGCCGACCGAGATTCTCCTGATCACGTCGCGTGAGACGAAGCGCTGGGTGATTCCCAAGGGCAATCCGCTGACCGGCATGGAACGCCATGCCGCCGCCGCGATCGAGGCCGAGGAAGAGGCCGGGGTGCTCGGCGCCGTCTGCCCGACGGCGATCGGCAGCTATGAATATCGCAAGCGCCGCGCCAACGGCGCGCAGATCATGTATAACGTCGAGGTCTTTCCGCTGGCCGTGACGCGCGAGCTTTCCGAATGGAAGGAAATGGACGAGCGCGACCGGCAGTGGTTTTCCTTTGACGCCGCTGCCGCAGCGGTTGAGGAGCCCGATCTTCAGGCGCTGATTCGCTCGTTCGGCGATACCGGCTTTCGCGCCGTCGCCCAGCCGCGCGGTGTCGTCCAAAATGTAGCAGAGAAGACAGGGGTTAGCTGGATGTTCGCATGGTTTCAGCGTTTGCTGCCGCGACAGGGGAATTTTTTCGAGCTGTTCGAAAGCCACGCCGCGACGCTCGTCGCCGGTGCCAACGCCTTGTCGCGTATGCTGCAGGGCGGCGAGGGCATGGCCGACCATATCCAGGAAGTCATCGAGCGCGAACATGACGCCGATGCGATCACCCGCGAAGTGTTGCAGACCGTCCGCCGCACCTTCCTGACGCCGTTCGACCGCAGCGCGATCACCAGCCTGATCGCCTCGATGGACGATGCGATCGACGAGATGCAGAAGACCGCCGGCGCGGTCGATCTGTACGACGTCAAGGAATTCGACCCCGAAATGCGCGACATCGCGGGCATCATCGTCGATGCCGCGCGGCTGACCGCAGAGGCGCTGCCGTTGCTCCGCAACATCGGCGCCAATGGTGCGCGCCTGCACGAACTCACCGAACGTCTGGTACGGATGGAGGGGCATGCGGACGAAATCCACGCTGCGGGCCTCCGCCGCCTGTTCAAGGAACATGGGGAGTCGAACACCGTTCACTTCCTGATCGCACGTGAAATCTACCGCCATCTCGAACGCGTCACCGACAGTTTCGAGGATGTCGCGAACGAGATCGACGGTCTGGTCATCGACCACGCATAAGCGAGGGGCGCACCCATGTACGAACTCGCTTTTCCCCTTCTCGTCGGCCTCGTCATTCTGGCGCTGGCGTTCGACTTTCTGAACGGGCTGCACGACGCCGCGAACAGCATCGCGACCGTCGTCGCGACCCGCCTGCTCCGGCCGGTGCAGGCGGTGCTGTTCGCCGCCTTCTTCAACTTTGCCGCTTACTTTCTTTCGGTGATCTTCCCTGAATTGCACAAGGTTGCCGAAACGATCGGCAAGGGAATTATCGACAAGGATCTGGTGACCCCCGCGGTCGTGTTCGGCGCGCTGGTCGGCGCGATGTTCTGGAACATCGTCACCTGGCTGAAGGGCATTCCGTCGTCGTCGAGCCATGCGCTGGTCGGCGGGATCGTCGGCGCAGGCGTCGCGCATGCGGGGTTCGAGGGGATCGAGTGGACGGGGCTTAACAAGACCGTCATCGCGATCTTCCTCTCGCCGCTGCTCGGCATGATGCTGGCGATGCTGGTGATGCTGGCGAGCAGCTGGGCGCTGCGCCGCGTGACCGCGAGCTTCGCCGAGAAGACCTTTCGCCGCCTGCATCTTCTCTCATCCGCTGCTTACTCGATCAGCCACGGACTGAACGATGCGCAGAAGACGATGGGGATCATCACTGTCCTTCTCTATTCGACCGGCTATCTGGGCGGCGAATTTCATATCCCGCACTGGGTGGCATTCAGCTGTTATGTCGCGATTGCGCTGGGCACTCTGTCGGGCGGGTGGAAGATCATCGAAACAATGGGCGGCCGCATCACCAAGCTGTCGCACCATCAGGGCTTTGCCGCCTCGACCGGCGGTTCGATCATGGTGTTCACCGCCAGCCTGCTCGGCATTCCGGTATCGACGACGCACACGATTACAGGCAGCATCATCGGCGCCGGTGTCGCTCGCCGCGCCAGCGCGGTGCGCTGGGGCGTTGCGAGCAACGTCGTCGCGGCCTGGTTCATCACCATCCCGGCGAGCGCGGTCGTCGCGGCGGCCTTTTACGGAATCACGCGCCTGTTCTGACGTGGCAGGGGTTGCGTTCGCTTGAGAACGTAATAAGAACATGGCGAGCAATCCGATAGCGGAGAACCCGTCATGGCCGGTGATTTCGATTTCCAGATTGGTAGCTGGCAGGTGCGGCATCGCCGCCTGAAAGCGCGTCTGGCGAACTGCGACGAGTGGGAAGAGTTCGACGGCACGTGCGACATGCGGCCGATCCTTGGCGGCGCCGGCAATGTCGAGGATAATGTTCTTCATATTCCCAGCGGAACCTATCGGGCGATTGCGCTGCGATCCTTTGATCCCGTTCAGAAGAGCTGGGCGATCTGGTGGCTCGATGCGCGGAGCCCGCACAATCTGGACGTGCCGGTTATCGGCCGGTTCGAGGATGGCGTGGGTCGCTTTTATGCCGACGATACGCTCGACGGCCGGCCGATCCGGTTGCGCTTCGTCTGGAGCCATACCGACGGCGCTTCGCCGCGCTGGGAGCAGGCGATGTCGGCTGACGGCGGCGCGACATGGGAAGTGAACTGGACGATGGATTTTACCCGGGCGTAGCGGTCATTTCGCCGGGCGGTAATCGACGCTGGCGCCGCCGACCAGCCGCACCGGCAGATAGAGACCGTTGCCATAGGCCTTGATCTCGCCGGTTTCGAAACTGTCGACACGGGTACGGATGACGAATGGACCTTCGCGCCGCCGATCGACCGCGCGTTTGATCTTGCCCTGCAATTCGTCCAGATCACGGGTGAAATTCTGGGTCAGCGCATCGGCGATCAGCGGCGCGAAGCCTTCGCTGCGGCCGAGCAGGATGAGGAGGTCGCCGCCGACCCCATCGGTGTCGCCGTTGATCGAGAGATCGGTGAAGTGGACCTCGGCCGATCCCGGCTTGTTGACCGGAATCGCGGTCATCCAGATGCGCCCGTGGGTCGGCTTGCCCGTGCGCGCCTCCAGCTTGGCATCGACATCGACGCCGACCGCGATGCGGCCGCCAGGCGCTCCATAGATGGTCGATGGCCCGAAGGTGACCATCATCGGTCCGAGCTTTGGCAGGACGAAGGGACGAGCCGATCGTTTCGTGAGGGCGCGATCGACGACGGGCTGGAGGATGGCATAGTCGGCGATCACCGGGACGCGCACGTCGAGGTGCGGGCGGGGCATTTCGCGAACGAGGCGGGGCAGGGGCGTCGGCGTCGGATCGGTTGGGCGACCCGAGACGAAGGTTTCGGTAACCGCCTCCAGCCCGAGGTTGAGGTTCATCCGCTGCCCCTCGATCCGATAGCCGCCATAGAGGATGCGCTGCGGTGTGACGCGCATCCAAACCGGCGGGTTTTCATGGTTGAGTTCGAGCGCGGTGAAGCTCTGTCGCCATACGTCGGCTGCCTGTTTGCGAATATTTATCTTGGCAATCTCGCGGCCAACTTCGCGCTCGATGTCGCGCACGACGGGGGCGAGCTTGGCGTCCGCCTGATCGGTGAAGGTGATCCGACGCCCAAGGAAATCGATCCCCGGCGGCTGGGTCCACCCATAGCTGATCCGCGCTTTGCCATGTGTCCGCCAGTCGGGCGTCAGTTCGACGCGGATGCGGGCATGCGCCATCGCGGCGCCGGTCGCGGTTTCGCCCTTCAGCACCCCGCCGACATCGCGCGCGCGGATCGTCGCATGGATCGGCATATCGACGACAATCTCGCTGCCTTCGCCGCGCAGGCGGAGCGGCCCGCGCGTCACTTGCCCGACGATGGTGCAGGCGATCGGCGGGGTCACCTTGACCTTCTTGCCAAAGACCTTGACCCGCTGCGGCTTGACGCAGGCGGGCTCGCGCTTGTCGATCGTCCACAGGGTGCGCGGCACCGCACGTTCGAGCGCCTGTTTGAGCGAGGCGGTGCTGGCGTTGATCGGCACCGCGATCAGCGATTTCTGGGTCGGTGAGGGAGCGGTATCGGTCGCGCGCGGCGGCGCCTCGACCTTGGTCTGACGATCGCAGCCGGCGAGCGCGGCCGGGAGGAGCAAGGCGGCGATTGCCAGTCGGACTAAACGCATGCTGTGCCCCTGCTGCGGTGTCTGCTCTTTATAACATCGAATGGCTCAAGCCGTTCCTGCCGAAGTCGAAACTGGCGGAAATCTCGCTAACTTCACACTGAAATCGCTTTTTTGCGTGGGCGCCTTTTGCTTTCGTCACCCCGGATCAAGTCCGGGGTGACGAAGACAATGAAGGGAGAGCGGCCGCCGAAAGGGCAGAAAACTCCGCAACTTCACTCTGAAATGGCGTTTCGCGTGTCGAAGCTCCCTATCCGTCATCGCGGGCTTGACCCGGGACCCGCCTTCTCTGGCGGCACGCGCCGCACAAGGACAGGCAGGCCCCGGGTCAAGCCCGGGGTGATGCGAAGGGTGGTTTGCGCCGAACCGCGGAGAACTGCGCAACTTCACTCTGAAATTGCCTGTTCTGACAGGTTTGTTCTGTTCCTCGGCGAAAGCCGGGGCCCAGCTTTGTAGCGCGAGGCTGGGTTCGCTGGGCCCCGGCTTTCGCCGGGGAACAGTGAACGGAGAAGAAACGGCGGAAATCTCCGTAACTTCACGCTCGATTTGCTGTTTGTCATCGCGTGTACAAGTCATCTCGCGAGGCTATGCGCCCCGGATAATGTAGGACAGCGATTTCTCCGGGGCTGGCTGTTACGCCACCACCCCGAACAGATCATGCTCGTCGGCATCCTCAATCGTGGCATCGACAATGTCGCCAGCCTTCAATGTCGCCGCGACGTCGCGGAGGTAGACATGGCCGTCGATCTCGGGCGCATCGGCCTGTGAGCGGCCGGTGGCGCCGATGCTGCCGTCTTCGTCGGCTTCACCGACTTCGTCGATGATCACGGGCAGGGTGCGGCCGATCTTGGCTTCGAGCTTGGCGGCGCTGATCGCGGCGGTCTTGTCCATGATGCGCTGGTAGCGCTCTTCCTTGACCTCTTCGGGCACCTGATCGTCGAGCGCATTCGCCTGCGCGCCCGCAACTGGTTCGAAGCGGAAGGCGCCGACGCGGTCGAGCTGGGCTTCGTCGAGCCAGTCGAGCAGATACTGGAAATCGGCCTCTGTCTCGCCGGGGAAGCCGACGACGAAGCTCGAACGCACCGCAATGTCGGGGGCGATCGCGCGCCAGTTCTTCAGGCGGTCGAGCACCTTCGCCTCATTGGCGGGGCGCTTCATGCGCTTGAGGACGCTGGGGCTTGCGTGCTGGAAGGGGATGTCGAGATAAGGCGTCAGCAGCCCTTCGGCCATCAGCGGGATGACCGCGTCGACGTGCGGATAGGGGTAGACATAGTGGAGGCGCACCCAGGGGGCCTTGCCTTCGCTGGTCCGAAGCTGACCGAGTTCGCGCGCGAGGTCGGTCATATGGGCGCGGACTTCGCGGCCCTTCCACTCGCGCGGGTCGTGGCGCGTGTCGACGCCATAGGCCGAGGTGTCATGGCTGATCACCAGCAGTTCTTTCGTGCCCGCGGCGACGAGCTTTTCGGCCTCGCGCAGCACCGCGTCGATGCGGCGGCTGACGAGTTTGCCGCGGAGGTCGGGGATGATGCAGAAGGAACAGCTGTGGTTGCAGCCTTCGCTGATCTTCAAATAGCTGTAGTGGCGCGGGGTGAGCTTCAGCCCTCCCTCGGGGACGAGGTCGATGAACGGGCCTTGGGTGGGCGGTGCCGCTTCGTGGACAGCGTCGACGACCTGTTCGTACTGATGCGCGCCGGTGACCGCGAGGACGTTCGGGAAGCGCGCGCGGATCACTTCGGCTTCATTGCCCATGCAGCCGGTGACGATGACGCGGCCATTTTCGGCCATCGCTTCGCCGATCGCCTCGAGGCTTTCTTCCTTCGCCGAATCGAGGAAGCCGCAGGTGTTGACCAGCACGACGTCGGCGCCCGCATAATCGGGCGACAGGCCATAGCCGTCGGCGCGTAACTTGGTGAGAATCCGTTCGCTGTCGACCAAAGCTTTGGGACAGCCGAGCGAAACCATGCCGACTTTCGGCTGGGCGGGGAGGGTTTTCGTTGCCATGATCGGGCGCGCCTTTACGCGATTTCATGCCGCTTGTCACGCGCAGCGCATCGGGCCATGCAGCGGGGCGACAAGACGCGCCCGGATGGTGCGGACGCGCAGATGAAGGATGATCGCATATGATAGGCGTGTTTGCGGCGATTTCGGCGGCTATCGCGGTTGCGGCGGGAGCGTTCGGCGCGCATGGCGCGGCGGGGCAGCAGGAGGCCGAATGGCTGCGTACCGGCGGACTGTATCAGTTGATCCACGCAGTCGCGGCGCTGGCGATCATGGGCGTGGCGCGCGGGCCGGCGGTGATGCTGCTCGGCGGGTCGGCGCTGTTCGCCGCGACGCTTTATGCGATGGCGCTGGGCGCGCCGCGCTGGCTGGGCGCGGTGACGCCGATCGGCGGCACCTTCCTGATCATCGGCTGGTTGTGGGCCGCGTGGATATATTGGCGCGCCTGATATCCTGGCGCTAGTCGCCCGGAACGCTCGCTTCGCATTCCTCGCAGCGGATGACCTCGACAATCTCGTCGCCATGTTCAAGGCGCTGTGCCTCGGGTTCCCAGAAACCAAAGGGCTTTCCGGCGCGGTAGATGCGCAGGCCGCGGCCTCCGCTGGCGAGTTCATCGATGCTGCGCCCGACTTCTTCGGCAGCAACCGTGCGCTCGCGCAGCTGGACGCGTCCGCCGATGCCGGCGAGATCTGCCATATAGTCGGCGACATGCGCGCCCTGCGCCGATCCCGCGAGCAGCAGCCCGGTGAAGCTGACCGGGTTGATAACATTGTTTGCGCCCGCCTGCCGCGCGAGCAGTTCATTATCCTTTGCGCGGATGACGACGCTGATCGGAACGTGCGGCGCGAGGTGGCGGACGGTGAGCACCATGAGGATCGAAGTATCGTCGCGGCCCGCCGAGACCAGCACCGACTGCGCCTCGGCAATGCGGACGTCGACCAGCGTATCGTCGTTTGACGCGTCGCCTTCGAGGACATTGCAGCCCGCCGCCTCGGCCGCATTGATGCGGCCCCGCGCCTGATCGATCACGACGATACAGGCGGGGTCGGTGCCGCGCGCAATCAGTTCCCTGACCGCTTCGCTGCCGCTGATGCCATAGCCGAGCACGACGATATGGTTGGTGAGCTTTGCCTGGATGCGGGCCATACGCCATTTTTCCCATGTGCGCTTGAGGACGAAATTATAGGCGGTGCCGACGAAGATGAAGAGCACCATGATGCGGATGGGCGTGACGATCACCGCCTCGATCAGACGCGAGCGGTCGGACACCGGGGCGATGTCGCCGAAACCGGTGGTGGTGACCGAAATCATCGTGAAATAGACGACGTCGAGGAAACTGATGTGGCCGTCGTGGCTGTCCTTCAGTCCCGCGCGGTCGATCCAGTGGACGAGAACGACGATCGCGATCAGGAAGAATGCGACGCTGAGGCGCGTCACGACGTCGGCCCAGATCGGCCAGTTACTCGCGCGCTTCAGCATGTGAAGGCCGCTCTGGATATGGAGCTTGGGGTTCGGCCGCTTGCTCATTGCGACCCTTGTGCCAAAGCTGTGCGCGTAACGCTAGCCGCCATAGGCGCCGCGCAGCGCGGCGAGCGAGGCGTCGTGGGTCAGGTCGAGCTGGAGCGGCGTGACCGAGACAAAGCCATCGTCGATCGCTTCCAGATCGCTGTCGTGACCGAGGCTGTGTTCGATGCCGTGGAGGCCGAACCAGTAATAGCGATAACCGCGCGGGTCGGTGCCCTCGACGATCGAGCCGCGACCATAATCATGAAAGCCCTGACGCGTGACGCGGATGCCTTTGACTTCGGCCGCAGGAATGGCGGGGAAGTTGATGTTGATCAGGGTGCGCGGCGGCGTGTTCATGTCGAGCAGCGGGCGCAAGACTTTGGCGCCCCATTGCTCGGCCGCTTCGAACGGCACGCTGTCGCCCATGCCTTCCTTGGCATAGACTTGGCTGAGGGCGATCGAGCGAATGCCCGCGAGCGCGCCTTCGATGGCTGCCGACACGGTGCGCG
>Ga0307414_10000097_pt1 | contig 66974 bp, 52 predicted proteins | sample DK1Ometagenome_FD_203804 | JGI IMG/M metagenome (GOLD analysis project Ga0307414, IMG submission 203804) | Maize rhizosphere microbial communities from greenhouse at UC Davis, California, United States - DK15-O-3 | ecosystem: Host-associated > Plants > Roots > Rhizosphere > Soil | place: USA...
ATGTTGGGACGCGCGGCCATCAGCGGCCTCTCATTCCGTCGAACACTTCAGCAAAGCTCGGCTGGTTGACATGGTCGACGCCCGATCGCGCCGCCTCGATCACCAGCGGCTGCGGATGGCCGTGGAGAGAAGCGATGATCAGCTGCTTTACCGTGTGATACATCGCGTTGTCGCTTTCGATCACCGCCTTGGCGCGTGTCGCAAACGGACCCACCAGGCCATAGGCGAGAAGCACGCCGAGGAACGTGCCGACGAGCGCCGACCCGATCATGCCGCCGAGGATCGCCGGCGGCTTGTCGATCGAACCCATCGTCTTCACGACGCCAAGCACAGCGGCGACGATGCCCAGTGCCGGCAGAGCGTCAGCGAGGCTCTGCAAACCCTCGGCGGGTTTCATCGAATGGTGGTGATGACTCTTGAGCGCGCTGTCCATCACCTCTTCGACCGCATGCGGGTCAAGGGTGCCGGATGATACGACGACGAGGCGCAGCGTATCGCAGATCAGGTGGATGAGCGTATTGTCCTTGAGCAATTTCGGATATTGCTGGAAGATCGTCGAATTGCTCGGATCTTCGATATGCGGCTCGACCGCAACCGGGCCGTCGGTACGCATCATCTTCATCAGCGTCGATACAAGCAGGATGCAATCGAGATAGTCCTGTTTCTTGTATTTTGGCCCCTTGAACACTTTGGCGAGGCCGCCGCCGAGCGCTTTCAGGTCCGCGCCCGAATTACCGATGATCAGCGAACCGATCGCGGCGCCGCCAATGATCAGCATTTCGTGGGGCAGCGCGTGCATGACGGGGCCAAGATTGCCCCCGGTCAGCGCGAACCCCCCGAAAACCAGCAGGATCAGTACGATGATGCCGACAACGGGAAACATGCAGGGTCAACTCCATTCGGGCGCCCGGTTCCTGGAACCGGGGCCCGTAAAATTCAGATGCGTCTTGATACTTAACGGCAGCGATGCCGCGAACTTGAGTCGATCAGTTCAAAAGATCGAACAAACTCTGCCGGTTGATCTTGGCAAAGGCCGCCTGCGCGGCGTTCAGCGTCAAATCCTGCGCATTGAGCTGCGCGATCGCGACCGACAAATTCGTGTCCTCAACGGCCGAACGCTCGTCCGCCAGCGCAATGCCGCGGCTCTCCAGCCCGTCGCCAATCCGCTCGAGCCGCCCCGCCGAAAGACCGAGCGCCGCATTCTGGTCGGCAACATGGCCGATCGCAGCGTTGAGCGTGGTGAGCGACGCACCCATCGCGGCCTTGTCACCCGCGGCGAGCGCGGCAGCTGCATCGCGCAACCCCGTCGACAGGCTGTTGCCGCCCATCACAAAGGCGTCGCCTGCCGAAGGCACCGGCGCAAAGCTGACATCGGAATCAAAGCGCACGACCCTGGCACTGCCTGCCGAAAACAGCGGCTCGCCATTCGAATCGCGCGTCGCCGCGAGGCCGTCGATCTCGGCAGCGATCGCATTCAGTTCGGCGGCGATCGTCACGCGGTCGGCGGGATTCACCGAATCGCTGGTCGCCGACAGCATCAGTTCGCGCGCGCGGACCAGCATATTGCCGGTCGATTTCAGCACGCCATCGGCCTGCGAGACGAGCGCCTCGGCCGATTTGATGTTGGTCGACCAGGTCTTCATGCTCGCCTGCGTCTTGCCGATCGTCGCGATACGCCGCGCGGCGACCGGATCGTCTGACATGCGCTGGATCAGTTTGCCGCTCGATATCTGCACCATCGTGCGCTCAAGCTGGGTGGCGAGTTTCTGCTGACGCGCAATTTCACGCGTCATGCGATTGCCCACGGCATTAATCATGGTCTTCGCCTTTCTAGATCGAGTTGAGCAGGGTTTGCATGGTTTCGCGCGCGACCTGGATCGTTCGCGCCGCAGCCTGATAGGCTTGCTGGAAACGGAGAAGTTCGGCCGCTTCCTTGTCGAGATCGACCTGACTGACCGAATCGCGCGCTGCTGCCGATGCATCGGCGCGCGTCGCCGCGGCGGCATCCTGCGCCCGCGCCGACGCGGTCGCCTGCGCCTGCGTCGCCAGATGACCCGACCAGCGCGCCTCGGGATCATTCGCTCCGCGCAATGCGCCGAACGCCAGCATATTGCCGTTCACCGATGTCGCATCGGCGGCGGCAACCTGATTGGCGGTCAGCGGCGCCACGGTCAGCGATGCTGCGCCGCCGGTGCCGGTGAACAAGGCCGCGCCGGGATTGCCCGCCGCATCGAGGCCGCCCTGATGCGCCGCGTTGATCTGGTTCGCGAACTGCGTCGCCATGGCGTCAAGCCCGGCACGCTGATCGGCGATATGGCTGGCCGCCTCGGCGAGACCCGCCAAAGAGCCGGTCGTGGTGGTGAAAGGCGCACCGCCGCCAACGGCATAAGACAGGCGGCCATCGGCCGCGGTGGTGACCGTAATCGGCGTCACGACGCCGCCGCCAACGAGCAGGTCGCCCGATCCGCTGACGCGGAGCGTCGCCGCGCCGCGTTCGTCGAAGGTCGCCTTGACCCCGCCCTGCGCCGAGAGACGGTCGAGGAGACGATCCCGCTCATCGAGCAAACTCGCCTCGTTGCTCGACCCCGGTCGCGCTTTGCGGAGGCCGATATTAATTTGTTCGAGCGCCTGAAGATTGGTGTTGAACTGGTCGACCTCGCTCTCCGCCGCGCCCGACACCCCCTCGGCCATATCCGATAACTGGCCCGCCGCCGTGCGAAAGCCCGAGGCGACATCGTCGGCGGCCTGCAGAAATTGCGTCCGCAACGTCTGGTTCGACGGATCGGCGGTGAGCAGATCGGCGGTGGTGAAGAGCTTGGTCAGCCCGGTCTTGATGCCGTTGGTGTCGTCGCTGAGTGCGCCTTCGACCTTGTTCATCCAGTCGAGCCGCGTCGCCGAGCGTTCGGCACCGCCGAACGAAATTCGGGAATCTTCGATCAGCCAGGCGTCGACCGACCGGTCGATCCCGCGAATCTCGACCCCGCCGGGCCGGATGCTGCTGCGCGTCAGCGTGGTGTCGCCGCCCGCCAGTGCTTCCATCAATTCGAGCCGGCGGCGGGCATATCCGGGGGTCTGAGCGTTGGCGATATTGTCGCCGACGGTCGACAACGCACGCGAATACGCCTTGAGCCCGCTATAGCCGATGCTGAGAAGATCGCTCATGGCTTACCTCCGGCGAGACCGCGGAATTGGCGGTCGACCATGTCGGCGATGCCGAACTGGCGCATCGCGGCGATGCTGTCGGCGGTCCGCGCATCCGCCATTTCGCGAAAATTGTCGGTTGCGCTCGATCCGAAGACATCGTCGCCAAGTTTGGCCTGACGCATAGATGCCATCATCTGGCGCAGGATCACGGCCTCGAACGCTTCGGCCGCCTTGCGAAGGCCGGCATCGCCGCCGCCCGCACCCGCCACGGGCGCCGTCGCGGATATGGAAGAAGAAATGGGGGTCGTCATATGATTACCAATTCTGCGGTCAGGGCGCCGGCCTGGCTCAGCGCCTCGAGGATGGCGACAAGGTCACCGGGAGGAACGCCCATGCGGTTGATCGCATCGACCAGTTCGGACAGCGACGCCGTGGGCTTGACGAGCATCACCGGACGGTAATCCTCCGTCACTTCGATCTCGCTCGACTGTTCGACCGCGGTCTGACCGCGACTGAAAGGAGCGGGCTGGACGACCATCGGCGATTCCTTGATCGACACCGACAGCTTGCCCTGCGTCACCGCTGCGGTGCCGACGCGGACCGCGCCGTTGATCACGACCGTTCCGGTACGCGCGTTGACGATCACCTTCGCAGGCGGCTCGGCACGCTGGACCCCCAGATTTTCGATTTGCGACATCAATCGCATGCGCGTGTCGCCATTGCCCGTGGTCCGGATCGCTATGCTGGCGCCGTCGATCATCGATGCGCTGCCGGGGATCGCGAGGTTGATGGCATCGGTCACGCGCTTGGCATTGGTGGCATCGAACTGGTGGAGGTTGAAGGTCAGCCAGTCGCCGGTCGCAAAACCGGTATCGACCGCGCGCTCGATCGTCGCACCGCCGGCGATCCGGCCGCTCGACGGCACGTTGACCGTCAGCTTCGATCCATCGGCACTATCGATGCCGAGACCACCGATGACGAGATTGCCCTGCACCATCGCGTAAATCTGCCCATCGGCGCCATAAAGCGGCGCGAGGACGAGCGTACCGCCGCGCAGGCTTTTCGCCTTGCCGATCGCTGACACGGTGACGTCAAGACGCTGACCGGGCTTGGCGAAGGGCGGCAGCTCGGCGGTAATCATCACCGCCGCAGCATTTTTGAGCGCGGGATTGACCCCGGCGGGCAAGGTCAGGCCAAAGCGCGACACCGCGCCCTTCATCCCGAGCGTCGAATAGTCGAGGCTGTCGTCACCGGTACCGGCAAGGCCGACCACGATGCCATAGCCGGTGAGCTGGTTAGCACGCAGGCCCTGGAACTGGCCCATATCCTTGATACGCTCGGCCGAGGCCGGCGCCGCAAAGCCAAGGCTGGCGAACAGCAGCGCCAGAAGCGCGAACAGGGTGGAACGCTTGATCACGTTATAATCCTCTTCAGAACGGGCTGATGATCGCGAAGAAACGCTGGAGCCAGCCTTGCTGGCTGGCACGTGCGATCTCGCCCTTGCCGACGTAACGAATGTTGGCGTTGGCGACGCGGGTCGACAGGACACGGTTGTCGGGGCTGATGTCGATCGCGCGAACGAGACCCGAAATCTGGACCCGCTCGTCGCCGCGATTGAGCGTCAGCAGCTTTTCGCCGCGCACCAGCATCGTCCCGTTGGGATAGACTTGTGCAACGGTCACGCTGACTTCACCCGACAAGGCGTTCGATTGCGAGGCGTCGCCCTTGCCCTTGAACTGCTGGCCGCCGCCCATGCCGATATCGCTGGGGTTGAACAGCGACAACGGGCCGGTCGCGGGCGGCGTCAGACCGACGCTGCCGTCGCGCTGGGTGCCCGCGGCATTGCTCTTGGTCGCGGCGGTGCGCTCGACAAGCTGGATGGTGATGATATCGCCGACCTGCCCCGCACGCCCCCCCGAAGTAAGCGGCGTGTAGCCGCCCTGGAAGATCGAGCCATTGGCCGGCAGCGGCGCCGAAGGCATCGGCATCGTCGCGGCAAAGGCGTCGGGCGCCGGCGCGTCCTTCGCGCTCGCCCCCAATGGGGCCAGCGCGACGGACAGCATCAGCAGCCCTGCAAGATCAGAGCGTCTGCGCGGCATTTTTCATCATTTCGTCGGTGGCCTGGATCATCTTCGAATTGACCTCATAGGCACGCTGGGTTTCGATCATGTCGACGAGTTCCTCGACGACATTGACGTTCGATCCTTCCAGCATTCCGCCGCGCAGGCTGCCACGGCCTTCCATATCGGCAGCGCCGACCTGCGGCGCGCCCGAGGCGGAGGTTTCCACGAGCATATTGCCGCCGATCGCCTGCAGTCCGCCCGCATTAGGGAAGCGAGCAATTTCGATCCGGCCAAGCTCGGTGGCTTCATTCTGCCCCGGCACGCTCGCCGAAACGGTGCCGTCGGCGCCGATCGAAATGCCGGTGGCATCGTCGGGAATCTGGATCGCGGGGGTCAGCGGCTTGCCGTCGGATGTCACGATCGTGCCGTCGGGCGATCGGCTGAAATTGCCGGCGCGGGTATAGCCGGTACGCCCGTCGGGGAGTTCGACCTGAAAATAGCCTGCGCCGTCGATCGCGATGTCGAGCGGATTGCCGGTCGTCGCAAAGGTTCCCTGCGTATCGATCCGCGCAGTGCCGCCGAGCGACACGCCGGTGCCGAGGTTGAGCCCGGTCGCATAGCGATTCTCGGCCGACGACGGCGCGCCCGGCGCGGTCATCATCTGATAGCTCAGCGTTTCAAAGCTGGCGCGGTCGCGCTTGAAGCCCGTCGTGTTCACGTTGGCGAGGTTGTTGGCGATCACCTGCATCCGGAAGCCCTGGGCATCCAGACCGGTTCGCGCGACGTGCAAGGCACCGAAGCTCATGTCATATTCTCCTTAACGGGGCAGCTGCATCAGGTTTGCGGTCGCGCTGTCCATGTCGCGTGCGTCGCTGACGAGTTTGATTTGATTGTCCCAGCTCCGGCTCGCCTCGATCATCTCGACGAGCGCGGTGGTGGCGGCGACGTTCGATCCTTCGATCGAGCGGGTGACCAGTCGCGCTTCGGGATCGTCGGGCAAAATGCCCCCACCCTTGACGCGGAACAGATTGTCGAGGCCCTTGACGATGTCGGACCCGACCGGGGCCGCGAGCCGCAGCCGGTCGACCTCGATCGGATTTTCAGGATCGCCGCCGGCAGGAACCGCCCAAATGCGCCCTTCGGTGTCGATCTTGACCGAATCCGACGGCGGGACGGTCACCGGACCCTGGGTGCCCTGAACCGGGTGACCGTCGCCGGTGGTAAGCAGGCCGCTCGACGATAGCTGCAGATCGCCGCGCCTTGTATAGGCTTCCTGACCATCGGGCGCCTGGACGACGAGCATCGCTTCGCCCTCCATCGCGACATCAAGATCGCGTCCGGTTGCGGTGATCGTGCCGGAACGCATGTCGGCGCCGATCACCTCTTCTGACGACACGGCGCGGGCGTCGAGCCCGCCGCCGTGCAGCCACAATGTCTGCGCTTCGGCCAGATCGCCGCGGAAGCCGGGCGTCTGGGCGTTGGCCAGATTGTTGGCGATCGCCGTCTGCCGGGCCGAGCTGCCCCGCATCGCAGTGAGGCTGGTATAGATAACGCGGTCCATCGAAATTCTCCTGGCAGGCAGCGATCAGCGAAGCGTCAGCGCATGCCGATGATCGTCTGGGTCAGCTGTGACGCGCCCTCGATCGCCTTGGCATTGGCCTGGAAATTGCGCTGCGCCGCCATCAGCATCACCAGTTCTTCGGTGATATCGACGTTCGAGCGTTCGAGCGCGCCCGAGCGCACCGCACCCATCGCGCCGTTTCCGGGCGCGTCGATTTTCGGCGGACCGCTCTCGCCGGTCGACTGCCAATGCGCGTCGCCGGTCGGGCGCAGCCCTTCCATCGCGGGGAAGGTCGCCATCGCAATCTTGCCCATTTTCTGATTGGATCCGTCAGCGAAGGTCGCAGTCACCAGCCCGTCGAGACCGACCGACATGTTGATCAATGCAACGTCGGGCAGGCCCGGCGCGTGCGGCGGCAGGACGAGGTCGAAAGCCCCCGCGAGCGTACGATTGGTAACGTCGCCATTGGCATCAACCGGAAGCAGCTGCAGCGTCGAACCGGTGGTGTCGACGACACGGCCGTCGGGAAGCGGCGTGAAGGCGCCGTTGCGCGAATAGCTGACGGCATTGGTCGGGGGTGCGCCCTTGACGATGAACATGCCCTCACCGACGATCGCCATGTCGAGCGTCTTTTCGCTCGCTTCATACGATCCCTGCGTGAATTGCTGGGTGATGCCGTTCAGGCGCGTGCCCTGACCCGCGATGGTCTTGGTCGACTGGTTCGGCGACGCAGCGAAGATATCGCCGAACTGCGCCTTGCTGCGCTTGAAGCCGACCGAACCGGCGTTGGCGATATTGTTCGAGACGACCGACATGTCGGTCTGGGCGCCCTTGAGACCCGAAAGCGAAGTATAGAATGACATAAGATTATCCTTCCGTAGGAGTGGGTGTCGGGGTTGGTGTCGGGGTGATGCCCCCGGCCTTGATGTCCTTGAGCAACTCGGTCTGCGCCGCGATCTGCTTGGAAATTTCGGCGAGCACCGTGTTGGTGTCGTTGATCCCGGCGAGGCTGGAAAACTGCGCCATCTGCGCGACCATCTGCTGGTTATCGACCGGGTTGAACGGATCCTGCTGGCTGAGCTGCGCGGTCATCAGGCGCAGGAAATCCTGCTGACCCATCTGGTTCGTGCTGCCCTTCGGGTGGATCACCGGGTTGTTATTGGTTACGCCATTGACGGCCATGTCATTGTCCCATCCTGAGAGTTTCGTTGATCAGGCCCTTCGCGGTTTCGAGGACCTGGACATTGTTCTGATATTGGCGGGCGGTTTCGACCATCTCGACCAGTTCGGCGGCGCTATCGACCGCAGCTTCCCAGACGTTGCCGTCCTTGTCGGCGAGGGGGTTGGTCGGATCGTGCCGCTTCGACGGCGCGATTTTCGCGGCCGTCACCTGATCGACCTGAACCGTCGCGCGCCCGAAATCGTCCATCACGGTACGAAAGACGGGCTTGAGCGAGCGAAAGGCGCCCGCTTCGCTGCCCGCAACCGTTCCCGCATTGGCGAGGTTCGACGCGGTGGTGTTCAATCGGACAAGTTGTGCCGACATCGCGCGACCGCTGATGTCGAAGACCGAAAAGGCATTTCCGTTCATCGTCATTCGCCCTTGATCGCGCGGGTCAGCGTGTTGACGCGGCCGCTGAGGAACGAGAGGCTCGAGCGATAGGCGAGCGCATTTTCGGCGAAGGCCGTCTGCTCGGTGGCCATTTCGACCGTATTGCCATCGAGCGACGACTGGACGGGAACGCGATACAGCACCGCCCCCTCGGTCGAGCCGCCCTGGCGCGCCAGATCGAATGCCTTGGAAAAGTCGAGGTCGCGCGCCTTGTAATTGGGCGTCGCGGCATTGGCGATGTTCGACGCGAGCATCATCATGCGCTGGCTGCGCAGCTGGAGCGCCGTCGCATGCACGCCAAAGAGTTTCTCGGATGCCATCATCACATTCCTTCATTTGCCGCCTGGCCGGCGACGGGCTTTATTCTGTCGCATGCTCAACCGGCCTGACCGGCCCGAGCGTGTGGGACACAGGGCATTATGCAATCGGCGTGCCAAATTGATCTTCGCCATGATTTTTCGTGGGTTTTGCTGTGAGCAGCGTCCCCATCGCCGCGGCCTGCGCACCGCTCGTCAAAAGTTTGACGACGCGCGCCCGGCGTCCGCCATATCGACGCAGAACCGCGACTGGCACGCTTCCTGCTTATCCTCGTGCGATCTATTCGGACCACAGGAGATGGACATGTATCGCAAGACAAGCGCCGCGCTCGCCGCCGCCCTGCTCGCCGCAGCAATCCCCGCCGAGGCCCAGCAGGCGCATGAGGATTGGCAGCGGATCGACGCGCTGACCGCCATGGTCGCGGGCGCTATGGGCCGGTCGGCAACCCCGATCGACCGCCGTATCAAGCTGGCGCGTTGCCCCGAACAGGCGGTGGTGGCCCCGATCGACGGCCAGGCCCTCGCGGTCCGCTGTCCCTCGCTCGGCTGGCGCCTGCGCGTGCCAACGACCGGCCCTGCAACCGGATCCGCCGACGCCGCACCCGTGGCCGCCAGCCGGGCCAAGCCCAGCGGCACCCCGGCGATCCGCCGCGGCGACAATGTTCGCGTGACGATCGAAACCGACAGCTATTCGATCAACTATGCCGCGGTCGCGACCCAGGATGGCCGCGTTGGCGAAACCATTGCGCTGCGCGGGAGCGACGCAAAGAGCATGCTCAGCGCCACCGTCGTCGGCCCGGGACGCGCCCGCCTCGACAATTAATACCGGCCGCAACGACGAAATATCTGCCCGGTTTGACCACCGGCATGCCCGGCGCTGTCGCTTTCCCGACGCCGCCGGGTTTATTTTTACCTTTTTCTTACTCTTCGCCTTAATCGCTCGCTGCGGCGTCCGTTAAACCCCTTCGAACAAGGTCGTCACTTTTCTGACGGCACGGCATGGAGGCGAAAATGTCGGGTGACAGCAAGATCGGGCTGCAAGCCGTCAGCGGATATGTCCGCACGGGCGCACCGCGCAAGCTCGCCGGCGAAGCGGCAGCGCCAATGCGCGCAACGGCCCCCGCGCTCGCTGCGCGGGATCCGCTGCCCGCCACCCGGCTGATCGGTCTTGCTGGCGAACTCGCCGACCAGGGTCCGACCGTCGACGTATCGCGTGTCGCGACGCTGCGAACTGCGATCGCGAACGGCAGCTATACCGCCGACCCCGCAGTCATCGCCAGGGCGATGGTGCAATTCCACCGGGGCAATGCCTGATGCTGACGCAAATGGACGACGTGCAGCAAAAGCTCGACCATCTGATCGCCGCGCTGGACGGCCATGATGCCGGCGCGATCATCGCGGCAACCGAAGAACTCGCCACCGCGGTCATCCTGATGCGCGGCGCAACCATCGCCGATGGTACCGAACATCGCGCCCGCGCGCTGATGACCCAGACTCTCGCCCAGCTCGAAGCGGCGGCGATGCGCGTCAACATATTGAAGCACTGGACGCGTCAGAGGATTGACAAAGGCCATGCCCTCCGCGGCTCCCAACCCCGGGGCATCGCTTTAAGCTATTGATAATTCTTGCTTTAATGCCGTTATCTAAAAATGGCACGATGATTGCTTTTGGTCTGCTGAACCAGCGGGACCAAAATCATGTATGCAATCAACGACCCAGTACCCGGAACCCGCGTCGCCGCACCCGTATTGAGTGCGGTGCAAAATGCGTCGGCGCGATCGGGTATCGACTTCAACTATCTGTTCGACGTCGCGCGCGTCGAAAGCGCCTATAACCCCACCGCGAAAGCGGCGACGTCGTCGGCGCGCGGATTATTCCAGTTCACCCGCCAAACCTGGCTCGCGACGCTGCGTAAGCACGGCGCCGACCATGGTATGGCATGGGCCGCAGACGCGATCGGCCGCGACGCATCGGGCCGCCTGTCGATCGCCGACCCGGCGCTCCGCCAACAGATCCTCGACCTGCGCGACGATCCAGCGGCCTCGTCGAGCATGGCCGCCGCGCTGACAGCCGACAACCGCGACCATCTGGAAAGCCGGATCGGCCGCGCGGCCGAGCCCGTCGACCTGTATCTCGCACATTTCCTCGGCAGTGGCGGCGCGGTCGAATTTCTGTCGGCGATGGCGGCGAATCCCGACCAGCCGGGCGCGACGATGATGCCCGAAGCCGCTGCCGCCAACCGTTCGGTCTTTTACGCTCCCGACGGCAGCATGCGCAGCCTGGCCGACATCCGCGAACGCTTTCGCGTCAAGCTGGAGGACGGCGGCAAGGCTGAAAATATCAAGATTGTGCCCAGTGCCGGCTGGCAAATGGCATCTAGCAGCTCCGCAAGCAGCGCGCCCGGCGCTGGCCCCGGACGTCCGCCGCTGCCGATGATGGACATTCAGCCCATGCCCCGGAAATTGTCGATGGGCTTTGCCGCCGATGCCTATCGGCGACTTGCCAATCTGTCGGGAGGCGCAGCATGACCGCCGGCTTCAACTTCCGCAGCCTCGGGCCCATGGCGGGCGCCGCCGCGTTGCCCGCCGGGATGCTCATCCTCGTCGGCCTGATGGTGATCCCGGTATCGCCGCTGATCCTCGACATCAGTTTCGTCGCCAATATCATGGTCAGCCTCGCGATCCTGATGGTCGCGCTGTCGGCGGCCAAACCGCTCGACTTCTCGTCCTTTCCGACCGTGTTGCTGCTGGCGACGCTGTTTCGCCTCGCGCTCAACGTCGCCTCGACGCGCGTCGTGCTCGTCCACGGCCATGAAGGAACCGCAGCGGCGGGACATGTCATCGAAGCCTTCGGCCAAGTGCTGATTGGCGGCGATTATGTCGTCGGCCTGTTCGTATTCGTCGTGCTGATGATCATCAACATGGTCGTCATCACCAAGGGCGCCGGACGCGTGTCCGAAGTGTCGGCACGCTTCACCCTCGACGCCCTTCCGGGCAAGCAGATGGCGATCGACGCCGATCTCAACGCCGGACTGCTCAGCCCCGAAGAGGCCAAGGCGCGCCGCGTCGAAGTTGCGACCGAAGCCGATTTCTACGGCTCGATGGACGGTGCTTCGAAGTTCGTGAAGGGCGACGCGATCGCGGGCCTGCTGATCCTGTTCGTCAATATCGTCGGAGGCCTGATCCTCGGAATTTTCAGCCACGGCCTCAGTTTTTCGGAAGCCGGCGCAACCTACATCACGCTCGCCATCGGTGACGCCCTCGTCGCGCAGATTCCGGCTCTTCTGCTGTCGATTGCTGCCGCGTCGATCGTCACCCGCGTTACTTCGCCGCTCAACCTCAGCGACCAGATCAGCAGCCAGTTTTCCTCGTCGCAGGTCTGGCTGGCGGTTGGCGCGATCCTCTTCCTGCTCGGTCTCGTCCCCGCGATGCCGCAGATGCTGGTCCTGCCCGCATCTTTCATTGCGCTGGGCCTCGGCTGGCACCTGAAACGCGCAGCTGCCGAAATCGCCGCTGCGCCCGAACCCGCCGCTCCAGCGCCCGACCCGCATCATATCGATTGGGCTGACGTCAGCGACGCCAGCGCGTGCCAGCTCGAGATCGGCTATGCGCTCGTCGCGCTCGTCGACGAACGCAAGGGCGCACCGCTGATGGGCCGGATCACCGGCATCCGTAAGCAATTGTCGAAGGAGCTCGGCTTTGTCGTCCCGGCGGTGAAGGTCAGCGACGATCTGTCGCTGCCCGGCAACGTCTATCGCATCTCGGTCGCCGGCGTGATCATCGGCGAGGATGAGGTGTTCCCCAATGAAATGCTCGCGCTCGATTCGGGTGACCTCGTCACCCGGGTCACCGGTCGGGCGTGCAAGGATCCGACCTTCGGTCTCGATGCGCTGTGGATTCCCAAGAGTTCGCAAAATGACGCGATCGCCGCGGGCTACACCGTCGTCGATCCGGCGACGGTGGTCGCGACGCACCTCAACAACAGCATCGTCGGATCGGCGTCGGACCTGTTCGGCATCGACGACGCGCAGGCGCTGATCGACAATCTGAAGATTCATTACCCGCAGCTTGCGCAGAATCTGAGCCCGCAGGGTTACACGTTGCCGCGCATCGCCAGCCTGTGCAAATCGCTGCTGATCGAGCGCATTCCCTTGCGCGATTTCCGCAAGATCGCCGAGGCGATGGTGGCCCTGTCGGCCCAGCAACTGGGCGAATCCGATCTGGTCGAGGCGGTGCGCCAGCGCATCGGTGCACTGATCGTCCAGACGATCGTGCCGAGCCGCATGCCCCTGCCCGTCGTCACCTTCAGCCCCGAGATCGAGATGCTGCTCAACCAGGCGGTGCGTGCGAACCCGGGTGCCGAGTGGCCGTTCGAACATGGTATGGCGATGAAGATCATAGGCGAGGTCGGGCAAGCGGTCGAGCCGCTGCTGCTCCAGACGCGCAGCTTTGCCCTCGTCGCCTCGCCCATCTGCCGCTCGGCCCTGTCGCGCCTCGTGCGCGCAACATTCCCCGATGTCGCGGTCATTTCCTACCTCGAAATCCCGGCAACCAAAGCGACCGAGATTGTCGCGACGATCGGCGGCGAAGTCCCGCGCCTCACCAGCAGTGAGAACGCCCAGATGGAGGACGAATTGCATGAGAATTGAGCCCGCCGAGCAATTCGCCGGCGCTGCAACCCGCGCCCTCCGCCCGCATGGCTATGTCGACAGCGTCGACACGCTGGTGGCGGAGCATGCGCCGCTGGTACGCAAGATTGCATGGCAAGTATTCTCACGCGTGGCGCGCACCAGCGAACTCGATGATCTGATCCAGACTGGGCTGATCGCGCTGATCGAAGCGAGCCGTCACTATGAAGAACGCGGTTTTGCCTTCACCACCTATGCCACGACCCGCATCCGCGGTGCGATGATCGATCAGCTGCGCCGCGAGGCCGACGTCGGCCGATCGGCGATGGCCGCGAACAAGCGGATCCAGGCAGTGCGCAAGACGCTGGAACAACAGCTGATGCGCGCGCCGGCGACCGCCGAAATGGCGGCGGCGCTCGACATGTCGGCCGAAGATTACTTCACCCTCGAACGCAGCGCGACCCACGGCCGCTCGACCTCGCTCGACGAAATGATGGATGGCGGCGATTTTCTGATCGCGGACACCGACGGCGACGCGAGCGATCGGTTCGAGCAGGAAGACATGCTCAACGCGTTACAGAAATGCATCGGGCGACTGTCCGATCGCGAACAGATGGTGCTGCAGCTCTACTTCTTCGAGGAGTTGAATTTGCAGGAAATCGGCCTGACGCTCGACGTCAGCGCCGCGCGTATCTGCCAGATCAAGCGCGAGGCGATGGCAAAGGTCGATCGCATGATACGCGAGATGACCGACTGATCCGGCAGGACATCGGCGCGCCGCCAGTGACGGCGCCCGATGCGCAGGATCAAGCCGCGCGCGACTGGCCTTCCCGCCATGCGGCGCCGATGATTTCGAAATAGGAGGCCATGCGTTCGGCACCGGTCTCGGTCAGCCGGACGATCGAACGCCGCCGGTCGCGCTCGTCGATGCTGCGCCGGGCAAGATCATGCGTTTCGAGCGCGGCGATCATCCTAAGGCCCGACGACAAGGGGACGTCTGCTCCGGTCGCAAGATCGCTGGCGCTCAGTTCGCGACCATGCGCTTTGGCCAGCATCAGGTCGAGCATCATGTCCCATGCGGGCCCGGTCAGCCGGGCGCCGCCGAAATGACTCTTGCGCATCCGCCGCATCTGGATGTTGAACGCGACCTGATTTGCCAGGGCCGGACGCGATGAGCCGACCCGCAATGCCTGCGCATCGCGAGCCTGGCCCAGTTCGTCCATGACGACCGGTGAATCGGTTCCGCGGTTCCCCAGCATTTCGTGGAGCTGGTCGATACGCGACTTGATTTCGGCAATTTCTTGGTTCGAAAATTGCTGCATATGATGAAGCCCCTTCGGCCGTAGCACCTGCTACGCCCTCACTTCACCCCTCCGTTTTGCCGACCCAGATGCATAAAGAATGACAAACAGGATCGGGTAGGAAATATACATTGAAAGCAGCGCATAAGGGCGCTCCAATATCTCCGAAAACATCAGCTTCTGAACATGGCCGAAAATCGCAATCAGTTGCCAACCGGTAATCCAGTATGGCCAGAAACGATGCGTTTTCAATGCGATGAACCAGAAACTCATCAACGCAAGAACGTCGATGACGAAGATATGGGTCTCAATGTTAGTCCATTTCGGATAGGGTACCAAAACACTGGTAAAGACCGAGGCGAGCAGCGCGGTATACGCCGCCCACCGCTCCAGCTGGCCGCCGCGCCATATGGCAACGGCGACCGTCATGAGCAGCACGCCATAATAGGCCGCCACGGTCCACATCTAACTTATCCGCCTTCTTGCCGGTCAGTCAGGACACCTTGGCGAACGACCGCGCCGCAACGTCGGCCTGGGCCAGATCGTTGCTGCCTTCGTCGCTCAGCATCCCGCTCGGCGGCTTGACCCCGGCACCGAACATCCGCGTGCCCAAGCCAACTTCCTTTTGCGTGACGGTCAGCGCCAGATGCGCGTCGGTCAAAAGCTGACGCACCTCACCCGCCGCAGCGAGCGCATGCGCAACCTTGCCCATCGCGGTCTGACCGACGATCGCCGACATGTTGGTGTCACGCCGCGCCGTCGGCAATGTCGCCGCCAGCCGGGCGATGCAAATCATCGCCTCATCGAGAGCGTCTTCGGCCTGATGCAGTTCGGATGCGATCTTCTTCGCTGCAGAAACCCGTTCGTTCAGCATGGTCTTATCCCTTGAAAAGAGAATGCTAACGGACCCCCCCGCAGCATCTCGACTCGAACATTCACTTCAGAACGCGGCCGAGTCCGACAAGGATTGAATAGAGAGCGGAGAAGGCCAAAATGGTCGCCAATGCGATCAGAATCGGCCAGATGATCCTTTCCAACAACCCATGCCGGTTGACCGGCTGGGACGCGGTCGGAAGTGGCGAACCTATATCAAATATTCGCTTAAACGAACTGCGCCCCGGATCCGCATCGGCGGGGGGCACGTCGCTGCCTAGGTCGATCAATTGATATGTCAAAGGTTGATAAGGGGTAACATCGTCGAAAACGCCATGCGCGGCGAGGATTCGCGATGCCTCGATCCTGTTGGAAACATTTAATTTTTTTAGTGAACGCCGCACCCGCTCATCGACCGTATGGGGTGACACGCCCATGATACGGGCAATTTGCTTGGAATTTTTATGCTCGAAAACATGCCGCAGCGTTTCAATTTGCGCGGCCGAAAGGAGACTGATGTAATTGTCCGGGTCGCCTTGCACGGGCCCCGGAATAGAGCATCACGAGTCGAAATCAAGTTGGGTGAACAGACGATTCACGCATAATATGCCATAACGCACTGTCCAACCTGCTGAAAAAGGCCGTTCCGCAGCGCGGAGCAAGCGCCGTCGCGACCGATCGCCCCCTTTCAGAAAAGGCCTGCATCCTCGCCAGAAAACGAAAAACGAGGTTCCAGAAGCCGCCGGCACAGGGCGGTCGGCGGCCCAGTCCGTCATCATTTCCTTGCAGTTTCGGCTCGAAACCAGAGCCATGCCGGGCTATTGTGCAAGCGCGCCAAAGCTGCGGTAAGCCGCATTTGATCGCGAGCTTGCGGAGGAGACGAAGGATTCAGCCGATACCTGTCCTGCCGTGCACCCGCATCCACAGCCTGCAGGTCCTCCATGGCTGATCCGTTCAACAGCGGCCCCACGTCGGGCGGTTATATTTTCAAGCCGCATGAACGACCGATGATGCCGGGATCGCCAGCGAACCCCGACCATCCGTCATCGCGCAAATTCGCCTATTTTCTGATCGGCGCCTATCTGGGCATCGTCGGCGGTTTTCAGAACGGCCTCCTGCTCGCGAACCTGACCGCGATCCAGGGTCATCTCGACTTGACCCCGGTCGATGCCGGCTGGGTTACCGCCACCTATAGCATGACCAATGCGTGCATGAGCATCCTGCTGTTCAAGGCACGCCAGCAATTCGGCATCCAGCGCTTCGTTCGCGCGGTGATGCTGGCGCTGCTTCTCGCCAACTTCCTCCAGCTGTTCGACGCCGGTTACCGTATGGAACTGATCGCGCGCGGGGTATCGGGCGTCGCGGCGAGCGGGCTGTCCACGCTGGCGATATTTTATCTGATGCAGGGCGTACCCGCGAAGGCTCGCCTCGGCGGGCTGCTGATCGGCATCGGCCTGACGCAGGTCGCACTGCCCTTCGCGCGCGCCATCTCGCCGCTTTTGCTCGCGGACGGGGACGTCACCAATTTGTTCGTGTTGCAATTTGCGTTGTCGCTCGTTGCGGTCGGGCTGGTCAACATCCTCTATCTGCCGCCGGGCGAGACGATCCGCTCGTTCGAAAAGCTCGATCTTGTCAGCTTTCCGCTGCTCGCCGCCGGGGTCGGATTGCTGTGCGCCTTCCTGATCCAGGGGCGGATCATATGGTGGTCGACGCCGTGGCTCGGCGGGGCGCTGGCGGCGGCGCTCCTTCTGATCGGCGTCGCATTCCTGATCGAACACAACCGCGCCAACCCGATGCTTCACACGCGCTGGATGGGCAGTCGCGACCTGCTGAAATTTGCGTTGGCCGGCGCTTTGGTGCGCGTCCTCCTGTCCGAACAGAGTTTCGGTTCGACCGGACTGCTGTCCGCCCTCGGCATGGTGAACGACCAGCTTGTCACCTATTATACGGTGCTGACGCTCGCGACCTTGTTCGGCGCGATACTCGCCGTGGCCCGGCTCGATCCCAACGACCTCCGGCGTCCGACGCTCATCTCTCTGGCGATCATCGCCGTCGCCGCATTCGCAGACACCCATTCGGGTCTGCTGACCCGTCCCGCCAATCTTTACCTGACACAGGCCGCGCTCGCTTTTGCTGCCGTCTATTTCATGGGACCGATGCTGATGGAGGGTTTTGTTCGCGCGCTCGCCAAGGGACCCTCCCATGTGATCAGCTTTCTCGCGCTGTTCAACCTCTCGCAAACGCTCGGCGGTCTTGCCGGGGTCGCGGCGCTATCGGCCTTGCATACGCTGCGAACCAAGGCGCATCTGATGATGCTGGGACAAAGCGTATCAACCAGCAATCCCGGGGTCGCCAAAGCAATCAACGATCTGGCTGCCAGCATGAGCGGGACCATGACCGACCCTGCACTGCGCAGCGCAACGGCGGGCGCTCTGGTGGTACAGGAAGCCGCGCGCGAGGCGGCGATCCTGGCCTTTAACGACATATTTTTCGTGATCGGTACGGGGGCTTCGCTGGCGTTTCTGATCATGGCGGGGCGCTGGCTTTACGATCGCAAGCGCGGGGTCAATCCGCTGGCCAAGGAACTGGAGGCGCTTCAGAAGATGATGACGAGAAACCAATGAGCGACAAGCAGGAAGGCACGCAACCGCCCGCCGACACGGCCAAGGACGCTCCGGCTCCCCCGCCAGCCGAAGTGGAGCCGGCTGTCCAGGCCGAGGAACCTCCCGCCAGCGGATGGCGGCCGGACCGGTCGCGCAAGCAATTGCTCCTGTTCGGCGGCATCATCCTCGTCGGCGCGCTCGCCATTCTTTACGCGTGGGGTTTGCCGCCCTTCCGGCCCGCCAGCCAGTCGACCGATAATGCCTATGTCCGCGGCCAGACGACGATCATCGCGCCGCAGGTTGGCGGTTATGTCACCGCGGTTCTGGTGCAGGATTTCGAACGGGTAAAGGCCGGCCAGATCCTCGTCACCATCGACGACCGCATCTATCGGCAGCGCGTCGCACAAGGCAGCGCGAGCATCGCCGCTCAGTCGGCCAATCTCAGCAACAGCGAGCAAAGCCGCCGGTCGGCCGAAGCACAGGTGCAATTGCAGGAAGCCAGCATCGGCAATGCAAAAGCCCAGCTCGCCCGCGCGCAGGCCGATATGCGCCGCGTAAATGAACTGGTCGACGCGGGATCGGTTTCGCTACGCGAGCGCGACCAGACGCTGGCCGCGCTGCGTCAGGCCGAAGCGGCGGTTCGTCAGGCCGAAGCCCAGCGGCAGATCGCTCTCGAGCAGGTCCGCTCCGTCGGGGTGGGCCGCGGTGGGCTGGAGGCCGGCGTGGCCAACGCCGAAGCTGCGCGCGGTCTCGCCGACATCGACCTGCAGAACACGATCATCCGTGCCCCGCGCGACGGAACGCTGAGCGAAGTGCCGGTGCGCGTCGGCCAGCTCGTCAATCCGGGCTCTCAGCTCATGTACCTCGTGCCTCAGCGTCATTGGGTGGTCGCCAATTTCAAGGAAGCCCAGACCGCCAAGATCCGCGTCGGCCAGCGCGCGACGCTGGTCATCGACGCCCTGGGCGGCGCCGAGCTGAAGGGGCATGTCGAAAGCATCGCCCCCGCTGCGGGCAGCGAGTTCAGCGTGATCAAGCCCGACACCGGATCGGGCAATTTCGTCAAAGTGCCGCAACGCATCGCGGTGCGGATCCGAATCGACAAGGATCAGAAGCTGAGCGAGCGGCTCGGTCCTGGCATGTCGGTGATCGCGAAGGTCCATACCGGGGACGGGAAATGACACGTCGCCCGATGCGCGCGGCCTTGCTGCTTCCGCTGCTGCTCGCCGGCTGCATGCCGGCGATCACGCCGCGTCCCGAAACCAGCATGATCGCGCCGCCCGCCGACTGGCGCACCGCGCCGCCCGCCACGGGAGAAACCGACCGCAGCTGGTGGACCGGCTTTGGCGACGCGCAGCTCGCCGCGTTGGTCGAGCAGGCGCGCGTAAACAACGTCGATCTTGCGATCGCCGCAGCGCGCGTCGCCGAGGCGCGGGCGCAGGAACGCGTGTCGCGATCGCTGCTGCTACCCGGCCTCAGCGCCAATATCCCCGGCGCCGAATCGCGCAGCGTCAATGCCTTTGGAACTCCGACCGAAAGCTTCGCCGCGCAGCCCGCCTTTCAGGCCTCTTATGAAATCGATCTGTTCGGCCGCAACGCCGCGCAGGTCGAAGCCGCGCGGGCCAATGCGGCGGCGGTACAGGCGGCGCGCGAGGCGGCAATGCTGTCGGTCAGCGCCGCGACCGCGAGCAGCTACATCACCCTGCTCGCGCTCGACGAACGGCGCGAGTTGCTGACCCAGACGCTCGCATCGCGCGGCGAAGCGCTGCGTATCGCCCGCGACCGCGCCGAAGCCGGCTATACCTCCCAGCTCGAACTTCGACAGTCGGAGGCCGAATATCGCGCCACCGAACAGCAGATTCCTCCCATCGAAGCGGCGATCGCGCGGCAGGAAAATGCGCTGTCGCAACTGGTTGGCGACACCCCACACGCGATCGCGCGCGGGCGCGATTTTGCGGCGCTTGCGACCCCGCCGGTGCCCGGGGTCCTGCCGTCGGACCTCGTCCGCCGCCGCCCCGACATCGCGCAGTCCGAATATGCCCTCGCTGCGACCGATGCCAATTTGCGCGTCGCGCGCGCGCAATTCCTGCCGCAGGTCCGCCTGTCGGCGTCGGCGGGCGCCGCCATCTCCTCCGCTTTGCCCGACCCGGTGAGCGTCTGGTCGATCGGCGGCAGCATCCTTGCCCCGCTGTTTCAGGGCGGGCGGTTGCAGGGCCAGTTCGACTCCGCAACCGCGCAGCGAGATCAAGCCGCCTTCGCCTATCGGCGAACCGTGCTGGCCGCCTTCCGCGAGGTTGAGGATCAACTTGCGGTCATCGACCGCCTCGGCGCACAGGAAGTGGCCCTGCTCGCCCAGCGCGCCGCAGTTGCCGATACGCTGCGCCATGCAACCAACCGCTATCGCGCGGGCTATTCGCCCTATCTCGAGCAAATCGATGCGCAGCGCGCTCTGCTGGCGGTCGACCTGGCAATCATCCAGCTCCGCGCCGATCGCCTCACCGCCTACGTCGCTTTGTATCAGGCTCTCGGCGGCGGCACGGCGGCCTAAGCGGCGCGGCCTATAACGTGACCGTCGTGCGCAGGTCTTCGTCGTCGCCCGCGATGACGATCCTGTAGTCGCCCGGCTCCAGCCGCCATTGATGCGTCCGGTCATCACGATAACGCAAATCGTCGATGCGAACGTGCATCGTCAGCGTCCGGCTCTCGCCGGGTTGCAGCGATACGCGGGTGAAGGCTTTCAGGGCCAGCGGCCAGCGTTCGACGCCACCGGGGGCGCCGACATAGCAGAGGATGCTTTCATCGCCCGCGCGGGTTCCGATGTTGCTCACCGTGACCGAAATCGCCAGCGCGTCGTCCAAGAGGGCGACGCGCAGCGCGCGGTGCTCAAAGCGCGTGTAGCTGAGGCCATGGCCAAACGCGTAGCGGGGTTCGACCCCGTCGCGGGCGAATTTGGCGTAGCCGTGCCAATAATCATAATCGATCCGGTCGGCGTCGCGATCGAACCAGGGATAGTCGGCGGCAGCGCGCGCGACGGTGAAGGGTAGGCGTCCCGAGGGGCTGACCTCGCCGAACAATATGCGCGCCAGCGCGGTGCCGCCCTCCATCCCCGAATAGAAGCTTTGCAGGATCGCCGAACTCCGGTCGCGCCAACGCTCGACGAGCACTGCCGAACCCGCGACGATCACGACGATCAACGGCGTACCGGTCGCGGCAACAGCCTCGATCATCGCAATCTGCGCTTCGGGCAGATCGAGCGACAGCCGATCGCCGCCAATCGGGGCGCGCTTTGCGCCGCCGTCATCTTCCTGTCCCAACGTCAGGTCGCCGGGGATGAACTCGCCCTCTTCCCGGGCGGTATAGCCCGCGACAATGACGGCAACGTCAGCGCTCTCGGCGACGGCAACCGCAGCGGCGATATCATCCTCATCGCCGGTCGCAATCGCATCGCGACCGAGCGCGGCTTGCAGCGCGGCGAGCGGCGTCACGACATGCGGCGGACGGACGCGGCTCGACCCTTTGTCGCCGGTGTTTTCGAGCGCTGCCAGTTTCCCGAGAACCGCCAGCTTGCCCACTGCGGCACGGTCGAGCGGCAGCACGCCATCATTTTCCAGCAGCACGATCGATTTTTCGGCGGCCTCGCGCGCCAATGCGACATGTTCGGGCGACGCGACCAGCGCGATCGGATAGGCCGCGAGCGGATCGTCGGCACAAGCGAAACGATATTGGGTGCGCAGGATGTTGCGGCATGCGCGGTCGATCACCGCAGGCGCAATATGCCCCGCCTCGACCGCCGCAACCAGATTGTCGCCGAACACACGCGGTTCGGGATTTTCGATATCGAGCCCGGCGGCAACGCCATAGGGCTTATAGACGCCCATCACCCAGTCCGAATGGACAAAGCCCGAAAAGCCCCATTCCTCGCGCAGGATATCGGTGAGCAGCGCGTGATGCTGACCGCAATATTCGCCGTCAAACTTGTTGTACGCGCTCATCACGCTCGCGACGCCGGCGTCGAGCGCGGCCTTGAAATGCGGCAGATAAATTTCGTGCAGCGCGCGTTCGTCGACGCGGATATCGACCTTGAAGCGCGCATTCTCCATCGAGTTGAGCGCGAAGTGCTTGACCGTCGCGATCACATTATGCGTCTGGATGCCCAGCCCGAGCGCCGTGCCCATCGCACCCAGATGATGCGGATCCTCGCCATAGGTTTCCTGCGCGCGCCCCCACGCCGGATGGCGCAATATGTTGATGCAGACCGCGCCCGACAGGGTGCAATCCTGCGCGCGCGTTTCCGCCCCCATCGCTTCGCCGATCCGCATTTCAAGGTCGGTGTCGAAGGTCGCGCCGCGCGCCATCGTGCAGGGGAAGCAGGTGCTCTGGCCGCGCGCAACGCCGCGTGGGCCGTCGGTGAACCAGAGCGGCGGAACCCCCAGCCGTTCGATGCCGCTGCCGGCGCGATAGGGACGCGCTCCCCACAATTTATCATCGGCGACAAAATCGGCGAAGAAGCCGCGGCCCGACAACATGCCGACTTTTTCGGCCAAGGTCGCCTCGGCGATGATTGCATCGATCGTCTGCGCAATCCAATCGGCAGAAGCGCCGCGCCGGGGTGCGAAATCAAGCGTTTGCTGGTCGGTCATCGTTCTTCTGTCTCAATTCGGATGGGAGGGATTGGCGGCGGTACGGCGCGCATTGCGCCACGCAATCGCGCGGACGAGGCGGGCGTGGGTGCGCGCATCGAGCGGATAAAAATAGACGAACAGCCCGGCAAGGATCGCAAGTGTTGCGGGTACCAGCGTCGTCACGATCTGGATCCCCGACAGCGCGCCCGGCGTCTGCGCGACATTGGGGGCATATCCGATCAGGTCGAGCAATATGCCGACGAGCCCGGTTCCGATGCCGAGTGCGACCTTTTGCGTGAAGGCTATAAAGCCGACGAGCGCCCCCTCGGCGCGCAGGCCCGTGCGCCATTCGCCGACCTCGACCGTATCGGGCAGCATCGACCAGAAGGTAAGAACGAAGGCCGCATTTCCGATCCCGGTGAGCGCGAGCAGGCTATAGAGCAGCGGCCCCGCCGTCGGCGTGAAGATGAAGATCAGCAGATTGGCGGTGCTGCCGATGACGATCCCGCTCAGCCACACCGTACGCTTGCTGGTCCGCCGCGTCAGTATCACCCACGGGACCATCGCCAGCGCCGCCGCAGTCAGCGACACCGTCAACCCCACGGTGATGCTCGCCTCTGACCCCGCATAATATTTCATATAATAGAGCTGCGCCTTGCCGCCCATCGTATAGCCGATCGACCCGACCAGCGTCGCGCCCAGCAGCAGCAGAAAGGCCGGGTTCGCGCGGATCGCCGCGAGCATCGCGCCAAAGCCCGGATGCGCCGTCGGCGCCTCCCCCACCGCTTCGCGGGTGCGCGCGAAACAGTTGAGCAACACGAGGCTGGCGATGACGGCATAAAGTGCCGCGATGCCGAAAAAGCCCTCGCGCCCGCCGCCGAAGCGCGCGACCAGCGGCAGGGTCAGCGCCGCCATCAGCAGGCCCGACGCGATTGCGAACAACATCCGCGCCCCGGCGAGGCGGGATCGCGCCTGCGTATCGCTGCTCATCCGCGCCGACAGCGCAATGTAGGGAATATTGACGACGGTGTAGATCGTGCGGAACAATATATGTGTCGCAAGGCAGAATGCGGCGAGCGCTCCGCCCGACAGATCGACCGGCGCGAACATCAGGATGAAGCTGAGCGCAAGTACCGGTGCGCCGTACAGAAGATAGGGGCGATAGCTGCCGAAGCGGCTGCGGGTCCGGCTGGCGATCACGCCCATGGCGGGATCGGTTATGCCTTCCCACACCAGCGCCGCCATGATGATCAGCCCCGCGACCGATGCCGAAAGGCCCAATATGTCGGTGTAGAAATAGAGCAGGAACAGCGAGCAGAAGGTGAAATAGAGATTGAACGCCAGATCGCCCGAGCCATAGGCGATGACCTGACCGACGGGCAGATGGGGTTGGTCCGCGGGCGCGACGCGCTCTGCTATCCCGGCGCTGGCATGGGCCATATCGATCTCTCTCCCTGTTTTGGAGAGTGTTATCGCAGCGAAATTACCTTGTCTCTATTTTTTATCCGATTGGATAATTATTTTTCACCCGTACCGACCGTCGCCTTTTTGCCGGGCAGGAACAACGCGACGATGGCGTCGGAATAGGCCTCGATCGTCTCTTCGGACAAAGCATCAATACCGTGCGTCAACCGCGCCTCGGCGGCGAGATTGAAGATCGACTGGGTTGCGCCGGTGATCGCATAGACCATCAGCACCGGGTCGACCTCTGGCATCAGGCCCTCGCGCATCAATGTCTGCCAGCCCGGGAAAATCCGGTCATGGCTCGGGCGAATGAAATTCTCGGCAGCCCACGCCAGCCGCTCATTATCGCGAAAACTTTCCTGAACCATCAGGCGCGCATGTTCGGGATGCTCGGCGCAATAGCGGACATAGCGCCTGAGCGAGATTTCAAACGCCTCGGCGGGAGGAAGGTCGGCCTCGCTCTCCGCGCGCCGCAAAATGTCGTTCGCGCGGGCGAACATCAGTCGCACCGCCTCACGCCATAGTTCATCCTTGGTGCCGAAATGATATTTGATCAGCCCGTGCTGAACCCCAACCGTTTGCGCAATGTCGCGCACACCGATGCCGTCAAAACCGTGGCGCGCGAACAACAGGAGCGCCTCTTCGATAATCCGCTGCCGCGTCGCGACGCCGCGATCCTGGGCTTTTCTTTGTGTTTCAGGCTTCGTCGGCAAGCAATATATCTCCGCTGTTCATATCAGGACTATCCGCGATAAGCGGCAACGTGCAACGCCCTATCCCGTCGCCGGTCCCGAGCATTATGGCAGGACTTTGCCACCGGGTATCCGGTCGGGCTCGCCCTTGACGCCAAGCGGTTCATAGGTCTTGCGATATTGTTCGAAGCGCACCCGCATATCCTTGACCACATCGGGATAGCGCGTCGCGAGATTATAATTCTCGCCCGCGTCGGCGCGCACGTCGAACAGCAGATTGGCGCCGATCCGCGCCAGCGGCAGGTCATATTCGCGGTAATAGCTGCGCGCGACGAACTTCCAGCGGTCGGTGCGAATGCCCGCGACCTTTTCATTGTCGAACAGGATCAGCGCATCGTGCGGACTAGCCATGCCCTTGTGCATCACGCCGCTTATATCCTTGCCGTCGAGCGTGACGCCTGCGGGCAGCGGCTTGCCGGCAATCGCCGCAAAGGTCGGTAACAGGTCGATGTTCATCGTCAGCGCCGTGCTTTTTCTTCCCGCCGGGATGCGGCCGGGCGCCCAGGCGACGAAGGGGACGCGATAGCCGCCGTCCCATCCCGCGCCGCCCTTGCGGTCGCGCAGCTCGCCGCTCGATCCTTCGAACCACGGGCCATTGTCCGACGTGACGATGACATAGGTGTCATTCTCGAGATCGAGTTTCTCGATCAACTGGCGCAATTTGCCCAGCTCGCTATCGACCTCTTCGACGACATCGCCATAGTCGCCCGCGGGCGAGTGGCCGGCATGTTTGGGGCTCGGATGGAGCGGAATATGCGGCGCGGTCAGCGCCAGCATCAGGAAAAAGGGCCGGTCGCGGTTGGTTTCGACAAAGTCGCCTGCCCGCGCAAAGAAGCGCTGGGTCAGCTTGACCATATCGACGTCTTCCTGCGTGAACTCGACGCCCTTGCCCGCCGTATAGAGCGACAGCGGCTTCATATCGTGGCTGTACGGCAGACCGAAGAACAGGTCGAAGCCCTGCACCGTCGGCGGCCAGTAAGGCGCGACATGGCCCAGATGCCATTTGCCGATCAGCGCCGAAACATAATCGGGGCCCAACGCCTCGGCGATGGTGACTTCACCCGGCGGCAGGCCGTTTGTGTCATTCGCCTGGATCACCTGCCATGCCAGCCCGGTGCGGATCGGGTAGCGCCCGGTGAGCAACCCGGCGCGCGACGGGGTGCAGATGTTCGCCGAGGCATAGGCATCGGTCATCACCAGCCCGTCGGCGGCAAGGCGGTCGATGTTGGGGGTGCGGATGCTCCGCCCGCCGTTTACGCCGACATCGCCATAACCAAGGTCATCGGCGAGGACGAGGATGAAGTTGGGCGGGCGCTTGTGCGCGCCGCCCGCCTTCGATTTTGCGAGCGCCAGAGTGGACGCCCCGCCGGCACCCGCGATCGCAAGGCTGGCGAGGAGGCTGCGGCGATCGAGTGTCATCATCAGAACCGGTACTCCACCGTAGCGCCGAACTGGCGCGCGGCCGTCGACGGGAAGAATTGCGACTGGCCGCCGTTGTCGAGCGGGGTGTCATAGATCATCTCGACGAAGCTTTTGTCGGTCAGATTCTTGCCCCAGACCCATGCCCGCATCCGGTCGCCCGGCAAAGCGAAACCGAGCTGCGCATCGACCAGCCCATAGCCCTTTTGCACCGACTGCGGATCTAGGTCGAGCGCGGTGAAGGTCTTTCCGCGATACGCGTAGGACAACTGCCCAAAAACGGTCGATCCCGCAGCCGAAACCTCCGTTTCATAACGAAGCGTCGCATTCCCCGTGAATTTTGGGGCCATAGCGAGCTGCTTGCCCGTCAGGTCCTGACTTTTCTGCCCGCTTACCGTAACGCACCCTTGCGCCAATGTCTGTCCGACATAACAGGGCGCGCCACCGAAATCGGTGTATTTGGCGTCGGTATAGGCGGCACCGCCGCGCAGGCTCAGCCCGTTGTGCAGATCGATGTCGATGTCGGCCTCGATCCCGCGCGTCCGCAGCGAACCTGCGTTGATGACATCGAACACCAGCGTGCCGGTATCCGACGTACCGATCGCCTGCGCCTGGAAATCGTCGAAGTCGGTGCTGAACAGTGCGATGTTGAGCCGCACGCGGCGGTCGAACAAGACGGTCTTCGCGCCGATTTCATAGGAAGTCGGAATTTCGGGCTCGACGGTACGCAGCACGGTCGAATCCTGCAACGCATTGAACCCGCCGCCCTTAAACCCGCGCGCCACGGTTCCATAGAGCGTGACATCTTCGGTCGGGCGCACTTGGGCGCCAAGCCGCCACGTCCACGCGCCATCGACGCGCTTCATCTTCTTGTCGACGAGCGGGCCGAGCAACGTCGTCCCGGGGAGCCCGAAACGCGTGAAATGCGTGTTCAGCCGCTCGACGGTATAGCGCACACCGCCAAAGACGTTGATCAGGTCGTTAAGATGCCAGGTCGCGTCGGCAAAGGCCGCCATATTCTGGGTTTGATTCTCGACGAAAATCGCACGGGACAACTGGGCACCCGGCGGCAGCGGCTGATCGAACCTGCCCTGCTGCGAATTGCCGAGGTCATAATCCTGATTGAACAGGAACATGCCGAGCACCCATTCGATCCGCTGTTTCGACGGCGACGTCAGGCGCAATTCCTGCGTGAACTGCCGCTGGCGGCTGTCGCCATTGTTGATGTTGAGCACCGGCAGCGGTCGCTGATCGGCGTCGTTGTTGTCGACGGCATCCCACCAGCGCAAACCGGTGATTGACGTGACGGTGATGCCGCCCGTTCCTTCGATATCGACCTGCACCGACCCGCCATAGGTTTCCTGACGAACGAAGGTATCACCGTCGAGCGCGACCTTGCGGTTGTTCGGCCCCGGGACGATGCCCGCCGCGGTCGCGGCATTCTTTAAATTGGTGTTGGAGCCGAAGCTGCGCAGCGTCCACATGCAGCAGGCCGTATCGCGCGAGGTATAATCGCCTGCGACGACGACGCGGATATTGTCGGCGGGCTCCCAGAGCAATTTCGCCCGCCCACCCCATTCGTCGCGGTCGTTGAGCTTGCTGCCGTCGAAGACATTTTTGATATAGCCATCGCGCTTGGTGAGGTAGGCCGAGGCACGGAAGGCCAGATTTTCGGTCAGCCCACCGGTCACCGCGCCGCGCAGGACAAATTCATTATCCTCGCCATAGCTCGCCTGAACGCGTCCGCCCCAGTCATAGCTGGGGTCGGTGGTGACGATATTGAGCACGCCCGCCGAGGCGTTTTTGCCGAACAGCGTGCCCTGCGGGCCGCGCAGCACTTCAACGCGCTGAATGTCGAAAAAATCGGTCATCCCGGCGCCCTGCCGACCGATCGGCACCCCGTCGATGACGATGCCGACCGATCCTTCGATCGCAGACGAGAAATTGTTAGTGCCGATACCGCGGATCGAGATGCCTGCACCGCGCGGATTGTTGCTGCCCTGGAAGGAAAAGTTCGGGGTCGTCGTCTGGAGCTGCGAGATTTCAGTGATATTGCGGTCGCCCAACTGCTCGCCGCTTAGCACCGCGACCGACAGCGGGACATCCTTCAGCGACTGTTCGCGTTTTTGTGCGGTGACGATGATCTCGCCGCTGTCCGCGCCCCTGTCGACCGGAGCGTCCGCCGGGGCGCCCGCATCCTGCGCAAAAGCCGCGCTGGTGAGCAGCGTCGAGCCGAGCAGCGCCGTCAAAATATTCTTCATCCTCATCCCTCCCAATTTATTTATCCATCTGGATAGGAATTTGGATCGCCTTTTGTCAAGAGGCCGTCGCCGGGAAAGCAAAAGCACCCCGCGACGGACGATGCCGTCGCGGGGCGGGGCCAGCGGCCATGGCGCGATGAATCAACCGTCCGCGCGAATCAGATGGTCGAAGGCCGACAGCGCGGCGGTCGATCCCTGCCCCATCGCAATGACGATCTGCTTGTACGGCACGGTCGTCACGTCGCCGGCGGCGAAAATGCCCGGCTGGCTGGTCGCGGCGCGCGCATCGACCTCGATCTCGCCTCGATTCGACAACGCGATTGCGCCGTCGAGCCACTCGCTGTTCGGGATCAGCCCGATCTGGACGAAAATGCCCTCCAGCTCGACCAGATGCTCCTCGTCGCTGCTGCGATCGCGATAACGCAATCCCACGACGCGCTCGCCATTGCCGAGCACTTCGGTCGTCAGTGCCGAAGTGATGATGGTGACATTCGTCAGGCTGCGCAGCTTCTTCTGCAGCACCGCATCGGCGCGCAGTTCGCTGTCAAACTCGATCAGGGTGACATGGGTGACAAGGCCCGCAAGATCGATCGCCGCCTCGACCCCCGAATTGCCGCCGCCGATCACCGCGACGCGCTTGCCCTTGAACAAGGGTCCATCGCAATGCGGGCAATAGGCCACACCCTTGTTGCGATATTCCTCTTCCCCGGGGACCCCCATCTGGCGCCAGCGCGCGCCGGTCGACAGGATCACGGTCTTGCCGCGTACGCTCGCGCCGCTTTTCAGCTTCACTTCGTGGAGGCCGGTCGCACCGCCGGGGATCAGCTCGACGGCTTCCTGCAGGTTCATGATGTCGACATCATATTCCTTCACATGCTGTTCAAGCTGTGCGGCGAGTTTCGGCCCCTCGGTGTGCTGTACCGAGATGAAATTTTCGATCCCCAGCGTGTCGAGCACCTGACCGCCAAAGCGTTCGGCGACGACGCCGGTGCGGATGCCCTTGCGCGCGGCATAGATCGCCGCCGCTGCCCCAGCGGGACCGCCGCCGATCACGAGCACGTCGAACGCATCCTTGGCGGCGATTTTTTCGGCGGCGCGGGCGACGGCGCCGGTGTCGAGCCTCGCCATGATCTGGGCGAGGTCCATGCGGCCCTGACCAAAGGGTTCGCCGTTCAGATAGACGGCGGGGACAGCCATCACCTGACGGCGCTCGACCTCGTCCTGAAACAGCGCGCCATCGATCGCGGTATGCCGCACGTTGGGATTGAGCGCTGCCATGATGTTGAGTGCCTGCACGACATCGGGGCAATTCTGGCAGGTCAGCGAGAAGAAGCTTTCGAAGACAAATTCGCCCTCGAGAGCACGCACGGCATCGAGCAGCTCGGCATCTTCCTTCGGCGGATGACCGCCGACGTGGAGCAGCGCGAGGATCAGCGAGGTGAATTCATGCCCCATCGGCAGCCCGGCGAACACCGCTTCGGCGCGTGCCCCATTGTCGTCGTCGGCGCGGATCGCGAAGGACGGCCGGCGGGCGTCGTCACCGTCGAAGCGCGCGCTGACCAGATCGGACTGCGCCGCAACCTCTTCGACCAAGCCACGCATCTCCGCCGACTTGGGCGAGCCGTCGAGGCTCGCGACCAGCTCGATCGGCCGGCGCAAATTGCCGAGATAGGTCTTGAGCTGAGCGGTCGTGTTGGCGTCGAGGATGGGCATGGGAGAGGGCCTTTCCGGGCAAGCGCAAGGCTTCGCGGCCGAACGGGCGGTCGCGGCGACTTGGCTACGATGTGTTCTTGAAGGGGGTGGAGGCCGGGCGGGCGGGGTGCCCGCCCGGCAATCCGATAGCTACGGCTTAGATCTTGCCGACGAGTTCGATCGAGGGAGCCAGCGTTTCGGCGCCTTCTTCCCACTTCGCGGGGCAGACCTGACCGGGGTTGGCGCGGACATAGACCGCAGCCTTGATCTTGCGGACGAGTTCCTCGGCATTGCGGCCGACGCCTTCGCTGGTGATTTCCATCACCTGGATCACGCCGTCGGGATCAACGACGAAGGTCGCACGGTCGGCAAGGCCCGAATCTTCACGCAGCACGCCAAAGTTGTTCGCGAGGACGTGGTTCTGGTCGCCCAGCATGTGATAGTTGATCTTGCCGATCGCCGGCGAGCTGTCGTGCCATGCCTTGTGGCTGAAATGCGTGTCGGTCGACACCGAATAGACTTCGACGCCCAGGCCCTGCAGCGCTTCATACTGGTTGGCGAGGTCTTCGAGTTCGGTCGGGCAAACGAAGGTGAAGTCGGCGGGATAGAAAAAGAAAACGCCCCATTTACCCTTGGTGTCGGCGTCCGACACGGGAACGAACTTGCCCTGATGATAGGACGTGGCGTTGAACGGCTTGATCGAGCTTCCGATGATACCCATGGGAGAGTTCCTTTGGTTTGTTGCACTGCAATAATCTCTTGCAAGGGGGCAGTTATGGATCGCGGCGCCGCCCGGCAAGTTCAAAATATCTTGCAGACTTATCGGCTAAATCGATCAAGACGCTTTTTCTGGCTGCCGCTGACCGATCAGCGGCCCACCGGCCGCCTATTCGGGACCGGCTGGAGCTTCGGTCATGATGTCAATCACTTCGCGATCGAAGGCATCGGCTTCGCAGGGAGTGATCTTGCGAAAGCGCCGCGCGCAATAGGCGGCCCGGGGACCAAGGTCGGGCGCGCCCCGGAAACGCAGCGCGATGCCATGATGCCCCGTCACCGCATCGACCATATCGCCGATGACTTCGCGCACAGTGAGGATGACGCCCGGATGCACTTCGGGCGGATAGCGTTCGTGGCGGCTGATACACAGCGCCAGATCGTCGACATTCCAGTCGTCGGCCATCATCTGCCCTCCTCTTCCCGATACGCAGGCTGGCAAGGCGCAGCATATCACACCGCTGGCGGTGCGAAGAGGATTAAATGCGGCGCTCGATCAGGCTGCCCAGGGCGTCATATCCTCTTCCTGCGCGATCAGCGCGAGCCCGTGCGCGATCGAGGTGAGTTCGTCGCCGCTCATGATCGCGTCCGCGCCGAAGCGCCGTGTGAACAGCGCGCGGATCGCGGGGGTCAGCGACGTACCGCCGGTCAGGAACACGCGATCGATATCGCGCTCCTGCATCCCCGCCGCGACGAGCGCACGGTCGACGGTCGCCTCGACCGCCGCGACATCTTCGGCGATCCAGCTTTCGAATTCGGCGCGCGTGACATCGGCCTCGATCTCAAGTCCCGCACCGGCGAAATGGAAATGCGCGGCCTCCTCTTCGGACAAGGCCCGCTTCAGTCGGCCGACCGCATCATAGAGCGGATAGCCCAGCTCATTTTCGATCACTGCGATCATCCGCCCGATCGCCGCGCCGTCGACCGCGCTCTGCTGGAGCCGGCTGAGCTGGTCGAGCGTGCGGCGATTGCGCATCAGCGCCAGCCGCGACCAGTCGGCGAAATCGCGAAAATGCCCGCCCGGTATCTCGAGCAATTTGTCGAACGAGCGATAGAGACCGCCCTTGCCGAGCATCGGCAGCACAAGCCGGTCGATGATCCGGTAATCGAAACGATCCCCCGCTATCCCGATCCCCGCATGCCCCAGCGGCACGCAGCGCCGCGCGGCGCTGGGTTCGGCGACCTTCACCACCGAAAAATCGCTCGTCCCGCCACCGAAGTCCGCGACGAGCAGGGTCGCGGGCTCGGTCAGCCGCGAGGCATAGCTGAACGCCGCGCCGATCGGTTCATAGACATAGTGGATCTCGGTCCCGAGGTCCGCGAACATCGCATCATAACGCTGACGCGCAATGACCGGATCGGGCCGGGCCCCGGCATATTCCACCGGACGCCCAACCACGACCCGCCGTGGCCGCTCGGCGAGCGGAGCGCCCGCATGCGCGACCAGCTTGGCCAGGAACAGCCGCCCCAGCTCCTCGAAACGATAGCGTTTGGTGAAGATCGAGGCGGTGTCGAAACTCGCGCTGGCGGCGACCGATTTGAACGACTGCAGAAAGCGGCTGTCCTGCGGCCATGACAGATATTCGGCGATTGCCCACGGCCCGGCCTCGACCGCCAGCCCGCCGCGAACCGCCTCATCCTGCCAGAAGCAGAGCGCCGAGCGAAAGACCGGCCCGCTGGCGGCGGGGCCATCGAAGCCGACAAGTTCCGGCGCACCATGCTCGCCGGCAATCACGGCAACGCTGTTCGTCGTGCCGAAATCCAGACCCAGGACCGGGCCGGCCGGGCGGGCCGTCATATGCTTTTCCATTCTTGAAACGCGCGGCGCCCGGATGACCGCACAAACCGTGCATGGCCAATGGGAGCGAATATTAGTGGGAGGGCAGCCCCATAGTCAGGTCCACAACGCGCATCAAGCTTCAGCTCATCTCGATTCAGGGCAAGAGAAACGCATCGTCGAGGGCGGCGCGGTCGATCCCGCCGCACGGCGACGGAAATTTCCGGCGAAAGCCTTCGACCTCTTCAGCGGTGGCCAGAACACGCGCCTTGAACCGGTGAGCCAGCGAATGCCGGACGGGCAAGCCACCGGTGATCTTGATCCAGCTGTTCCAGCTGATGCCGATTTTGGTCATGATTTCGCACTGGCCACCCACGAGGGGAACGATATCGTCCACCAGTTCCGGATTCACGATGCACATGCGCTGCTTCACTTCGCTCACTTCAACCACTCCTCCGTTCCATAGATTATTCGAATTTCACGCCATATTTCAAAAAATGTCCTTGGCTATTTCGTAATAACATGGGACCAATATCGGGAAATTATAAATATGACCGGAGAATCCTCGATGCTGACCGATGCCGACCGTCGCATTCTCAAGGTGATTCAAGCCGAGGGCCGGATCACTAATCAGGAATTGGCCAATCGCTGCGGTCTGTCGCCGTCGGCCTGTTTCGACCGGTTGAAGCGGCTGCGCGAACAGGGCTATATTCTTGGCTTCCATGCCCTGCTCGATCCGACCAAGCTCGACCGCGCGCTGCTCATCTTCATCGAAGTGCTGATGGATCGGACCACCGGCGACGTGTTCAAGGAATTTGCCGCCTCTGTGTCGGTGATGCCCGAAATCCTCGAATGCCACATGGTCGCCGGCGGCTTCGACTATCTGATCAAGGTTCGCGTCCGGGATATGGAAGCCTATCGGAGGTTTCTCGCCGAAACGCTCGTCCATATGCCCGGGGTCCGCGAGACCCGGACCTACGCCGTTCTCGAAGAGGTCAAGAATGTGAGCACTCTGCCCCTGTAACGCCATCCCAAAACGCCCGTCCTATCGGGCCAGGCGGCTTTTGCGCGCGCCATAGGCCAGATAGATGGCGACCCCGATCAGGTTCCAGATCAGGAAGCGATACTGGGTCACCCCTGGCAGGCTGATGAACAGATAGATGCAGCCGCCGATCGCGATCGACCCGACGACCCATGGCATCGGTGCTCGGAACACGCGCGGCAGGTCGGGTTTGCGAACGCGCAGGATGATCAGGCAGAAACCGACCGCGACGAACGCCGCGAGCGTACCGGCATTGGCAAGTTCGGCGATCTCCGACAGCGGAAAAAAGCCCGCGATCGCCGATACGACAAGCGCCGTTCCGACCGTGACCGCGACGGGCGTGCCGCGCTTGTTCAGCTTGCCCAGCCGTTCGGGCAGCATCCCGTCGCGCGACATGACGAAGAAAATGCGGCTCTGACCGAACATGAAGGCGAGAATCACCGTCGGCAGCGCGACGACAGCGACCGCCCCGATGAAGGTCGCGACACCGGGGTGCTCCAATGTGCGCAGAACATGCGCGAGCGGCTCGCCCGACGCCGAAAATTCGAGGAAGGGCATGGCGCCGATCGCGGCGGCGGCGACCGCCATATAGACGATCGTGCATACGACCATCGAGCCGATGATTCCGATAGTGAGGTCGCGGCCCGGATTCTTCGTTTCTTCCGCCGCGGTCGACACCGCGTCGAAGCCATAAAAGGCGAAGAAGATGATCGCCGCCGCAGCCATGACCCCGCGCACTTGCCCATCGACCTCATGCGACGCGAAGCCATAAGGCATGAAGGGTTTGAAGTTCCCGGCGTCGAACGCGGGCAGCGCCAGTGCGATGAAGGCGGCGAGCGCGGCAAGCTTCAATATGACGAGGATGATATTGAACGTAGCGCTTTCGCGTGTCCCGACGAGCAACATGCCCGCAACCCCCGCGACGATGAAGATCGCCGGCAGATTGATGATCCCGCCCGCATGCGGCCCGGCAACAAACGCGTGGGGGATATCGAACCCCGCTGATTGCAGAAAGCCGACGGCATAGCCCGACCAGCCGACCGCGACCGCGGCGCAGACGACCGAATATTCGAGTACGAGGCTCCATCCGATCACCCAGGCGACGCCTTCGCCGATCACGGCATAGCTATAGGTATAGGCACTGCCCGATACGGGCATCAGCGTCGCAAGCTCGGCATAGGCAAGCGCCGCGCAAACGCAGACCAGACCCGCGATGATGAAGGCGATGAGCACAGCGGGGCCAGCACGCTCTGCGCCGACGCCGATCAGCGTATATATCCCCGTGCCGACGATCGCCCCGACGCCGAGTGCGATCAGGTGCCACCAGCTCAGCGTCCGGTGCAGCCGCTGGGATTCGTTCACCGCGGTGATCGATTCGATCGATTTTCGTCTGGTCAAAAAAGACATGGAGATCCCCTTGCCCGACCATCACGACGATCGGGGTCAACGCCCGGAAGTCCGGGACCACCACCCGCCGCGCATGCGGCGAGGGGTGATCCCGGTATCGGTTCGATATACTGGTTATTGGCCCAACCGGGCCTTTTCGGATTCGACCATCGCCGCGACTTCGGCGAGCATCTGCTTCGCGTCGTAAACGATGCCGTCCTTGATGGTGTATTTCACGCCGCCGACGACTTCCTGCTTGTTCGTTTCCGAATTGAGCCGCAGGAATCCGGTGCCATAAAGCGTCTTCAGATTTTGCAGCGGATTTTCCGGAACGATCACCAGATCGGCGAGCATGCCGGCGCGGACCGCACCGATCGGCGGGGTTTCGCCGCGCGGTTCGTACAGCGTCTGGGCGCCCATCATCGTTGCGGCGCGGATCGTCTCCAGCGGCGAGAAGCCCGCTTCGCGCAGCAATTCCAGTTCCTCGACATAGGCGAAGCCATAGGTTTTGAAGATGAAGCCCGAGTCCGTACCGACGGTGACGCGGCCGCCCATATTTTTATAATCGTTCATCAGGCGCATGTAGAGTTTGTAGAAATTCTTCCACGCAAACTCATTCTCGGTCGTCCAGTCGAAGAAATAGGAACCGTGATTGTCGCGGGTCGACTGGAAATAGCTCCACATCTGCGGCGTCGTATATTTGCCGTGCCAGTCGGCGTTGCGCGCGCGCATCAGGTCGCGCGATGCGGCATAGATGTTGAAGGTCGGATCGAAGGTGACGTGGTTCGCCTTCTGCGCCTCCAGATATTCCTGCCACTGCTTGGTTTCGGGACCGTTGACCTGGTCCCAGATCTCGGCGACCTCGCCAAAGCGGTGCTGCTCGTTGTTATAATCGTAGTTCGCCGGGAAATCCTGAATCGCGCGGCCCTTCAGCAGCGATTCCATATGCCCGTAATAATGGGTGATCGTGTTCAGTCCGGCATCGCCGGCCTGACGCCCGTTGAAATTGGCAACGCCGATCTGGCTGAGATGCGCGGTGGTGCCGAGGCCCAGTTTTTTCGCTTCGTCGAGCGCGGCCGAGAAGACGTCCGGGGTTTCATTCTCGCGGTTGAAGAATTTGATCCCGTCGATGTTGTTCTTCGCAGCCCAGCGCACCCATTCGCGCGCTTTCAGCGGCGTATCGACGACCCCGCCGGGCCAGCCCGCGCCAAGTGTCTGATAGTTGAAGATGCGCGGCGCGGCGATTTCGTTGCGCGCCGAACGGTCCTTCTCGCGGCTGGCGACGGCGGGTGCGCCCAGAGGAACACCGCGCACCGTCGTCACGCCATGAGCAAGCCACAGCTTATAGGCATAGCTGGCGTCGGGCGCCTTGTCGGCACCGGGCAGGTGGACGTGCATGTCGGTGAAACCGGGCATGATATACATGCCGGTCGCGTCGATTTCATGATCGGCATCGTTCGGCGCGCGGTTGGCGGGCGAGGGAAGTCCCGGCCAGCCTGCCTGCTTGATCGATGCGATACGATTGCCCTCGATCACGATGTCGAAACGGCCGCGCGGCGGGGCGCCGGTGCCGTCGATGATCGTCACGTTCCGGATGACCATCTTGCGGAACGGACCAGCGCCTTCGCCAGGCTTGCGCGCCGGGGCGCCGGCGCTGATCGGGAAGGTTTCCGCCGCGGCGGGCTTTTTGCCATCGCTCTGATGCGCTGCTGCCGGCACCGTAAGCAACGCCGCCGCCAGCGCGATTTTCGTCAAGTTCAACTTCATAATCTCTGCTTCCCCAGTTCGAATTATCTGCTTTGAAAAGCGAATGGGGAGGCGGCACCTTCAGGCACCGCCTCCCCATCGGCTCAGGGTAGTGAAACGCCTTCTTCGGGAAGGCCCATGCGCCGCTTTTCGGATTTCACCATTTCGGCGACATCGGCGAGCAGCTTTTTCGCATCATAAACGATGCCGTCCTTGATCGTGTAGCTGACCCCGCCGACGCGCTCGAGCTTCTGCGTCTGTTCGTTGAGGCGCAGCGCCCCGGTGCCGTATAGCGTCTTCAAGTTCTGAAGCGGGTTTTCCTTCACCAGCACCATGTCGGCGAGCTTGCCGACGCGCACCGTACCGATCGGCGGCGCGGCATTGCCCTTCGGCTCGTACAGCGTCAGCGCGCCGTTTAGCGTCGCGGCCTGCACCACCTGCGTCGGGTTGAAACCGGCTTCCTGAAGCAATTCGAGTTCCTCGACATAACCGAAGCCGTAAGTTTTGAAGATGAAGCCCGAATCCGAACCCGCCGTGACGCGGCCGCCGATATTCTTGTAGTCATTGATCAGGTGCATGAATTTCTTGTAGAAATTGCGCCACCGCACCTCTTTCTCGGTCGTCCAGTCGAAGAAGTAGGAGCCGTGATTTTCGCGCGACGACTGAAAGAAATTCCACAGCTGCGGCATCGTATATTTGCCGTGCCAGTCGGCGTTGCGCGCGTGCATCAGGTCGCGCGACGCCGCATAGATCGTCATCGTCGGATCGAAGGTGACGCCATTTTTCTTCTGGGTCTGAAGATAATCCTTCCACTCGTCCGAACCCGGCTCGAAGCTCTCGCGATAGAGGTTCGCGACATTGCTGAAGCGATCCTGCTCATCCATATAATTATAGCTCGGGTCCCAGTTCTGGACCGGACCTTCTTTCAGCAGCGATTCCATATGGCCATAGAAATGGGTGACGGTGCCCAGCCCGGTTTCACCCGCATGTCTGGCATCCATTCGCGCGACGCCGATCTGGCTGAGATGCGCGACGGTGCCGATATGCTGCTTCTTCGCCTCGTCATAAATGGCTTCGAGCACTTCGGGCGGCTGGGTCGGGTCGGCAGTGACCTTGATCCCGTCTATCCCGGCCTTGGCTGCCCAGCGCACCCATTCACGTGCTTTTTCGGGGGTGTTGGTCGTTCCGCCGGTCCAGCCGCGCCCGGTGCCGGGGCGGTGATAGGAAAAGATACGCGGCGCCGCGATTTCGTTGCGCGCCGAACGGGCGCGCTCGCTCAGCGCGATTTCGAACGGCGCAAGGTCGACGCCGCGCACCGAAGTGACGCCATGCGCCAGCCACAGCTTGTATGAATAGCTAAGGTCCGGCGCCTTGTCGTCGCTCGACCCGTGGACGTGCATGTCGATGAAGCCGGGCAGCATATACATGCCGGTCGCGTCGAGTTCATAATCGGCGTCGCGCGGCGCGCGGCCCTGAACCAGCGGCAGCCCGGGAGTGCCCGCAGCCTCGATCGCGGTGACGATATTATTTTCGACGACGACATCGACCGGGCCGCGCGGCGGGGCGCCGCTGCCGTCGATCAGGGTCACGCCGCGGATAACCATCTTGCGGAACGGTCCGGCGCCCTCACCCTGCTGCCGCGCTGGTGCCGGAACCGCGCCGGCGCGCGCCTTCACCGGTTCGGGAGCGGGAGCGGCGGTCTGCGCCTGCACCGCCGTCGCCGCCAGCGTGCCCAGCAAGCCCGCACTTCCAACCATCAACGCGTGCCGCGCGACCAAGCCCAGTTTCTTCATGATGACCCCTCTCCGTTTCCCGTGGAAATCTTCGAAATATTGTAATTGCCGTCGCAACGGGCGGGCTGCGGGGAGCCCCCGCAGCCCGCCCGTCCCCATTGTCAGCGGAACCGCTTCGCGAGGCTGAGACCGATCGTCCGCGGCGGTGCGCCGTGGGTGACCGTCAGGCCGCCGGTGTTCGCGCTGCTCGATTTGGTCGTGATCGCCAGCGCATCGAACAGGTTGTTGACATAGAGATGCGCGCTCCAGTTGCCGTCGGGCGCCTCGACGCCGATCCGCGCGTTGACCAGCGCATATTCATCGACCTTGCGGCGATAGATGTCGGTCTTGGCGAGCGTCGAATAGGACGAACCCGAATAGCTGGCGTCAAGACGCACCGAAGCGTCCAGACTGTCGCTCAGCGACCAGCCATATTCGGCCGATCCGCTGACGTTCCACTTGGGAACGAAGGGGAGACGGTCGCCCTTGCGGCCAGCGGCGACGACAACCTGGCTGACCTGATCTTCGGTCAGCTTGGCATCGGTGTAGCCGACGTTGGCGATCAGCGAGAGGCCGTCGATCGGCGAGGCGTTGATTTCGGCCTCGACGCCCTTGATGCGCGCCGCGCCAACGTTGGAGATCAGCCCGAACACCGACCCGGTACCTGCCGTGCGGGCCGAGACCTGCATGTTCGACCAATCGATCTGATAGCCGGTCAGGTTGAAATAAATGCCCTGGATCGGCTGACTCTTGAGACCCAGTTCATAGTTCCAGAGGCTGTCGGCGCTGTATCCGGTGAGGGCCGCCGGCAGGCCGATCGCCTGATTGACGCCGCCGGGACGGAAACCTTCGGCTGCCTGCGCATAGATCATCAGGTCGCGGCTGAATTCATACGACAGGTTGAACTTGTGGACGAAGCCATTTTCGGTGGTCTGCGCCTGCGTATAAGCCGACGGGACCGACGCATAATGAATCTGGCCCTGATCGACGACGCCGCCAACGGTCTTGTCATATTCATACCAGCGGGTGCCGACCGTCGCGGTCAGCTTGTCAAAGAATTTGTACGACAGCTCGGCGAACAGCGCCTTCTGCTTCAGATGATCGTCGATCGTGCGATCATAATAAATGTTCGCGGGGACGAACGGATTGAGTTCGCCGCTCGCCGGATTGGCACTGAGCAGCGTCGAACGCACCCAGGATTTGCGATCTTCCAGATAGCCGCCGAAGGTCCAGTTGAACGGCCCGCCGTCGGTCGACGAAAGCCGGATTTCGTTCGTCCAGTTCTTCACGCCCTGCGGCTGATAGAGGCTGGAGAATTGAATGGTCCGCGTCAGGTCAAGATAGGGGGCAAGCTGTGCAGGCGTGCAGACACCCCCGGCCGGCTTCAGATAGGTGACGCAGCCCGCAGCGGTGTCGCGGCCGTTGAAATTGTCGCTGACGTCGCCGACGACCGTGCGGTCGCGGTCGAAATAGGTCGAAACCGCTGTCAGCGCGACCGGGCCGAAATCATAGCGCAGCGTACCGCTATAGATACGGCTTTCGTCATAATTGCCCGATTCCGAGCGGGCGTTGGTCGTGTGACGCTCACCCGTTTCAAAGAACCAGCGCGACGCGTCGGTCGACACCTTGGTGTAATAGGCGCCCAGATCGATGGTCAGCGCGTCGGTCGGGGTGAAACGCAGCAAGGCGCGGCCGCTATAGCTATAGCCGTCGTTGATATTCTTGGTGCCGTAATAGCTGTTGTCGATATATCCGCCGAACTGCTGATAGCTGCCGACGACGCGCAGCGCGAGCTTGTCCTCGACGATCGGCAGGTTGATCATTCCGTCGACCGACGCGCCCGGGCTGCCGCCCTTGACCGCCGACAAATTCACAGTGCCTGCGCCTTCGAGCAGGTCGGTCTTGGGCTTTTCATAGATGATGCGGACCGTGCCGCCCATCGAACCCGAACCATAAAGCGTGCCCTGAGGCCCGCGCAGCACTTCGGCGCGCTCGACGTCGAAGACACGGAAGTCGGGGGTGCTGCCTGCCGCGTCGCTGGTCGTACCGACCGAGCCCGCCACCGGCGATTCGTCATAATAAACGCCAACCGTCGCTTCGCCCGCGCCGACGACGCCGCGCAGGATGACGCGGCGGTTGCCCGGACCATTGTCGACGATGCGCAGGCTGGGGGTATTCTGGGTCAGCTCGGTGAAGCTGGTCGTCCCGGCACGCTCGAGCGAATCGCCCGTCACCGCCGAAATGGCGAGCGGCGTATCCTGAAGGCGGGTGCCGCGCTTCAGCGCGGTGACGACGATTTCACCGCCCGTCGCATGCGCATTGTCCTGAGTTTCCTGCTCTTCCTGGGCCATCGCCGGCGCGATGCCCATCGCGCACATGGCAGAAACCAGAAGCGCGGCGCGGGTGGAGCGACCGACGCAACGCACGGAAATTCCTGTCTTTTTCATTCTGTCTTCCCCTTTTTGCATTTTTGGCATTTTTTTCAAAGCTATCATCAGACCTCCCGAAGGTGCGTGGTATTTTGGGCAGAACGGCGTAGTTTATTCTCCCTATCTGTCATAAAACTGAAAAATCTTCGAATGCTATGGATAGAAATTCGATAAATCGTCTAGATTCCGGCCGGTAGACCCATGCATTGCCGGACGGAAATGCCGATCAGCCCGCGCAGGCGGAGAATATTCGTCGAACCGCACGCCCGGCCGGGCTTTTGTTTTCCGGGATATCGCCGTGCCGTCGGGCAATCGCGACGGCCTGCGCGGCCCTGCGAACCGCGCGGCGCCTTGCGCTGCGATCCCGACTCCTGCCAAAAGCGGCGACACCGTTTGTAAGACTGCGATCTTTGCGACCTACAGGCGAATATTTGGGTGGAGAATGTCCAGGCAGGGCGTATCTCCAGCGTTGAAATGGAGAAGCGCAGATGAAAATCCTGATGAAGATTGCGATGTCGCTGGGCCTTGGCCTGTCGCTTACGACCATTCCGGTACAGAGTCTCGCCGCCCTCCAGCAGGGCGCGAAGGCGCCCGACTTCACGCTGAACGCCGCGCAGGGAGGCAAGCCCTTCAGCCTGTCGCTGAAGCAGACGCTGAGAAACGGGCCGATCGTGCTCTATTTTTTCCCCGCCGCCTTTACGCCCGGCTGCACGATGGAGGCCCATCTTTTCGCCGAAGCGAACGGCGAGTTCAATCAGCTGGGCGCCCGCGTCATTGGCGTCACCGCCGGCAACATCGATCGTGTCGCGGAATTTTCCAAATCGGAATGCCGCAGCAAATTTGCTGTCGCAGCCGATCCGGGCGCCAGAGTCGCAGCGCAGTATGACGCCGCCATGCGCGGCCCGGGTCAGACGATGATCTCCAGCCGGACATCGTTCGTCATCGCGCCGAACGGCACCATCCTGCTGAGCTATACCGATCGCAGCCCGCAGGCTCATATCGAAAAGACGATGGCGGCGGTTCGCGCATGGAACGCCACCCACCGCTGATCCGCTCCGCAACACGATTATCCGGGATAGCTACCGCATGAAAACGCTTCTGGTTGCCGCCCTCGCGGCGCTTGCCCTCGCCCCGCTTTCGGCCACGGCAAAGGACCGCGGCGATATATTGATCCGTCACGCCACTATCGTCGACGTCGAACAGGGACGCCTGCTGCCTGATCAGGCCGTGGTGACGTCGGGTGACACAATCGTCGCGGTGGGCAGCGACGCCGAGGTTGCGAAGCAATGGACCGCAAAGCGGACCGTCGATGCCGGCAGCCGTTATCTGATCCCCGGCCTGTGGGACATGCACGTCCACTTCGGCGGCGGACCGCAACTGATCGCCGAGAATCAGGCGTTGCTGCCACTTTATGTCGCTCACGGAATTACGACGGTGCGCGATGCCTCGGGCGACTTGCCCGACGACGTGCTCCGCTGGCGCAGCTCCATCGCCGATGGCAGTCTGTTCGGACCTACCTTGCTCAGCTCGGGCCCCAAGATCGAGGGACTGAAGCCCGTCTGGAAAGGCACGATCGAAACGGGCTCGAAAGCGGAGGTCGATGCCGCGGTGGCACGGCTCAAGACGCTCGACGTCGATTTTGTGAAGATAACCGACAGCACGCTGACGCCCGACCTGTTCCTCTATGCAGTGACCGCGGCGCGCTCTGCCGGTCTGCGCGTTTCGGGGCATATTCCGATGGCGCTGACGGTGGGGCAGGCCGTCGACGCCGGGATCAGTTCGATCGAGCATCTCGACTATGCGTTCAAGGCCGGGGTGAAGGACGAAGCCGCTATCGCCGCGGACTTTGCCGCAGGGCGTATCGACCGGGCCGAAGCCAATCGGCGCCTCGACGCCGGTTTCGACCCGGAAACCGCGATGGCCGCCTATCGCCAGCTCGCCGCGAAGCGCGTGTTTGTCACGCCCACCCTGAACGGCGGGCGGATCATCGCCTATCTCGATCGGGACGATCATAAGAATGACAATTATCTGGGGCTGATCGGCCCCGGGCTTCGCGCCACTTATAACTGGCGCGTCGAGCGCGCCGCCAAGGCCGACGCGGCAGCGATCGCGGCGCGCCACGCGCATTTCGAGCGCGAAGCGGCGGTGCTTCCGATGCTCGAGGCCGCAGGCGTAACGATCATGGCGGGAACGGACGCAGGTTTCCTGAACTCCTTCAACTATCCGGGCATTGGTCTCCATGACGAACTCGCGCTCTTCGTCGACAAGGGACTGACACCCGCGCAGGCGCTGGTGTCGGCGACACGCGCAGGCCCCGACTGGTTCGGCAAGCTCGATCGCTATGGCTCGGTCGATCGCGGCAAGGCGGCCGATCTGGTGCTGCTCGATCGCAATCCGCTCGAGGACATCGCCGCGACACGGTCGATCCATGCGGTGATCCTGCGCGGCACCGTGCATGACCGCGCCGCGCTCGACGCCATGCTCGCGGACACGCGCGCCAAAGTCGCAGCATGGAATGCCACAGCGACGCCGCAGTAATCCGGCGCGGGACGGAGGAACGCACCATGGATGAAACCGAACGCTTCCTCCGCGAAGCCATCGCCCTTGCTTATGCGAACGCCCGGAAGGGCGGACGACCGTTCGGCGCGGTCATCGTCAAGGATGGGGCGATCGTTGCAACGGGCGTGAACGAAATCCTCGCCACCGGCGATCCGACCGCCCATGCGGAAATGGGCGCGATCCGCGCCGCGAGCCGGAAGCTGGCAACCCCCGACCTGAAAGGCTGTTCGGTCTTTGCCAGCGGCCATCCTTGCCCGATGTGCATGGCGGCGATGCGCCTCTCCGGGATCGGCGAGGTCGTCTATGCCTATGACAATGACGACGGCGCGGCCTTCGACCTTGTCCACCGCATAACCGGGCCGGTCGGTCGGAACGATGAAGGCCGAAAGACCCTTTTTGCCCGCCCCCGCATCCGTCACCGCGATGATCATGACGACGCCTGCGATCCGCCCCGAGGTGATGAACTGCTTGGCCCCGGTGATCCGCCATCCGCCATCGACCTTTTCGGTGCGGGTACGCACAGCAGAGGCGTCGGACCCGGCATCGGCTTCGGTCAGCGCAAAGGCGCCGATCATGCGTCCGGCGATGAGGTCGGGAAGGAAGCGCGCCTTCTGCGCCTCGCTGCCATCCTTGAGCAGCCCCGAGACGAGGATCGAATTCTGGATCGACACGATGGTCGAAAGCGCCCCGTCGGCGGCCGCAACCTCCATCAACGCCAGCGCATAGGACACCGCATCGGCATCGGCCCCGCCAAAAGCCTCGGGCGCGGTCATGCCCCACAGGCCGAGCGACGCCATCGCCTGAAACAGGTCGGACGGATAGCCGCCTTCGGCCTCGAACCGCGCGCTGTGCGGCCGGATGACATCCTGCGCAAAGGCGCGCACCGAATCGCGGATAGCCCCCTGTATCTCGGTCAGACCCTTCATTATCCCGTTCCTCTTTTCGTTCAGGCGGCGGCAGCTATCGTGATTGCGTCGTCGAGGCGCGCGAGCGCCTCCTGCAGGTTGGCGCGATACTGCGCCATCGCCTGCTCCTTGACCGGCCCATAGCCCCGGACCTCACCGGGAAGCCCCGCGATGGCAGCGATCGCGTCGAGGTTGCCCGCGTCGAGCCGCAGCAGCAGTCCGTCGATCATTGCCAGATAGTCGTCGCGCAGCGCACGCTCGGCCCGGCGTTCGGCGGACCGTCCGAACGGGTCGGCCCAGCTATCCCGCAAGAGCCGCCCCTTGGCGAGAAGCGCCATCGCGCCGAATATCCACGGCCCGAATTTGCGCTTCGCCGGACGCCCGGTACGCGCATCGATCCGCGACAGCAGCGGCGGCGCCAGATAGATCGACAGCCGCTTCGTGCCGGAGAATTGCGCCGCCAGCGTCTGCCGAAAGGCAGGCTCGCTATAAAGGCGCGCGACCTCATATTCATCCTTATACGCCATCAGCTTATATGCGTTGGCGGCGACCGCACGCACCAGCGCCGCGCCGCGCGCACCATGCGGCGCGGCGGCCGACGCAACGCGCCGCATCAGCACTGCATAGCGGTCGGCATAGGCCGCGTCCTGATAGGCGGTGAGATCAGTCGTTCGCCGCGCCACCAGTGCCGCGACATCCTCGTCTGCCAACGGGGATACAGCCTCGACGAGCCCCGCGATCGCATTCACCGCATCGGGATCGACCGCCGCCAGCCGCCCCCACGCAAAGGCGCGCTTGTTGAGCGCGACCGCAGCGCCATTGGCCTCGATCGCCGCGGCAAAGGCCTCCTCCGAAATCGGCAGCAGCCCCTTTTGCCAGGCATAGCCGACGATCAGCGTGTTCGCCGCGACAGTGTTGCCGAACAGCCCTTCGGCGATCCGTGTCGCGCGGAGCAGAAAGCCCCGGTCGCCCGCGCGCGACAGCAAAGTGTCGAGGATGCGGGGGGTCGGCAGCACCGCGTCGCGGTCAGTGACGACGTCGGCGGTCGGCGTCTCGTCGGCATTGAGGACGATCGCCCCGCGCCCCGACGCCAACTTGCGCAGTGCGTCGGGACTCGCCGCCACGAGCGCGTCGGTGCCAAGGACCAGATCGGCCTCGCCGCCGCCGATACGCACCGCATGGATCGACGCGCCCGCAGCTGCGATCCGCACCTGACTGACCACCGCGCCATTTTTTTGCGCAAGGCCGGTGAAGTCGAGCACGGTCGACACCAGCCCGTCGATATGCGCCGCCATGCCGAGCAGCGCACCGACGGTCAGCACGCCCAGCCCGCCGATCCCCGCGACATAGATATTATAGGCTCCGTCGAGCTTCGGAAGCGTGGGCGCCGCAAGCGCGGCGAAGCGTTCGGCCTCGACCGCCGCAATCCGCGCGGCATCGGGCCCGCGCAGCACCGCACCTTCGATTTCGACGAAACTCGGGCAGAAACCCTTGAGGCACGAGAAATCCTTGTTGCACGCCGACTGGTCGATCCGGCGCTTCACCCCCTCCGGCGTCGGCAAGGGCTGCACCGCGATACAGTTTGATTGCACCGAGCAGTCGCCGCAGCCTTCGCAGACGCGCGGATTGATGAACAACCGGCGGTCGGGATCGGCAAAGGCGCCGCGCTTGCGCCGCCGCCGCTTTTCTGCGGCGCAGGTCTGTTCATAGACGATGGCGGTGACGCCGGGCGTGTCGCGTAGCGCGCGCTGGATGGCATCCATATCGTCGCGATGCGCGGCGACGACTCCGCCGGGCAGGTCCTGCCACTTGCCCGGATCGTCGCTGACGAAACGCACCCCTCCGACACCCTCCGCCAGCAATTGGGCGACGATGCGCGGCGGATCGATCACGCCTTCGGCCGGCTGGCCGCCCGTCATCGCCACCGCATCATTGTAAAGGATCTTGAAGGTGATGTTGGTCTTCGCCGCCACCGCCGCGCGGATCGCAAGCAGGCCGCTATGTTGATAGGTGCCGTCGCCGATATTCTGGAAGATATGCCCTGTCTTCGAAAAAGGCGCGGCGCCGACCCATTGCAACCCCTCTCCGCCCATCTGGCTGAAGGTCGTCGTCTTCAGTTTCGGCACCGACAGCGCCATGACATGACAGCCGATGCCGCCGCCCGAGATCGAACCTTCGGGCGTCTTCGTCGAACTATTGTGCGGGCATCCCGAACAGAAAAAGGGTTTGCGCGCCGGAAAGGGCACCACAACACCGCGCGACGCCATCGTCTCCAGCGCGTTCAATCGATCCGCGACGCCGACGGGGTCGTGCGCCAGCCGGCCGGCCAGCACCTGTGCCACCATCAATGGGGTGAACTCCATCACGACGGGCAGCAGCGGCTTGCCCTCGGCATCGCGCTTGCCGGTGACGCGGACGCGCTTGCCGCTCCGGTGGAACAGCGCCGTCTTGATCTGATCCTCGACGGTCGGCGCCTTCTCCTCGACGATGAAAATCTCGTCGGCGTCGCCCGCGAAGGCGAGCAGCGGATCGGCCGCAAGCGGCCAGCTCATCGCGACCTTATAGACCGAAAGGCCGAGCGCCTCGGCTTCGTCCTCGCCGATGCCCAGATTTTCGAGCGCCTGCATGAAATCCTGATGCGCCTTGCCCACCGTAACGACGCAAAGCCGCTTCGCACGGCTTGCAAAGACCGGCGTGTCGATGCGGTTGGCAACGGCCCAGCCGATCGCGGCAGGAATGCGCTCTTCGATCAGGCGGCGCTCATATTCGGCGCGCTCGGCGGGCCACTGGATCGCGGGGTCCCAGTTGAGCCCGTGCGGCGGGACCAGTCCGGCCGGCGCGATATAATCGGGATAAGGATCGGGAAGCGTGAAGGAAGCGGCGCTTTCGACCACCTCGGCGATCGTCTTCATCGCGACCCATGTACCCGCGAAGCGCGACATCGCGATGCCCGCCATGCCGAGGGTCAATATGTCGGCGACATTGGCGGGCTGGAGCACCGGAATATGCGCCGACTGGAAGATGCCGTCGGTCTGGTGCGGAAACATCGACGATTGCGCGGCATGATCGTCGCCGCCGATCGCAAGTACGCCGCCGAGCGGTGACGTGCCGATCATATTGGCGTTACGGAAGGCGTCGCCGCTGCGATCGACGCCGGGGCCCTTGCCGTACCAGATACCGAACACGCCATCGACCTTCGACGGCCCGAACGCTTCGTGCATCTGCGCACCCCACAGCGCGGTCGCCGCAAGATCTTCGTTGAGCCCGGGCTGAAAAACAACGTCATGCGCATCAAGATATTTCTGCGCTTTCCACAGCTGCTGGTCATAGGCGCCGATCGGCGAGCCGCGATAACCCGAGACGAGCCCGGCGGTGCTCAAACCGCGCCGCCGGTCGAAGCGGCGCTGCATCAGCGGCAGGCGAACAAGCGCCTGAATCCCCGTCATGAAAACAGGGCCTTCATCCGCATTATAAATCGCCTCAAGGCTGACGACACGCTCCGGCTTCATCCCAATCTCCTTCGGCAGGAGGATAGGCGAGATGCGCCGAAAAAGGCCGCTAAACCCAACCGCGATCACATCCGATATTAGTGAAATTTATCCAATACTTCTCATTTTACGATAATATTGACCACGACCGCTCATTCCGGCAGTGGATATCGATCGCTCCGGTCCACTTGGCCGGGCTCGAATCCCCCGGACCGAAGACCAGGAGACGAAATATGACATCGGCGCCGTCGCTCGACGCTTACGACCTCAAAATATTGAAGAGGCTTTCGGTCGACGGGCGCATCACCTGGAGCGATCTGGCGGAAGAGATCGGCCTGTCGCTGACGCCGACGATCCGGCGCGTCCGCCAGCTGGAGGAAGCCGGCTACATCAGCGGCTATTTCGCGCGGCTCGATGAAAAGCGGCTGGCGGGCGGAATGATCGTCTTCATATCGGTCACGCTGGAAAAGCAGGTGCGCGAGGCGCTCGACGCCTTTGAGGCGGGGGTCGTCGACATGCCCGAAGTGATGAGCGGCTTCCTGATGTCGGGCGGCTCCGACTATCTTCTCCGGTCCGTGGTGCGCGATCTCGATCATTATCGCGACCTTCTCGACAAACTGACCCGATTGCCGGGGGTCGCGCATATTCAAAGCAGCTTCGCGCTCAATTCATTCGTCAATCGTGCGTCACCCCTCATCAATGCCGCGCGATAGGAAGAAAGGCCGATTGCCGACGGGCAGGCAGGATAGCTGCGGGTAAAGGCCCGCGCTTCCAACCTGCCCTTATCGGCAAGGCATAACCGTCAGAAAGCCCAGGAGAATGTGGCCCTTCCGGCATGCGATTCTGCTCTGCTTGCGACGTCGCCGCTATAGGACAGGTCGAGCCGCGTGCGGTTTGACAGGGCGAGGCTGATACCGACGTCGGCCGCAAAGGCATCGCGCGCGATCGGGGCGCCCGCGATCCGGAACGACGGCGACGTATCGAACGCGCTGGCCGTGACGGCGACGCGATCGTCGAACGCATGCCGCCAACCGGCCGACAGCTTCAAATGGGCGCCCAGCGATCCCAGCGAGAAGCCCTGATCGAGCCGCGCGCCGAGGGTCGATACGCCCGTCGACATCTTAGCCCGCGCGACTTGCAGCGCCGCGGCACCGCCCTGCTCGTTCATCCGCTCGCTATCGACCCAGATTTGCGCGATCTGCGCAAAGGGCTCGATCTGTGCCGAGCCAAAGTCGATCCGATAGCCGATTTCGGCGAACGCCTGCGCCGTCGAGGCGTCGAACTTGCCCGTCGTGACATCGCTGAAGTCACCGAAGGCAATCCGGCGCGTGACATCGGCCTTGTGCCAGCTGAACGAATAGCCCGCCCGCAATGCCAGTACCCCAAGCTCGGCGCCGGCGTAGACCCCGACATGATAGCTGTCGATGTCGGCCTCTGAAGACGCCGCTCGGACGCTGGCGTCGCCCTGCTGATAGCCGCCGAAAGCGCCAAGCTGCACCGTCTCGCTCGCGATCGCATCGATCCCCATCAGGAAGCCCGCCGAGTCCTGCTTCATCCGGCGTGCATTGCCGTCGCCGTCCAGATGCCCGCGCGACCCAAGGCCTTGCATCCACAGGCGCACACCCGGCTCGGCGTCGGCCGCCGCGCCAAAGTGGCGCATCCGGTCGAGCGCCGCGCCGCGCACGAACCGGCTGTCCTGCACAAAGCCCGCCAGAAGCGACGGATAAATTTCGCCCGACAGCTGATCGAACGCGAGGCGCGCGCCATTTTCATCGAGCAGAAGCACGGTGTCGAACAGCGGGTTGCCGAAGCTTAGTTCCTCGACGCCGTTCGCGACCTCTCCCTGATTGAGCGTCACCGCGACATCCGAAAAGTCGATGTCGTTGCGCGCAAGCGTCAGGGTCACCGCGTTGGCGCTATAGCCCAGCGTCGGGTCGAGGAAGGCGAAGCTCGACGTTATATTGGAAAATACGCCCTGAACGCCGCCCGCCGCGGTCAGGATCGTATAGGTGGTCAGCGGCCGGTAGTTGCCGTCGAGGCCGATGTGGACCACCGAACCACCGTTCAGCACAGCGCGGCCCGATGCCGCAATCAGGTCGGCCGTCGCTCCGGCGGGGTCGACCTCTACCTCATAGATCGAACCGGGCGCAAAGCTGATGTCGCCATTGACGTTCAGCGTCCCGATCGAGTTGCCGGGCGCGATCGTCGCACCGCCGGCGACGGTAACGCTGCCCACCGTCCCGGTTCCCGACAGCCGCGTTCCAGCGGCCAGTGCCAGCGCCGATTGCGCCAGCGATCCGTTGACGGCAAGTTCGCCGCCCAGCAGCCGCGTCTGCCCCGTAAAGCCCGACGTGCCGGTCAGGACAAGCCGCCCCGCACCGGTCTTTTCGAACAGGCCGCCGCCGCTGATCGCACCGGCGAATGTGCCGGCGGCCGCCTGCGCGAACTCGACCGTCGCGTCGGCACGGATCGCGTTCGTGCCGAACGTCGTCGCGTCGCCGCGCAGCCTTCCGCCCGATATCTCGAACCCGCCGGTCAGGCTGTTGGCACTCAGCGTCGTCGTCCCGCCTCCCGCCTGAACGAAACGGCCGCTGCCCGACAACGCGTTGCCGAAGACGATATTGTCGCTGCGGTTGATGACCAGCGTCCCGTCGTTGACCACCGCGCCGCCGATCGCACCCGACGTCCCGCCGTTGCCGAGCTGCAGCGTGCCGCCCGAAATCAGCGTGCCGCCCGAATGGCTGTTCGCGCCGGTCAGCGTCAGCGTCCCGGTGCCCGTCTTCACGAGCCCCCCGCTGCCCGCAATCACCCCCGCGAACTGCGTCGATGTCGTATCGCCGACCGTCAGCACCGTCGCTGCGCTGCTGCCCGTCTGGACCGTACCGGCGCCGCTCAGCGATGCGATCGTCGTGCTGAACCCGGCGAGGTCGAAGGTCGCGCCGGCGGTCTGGGTCAGCGCTGCGACGCCGGTCGTCGTGCCGGTGAGCGTGATGCTACCATTATTGCCGATATTGCCATTGAGTTGGCCCGCGAGGCTGGCGGTCGCGCTGTTCGTCAGCGCCCCGTCGATCCGTCCGGTCGAGACAAGCGACCCCGTGTTCACGACGCTGGTGGCAATCGTGCCTGCATTCTGGAGGGTGGCATTGTTCGCCACGCCGCTGCCGCCGATTGCGCCGGTCGTGGAGATCTGGAGCGTACCCTGCGCTACCGTCGTCGCACCGGCATAATCGCTGACGCCATTCAGAGTGAGCGCACCGCTGCCCGTCTTGGTCAGCCCGCCTGCACCCGAGATCATTCCCGCAAAGCTCGTATTGCCGTTCGCGCCGCCGGTGGTCAGCGTCGCACCGCCCAGCTCGATCGTACCGGCGCCGGAAATCGCGCCGATACTGGTGTCGAACCCGCCAAGGTCAAGGTCGCCTGCCGCATCCTGTGTCAGCGCGGTTATCCCGCTGGTCGCCCCGGTCAGGACGACGCTTCCCGTGTTGCTGAGCGCGCCGTTGAGCTGGCCCGCGAGCGACGCCGTCCCGCTGTTCGACAGCGCGCCGTTGATGATGCCAGTCGAGGTCAGCGTGCCGCTGTTCGTGATACCGCTATTGATCGTGCCGGCATTTTCGAGACCGGCGCTGTTGACCACGCCTGCGCCCCCGATCGAGCCCGATGCCGCGATCCGCAAGACACCTTCGGACACGGTGGTGACGCCCGCATAGCCGTTCGCCGCGCCCAGCACGAGCGTGCCCGCCCCGGTCTTGGTCAGCCCGCCATTGCCCGAAATGCCGACATTGACCGTCGCCAGCGGCGCGTCGACGTCGATGACCGAGAAGCCGCCGGTCGTCGCAAGCGCGCCGCCTGCCCCGGCTTGCAATGTGTAGCCCGCGGTGTCGAAGCGCAGTTCCTGAAAGACCTGTGTTCCCTCAACGGTGACATTGCCGCCGCTCGCGCCGCCAAAGACTGCGACTTGGCCTTGCCAGGCGTCGTTGACGCCAAAGCCCGTCTGCGTGGTCCAGTTGGTCCCGGCTGCGTTCCACACGCCGCTGCCGCCATCGCCGTTCGCTACCACGCTGGCGCCCGTCGTATCGGCGCCATCCCAATATTGGACGATCTGCCCGGCCCCATCGCCGAGCAGCAGGTTCACCTGACCGTTGATATTGGTGAGGACCGTCGGCGTGTAACCGCCCGCGATCGACCCGATGTTGAGACCATTGTCGGTCAGCGTCCCCCCATAGTTGAACAGGCGGTAATAGCCGGGCCCGTAAGCCGGTGCGACGGCGATCGTGTTGAGCGTTCCGTCGAGCGTCAGATCGCCGCCGACATTGACCAGATCATTGTTCGCACCGCCAACCGTACCCGCTTCACCCAGCTCGAAGTTGAGGGTCGTGCCGGCACCCAGCAGCAGATTGCCCGCGATGTTCAGCGTCCCCGGGCTGTTGCCCGGCGCCAGCGTACCATTGCGCGCATCGACGTCGCCAAAGAAGGTGCCGCCACCGCCCAGCGTGCCCGCCGCACCGACGACAAGCTGCGCGCTATTGCCCGTCACGTCGCCGAAATCGCCATCAATCGCGAGGCGCCCGGAATCGACGAACACGGTGCCGGTAAAGTTCTGGCCCGCAACATTGCTGCCCGTCAGAACCGTCGTGCCTGTCCCCAACTGACGCAACGTGCCGTTGCCGGTGATGCGGTTCGCAAGGGCAAGCGTTCCGGCGCGGTTGAGAGCCAGCTCGCCGCCCAAGAGATTGATGGCCGCCGCGCCAAGCGTCCCATCCATGCCGCCATTGCCGATCTGCAGCGTCCCGCCGCTGACCGTCGTTGCGCCGGTGTAGCTGTTTGTGCCGGTCAGCGTCAGCGTTCCGGTCCCTGTCTTGGTCAGGGAAGCATTCGGAGAACTGTCGGCGATCACGCCCGAAAACAGCGTCGAGCTGTTGTTGCCTCCGACCGTCAGGCCGGACCCGAAAAACATATCGATCCGGCCGCTGCCCGCCAGCGATCCGATCGTTTCGGATGCGCCCAGTTGCAACACGCCGGGTGCGCCCACCGTGACGGCGGCAGTGTCGGCGATGGCCGACCCGCCAGCGAACTGGACAATACCATTGTTGGCGAACAGGTTTCCGTCGAAGCCGGTGTTGGTCAGCGCCAGCGTACCGATGCCATCCATCGTCAGCGAAGAAAGATTGCTGACCGCGCTGTTGAGGCTCAGCCGCCCGCTTCCCCCGACCGACAGCGAATGTCCGCCGCCCGCCAATGTGCCCTCGAGAACAAGTTCGTCCACCGCCGGCGTCGCGGAGCCGTTGACGACGATGCGCGAGGCTGACGCGAGGCTGATCGGCCCGTTCCAGAAATTATAGCCCGACGCGTTTTTCAGCGCCCCGCCACTGGCGACACCGGTGCCATTCAGCGTCAGCGCCTCACCAACGACCACCACATCATTCTGAAGCTCGAGTGCGCCGCCGCTCTCCACGACGGTGCCGCCCGCGGCCGATCCGAGGGCATCGCTGTTGCTGACGCTCAGCGTACCGGCCTGAACGGTGGTCACGCCGGTATAGCTGCTGGCCCCCGACAGCGTCAGCCGCCCCCCACCTGCCTTGACGAGCCGACCTGCGCCGGTGATCTGGTTGGTGGCAGTGAAGTCGTTCGACCGGTTGAAGATAAGGCTGGCACCGCCACCGATGCCAATGTCTCCCCCGGCGAGCGATCCGGTCGCGCCGCCGTTACCGATCTGCAACGTGCCGGCATTGATCTGCGTGCTTCCGCTGTAGCTGTTGGCGCCTGTGAGAGCGAAAACACCGCTGCCGTTTTTGACCAGGCTACCAACGCTTCCGGCAACGCTGTTTTCCTCGATGATCTGTCCGGAGAAGGTCGACGACATATTGTTGCCGCCGGTGGTGAGCGTAGTCGCGCCCCCGGTCGCGCTCAGGATGACCAGTCCCGTACCCTGGAGCGATCCGATCGTTTCCGAAGCGCCCATCTGATAGCTGCCGTTGACCGTAAGCGACGCGCTGTCGGCGATCGACGCGCCCCCCAACGTCTGCAAGGAACCGCTGCTGATCGTGACCGAACCGAGAAAGCTGTTCGCGCCGCCCATGAATAGGACGCCGGTGCCATCATAGGTCAGCGAGGTGATATCGCTGATCTCGCTCTGGAACTGGACGCGCCCCGATCCGCCGATGATCAGCGCGTTGCCGCCACCTAACACCGCGCCATTGACGTTCAGCGTGTCGACGAAATTGGCGCTGCCCTCCGCGTTGATCCGGGTAGTCGAGCCAAGCGTGATATCGCCATTGACGGTGTTGAGGCCGGAGATGTTGCGCAATGCTCCGAGGTTCGTGACCCCGAGGCCGGCCAGCACCAGATCGTCGTCGACGTTGATGCCGCCTCCAAGTTCCAGCGCTCCGCCGCTTTGCACCACCGTATTGCCAGCCGTAGTCCCGAGCGCGCTGCTGTTGCGGACATCCAGTATCCCGCCCGATCGGACCGTGGTGACCCCCGAATAGCTGTTGGCGCCATTAAGCGTCAAAGTACCGAGCTGCAGTTCGAGGGTGCCTGTGCCGCTGATGTCGCCATCGATGGCAATGGTGCCAGTTCGATTGATTTGCAGCACGGAGTTGTTGACGATGTCGCCAGACCCCATCGTTCCGGTGGCGCCTCCATTTCCGATCTGCAATGTTCCCGCGCTGATCGTCGTGGTGCCGGAATAGTCGTTGGTACTCGCAAGGGTCAGCGTTCCGGTGCCAACCTTGACGATGTTTAGCCGCGAACCACCAGTTTCCGTTATCAGCCCGGAAAAGCTCGTCGACAGGTTGAGCCCGCCGACCGTGAGTATCTGGTTGGCCGCCCCGCCGTCCTGGGTCGTGGCGAAAACGGTCCCCGTCCCGCCAAGCGCGCCCAGAGTTATCGTTCCATCGGTGGCTTGAAGTGAGGTGCTGCCGCCAGCCATGATAGCGTTGGCGCGGCTGCCATTCGACTCAATGGCAAACTGCAGGAAACCATTGGAGACGTAAATGTCCGTCTGGGTTCCGGTGAAATCGCTGGTGCCCGTCATTTGCAGACTGGCCGGAGAGGCGCCGTCGACATTGATCCTCTGGATCACCCCAGACTGATTGTTGATACCACTGCCGAGAAGATTGATGATAGACGAGATGTTGATGGTGCGCACAGGCGCATTGGCATCGAAGCGCATACCGTCCAGCAGCGACACGCCGGAAAGCGAAATCTGCGCCGGCGCACCATTATTCTGAAAGACGGCCGTCTCATTCTGTGTATCGGCTACATCGTTGCCGCTCCAGTTGGTTGCCGAGGTCCAGTCCGTGCCGGGGCCGACGTAAATGCGATCCTGCGCATGGGCCGGCGCTGCGATGGCGCCGAAGGACATACCCGCCGCGAGAAAGGTGGCGGCCAGAAACGGATGTTCTTGCCGCGCCGCCTTCAGAATCGACCGTTCACCCCGACGATATGCCATGACCACCCCCTATTTACCCGAAAATCGCACGGTTTCTGAAAGGCTTCCGCCGAAAGGTCAACCGGAATAGGCGCCGAAAGCCTGTATATCCGGGCCGCACAACAGGCCGCATCGCTCCGTGACCGGCGGCAGCGAGGGCACCGCGGCATCGCGGAAGATGGCGAATGTCGTTTCCGGCCCCATGGGCGGCCGGTCGCTCGGCCTTCGAACCGATATATGCGCAAGCGGACGAGGCCGGGGCTTGCAATGGAAAGCGGCATCACGATAGAGGGCCGACATTCGCAAGGACCCGGTGCAACTCCGGGTGGCTATTCCGGCCGCCGATCCGCCGGACAACATCGCACATGCAAATTTGAACGCGGCCTGCACGCGCCTTTGTCTTCGCGCCCTGTCCCTTCGCGCCATGTGTCTTGATGTGAGCATTTCATGTTGAACGGATTTCATTCCTACCGCCAGCAATGGTTCGCCGGCGGCGCAACCGCGCGCGCCGATATTCTCGCCGGCATCGTCGTCGCTCTTGCCCTGATCCCCGAGGCGATCGGCTTCTCGATCATCGCCGGGGTCGACCCGCGCGTCGGCCTCTACGCCTCGATCGCGATCGCGATCGTCATCTCCTTCACGGGCGGACGGCCCGGAATGATCTCGGCGGCAACGGCCGCCGTCGCGGTGCTCGTCGTCCCGCTCGTGCGCGAACATGGTGTCGAATATCTCTTCGCCGCAACGATATTGATGGGCATCATCCAGATCGTCGCCGGTCTGCTGCGTCTCGACCTTGTCATGCAATTCGTGTCCCGCTCGGTGATCACGGGCTTCGTCAACGCGCTCGCCATTCTCATCCTCATGGCGCAATGGCCGCAACTCGTGAATGTGACATGGCATGCCTATGCGATGATCGCCGGCGGACTTGCGATCATTTACCTGCTTCCGCGCGTAACCAGAGCCGTCCCTTCGCCTCTCGTCGCCATCCTGATCCTGTCGGCGATCAGCATCGGCTTCGGCCTCCCGGTGAACACCGTCGGCGACATGGGAAAATTGCCTGAGGGTCTTCCCAGCCTCGTCCTGCCGAACGTCCCGCTGACGTTCGAAACGCTCAAGATCATCCTTCCCTATTCGCTGACGATGGCGGCGGTCGGCCTGCTGGAATCGCTACTCACCGCACAAATCATTGACGACATGACGCATTCCGACAGCGACAAGCGGCGCGAGTGCGCGGGCCAGGGCACCGCCAACATCGCCGCTTCCTTCGTAGGCGGAATGGGCGGTTGCGCCATGATCGGCCAATCGGTCATCAATGTGACCTCGGGCGGCCGGACCCGCCTGTCCACCCTGACCGCCGGCGTGACGCTGCTCCTCCTGCTTGCCCTGCTCGGGCCCTATGTCGGCCGCATGCCGATGCCCGCGCTGGTGGCGGTGATGATCATGGTATCGATCGGAAGCTTCAGCTGGAATTCGATAGCCAACCTGCGCCGCCACCCTCCCACCTCGTCGATCGTGATGGTGGCGACGGTCGTCGTCGTCGTCGCGACCCATGATCTCTCGCTTGGCGTCCTCACGGGCGTATTGCTGTCGGGCATTTTCTTTGCCGCCAAGGTCCAGCGGATGTTCGAAGTGCGGCGCGAGGTATCGCACGATGGCGCCAGAACCACCTATTTCGTGACCGGCCAGATATTCTTCGCCTCGGTCGAGCGCTTCACGCGGAGCTTCCAGGTCGACGAAAGCACATCGACCATCGTTATCGACGTCTCGGCTGCGCATTTCTGGGACATCTCGGGCGTCGGCGCGCTCGACAAGATCATTGCCCGCCTCCGCCGCGATGGCCGTGTCGTGGAGGTGGTTGGCTATAATCGGGCGAGCGCGGACATCGTCGACAAGTTCGCACGGCACGACAAGACCGGGTTCGAGCTGGGAGCCGTGCCGCATTGATACGGGGCCGCCCGGCGTATGCGACATGTGCTTCGCTTAACTGCGCGTAAGGCGGCGCGCCTGTTGCGATCACCGCGATTAAAAGGCACCTTCGGAGAAAGGAGAAAAATTCTGCCCTTCTTTCTGGTCACGATAACCCATCCCGACGGCGAAGGCTGGGGCCAGCATGTTGCCTCCCATGTGGCCTTTCTCAAGCGACTCGTCGAAGCCGGTCAAGTCCGCGTGTCGGGGCCCCTCAACGGCTTGGGCAAGCGGGCGGGGTTCATCATCATGACAGTCGACGACATCGCCGAGGCTCATGCACTGATCGAGCAGGATCCGTTTGCGACAGAAGGGCTGATTGACGAACTTACGATCCTGGAGTGGACGCCAATGTTCGGCTCTCTTGCCGGACCCTAGCTGGCCGTTTGGGATTGCGGGCACTGTCGCAGTTTGTGCTTTCCCCGACCTCACCTTTCCCTTCGGAACCGCGGACGTTGAATGGCGCCCACACGGACGGCCCCTCTGGCTTTGCACGCAGATGGCGGACGTTGGGCGGGGTCCGCAGCAGGCTCCTTCCGCCCAGGTGTCGGCCGCGCGTCAGGCGGCAAGTTCTCGCGCATAGGCAAGGTCCGCGACGAACGCCTTGCGTTCCTCGGTGGCACGCGCCGGGTCGGGCATGCGGAGCAGGAAGGACGGATGGATCGTCGCGATCAGCCTGCTCCCTCCCGCCAGTTCATGCGCCGCGCCGCGCATCGACTTGATGCTCGCGCTCTTGCCCGTAACCGCGCGCAATGCGCTGGCACCTAGCGTAATGATCAGCTCGGGCTGAACCAGCGCGCGCTCCTTGTCGAGCCACCAGCGGCAGATATCGATCTCGCCAGCCGTCGGGTTCTGGTGGAGGCGCCGCTTGCCGCGCGGCTCGAACTTGAAATGCTTGACCGCGTTGGTCAGGAACAGCCGCGTGCGATCGAGCCCCGCTTCTTCGAGCGCGTCATTCAACACCTGCCCTGCCGGGCCCACGAACGGCCGACCCTGCAAATCTTCCTGATCGCCCGGCTGTTCGCCAACGACCATGATCCGCGCGCGCTCCGGCCCCTCGCCCGCTACGCCTTGCGTCGCGTTGCACCCGATCGGGCAGCGCGCGCAGCGATCGATGGCGCGCGCCAGCTCGCCCAGCGTCTTCCCATCATCGTCAATGAGCGATTCGCCTGGCACCCGCGTCCGCCATTTGTCGGTCATCGGGTTCGCCATGGAAACCGCCGCTTCGCGCATCCGTTCCACCCGCGCCTCAGCCCCCGCAAGCAGCGGCGCAATGTCCTGCGCCTCAGGCAGATTCTTCCAGTATTTCTTAGGCATCTCGGCACGCATCGCGTCGATCTTGACCCGCGCGGGGTTGAAGATTGCGCCATAATAGGTGCGCCACTGGTCCTCGACGACATCGCTTTCGGGCACCTCATCCTTCGTCCCGCCCGGGCCGTAGATCAGCTTTTCATCCCGCCAGATCGCGCGCGCATCGGGCGTCACGATCGCCCAGTCCATGCCGGTGAAGCGCCGCTGAAAGAAAGGCGCGGTCAGCCGCACGATGCGGTGGGTGGGTTCGAACCAGGCCGCGAAACTTTCGCGCCCCGCCTCTTCACCCAGCCGGCGAAAACGCACAAAGGCGTGCATCTTGTGAACGTCGCGGCGAATTGCCTTGTCGGCCTTGCGAAGCCAGTCGACCTCGGCATCGGTCGTTCGCATGAGCAGTTGCCGGTCGCGCGCCGCGCGCCAGATAATGCGGTAAAGCCGTGCCGGAACCTCGGGGTCGCGATGACAGATTACCCGCTCGGCGATCTCAAGCAACTCGCGCGGCAGCGACACGGCTCCCGCAGGCGCCGCGACCGCTTCGTCCCCGAAAAGCGATCCGCCCTCCTCGCTCCCCCGCCAGCTTACATCTTCGGGCGCGACCCCGCCCGCAAGCAGCCCCCGCGCCGCGCTCCGCCATTCGGCAAAATCGCCGGGCTCGGCGAGCACCACCTCTCTCACAGCGCGAGCGCCAGCTGCTCCGCCGGCGGCGCGAAACGCGCCCGCAGATCGGCGCTGTCGATGAGCTTGCCCGGCCGCCAGTCGGGCGTGAGGATGAACGGCAAAACCTTCTTCACCGACGCTGTCAGCTTCGCCAGATCGCCGAGCCGCAGCTTGCCCAGCCGCCGCGCCGCAACGATGCGGTCGACCGCGCGCGTCCCCAGCCCCGGCACGCGCAGCAGCAGTTCACGCGGCGCGCGGTTGATGTCGACCGGGAACGCTTCGCGCCGCATCAATGCCCATGCGAGCTTCGGGTCGATCGCAAGATCGAGCATCCCGCCGCTCGCCCCCGCCATGATTTCGGCGCGCTCAAAACCATAGAAGCGCAGCAGCCAGTCGGCCTGATACAGCCGATGCTCGCGCATGAGCGGAGGTCGCACCGGCGGCAAGTCGCTGCTCGCATCGGGGATCGGGCTATACGCCGAATAATAGACGCGGCGGAGCCGGTAACCCGAATAGAGGTTCGTTGCGGTTTTCAAAATATCGTCGTCGCGCGCCGCATCCGCACCGACGATCATCTGGGTCGATTGCCCTGCCGGTGCAAAGCGCGGCGGCACCGCCTTGCCGATCAGCCGGCTCTTCGCGGCCTCGATCGCATCCTCGGCACCGACGCGCACCGATGCCATTGTCTTGCGGATCGTCTCGGGCTTTTTCTCGGGCGCAAAGCTCGACAGGCCCGCCTCGGTCGGCAGCTCGACATTGGTCGACAGCCGATCGGCATAAAGCCCCGCGAGCGCGATCAGCGCGGGATCGGCACCGGCGATCGTCTTCAGATGAATATAGCCGCCGAAACGATGCTCCTCGCGCAGGATACGCGCGACCTCGACCAGCTGCTCCATCGTATAATCTTCGGACCGGATGATCCCCGACGACAGGAACAGCCCCTCAATATAATTGCGCTTGTAGAAATCGAGCGTCAGCCGGACGACCTCCTGCGGGCTGAACCGCGCGCGCTCGACGTTGCTCGACGCGCGGTTGATGCAGAAGCGGCAGTCATAGATGCAGAAATTGGTCAGCAGGATCTTGAGCAGCGAGATGCATCGCCCGTCGGGCGCATAGCTGTGGCAGATACCCATGCCTTCCGTCGACCCGATGCCCTTGGTTTGGGTCGAATCGCGCTTTACCGTCCCCGACGAGGCGCAGGAGGCATCATATTTGGCCGCGTCAGCCAAGATACCCAGCTTTTCGAGGGTCGTTTTACCGCTCATGCCGCTTGAATAGCATTAAGAACAAACAATGAACATATAATTTTACGAAGCGGATTCTTTTCCGACGACCGCCTCTCGCATCACCAATGCGTGGGGATCCAGAAGACGGGGAAGCGCCAACCTCATCTCGACCTCAGCGGCGCCGCACCGGACAATGGAGGGAGAAGCGTTCCCGGGGTGGTCGCGGCAAGCCCCACGCCCCCCGGGCGCGATGATCACGACTAATGTTCCCGGCCGGCTCGCCACAGCGTTTGGGTGAGCGGTTCGATCAGATAGCCGAGTGCTGTGCGTTCGCGCAGCGGCACCATCACCTCCGCCGGCATCCCCGCGCGCAGGCTGTTCTCGCCGCGCAGGGCCGCGATCTTCTTCATTTCCTTGGGCGGGACGACGACCTCAATCTCGAAATACTCCATCCCGGTGCGATTATCCTCAAAGCTGTCGGCCGACACCTTGCTGATCTGGCCCTTCAGGATCGGCAGGCTGCGTTCCTGAATGCCCGAAAAGCGCACTTGCGTTTCCATGCCCGATGACAGGTCGTCGGCATCGTTCGGCGAGGCTTTCGCGAGCACGACCAGCGCCTTGTCCTGCGGCACGATTTCCATCAGCATTTCGCCCGGTGCGACGACGCCGCCGACCGTGAAGACCTTCAACCCGACGACGCGCCCGTTGGACGGGGCGCGGACGACCGACTGGGTCAGGCGCTCGCGCGTGGCGAACAGGCGGGGCTGCAATTCGTCGAGTCGGACCTGGACCTCACGAAGCTGGGTCGCGACCTCCTCGATTACCTGGCGGTCGAGCGACACCATCTGCAGGCGCGATTCGCCGATCGCCTCCTCCAGCCGCGCGACGTCGGAACGCAGCGCACCAAAGTCGCCGTCGAGCTGCGCCGAGCTACGTTCCACCGCGCGAAGCCGGTTCGTCGAAACGAAACCGCGCTCGGACAGCGTACGGAGCCCGGTCAATTCCTCGTTGATCAGTCGCTGCTGGATCCGGTTGGATTCCATCTGGGCGCCATAGCCCCCGATCTGCTGGTTATGCTGCGCGATCCGCTGGCCCAGCATTCCCCGCTCGGTGACGCCCGACCGCTGCCGCGCGTCGAAAAGCAGGCGCTGGCCGCGCATCGCCTCGTCGGCAAGCGCCCGGTCGCCCGCCAGATAGGACGAAAATTCGACCGGCCGCACGATGTGCCGCGCGCCGTCGCGCTCGGCGGTCAACCGCGCCCGCTGTGCCAGCAGGGCCACGACCTCTCCGGTCAGGCCGCGTTCGGCGGCGACGATATCGGAGGCAGAGATTTTGAGCAGCACGTCGCCGCGGCGCACCTCGCTTCCCTCGGTCACCATCAACGCGGTAACGATCCCGCCATCCTTGTGCTGAACCGCTTGCCGATTGCCCGAAACCGAAACCGAGCCCTGCGCCATCGCCCCGGCGTCGAGCGGCGTGAACGCCGCCCAGCCCAGAAAGCCGACGAAGAACAGCACGGCGATCCACAAGCCCGTGCGGGTTTCGCCTTTCGGTGAATCGATCGTTTCGGCAGGCAGCGGCTCACCATGGAGATCGTCGCCAAAGCTCATCGCATTCATGGTTTCTTGCCCCTCGTCATCTTGATCACATTCGCGGCAGCCGCGGCGCTTTCGCGCAGCAGTTCAAAGACTTCGGCGCGCGGCCCCTGATGTTCGATCACACCATTTTTCAGCACCGCAAGCCGATCCGCGTCGCGGAGCGCCGACTGCCGGTGGGTGACGATCATGATCGCGGCCTGACGAACCTTCGCGGCGGCGATGGCGTCGTTCAACGCGTCTTCGCCCTGACTGTCGAGCGCGGCGTTCGGCTCGTCCAGAATGAGGACGCGCGGATCGCCGTAGAGCGCCCGGGCGAGCGCGATGCGCTGCGCCTGTCCGCCCGACAGGCGCAGTCCCCCATCGCCGATCTGGGCGTTGTAGCCGCCGGGCAGATGCAGGATAAGGTCGTGGATGCCTGCGGCGATCGCGGCCCGCGTCGCCTTGTCGTCGATGTCGGCGGCGTGCTCGCCGCGTGCTGCCGCAAAGCGCGAGATATTCTCGCCGATCGTACCCGGCAGCAGCGTCGGCTCCTGCGGCAGATAACCGATATGCGCGGCGAGACGCTCGGCGTCCCAGTCGCCATATTGCGCCTCGTCGATGCGCACTTCGCCCCCGTCGGGCGGGATCGCCCCCGCCGCGATGCGCGCCAGCGTCGTCTTGCCGGCACCCGAGGGCCCGATCACGCCAAGGACTTCGCCGGGAATCAGCCAAGTCGATACACCACGCAGGATCAGCGCGCTGTTGTCGGGCGTGCGGAGCGAAACATTGGAGAGTTCGACATAGCCCTCCGGCGCCGGCAGCGCGACCCGGTCGCCAACGAGGCTCTCGGTCGACCGGAAGAGCGCCTCGATCGATGCCTTCGCCTGTCGCGCCTGCCCGATGGTGGGCCAAGCCTGCACCATCTGTTCAATCGGTTGAAGCGCTCGCGCGAGCAACACCGACGCGGCGATAATTGCGCCCACCGAAATTTCGGCATTGATCGCAAGCCAGGCACCGACGCCGAGCGCCAGCGACTGCAGGAACATGCGCGCGAATTTGACCAGTCCGGTATAGCGAGCTGCAGTCAATTGCGTGTTCGCACTCGCCTCCAGCCCCTCCCGGCGATCGGCGATCTGGCGGGCGACGAGTGCGCGTCGCATCCCCAGCGCGCGAACGATCTCGGCCATCGCGAACATCGACTCCTGCTTGGCATAGGCGGCCGCCATCGCCCGATGGCCCATCGCGGCCGACTTTCGGGTCGCCCGTTCGTTGAGAAGCGCGAGGCCGAGGAGCACAAGACCTGCGCCGAAGATCATCAATCCGAGAGCGGGATGAATGATGAACGCGACCACGAAATAGAGCGGCGTCCATGGCAGGTCGAACAGGGCAATCGCCGCCGGGCTTGCGACGGCGTTCCGGAAACTGTCGAAATCGCGCATGGCCTGCGCCGCCGCCGGGTCGGCATTGCCCTTTGCGCGGGCGAGCAGCCGGTCCAGAACCGGTGCCGCAAGCTGGCGGTTGAGCCGCAACGACGCGCGCAACATCAATCGGGTGCGTAGCATGTCGAGCGCGCTGAGGCAGCCAATCGCCAGAGCGACGATGACGGTGATCCAGAACAGCGTCAGCACGCCCCCGGTCGGAACGACACGGTCATAGACTTGCATCATGTAAATCGTGGGCGCGAGGTAGAGGATGTTGACGAGCGCGCTAAACAGAGCTGCCGCAACGAAGTGCTGACGGCACAGGGCAAACGCCTGTCTGATTTGCGGCGGAAGGGTGGGATCTGTTCTCATGACCCTGTTTCTTTCCTTTGCGGTCGCGTCCGGACCGGCGCGAGCCGGCCCGGACCTCCCGGGGGCGCGGGAACTTAGAAGAAGCTCCATTCGTAAAGGCCCAACTCGTTGCGCCCGTCGCTTTCGAACCGCGAACCTGACCACCAGCCAAGATCGATGTCAGAGCCGCCGCCCCAGCGATCATGTATCGGTTCGGCGGTACGCGGCGCGGATCCCGTTCCGCCGGGATTGACCGGCTGCGTCGGCAGACCGGTCGTCGCCGGTTCGCTCCCGCCCGGTGACGCGCCATTGGGAGCGGCATTCGGACCGGTTGAGGCAAAGGCGAAGGACGCGGTTTGCATGTTGGCCGCAGCGACCCCGTCGAGGCGCAGTTCATTGCCGTCGATACGGACGATCGTGTCGGCCCCCGACTGGCTGATCACGACGCGCGAAGCGAAGCTCTGCGCGGTGATACCAAGGCCGCTCAGATCTATGCTGTCCTCGCCCATCCGGAAGTCGGTCACCCGGTCGTCGCCTTCACCGAAAACGAACATGTCGTCGCCGCTGCCACCGGTCATGACGTCATCGCCGCTGCCGCCATCGAGCCGGTCGTCACCCGATCCGCCCGCGAGCATATCGTCGCCACCACCGCCAAGCAGCACATCGTCACCCGACCCACCCGACAGGCTGTCGTCGCCAGCCTCGCCTTCGAGCCGATCGTCGCCCGAACCGCCGCCGATGACATCATCACCGCCGCGGCCGTGGATGACGTCGTCAGCCGACCCGCCGTTCAGCTTATCCTTCCCTGCGGTTCCCGTCAGCGTGTCGGTCCCCGACGGCGGCGAGACTGGAACATCATCGTCATCATGATCATCATCGTCATGCGATGGCCCGGCATTCTGCGCGTTGGCGGTGGTGCCGAAGAAGGTCACGCTATGGCCTTCGGACGCCAGCGTCGTGCTGCCATCGTCGTTGTCAGTCGCCGTATAGTCGGCGATCGTCTTGCCGTCGGCGAGTTCGAAGCGATCCTGCGCGCGCATTTCGCCGATGATCACATCATTGCCGCCGTTCGACCGGAAGACAACACGATGCGCCGACTGGAGCGCGCCGATATCGACCGTATCATCGCCAGCACCGCCGTTGATCGTGATCGTGTTCACGTCGAGACTGGTGGGCGCGAAGTTGCCGATCACCTGCACCGTGTCATTGCCATTGCCGGTGTTGACGACAATCTCCTCGATATTGTCGAGTTCGGCGATGATGAAGGCATTGGTCGTGCCGCCACGCGTAATCACGATCTCCGTATCGGGATTGCGCACCGTAAGACCTGCCGCATTCGCCTCGGCGCGCGAGTAAATGCGATATGCTTCGGTCGTGTTGTTGCCGTTGACGGTGAACGTGTCGTCGGTGCCCGCGCCGCCATCGACGATATCGCGGCCATCACTGTTGTTGTTGCTCGTCGCGCTCGCCCCGTTGGCGTTCCACACGATCGTGTCGTTGCCGCCGCCCGCAAAGACGATGTCGTCGCCGGTACCCGCATCGAAGGTGTTTGCGGCATCGCTGCCGATCAGGATGTTCGCACCCGTGTTGCCGTCGATACTGCCCGCCGTATCGCGGGTAACGGTGACCGTCGCATTGTTGTTGTCGCCCGGCGCTCCGGTCGCTGTGTAGGTGAATGAACCGCCCGCAGTGCCGGCCGCCGGATCGGTGAAGCTGACGGATGTCGCGTTATGCGCAAGGCCGTTCAGGCTGTTCGCATTGCTCACAGCGGTGATGCTGATCGGGCTGTCCGGATCGACATCGTTTAGCAGCAGCGCCCATTTGGGAACGACGATGGTCGCCCCGCTGATGTTCGTGATGATGGTGTCGTTGTTGGCGTTCACGTCATCGTCGACCGCGACGACATTGATGGTCGTCGTCGCGACATTGCTGTCGCTGAAGCCGCCATTGACGGTTACCTCGACCACGCGGTCAACGACGGCCGGATTATCTGACGTGTTCTCGAACTCGATCGCCTGGATCGCCGCCTGATAATTGGCGATCGTTTCCGCACCGGTCAGGGTGACGGTGATGCGGCCGGCCACCGACGTGTCCACCTGACTGTTGATATTGCCCGGCAGATTGTTCGGGATGACGAACTGATCGCCCGCCTGCGCATTGGTGAGTATGATCCGCGCCGATACGAGCTGACCGTCATTTTCCACAATGAACGGCCCGCGCGCGATCGCGACCTCGTTACTGTCCTCGGTAAAGGTCGTTTCATAATCCTGCACCGGCGACGTGGCGAAGTCGATCGTGACATTATCGATGCTCACCTGCTCGTTCGTCGCGTTGATCGCGCTGGCAACGAAGCGGATCGCCGCATTTGCCGTGAACGGCCCCGTCAATTGATGCTCATAATCCTGATTGCCGCCATTGCCGGTGATCGTGCGGAGCAAGGTGAAATTGGCACCATCGGCGGCAAACCACACCTCCACATTCTCGCCGGCATCCAGATTGTCCGGGTTTGCGGAAAAGCTGAGCGTCGCGGTGACCGCGCCCGCCAGATCGACGGTACGCTGGATCTGCGCGCCGTCTCCATTGTGGAAGCGCAGCACATTGCTGTTGCCTTCGTCGATGCGGATCTGGCCAGCCGTAATGCCCCCCGAATCGTTGCTTTCGACCCAATCCGGCACCCAGTTTGTTGCCCCGTGCGAATTGCCCAACGTGGCCTGAGTGAACTCGTCCTGATATTCCCCGGGGGTCGTTTGCAGCGCCAACGTCGGCCCTCTCAGATCGACCACACGATCCGAAAACTGCAGCTTTTCGATGTTGAACAGCCGGTCGGTCCCATCGGACAGTGGCCGGTTCA